>Ga0102938_10001840_pt1 | contig 16073 bp, 17 predicted proteins | sample SalPonR2_B_D2_MG_FD_84516 | JGI IMG/M metagenome (GOLD analysis project Ga0102938, IMG submission 84516) | Salt pond soil microbial communities from South San Francisco under conditions of wetland restoration - Salt Pond MetaG R2_B_D2_MG | ecosystem: Environmental > Aquatic > Marine >...
GTGGCGCGCCGGCGCTTTCAGATCGAAAACGAGGTGCCGCACCCGCAGGAGGTGGTGGCATTGGGGTTGTCGATGGTGAAACGCGCGCCGATCAACTCTTCGGTAAAGTCGATGGTCGCACCCGCGAGGAACGGCAGAGAGACACTATCCACCACCACCCGCTCGCCTTCGGCTTCGAGTACGAGATCATCCTCGGCGGGGGCGTCGAGGCGGATGTCGTATTGAAACCCGGAACAGCCGCCGCCTTCGACAGCCACGCGCAGCGCCTGACCCTTCTCGCTTGCGCCGATCTCGGCGAGGCGGGCGTAGGCGCGGGGGGTGACCTTGGGGGGAAGTTGCATGGGCATCCTCTGTGGTTTCGCGTGGGCCGTCATTCTGCAATATATGCCCCGAACGCCGCGCCACAAGGACCGATCCATGACCGCCCCCTTCGCGACCGACCCCGCCTGCACCCGCGGCCGCCGCGTGGCGGAAGAGGAGAGCGCCTTTCGCTCGCCCTTTCAGCGCGACCGCGACCGGATCATCCATTCCAGCGCCTTTCGCCGATTGAAGCACAAAACGCAGGTGTTCGTGGCCCACGAGGGCGACTACTATCGTACGCGTCTCACCCATTCGATCGAGGTGGCGCAGGTGGCGCGCACGATCGCCGGGGCGCTCGGCCTCGATACCGACCTGACCGAGGCGGTGGCGCTCGCCCACGATCTCGGTCACACCCCCTTCGGACATGCGGGTGAGGATGCGCTCGCGGCGCTGATGGCCCCATATGGCGGGTTTGATCACAACGCACAGGCGCTGCGGATCGTGACGGTGGTCGAACGCCACTACGCCGCCTTCGACGGCCTTAACCTGACATGGGAGACGCTTGAGGGCCTCGCTAAGCATAACGGCCCGGTGACGGGCGATCTGCCGTTGGCGCTGGCGGAATGCGACGCGGTGCACGGGCTGGAACTTGGCAGCCATGCGGGCGGTGAGGCGCAGGTCGCGGCCATCGCCGACGACATCGCCTACAACAATCATGACCTGCATGACGGGCTGCGCGCGGGGCTGTTCACCGACGCCGAGATCGCGGACCTGCCCATCGTCGGTGCCTGTTACGCCGAGGTGGACCGGCTCCATCCCGGGCTCGGCCCAAAACGCCGCCGCCACGAGGCGCTGCGCCGCGTGTTCGGCGAGATGGTGGGTGACGTGATCGCCGAGAGCCAGCGCCTGCTCGCCGTGCACGCGCCGGGCTCGGTCGAGGAATTGCGCGGCCTAGGAGTGCCGGTGATCCGGTTCTCCCCCGCGATGTGGCAGGATTTGCAGGCAATCCGGGCCTTTCTCTTCACCCGCATGTATCGCGCGCCCGCCGTGAACGAGATGCGGCGCATGGTGGGACGGGTGATCGGCGAACTTTTCCCCATCTATCTCGACGCACCCGGCCACCTTCCCGAAGAATGGCGCGCCGACGTGGCACAGGCCACGGACCGGGCCGCGCTGGCGCGGCTTGTGGGCGACTATATCGCCGGGATGACCGACCGCTTCGCATTGCAGAGCCACGCGCGGCTGGTCGACGGCGTGGCGGCGACCGACCTGCCGGGCAGTGTGTGATCTGCCTGCGGATGCGACACTGCTCCTGGCAATCTTCATGGGACCGGTGAGGCAGACCGGCGCGCTGAGCGAGGGTCATTCGACCGCGACGCGATCCTAGCCGATTGACGCCCGGTCCACCGGTGGTAAACCGGCGCGCGTGCCAACACGGAAAGGCGGGTCATGAACCTCTTCGACGATATTCGCGGTTTTGTTCTCGATACTCTGAGCGTTATGCAGGACGACGGCGCGCTGCCTGCCGCGCTGGACCTGGGCAACGTCACTGTTGAGCCGCCGCGCGATCCCGCGCATGGCGATATGGCCACGAATGCCGCGATGGTGCTGGCGAAACCGGCAGGGATGAAGCCGCGCGACATCGCCGCCGCGCTGGCAGGGCATCTTGCCGCCGATCCGCGTATCGACAGTGCCGAGGTGGCCGGCCCCGGCTTTCTCAACCTGCGGCTCGCACCCGCTGTCTGGCACGAGGTGCTGCGCGCGGCTTTGCGGCAGGGCACGGAATTCGGCCGGTCAGACATGGGGCAGGGGAGCCGTGTCAACGTCGAATACGTCTCGGCGAACCCCACCGGGCCGCTCCATGTGGGCCACACGCGCGGTGCGGTGTTCGGCGACGCACTGGCGAGCCTGCTGCATTTCGCAGGCTACGACGTGACCCGCGAGTACTACATCAACGACGGCGGCGCTCAGGTCGATGTGCTCGCGCGGTCGGTTTATCTGCGCTATCTCGAGGCGCACGGGCAGGAGGTGGCCTTTGCCGACGGCACCTACCCGGGCGATTACCTCAAGCCGGTCGGCGAGGCGCTGATGCAAGAGGTCGGCGCGGCTTATGTCGATCAGCCCGAAGCCGTCTGGCTGGCCGAAGTGCGCGACTTTGCCACAGATGCGATGATGGCGCTCATCCGCGAGGACCTGGCGGCGCTCGGCGTCGAGATGGATCACTTCTTCTCTGAAAAGTCGCTCTACGGCACAGGCCGCATCGAGGCGGCGATCGAGAATCTGCGTGGCAAGGGCCTGATCTATCGCGGCGTGCTGGAGCCGCCAAAGGGCAAGATGCCCGAGGATTGGGAGCCGCGCGAGCAGACGCTGTTCAAATCCACCGAGCACGGAGACGACGTGGATCGCCCGATCATGAAATCCGACGGCGGGTGGACCTATTTCGCGCCCGATATCGCCTACCATTACGACAAGATTTCAAGGGGCTACGACCTCCTGATCGATGTGTTCGGGGCCGATCACGGCGGCTATGTCAAGCGCATGAAGGCCGCCGTCTCGGCGCTGTCAGACGGTCGCGTGCCGATCGAGATCAAGCTGTGCCAACTGGTCAAACTCTACAAGAACGGCGCGCCGTTCAAGATGTCCAAGCGCGCGGGCACCTTCGTCACCCTGCGCGACGTGGTGGACGAGGTGGGCGCGGACGTGACCCGCTTCGTCATGCTCACCCGCAAGAACGACGCGCCGCTCGATTTCGACTTCGACAAGGTGCTGGAGCAGTCCAGGGACAACCCGGTCTTTTACGTTCAGTATGCCAATGCGCGGGTCAACTCGGTACTTCGGAAGGCCGAGACGGCGGGGATTGACGTCGGCGATGACGCGCTTTCGGAGGCTGACCTGTCGGTGCTCGCCCACGAGGCGGAGCTGGCACTCGCGCGCAAGATCGCGGAATGGCCCCGGCAGGTGGAGATTGCCGCGCGCGCGGGCGAGCCGCACCGCGTGGCGTTTTACCTCTACGATCTCGCCTCCGAGCTCCACGGCCTGTGGAATCGCGGCCATGACGATCCGTCCCTGCGCTTCCTGCAAGAGGGTGACCCGGCCACAACGCGCGGGAAAATCGCGCTGGTGCGCGCGGCGACGGTTGTGATTTGCGCCGGTCTTGGTATCCTCGGTGTCACTCCGGTGGACGAGATGCGCTGAACGCCGCCGCCGCCGGGGCGAGCAGGCAATCAGGACCGGCGGCCATGTATCGCCGGGGCGAGAGGCAGAGCATGGCGGAGATGCAGGCAGCCCGGGATGCATCCGGGCAAGACGGTCGCACGGCGGCCTTTACAAAATTCACGAACATCGCGGGTGCGCTTGTCTCGATCGCGCTCGTCGCAGGCGTGGGTCACTGGGGCTATGGCGTGGTGGTGCGTGACGTGTCGGGCGTGCCGGTGGTGCGCGCGCTCGACGGGCCAATGCGCGAGACCCCTGTCGAGCCGGGCGGGCGCGAGGCCGCGCATCAGGGTCTGTCGGTCAACCGCGTGGCGGCGCAGGGTGCGACGGCAGAGCCGCCCGAGCGTGTGATCATCGCGCCGCCGCCGCTCGATCTGACGCTCGAGGATATCCCGCGGATGGCCAGTGTCGCGGCGCAAGCCGCAGGGACGGATCGTTCGGGGGACGTGCACCTCGCGGTGGCGCGACATCCGGCGCAGGCCGCCCCGGACGCCCCTGCTAAGGCCACACCGGAGCCCGGGGCACGCGATGAAACGGTCGAGGGCGGGATCGGGCGGTCGCTGCGTCCGAGGTTGCGTCCGGCGCTGCCCGACCCGGTGACCTACGCCCTGGCCGCGGCGACGAGTGCGCCGTCGATCGACGTGGATCCCGACAGCCTGCCGGTCGGCTCCCGGCTCGCACAACTCGGAGCCTTCGATTCCGCCGATGTTGCGCGCGCCGAATGGGAGCGCCTGAGTGCCCGTCTCGGCGATCTTCTCGACGGCAAGCGCCGCGTCGTGCAACGCGCCGAGAGCGGCGGTCGCACCTTCTACCGTCTGCGCGCCGTTGGCTTCGAAGACCTTGCCGATGCGCGCCGTTTCTGTTCGGCCCTGCAGGCCGAGCGCGCCGAGTGCATCCCGGTGGTCACCCGTTGACGCGTTTTGGCGCGATCATAACGGGGATTGAAGGGCACCGGCTAAGCGCCGGTGAGAAGGCGTTTTTCAGAGATGCACTGCCTTTCGGATACATCCTGTTCGGGCGCAATATCGACAGCCCCGAGCAAGTGCGTGCGCTGTGCGACGAGTTGCGCGAGGCGGCAGGGCATGACGCGATCATCACCATCGACCAAGAGGGCGGGCGGGTGCAGCGGCTGCGCGCGCCGCTCTGGCGCGACTGGCCCCCGCCACTCTATCAGGTGACGGCGGCTGGGGAGCGGGCGGCCGAGGCGCTGCACCTGCGCTACCGGGTCATCGCGGCAGAGCTGGCCGATCTGGGCATCGACAGCAATTGCGCGCCGCTGGTGGATGTGGCCGGGCGCGACACCCACCCGTTCCTGCGCGACCGCTGTTACGGCGAGACGGCGGGGCGGGTGGCGCTGTTTGGCCGGGCGGTGGCGGACGGGCTGATGGAGGGGGGCGTGCTGCCGGTGGTCAAGCATATCCCCGGGCACGGGCGGGCGGGCATCGACAGCCACCACGAATTGCCGCACGTCACGGCCCCGGCGGCGCATCTGGCCGAGGTGGATTTCGCCCCGTTCGAGGCGCTGGCCGATCTGCCCATGGCGATGACGGCGCACGTGGTCTATGACGCGCTCGATCCGCGACCTGCCACCTTATCCCCTGTAATAATTGAGGTAATTCGGCGCTCCATCGGCTTTGACGGACTGCTGATAACCGACGATATAGGCATGGACGCGCTGTCGGGCAGTCTCGTGGAGCGGGCGCGGTGCGCGCTCGCGGCGGGATGCGACGTGGTGTTGCACTGCAACGGCACGCTCGCCGAACGGCAGGCCGTCGCGGCGGCGGCGGGCGAGATGCGCGCGAGCGCTCAGGACCGCGCCGAGCGGGCGCTGGCCGCGCGCCGGACACCCGATCCGGTTGACATTTCCGCCCTCGCGGCGCAGCTTGATGCGCTGACGGGCGGGCAGCGGAATGGCTGAAGACACCTTCGATGACAGCGCGGAACCGGTGCCCGTGGCCGAACGGCTAGAGGCGGAGGCGCTGATTGTTGATGTCGACGGTTTCGAGGGGCCGCTGGACCTGCTGTTGACGCTCTCGCGCACACAAAAGGTTGATTTGAGGCGTATTTCCGTCCTGCACTTGGCGCGGCAATACCTCACCTTCGTCGAGCAGGCGCGCGCCCTGCGGATCGAGCTGGCCGCCGATTACCTGGTGATGGCGGCGTGGCTGGCGTTTCTCAAGTCGCGGCTGCTCTTGCCGCCGGACCCCGCCGAGGAGGGACCGTCGGGCGAGGACATGGCGGCGCACCTGGCGTTTCAGCTGGAGCGGCTTCAGGCGATGCGGGATTGCGCCGCGCGGCTGATGGCGCGGGACCGGCTGGGGCGGGATTTCTTTGCCCGCGGTCTGCCAGAGGACGTGACGCGGCGGCGGGAGGTGCGTCATACGGCGACACTGCTGGACCTGATGCAAGCCTATGCGCGGCTGCGCACGCGCGACGAATTCCGCCCTTACGTCATGGATCGTGACAAGATTTTCACTATTGAACAAGCACTTGAGGGGTTGCGCGGGGTGATCGGCGACTGGGTGTCCTGGACCGATATCGCGGGCTTTCTGCCGGAGGGGTTCACCGCCGATCCGCAGGCACGCCGCTCGGCCACGGCCTCGACCTTTGCCGCGGCGCTGGAGCTGGTGAAAGAGGGGCGCGCGGAGCTGCGACAGGGCGAGACATTCGCCCCGGTCGAGATGCGCCGGAAGGATTAAGATCATGCCGCAGGATATTGAAGAAGATAAGGAAAGCCTGTTCGAGGCCCCGCCGATAGCCGAGCAGGAGCGCATGGTCGAAGCGATGCTCTTTGCCGCCACCGAGCCGATGGACACGCGCGAGATGGCGGCGCGGATGCCGCACGGCTGCGATCCGGCGGAGGCGCTGGTGCATTTGAAAAAAAGGTATGAAGGACGGGGAGTTACGCTTGTGAAGGTGGGCGACGGCTGGGCCATGCGCACGGCCCCCGACCTCGGCTTCCTGATGCGGCGCGAGGTGGTGGAGACGCGCAAGCTGAGCCGCGCGGCGATCGAGACGCTGGCCATCATCGCCTATCATCAGCCGGTCACCCGCGCCGAGATCGAGGAGATACGGGGGGTATCCGTGAGCCGCGGAACTGTCGATCAACTCCTTGAAATGGAATGGATTCGGTTCGGCAGGCGCAAGATGACGCCGGGCCGTCCGGTGACCTTCGTGGTCACCGAAGCCTTCCTCGACCATTTCGGGCTGGAAAGCGCGCGCGACCTGCCGGGGCTCAGGGAATTGCGCGCCGCGGGGTTGCTGGACAACCGCCCGCCGCCGGGAACATTGCCGCGGATGGGCGCGGAGGACGACGACGCGGAGGAGCCCGCGCCGGGGCAGAACGAGCTGTTCGAGGACTGACGAAGCTGCAGGTTCGCGGCGCGAACCGCACGGTTCGGCGCGTCGCGGGGACGGTGGGGCAGGAAACGGATAAGAAAATCGGGAGTTCCGCCCTGATTTCTGCATGGTTCGGTGCTACATTGCGGCGCAGAGGCAGCGACAGGAGGGCGCAATGAACGCCAACCAGATGATCAACATGGTGGTCCGCATGGTCATGCGGCAGGTGATGCGCCGAGGCGTCAACGCCGGGATCGACAAGGTCACGCGCGGGCGCGGCGGGAACGGACCCGACGGAAAGAAGACCGCGCAGAACGCCCGCAAGACGATGAAGCTCGGCAAGCGGATGGGCCGCTTCTGAGGCCGCGTCAGGCGCGGAAGTGCTTGGCCAGTTTCAGCCCCTGACCCTGGTAGTTCGACGCGATGCCCGCGCCGTAGAGGCGGTCGGGCACCCGGTCCATGCGCTCGTAGACAAGCCGCCCGACGATCTGGCCGTGCTCGAGCACGAAGGGGGCCTCGTGGCAGCGCACCTCGAGCACGCCGCGCGCGCCCGCGCCGCCCGCCGCCGCGTGGCCGAAGCCGGGATCGAAGAACCCCGCGTAATGCACCCGGAACTCTCCTGCCATCGCCAGGAAGGGGGCCATCTCGGCGGCGAAGCCGGGCGGGATGTGCACCGCCTCGCGGCTGACGAGGATGTAGAACGCGCCGGGGTCCAGGACGATATGGCCGTCGCGCGCGTGCACCTCTTCCCAGAAATCCGCCGCCGGGTAGTGGCCGACTCGGTCGAGGTCGATGAGCCCGGTATGCGGCTTGGCGCGGTAGCCGGTGAGCGTGCCCGCCTCGGGGCGCAGATCGACGGAGAAGGCGAGTCCGCCATCGATCACCGCCGGGCCGTCGACAAGCGGCGACTCGGCGTGCAGGCTGTGCATCTGCGCATCCGACAGCCGCGCGTCGCCGGAGCGGAAGCGGATCTGGTTGAGGCGCATTCCGGGCCGCACGAGCACCGAGAAGGAGCGCGGGCAAATCTCGGCATAGAGCGGGCCGCTATGGCCGGGGGGCACGCGGTCGAACTCGGTCCCGCCATCGGTGATGGTGCGGGTGAGCAGGTCGAGCCGCCCGGTGGAGGACTTGGCATTGGCGACCGCCTGCACGCCCTCGGGGAGCGACAGCCGCTCCATCAGCGGGACGAGGTAGACGCAGCCCTTTTCCAGCACCGCGCCGGGGCCGAGCTCGATGCGGTGCATCCCGAATTCGTCGAGCCGGTCGGCGACGGTCTGCCCGGCACCGGGCAGGAACGAGGCGCGGACGCGGTAGGCCACGGGCCCGAGGCGCAGATCGAGGCTGGCGGGCTGAACCTGTTCGGGCAGGATGGCGGTATCCGTGGCGATCCGGCCCGCGCCGATCATGGCCGCAATCTGCTGGCAGGAGAGAACGCCGGTCATCGCTGGCCCCCTCGGCCCGCAGAGAGGCGCCGCGAGACGCGGGCGGTGGGATCGTCGATCGACTTGGTCGGGCTAGCAGGACTCGAACCTGCGACCTTCCGTCCCCCAGACGGACGCGCTACCAGGCTGCGCCATAGCCCGACGATGCGCCGTTCATACTGGTTTTGCGCGCGGGGGCAAGGGGGGCGCTGCGAAATATTGCCGCCGCTCATGGCTTTGGTGTGCCCGCCGCGCGCAGCCGCTCTGCGAGCGCCGACAGGCCCGGGGCGAGCCGCGCGGGCAGGGGCCGCGGCAGCGCGGCGAGCCGGGCGAGCGCGCCGGGCGCGGCGGTCACGTCGTCGGGCGGATCGGGCGGCAGGTCGGGCAGCGGGGGCAGGGCGGGGGCAGGCGGCACGGGGTCCGGCGCAGCGCTCGTGTCGCTGTCAGGTTCGGACGCGGCTTCCGGTTCCGGCCCGGATGCGGCTTCCGGTTCGGTACCCGGTGCCGTGTCCGAAGCTGCGGGGCTGTCCGGGCTCTCATCCCGTGCGGCGGCTTGTTCGGGCGCGGGGTCCGCCGTCATACCCGGTTCGGGGTCTGCTCCGGCGTCCCGGTCCGGCGCGGGCTCCGCTTCGGGCGCGGCGTCGGGTTCAGTCGCGGGCCCGGGGGGTACCTCGTCTGCCACGGTGTGCCCTGTTCCATCAGTCCCGGCGTCCTGCGCGTCGTCGGGACGGGCGAAGGTAAGCACCTGCGCGACGGGCGGCGGCTCGGGCACCGCCGCGTCCCCGGCAAACGGAGGTGAGAGCGCGGCGACGTGGCTGACCCCCTGTTCGCGCAGCATCTTCTGCACGCCCTTGATGGTGAGCCCCTCGTCGTGCAGCAGCACCTTGATCCCGCCCAGGAGCCGCATGTCCGCGGGGCGGTAATAGCGACGCCCGCCGGCACGTTTCACCGGCTTGACCTGTGTGAACTTGCTTTCCCAGACGCGCAGCACATGGGCGGGCACCTCGAGCCAGTCTGCCACCTCGCTGATGGTGCGGAAGGCGTCGGCGGATTTGCCCATCTGCGGCGGGACCTTCAGCGCTTGTTGCCGATCGCCACGCGGTCCTTCATCAGGTGCGAGGGCCGGAAGGTGAGCACGCGGCGCGGCTGGATGGGAACCTCCTCGCCGGTCTTCGGATTGCGGCCCACGCGGGCCGACTTGTCGCGCACCGAGAAGGTGCCGAATGAGGAAATCTTGACCGTCTCGCCGCGCGCCAGCGAATCGGAAACGTAGGTGAGCACGCTTTCCACCATCTGAGACGCATCGTTGCGCGACAGCCCCACCTCGCGGAATACCGCTTCGCTGAGGTCCATCCTCGTCAAGGTCTTGTTGGTCATACCATCCCCGCAATTTTTCACGGCAGTTTGCGGTGAAGCCCGTGCCGTGTCAATCGCGATGGCCCTTTGCGGCGGCGTTGCCTGCGGAATTTCGCAGGCACAGGCACTGTTTACCAGCGCAGCACCACCGCCCCCCAGGCCAGCCCGCCGCCGATCGCCTCTGAAAGCAGCAGGTCGCCCTCGCGGATACGGCCCTCGGCCACGCCCACGGACAGCGCGAGAGGAATCGACGCGGCGGAGGTGTTGCCGTGATCCTGCACGGTGACGATGACGCGGTCCATCGGCAGGCCCAGTTTCTTCGCGGTGCCCTGGATGATGCGGATATTGGCCTGGTGCGGCACGATCCAGTCCACGTCCGGCCCGGTGAGCCCGACCTTGCCGAGCGCGGTCTCGGCGGTGGCGGCGAGTTTCTCGATCGCCTGGCGGAAGAGCGCGTTGCCCTGCATCCTGAGCTTGCCCGCGTCGCCGGTGGTGGAGACGCCGCCATCGACATAGAGCATGTCGCGGTAGCGTCCGTCGGAATTGAGATCGACCGACAGGATGCCGCGATCGGCGTTGGTGCCGGTGCCTTCCGCGGCGCCCAGCACCAGCGCGCCGGCGCCGTCGCCGAAGAGCACGCAGGTGGAGCGGTCGGACCAGTCCATGATGCGGCTGAAGGTCTCGGACCCGATCAGGAGCAGCCGGTCGGCCTGCCCCGAGACGATCATCGCGTTGGCGGTGGCCATCGCGTAGACGAACCCCGCGCAGACCGCCTGCACGTCAAAGGCGAAACCGCGGGACATGCCCAGCCCCTCCTGCACCATGGTGGCGACCGAGGGAAAGGTGAGATCGGGGGTGGAGGTGGCGACGATCACGCCGTCGATGTCATCCACCGTCAGCCCGGCATTTGCGAGCGCGGCGCGCGCGGCGTGGATGGCGAGGGCGGAGGTGGTCTCTCCCTCGGCGGCGAAGCGGCGGCGCTCGATCCCCGAGCGCGCGCGGATCCACTCGTCCGAGGTGTCGAGCGTGGCCTCGAATTCGCTGTTGGGCACGATGCGGGCGGGCAGGTAATGCCCGGTGCCGAGGGCCGTGGCGCGGCGGGTCATGGCGCGAGGTCTCCGTGGTTGTCGTCGCCGGCGTGGTGGCGGTCGTCGCGCACGTCGTCGTCGCCGCCGAGCGGGGCCGCGGAGGCGACACGGGCGGCGAGCTTTTCGGTGAAACCCGACTGTGCGAGGTCGAAGGCGAGCTTGATCGCCGAGGAGACGCCGGTGGCATCCGCAGCACCGTGCGACTTGACCACCGTGCCGTTGAGACCGAGGAACACGCCGCCATTGGCGCGGCGCGGATCGACGCGCTTCTTCATCCGCCGCAGCGACGTGAAGGCCAGCACCGCCGCCAGCCGCGACAGCGGCGTATAGGCGAACGCCTCGCGCAGCAGGTCCGTGATCAGGTTGGCGATGCCCTCGCCGGTCTTGAGCGCGACGTTGCCGGTGAAGCCGTCGGTGACGATCACGTCGCAGCGCGTGCCGGGCAGGTCGCGCCCCTCGACGAAGCCCACGAACTCGAAATCCGCGGTTTCGGCGTTGACGTCGATGAGGTCATACGCCTCGCGCAATTCGGCGCGGCCCTTGTGCTCTTCGGTGCCGACATTGAGCAGGCCGATGCGCGGGCGTTTCAGCCCGAAGCCGTTACGCGCGTAGGACGCGCCCATCAGCGCATATTGCATGAGGTCCTTGGCATCCGCGCGGATATCGGCACCACCGTCGAGCATGATGTTGTGCTGCTGCGGGTTCTGAGAGGGCCACATCACGGCGATGGCGGGGCGATAGATGCCCGGCAACTTGCGCAGGCGGATCACCGACATCAGCATCAGCGCTCCGGTATTGCCGCAGGAGACGCAGACCGTCGCCTCGCCCGCGCGCACCGATTCGAGTGCCGACCACATCGAGGTATCATGGCCGTGGCGCACCACCTGCGCGGGCTTGTCGGTCATCGAAACGACCTCGGGCGCGTCGCGGAGCGTGACCCGCCCGGCGAGCTCGCGGCGCCTGGCCACCAGCGGCGCGAGCGTGCCCTCGGGCCCGTGCAGGATAAAGCCGATGCGGGGGTTCTTGCGGGCGGACAGGGCCATGCCAGCCACCACGGCGGCGGGGCCCTCGTCGCCGCCCATGGCGTCAATAGAGATGACGAAGCGCGCCGCGCCGGTCATGTCCTGATCGCCCTGAGCGCCCATGCGGCCGATGCCCCCGGATAATGTCTCAGGCGGCGTCGTCTTCCAGGTCGATATCGTCCACCGTGGCGACGACTTCGCGCTCGGCGTAATGGCCGCAGGCCGCGCAGACGTGGTGCGGGCGCTTCAGCTCGCCGCAATTGGCGCACTCGTTGGGATTGCCCGCGGTGAGCGCATCATGCGCGCGGCGCTTGTTGCGGCGCGATTTCGAGACCTTGTTCTGTTGGACGGCCATGTCACAACCTCAATTCCTGCGGGCCGGGGCGGCCCTTGTTTCACGGGTGTTCGCGGCTCTTAATCCTGACCGAGCCGCCGGTTCAACCCCAAATTCCGGTGAGAGCGCGAAAATACAGAGTTTCGGGGCCGGGGCAAGCGATTCTTGGGGCGTCTCGGGCATCAGCCGGAGGGCCCGCCGTCATTGCCTTCGTCGTCATCGCCGGCCGCCAGCCGGTCGCGCAGCGCGGCCAGCCCCGCGAAGGGCCGGCGCGGCGCGTCGTCGGGCCCGGCTCCGTCCGGCGCGGCACTGGCCTCATCGAGCGTCGCGCCCTCGGCGCGCGGCCAGGGCGGCAGCGCCAGCGCCAGGGCCTCGGACAGCACGGCGTCGAGGTCGATCACCTCGGTCAGCGGCTCGACGCTGTCGTCCTCGGGCATCTCCATCTCGTCGCCGGGCAGGACCTCGGGCGCGGGGATGTCGGGCGAGTAGCGGCGGATCACCGCCTCGTCGATCCGGGTGGTGACCGGCGCGAGCGTGACGCCGCAGGGCTGCACCACCGTCGCGCCGAGCGTGGCGCTGAGCAGCCAGTCCTGCGATCCCTCGGGGGCAATTTCGCCCCGCAGGCTCAGCTTGCGCAGGTCGAGCAGGTCGAGCCGCGCCGCAAGCGCCGCGCGCGCCTTCGCATCCGGCGCGATCTCGAACCGGTGCCCGCCGCGCCGCGCGAGGCTTGGAACGGGGATGCGGCGGGGGGAGCCGGTCTCGGCGGACATCGCGGCCTCGTGCTTTGACTTCTTGAACCCGGGGGCGGGCATGATGTAAGCGGGATAAAAGCCGTGAGCGGTGGTGACAAGGGGGCACAGATGACGGCGATTTCCATGCGGGTGCTGCGCGTCCTTGCCCTGTGCGGTGGCATCGGTCTTGCCGGGTGCGGGGCCACCTATCAGAATCATGGCTATGTTCCGCCCGAGAGCGATCTGGAAAACCTCGTCGTCGGGGTGGACAACCGCGCGACGGTGGACGACCTGATCGGGCCGCCCTCGGTGTCGGGGATGGTGGGCGACGGCGATTACTATTACGTCCGCTCGCGCAAGCGCACCTTCATGATGCTGCGCCCCGAGGTGATCGAGCGCGAGGTGCTGGCGATCTCGTTCAACGATGACGACACCATCGCCAATATCGAGAAATTCGGCCTGGAAGACGGACAGGTGGTGCCGATCACGCGCCGCGTGACCGACAGTTCGGTGGTGGATAACGGCTTCCTGCGGCAGATCATCAGCAATATCGGCGTGTTCAATCCCGAGCAACTCTTCGGCGAATAGCGCGGCACAGCCTGTCCTGGCAGTGTCACGCGTGCCGTGCAACAGTGGCCGCCAAGGAACACGCGGCGGCGTGGAGGCCGTGCCATGAGGGAGATACGGCAGGGACGATACGTGGCGCGGCTGGCGCGCGGTGCCGGGGATGTCGCGCGCGCGCAAGGGTTGCGCGCCGAGGCGTTCCTCGGCCGCGCCGGGGGGTGCGACGCCGACGCCCATGACGCGGAGTGCCTGCACGTCCTGGTCGAGGAGGCGGATGGCGGGCGGCTGCTGTGCTGCTTCCGGGTGCTGCTGCTGGAAGGCGGGGCCGGAATCGCGCGCAGCTACTCGGCGCAGTTCTACGAATTGTCGGCGCTGGCGGCGTTCGAAGGGCGGATGGCCGAGATGGGGCGGTTCTGTATCCGGCCCGGGATGGGCGACCCGGACATCCTGCGCGTGGCCTGGGCGGCGATGACGCGGCTGGTGGACGATCACGGGGTGGCGATGCTGTTCGGCTGTTCGTCGTTCAAGGGGGTCGAGGTCGAGCCGTATCTCGACGCCTTCGCCGTGCTGGGGGCGCGGCACCTCGCGCCGCGGCGATGGGGACCGCGGGTCAAGGCACCGAATGTTTTTCGTTTTGCCGAACGGCTGAGCCGGCATACGCTGGACCTCAGGGAAGCGATGCGGCACATGCCGCCCCTGCTGCGCACCTACCTGATGATGGGCGGCTGGGTAAGCGATCACGCGGTGATCGACCGGCGGATGGACACGCTGCACGTCTTTACCGGGGTGGAGATACGGGCCATCCCGGCGGCACGGGCGCGGATGCTGCGCGCGCTGGCGGGGTGAGGCTTGACTGTAGCCCGGCTGCGGGATAGCCCGCGCGCATGGCCCGTGCCCCGCTCCTGCAACTCTCGGATATCTCGCTGACTTTCGGTGGTGCGCCGCTGTTCGCCGAGCTGTCGCTGGTGGTGCAGCCGGGCGACCGGGTGGCGCTGGTGGGGCGCAACGGATCGGGAAAATCGACGCTGATGAAGGTGATGGCGGGGCTCGTGGAGCCCGACCGCGGCACACGTGTCGTCTCGCCGGGGGTGAGCGTGGGCTATATGGAACAAGAGCCCGCGATGACCGGCTTTGCCACGCTGGGGGACTATGCCGCGAGCGCGCTGGACCCGGGCGAGGAATACCGGGTGGAGATGGCGGGCGAGGGGCTGAAATTCGATCCCGCGCGACCCGTCGGGACCGCCTCGGGTGGCGAGCGGCGGCGCGCGGCTTTGGCCAAGCTGATGGCAGAGGCGCCGGAGCTGATGCTGCTCGACGAGCCGACGAACCACCTCGACGTCGAGGCGATCGGCTGGCTGGAGGACCAGTTGACCGCCACGCGCAGGGGCTTTGTCCTGATCAGCCACGACCGGGCGTTTCTGCGTGAGCTTAGCCGTGCAACCCTCTGGATCGACAGAGGAATGACGCGCCGGCAGGAGCGCGGATTCGCGCATTTCGAGGCCTGGCGCGACAAGGTCTGGGAGGAGGAGGACCAGCAGCGCCACAAGCTGGATCGCAAGATCAGGGCCGAGGCCCGCTGGGCCGTGGAAGGGATCAGCGCGCGGCGCAAGCGCAACCAGGGGCGGGTGCGCAACCTTCAGGCGCTGCGCGAGGAGCGGCGCAACCAGATCAGGCGGCAGGGCACCGCGGCGATGGTGCTGGAGCAGGGCCCCAACTCGGGCCGCAAGGTCATCGAGGCGAACGAGATTTCAAAGGCTTATGATGACAAGCTCATCCTTCGTCCGTTCAGCCTGCGGATCATGCGGGGCGAGCGCGTGGCCTTTGTCGGGCCCAACGGGGTGGGCAAGACGACGCTGCTAAAAATTCTGATGGGCGAGGTGCCGCCCGACAGCGGTACGGTCACGCATGGCACCAACCTTGTGCCTGCGGTGTTCGATCAGGCGCGGGCGCGGCTCGAGCCGGAGATGACGCTGTGGGACAGCCTGACCGGGGATGCCGACATGCGCGTCTCGGGGCAGGCGGACCAGGTGATGGTGCGCGGGCAGCCGCGGCATGTGGTGGGCTATCTCAAGGATTTCCTGTTCGACGAGCGGCAGGCGCGCGCGCCGGTCAAGTCGCTCTCCGGCGGGGAAAAGGCGCGGCTCCTGCTGGCGAAGCTGATGGCGCGGGAGAGCAACGTTCTGGTGCTCGACGAGCCGACCAACGATCTCGATATCGAGACGCTGGACCTGTTGCAGGAACTGCTTGACGACTACAGCGGCACGGTGCTGCTGGTCAGCCACGACCGCGATTTCCTCGACCGGGTGGCGACCACCACCATCGCCATGGAAGGCGACGGTCGCGCGACCGTCTATGCCGGCGGCTGGAGCGATTACCGCGCGCAGCGCGGCAGCGGGGGGTCGGCGGGCGAGATGGAGAAAAATAGCTCGAAACCAACGCCGAAGAAGGCGGAGCCGAAGCAGGAGAGCAAAGCCTCCAAGCTGAGCTTCACCGAGGCGCACCGGCTGGAGGAACTGCCGGGGCAGATCGAGCGGCTGGAGGCGGAGATCGCCAAGCTGGAAGAATTGCTCGCCGATCCCGAGCTCTATTCCCGCGAGCCGGTCAAGTTCCGCCGCGCCACCGAGGCGCTTGCCGCGCGGCAGAAGAGCCTCTCGGAGGCCGAGGAAGAGTGGCTGACGCTGGCCGGGAAGGCCGAGACGGCGGGA
>Ga0102938_10001842_pt1 | contig 16065 bp, 12 predicted proteins | sample SalPonR2_B_D2_MG_FD_84516 | JGI IMG/M metagenome (GOLD analysis project Ga0102938, IMG submission 84516) | Salt pond soil microbial communities from South San Francisco under conditions of wetland restoration - Salt Pond MetaG R2_B_D2_MG | ecosystem: Environmental > Aquatic > Marine >...
GACGCATGCTGCGCTCTATCTCTTCGCCAGATGACAACTGCAAAAACATGCTGAGGTCTGCCGTGGAATCGCCAAAACCGTCGTTGCGCCGATCTGCCTCGCGTGCAATGGCCAGCCCCCGTTCGGTGGCGGAGGTACTTTCGTCGGCGGGATCGGCAGACGCAGTGCCAGCGGCGAGCATCAGCGCTATGGCCAGTGCCACGCCAGATGCCAGGACATGGAGAATGTTGAATGCTTTCACTGGCACAGCTCCCGGGTCTGTTCCCGCATGTGGCGGAAGGCTCACGATTGGCGTCCTGCGTGCAGCAGGCGGTCAGCTTTGATCAGAAGAGTCGGCAGAAAGAGTAGATCCAGCACAATCGCAATGGTGATTGTGGCCGCCACCAACAGCCCCGATGTGGCGTTGACCGAAAAATCCGATTGTACAAGGGTCAGAAAGCCCAGGGCCAGTACAATTGAGGTGCTCACCAGCGCACTGCCCACCGCATTGAAGGTGTAGCGTACGGCGTCTTCCGCCGCCAGGCCGAGCGTGCGACGAGCCTCGCTATACTTGACCAGGAAGTGCGTGGTGTCGTCGACGATAATGCCCAGGGTGAGGCTGAAGACAACGGAGGCGGCAATGTTGACCTCTCCCACCAGAGTGCCCCAGAGGCCGAGCGCGACAAACGCCGGGAACAGGTTGGGCACCAGGCTGACCAAACCGTAGCGCAGCGAACGAAACGCCAGCACCAGGCAGCCGGAAATAAACAGTACCGCGATGAGCGAGCCGCTCAGCATACTCTGTATGTTGCGCAGTCCCACGTTGGCAAAGCTGATCGCCTGACCGGTTCCGCGCGTTTCCAGGTCGGGTGCGTTAGCGGCGAGCCACTCGATGCTGCGCCGTTCAAAGTCGATGATGCCCTGCGATTTCTGGTTGCTGAGTGTTGCGGTCAGTTTCAGTGCCGACTTGTCCGCGCTCATCTGGTGTGTCACATCCTGGCCGTAGGGTACGGAGATTTCGTACAGCAGGGTGTACTGTGCCGCCATTGGCCGGCTGTCGGGCAGTCGGTGCCACTCTGGATCGTCGTCGTGCATCACCTCGTTGAGGCGTTTCAGCGTGTCGGTGAACACCTGGACATTCACCACTTCCGGCTGTTCCCCAAGCCACGCGGCAAAGCGGTCTACAGCAGAGAGAAAGGCCGGGTCAGTGATGCCGTCCGCAGTGCCGGTGTCCAGTGAGAAGTGCAGGCTTTGTACCCCGGACAGTCGGTTTTCCAGTACCTCCAGAGCCTGCTTGAGCGGCACTTCCTCTGAGAAGTAGGCAGCTGGATCATCGTTCAGTTCGATGCGCGCCACGCCGCTCACAGACAGCACTATAGCCAGCAGGGACAGCCAGAAAACCCCGCGCTGGTTGCGTATCACAAAGTCCGCGAGGCGGCCCAGGGGGAGTCCCGGCCCGCGCTTGCCTCCGCGCCGGAAGGGCAGCATCAGCAGCAGGCCGGGGAGGATCGTCAGCGATACCCAGAGTGCGCCGATGACGCCAACGGCGGCAATGTTGCCCAGTTCCCTGAAAGGCGGCGACTCGCTGAAATTCATGCTGAGGAAGCCGATTGCAGTGGTCAGGCTGGTCAGGAACACCGGGTATACGGTTTGGTCGAGGGCCAGTGCCAGCGCTTCGCGCTTCGTCTCGTCCCGGGCCAAAGCGCGCAAGTAGGCGCTCAAAACATGAATACAGTCGGCGACGGCCAGGGTAAGGATAATACTGGGTGCCGACACATTGACGCTATTGAGCGCGATACCCGTCCAGCCGGCAAAGCCCATTCCGACGGCAATCGACAGGGCGATGACGATCACGGTGCACACTGCCGCCAGGCCCGAGCGCAGTAGCAGCGCCAATACAAGCAGTACCAGGGCCAGTAGTGCCGGCATCAGGGTGGTGGCATCCTCGGCGGTCACTTCGGCCAGCGTCTGTTCCGTGACCGCCCAGCCCGCAAGGTGGATCTCGAGGTCCGGATGCGTCGCCATGAGTTCATCGGCGAGCGCACGCGCGGCGGACACCGTTTCCGCAATTGCCGGGGCCAGGTTGTCCTGTGGTAACAGCAGGTCCACGTTCACTGCCGCCACGTCGCCCCCAGGCCCCAGTAGCCGGCCCACCAGTGCCCGTTCCGCCAGGGCTATCCCGCGCAGTCTGTCGATCTCCCTGGTAGTCAGCTCGGCAGCATCCTGCACCAGCGGGTCGATGCGGATGTCGTCGCCGTCGACATCCGGGTGCAGGAAGTTGGTGATTGAATCTACCCGTTTTGAGTGTGGCAGCTGCCACGCCCGCCGCGTCAGGCTCTCGATAGCCTCGAGTGAATCCTTCTGGAAAATGCCGACGGCGCCGCTGTCGATGATAAAAAGCAGGTTGTCTTCCCTGCCGTAGGTTGCTTGCAGCTGTCGCTCGGCAAGCAGATTGGGGTCGTCCTCGGAAAAAAAGATATCGATTCCCGAGTCGACCCGCAGCGAGGTCGCACCCGCGGCGATCAGCAGCACGCACAACAGGTTGGTCAGCAGCAGCCAGTAGGGGTGACGAATCAGTAGGCGTGTGAAGGGCTTGTTGGCTGCCATCGGTTACCGTGGCCACCCGTCCGGGGGTGGCATAGTCCAGTCTTGTCGCGAATCTCCAATGTCAGGATTTGACGCGGTATTGTCAATTGAGCAATGCAGATTCGACGACTTAACGCGGCTGCGTGGCAATGCACCGCCGTGGACGGGCAATGGGTTGCCGTGCCCCAATAGGGGTAGAAGGCGGCTCCGGGCAAGCGAGCTGTCGCAAATCAGCGACAACCTAACCCTATGTTTTTATTGATAATGTTGAAATATAGCTCGCCAGGCGTCGCAGAACATCCACAAAATTGTGAAAAATTCCCGGAATTTTCTCCCGGTTGCCGGGGTGTTCGCAAAGAAGAAAATAGCTAACTTCATGAAAATCAAGAAAAGAAGTGGAACTGGTTCACATATTGCAATGATTTCCGGGTCACGCGCGTTCCAGGTGGTGGTCAGCGCCACGCAGTTAGAAAGGGGAAGATTTTGGCTATTGAGTTTGTTGTCTCACCGGGAGCCCGCCACCGGGAGGCCTATTACGCACTACGTGAGCGATCTTTTCGACGGGAGTTGGGATTGCACGACTTCGACGGGTCGGAAGAAGAGCAGGATAGAGAGGGAGCGCTACTGGTTGCCATTCTGGACGGCCAGTGTATCGGGGGGGCGCGTATTTCGGACAGGGTGGCACTGGCCAGTCAGGTGGATTTGTTGGAACTGGACGCCGAGCGCTGCTGCATGTGGGAGCGATTTGTCATTGACCCGCGCGTTCGCACAGTTCAGTTGTTGCGGGACTTCTGCGCGCGCCTGATTGAGGCGTCCATGGACCTGGGGTACGAGTACGCCATGGTACTCAGTTCGTTGCGCAATGCGCGATTCTACCGCCGCTGCCATTCCGCGCTGGGCGTGGGCTTCAGGATTCATCGCCCGGTACCCCACTGCGCAAAGGGCTGCTTCGCCGGTCTTGAGCATTACTTGTCCGTGGCGTATCTCGGTGAACGTCAGCCACTGCGTCTCGCGATCTGATCCACCCGGCAGCGGGCGTTGGTAGTCAGTTCTTCAGTCCCAGCTTTTCGAGCAGGTTGTAAAGGGTCGGCCGGGTTATGCCGAGAACGTGCGCCGCATCAGTAATGTTCTGATCGCAGTGATTCATTGCGCGGCTGATTGCCTTACGTTCTGCTGCTTCACGCACCTCCCTCAGGTTCAGCGGCATGGGTTCGGCATCGCTCTGTGCGAGTTCCAGGTCTTCGGCGCTGACTTGAGCGCCATCCGCCATGATTACTCCGCGCTTCACCTTGCTTTCCAGTTCGCGCACATTGCCGGGCCAGGCGTAACCCTCCATTGCAGCGATGGCGTCTGCTGAAAAACCCTTGACGCTGCTGTTGTACTCTTTTGCCAATTGATTGAGAAAAGATTTGGCAAGCACAATCACATCCCCCTCGCGCTCCCTCAGCGGCGGTATTTCGATCACGATTTCGCTGATCCGATAATACAGGTCCTCGCGAAAACGCCCTTGTTCGATGAGCGCAGCGAGGTTCTGGTGGGTTGCACACAGAATGCGAACGTCGACCGGGATCTCTTTTCTTCCCCCGATACGTTCAACCACACGTTCCTGGAGGAAGCGCAGCAGTTTCGCCTGGAGTTCCATCGGCAGGTCGCCAATCTCGTCCAGAAACAACGTGCCTTCATGGGCGTACTCGATCTTGCCGGGGGTTTGCTTGGCGGCGCCGGTAAACGCGCCCTTCTCGTAGCCAAACAGCTCGCTTTCCAGCAGGTTCTCTGGAATGGCGGCGCAATTGATGGCGATCATGGGTCCTTTTGCACGTGGGCTCAGTTCGTGCAGCGCCTGTGCGCAACGCTCCTTGCCCGTGCCGCTGGCGCCAAGTAGCAGTGTGGTGATGTCGGATGGTGCAACTTTCTCAATCGTCCGGCACACTTTCAGCATTTGCGGGCTTGCGGTGATGATCCCGCGCAGCGGCATATTTTGCGTACTGGTTTGCAGCCGGAGGTTCTCGCGCTCCAGCTCATAGAGTTGCTGCGCGCGGTTCACCAGCAACGACAGAAGCTCGGGGTCGGCCGGTTTCTGATGAAAGTCGTAGGCGCCGATGGCAATGGCTTTCACCGCGTTGGCCCGGTCATCGTCGCCGGTAACGATAATCACCTTGGTCTCCGGAGCAAGCGCGAGAATCTCGCGCAATGTTGCCAGCCCCTCCTTGACGCCACCGGGGTCGGGGGGCAGGCCGAGGTCCAACAGGACCACGCCTGGATGGATGCGACGAAACTGGTTGATAGCTTCGGCGCGGTCGCCCGCGATCTCTACTTCGAAATCTTCGAAGGCCCACCGCAGTTGACTTTGCAGGCCCTTGTCATCCTCCACCACCAGCAGAGTTTTCTTTTCTTTCTTCACGCGTCGGTCACCTTAAGCAATGCTTGCTGTTCTTCTAGACTGGGTCGGCAGCACTGGGAATCTTCACACTGAATAGTGAACCTTCTCCCGGCGTGCTTTGCACGGCGATCTCGCCACCCACGCTGCGAATGAAATCACGGCTTTCGAAAGCTCCTATGCCCATACCCGTCAAGCCTTTGGTAGAGTCAAAGGGCCTGAACAGTCTGTGGCGGACAAATGCTTCGTCCATGCCTTCGCCATCGTCCTCTATCTCGACTATGGCGCATGTATCATCACCCTGCAGTCGCACAATGACCTGCCCGGAACTGCCGGCGGCATCCTGGGCATTGTGGATAAGGTGTCCGAACACCGCATGCAGTCGATCATGGTCACAGTGTACCCAGTATTGCTCCCCGGAGGGGACAAGCCGGGGTGTAGGTTCCCGCAATTGGCATTCGGTAACAACATCTTTCAGCAATTCGTTCAGATGCACTTTTTGCGCGCCAGCGTTACTCACGCCGCTGCGCAATTGTGCCATCAGGTTGCTCATCCGGGTGACTGAATTGCTGACCGTGTCGACCATGTCGTCTACGAACGCCGGGTTGTGTTTATGCTTTTGTGCATTGGTGACCACCAGCGAGAGTTGCGCCAGTATGTTCTTCAGGTCGTGGATAACGTAGGCGCTGAGTCGATTGAACGCCTCGAACTGACGTGACTCCATCAGCGCCTGATCTGCCTGGAACTGGGCGAGGTGACTGGCCGCTTGTCGTCCCGCGACTTTTAACAGGTCGCGATCTTCCCAGTTCAGTTCTCGCAGAAATTCAGATTCCTTCAGCAGTAGAACCCCTTGCAGTGTTTCGCCAAAAAACAGGGGAATGATCAGCCAGGCCCGGGGCACGTTCGTCAGCGCCGCGGGCAACTCGAGATTCTGGTAAATGTCCGGTGCCTGTCGCCACTCCCTGAGGTCGATAATCCATTGGTTTTTTTCCAGCCAACGTGCGACCGGGCCGAGTTGGGCATCTATCTCGGGATTGGGCATCTCGCGGTGCGCCAGGACGGTGAAGCGTCCGCTTTCAGTCTGGGCCCAGAGCACTCCGGCGTCGCTTTGTGCGAGGTTGGCCATGGCGCGGGTGATGTTGTTTGGTATGTCGTTCTCGCCACTTGCCAGTGTCTGGGTGAACTGCAGCCATTCCAGCCGGTAGTCGTATTTGTAGCTGAAGAAGTTTTTGCTCAGCCAGACGCGGGTCCGGGCGCGTATCTGGCCTGAGAACAGCAGAACGACAAGCACGAGTCCCGCCGCGCATAGAAAGGCGATCTGTAGAACGCCACCCCAACTCCCTCCAAGGTAGCGGATGAAGTAGGCGGCCAGCGCCATGCTGACCAGGTACATACCAGAGGCCATGAGTGTCAGCGAATGAAAGGCGACATGTCGCGAGAGGTAGATGGGGCGCGGGGTGGACGCTTGCTCACTGCGCGCATTGCGCACCACGCTAATGGCCATCAACGCCGCTGCCATGGTTGTTACCACACCTCTTGCCTGCCAAAGGTTGCGGTCGAGCTGGCGAAAGAGCAGCGCCTCCGCGTACATGAAAAAGTCGTAGGCAAACAGGATGCCAAGCCCCACGCACAGGTGCTTGCTTACCCACAGTTCTCCCTCATTGCTATTGCGGAAAACCTGTTCCAGTAGCAGTAGCCCCAGCACCGCCATGGTCAACCAGGCGCCGAAGGCGATGTCGGAGGTAATGCTGACCGGGAGTGACAGCGTATCGGCGAACGGGCCCGCCACCAGCAGCAGGCACAACAAGAGTCCGTATCCAAGTACACAGAAAGTCCACCACCGCCTGTCGAGGGGCGCGTTGCTGGAATGGATAAAACGCAGTTGAATCAGGCTGAGTAGAACCGCTGTCCAGCCGGCGTTGCGCCCCAGCTCGGTAAGTTGTATGAGCGTGAACAGGGGTTCTGCGGAGATCGCCGAGAGAGTGACCGTTCCCGCCCAGAGGGCCGTCAGTCCGCTGGCGATCAGCGTTACGTTTCCCAGGGGATTGTAGCGGCGGCTGACAACGGCGAGGCAGGTTAGCATCACATAGGCGAGCAGCGCGGAACCATAACTGTACAGGCCAGCGTTACCTAGACTCATTGTTGCGGCATCCAATTGCAAACTTTCCAAAGCGTGTACCAAGTCACGTTCAGTGATAGCGGGCCCTGTGCAGAAACACTATACTCTGGCCCCATCAGTGTAAATGCCGACAGGGGATAACTGGGAGGCGCAGCACACAACGGCGGCGTTCCCGCAGGGGACTGCTCTTCAGGGGAATCATATAACACCATGTCTGCCTTTCAGGCGCTCGAAGCTAAACTCACCGCGCACTCACAACGCTGGCTGGTCACCGGCGCAGCCGGCTTCATTGGCTCGCATCTTGTAGAAAAGCTGTTGTCGCTGGGGCAGCAGGTTGTAGGCCTGGATAATTTTGCCACGGGTTACCAGTCCAATTTGAACGAGGTGGCCGCGCGGGTCGGTCCGGCCAATTGGTCGCGATTCGCCTTTCAGGAGGGCGACATCTGCGATATTGATGCCTGCTCAAGAGCCTGCCGCGAAGTGGATTATGTGCTGCACCAGGCTGCTCTCGGCAGCGTTCCGCGTTCTATCGCGGATCCAATTATTTCCAATCGCTCGAACGTCGATGGCTTTCTCAACATGCTCGTGGCGGCCCGTGATTGCGGCGTCAAGCGGTTTGTTTACGCCGCTTCCTCCTCTACTTACGGCGATCACCCGGATCTCCCGAAGGTGGAAGAGCGTATTGGCAACCCGCTCTCGCCCTACGCCGTGACCAAGCTGGTAAACGAGATTTATGCGGATGTGTTCTCGCGCATTTACGGTATGCATTGTATTGGCTTGCGCTATTTCAATGTGTTCGGGCCACGGCAGGACCCCATGGGCGCCTACGCGGCTGTCATACCCCGATGGTTCGAGTCCCTGCTCGGAGGCGATGCGCCCCGGATTAACGGTGACGGGGAAACGTCACGCGATTTCTGTTTTATCGAGAACACCGTTCAGGCTAACCTTCTGGCAGCCAGTGCAACTTCGGATGAGGCAATAAACCAGGTGTACAACGTCGCAGTCGGCGGGCGCACCTCGTTGAACCAGCTGTTTTTCGCCATACGATCCCTGCTGCAGGAGTGTGATCCCGACGTTGCACGGATCGAACCTGTGTATGGCGATTTCCGTGAAGGCGACGTGCGGCATTCCCAGGCGGATATTCAAAAAGCCAGTACCTTGTTGGGGTATGCGCCGACGCACACGGTGGAGCAGGGTCTCGCGGAGACCAGTGAGTGGTTTTTGAACAAGCATAAGAAAGGTCAGGGTGTATGAGCGTGGGCGATATGGAAACGGTGGCCATAGTAGGCCTGGGCTACGTGGGGCTGCCGTTGGCGGTGGCGTTCGGGCGACACAGGCCGACCATCGGCCTTGACCTCAATGAAGAGAAACTCGCGCATTACCGCGCGGGGCACGACCCCAGCGGCGAGGTTGAAAGCGGCGAACTCGCCGCGGCGAAGCACTTACAGTTTACCAGTGATGCCACGAGCCTCGCGCAGGCCGCCTACATCATTGTTGTTGTGCCAACCCCGATTGACGCGGCACGGCGTCCCGATCTGCGCCCGCTTGAGGGCGCATCCCGCACTGTGGGTAAACACATGCGAGCGGGCGCCACCGTGGTGTTCGAGTCAACGGTGTATCCCGGATGTACCGAGGAAGTTTGCGTGCCCCTGCTGGAGGAGATGTCGGGGCTCGACTGGGCAGGGCGGGCCGGTGCTGACCCCGAACGGTCCTTCAACGTGGGCTACTCGCCCGAGCGCATCAACCCGGGCGACAAGGAACACCGTCTGGAAACCATTACCAAGGTTGTTGCGGGTGATACGCCGGAAACGCTCGCGCGTGTTGCGGCGCTGTATGGTGAAGTGGTCCGCGCTGGCACTCACCAGGCGGCGAGTATCAAGGTGGCAGAGGCCGCCAAGGTTATTGAAAATACGCAGAGGGACCTCAACATCGCGTTGATGAACGAGCTCGCATTGATTTTCAACCGCCTGGATATCGATACCCTGGATGTTCTGGAAGCCGCGGGCACAAAATGGAATTTCCTGCCCTTCAGGCCGGGTCTTGTCGGCGGGCATTGCATTGGTGTTGACCCCTACTACCTGACGTACAAAGCGGAAGCGGTGGGTCATCATCCGCAGGTTATCCTGGCCGGCCGCAACACCAACGATAATATGGGCAAGTTTATCGCCGAGCAGACAGTGAAGCATCTCGTGCGACACGGGCATCGTGTCAGTGGTGCAAAGGTCGCCGTACTCGGCCTGACTTTCAAGGAGAATTGCCCGGACCTGCGGAATTCGAAAGTTGTGGATATTATTTCGGAGTTGCAGGAGTACTGCTGCGATGTGCTGGTACACGACCCGCTCGCCGAGCCAGGGGAGGCGCAGAGGGAATACGGCATTCAGCTGCGCGATATTGACGATCTGAAAGCCAGTCAGGCAGTTGTCCTGGCGGTTCCCCACGCGCAGTACCTGGCCTGGGATATCGCGCAGTTCTCCTCGCTGCTGGATGAAAACGCGGTGCTGGTTGATATCAAGTCAGTGCTTGATCGCGGCGACCTGGCGTCAGCGGGGATCAACGTCTGGCGCGTATGAAAGCCGATCTGCTTACGGACTACTTCCCGGTTATCTCCTCTGTAGGTGTTATCTGCGCCTTTTTTTCCTCGATTTTTTTCGCTCGCCGCATCCACGCCTTGCGTAACAGGTGGGGCAATAAAAGATACAGCGGCATTCGCAGGTAGTGAGAACGCAGGTAAAGCAGGTACAGCGCCGGCGCGGTCAGCGGTAGCTGGCAACCCGGTTGAGTTGGCCTGAAAGCGCGCAGGAAAAGAAAATTCATTACGCAGGCACGCAGTTTTCCGCGCTGCCTGCTGGCCTCCCGTCGCACCTGGTCGGGAATCGGCGTCGCGAAAACCATTTCGCTGTATACCAGACCATGGAACAGGGAATCCTGCAGGTCCAGCGCCCGCGCGCGGGGGATCAGTTCCTGCCAGAAACCGCTGTCGCGCAGCGGAAAGTCGCGCAGCATGCGGTCGATGTCCCACAGATCGCGCAGCCCGTGGTGGAACTCCCCCTCGTGGAACAGGTGCGTGGCACTGTGGATGACCATATCCTGCAGCGACAGCGTGAATACGCCGGGCCGAACCTCGCGCAATTGCTCAAACAGCAGGCTCGCATCAACATTCGGGCCGGCCGTGGGCGGTAGAATATTGTGGTGCAGATCCAGGGTGGTACCGCGTTTCCTGTTCATCAGCGCGGGAGTTTCATGACTCCATTGGCGGTAATACTGCTCGTTGTAGGGGTCGAGTTGCGTGCTCTCCCAGCCGTGTTGGTTCAGGGCCTTCTCTGCATCGGCAAGTCGCTCCCGGGGGACGATGATATCGATGTCGGTAATCAGGCGTCCCTCGCCTACCGGTAGCTGTGACTGCATGTATGCGCCGCCCTTCAGCAGTACCAGGGGCAAATTTGCGGAGGCCAGTGCATTGCGTATCGACTCGCAGTCGTAGTCGAGGTCACGTCGCTGCTTCTCGTGCACGCGCAGCGCCGAATGCAGATGGCGCCGCACGCGCTCGTCCAGCTTTTCCAGTGCACCGAGATTGTTCATTTCCGCGGCCAGCGAAGCCAGCAGTCTACTGACCCGACCCTGCGATATAGCGCTACTGATGTCTGTATTATCCAGGTGCATCATGAGTGTCGGGTCCATCAGCACGCGCTGCAATTCGAAATGGACTTTCCCTGCCATCAGCGTATCAGCTCACACATTTTGTCGACTGCCCAGTCGAGGTCGCGGTAAACGAGATCGTAGCAGGGTACTGCTTCAACGAGATGTCGCATCGCCTCGAAGCCAGTCTCACCCAGCAAGCTGTAGTTGAAGGAGTGGTAGGCGGCGAGAATAAAACTCTCGGTGCGCTTTCTGGTGTGCAGCGCCTGGGGTTCGGTTGTGCTATAGCGCGGAAACAGCATGACCCTTGCCGGCACGGGTGCAGGATCATGGCTATCGGGCGTGAGATCAGCTTTCATATGTGCCACCACGCCCTTGTGCGTTTCTCTGCTGACCGGGCCAAAAACCGCTGATGACGAAAATGCCTTGATGACGTCGATACTGTTGTTTTTCAGGCTGACAGGCCGGCACATGGGTATCAGGTTAGTCGTTGCAGGCGGCAACATGGCGTGTTCGTCGGAGAGAATGCGCCAGCCCCGAAGCCCGAGGGCCGCACACAGTGTGCTTTTACCCGCGCCGGGGATGCCCGGCATGATGATACCGGCATTATTGCTGGCTACCACCGCCGCATGCAGCTTGAGGTACTCGTTGGCGTGCAGCGAAACACTCCAGTTCATGCCCCATTCGAGAAAGGCGTAGGCTTGCCCGTTGGGGATGGTGTCAAAAGGACTCTGGCGATCAAACAGAAACTCCGAGCGTCGGCGCAACCGTTGTTGCAGGCCCCGACTGACAAGCGCGACGTCAAAATCGACAAACTCCCCGTTTTCCGCCAGGCTGAAATCTCCGTACAGGGTCTGCAGTCCGTGGCAGACATCCGGGATGTTGCTTTCGATACGGTAAATGTAGGGCCCTACGCACAGCGCGAGCGAACCCTGAGCGAGTGCTCTGCTGAAATCCTCTGCGGGAAGTTGCCGAAGTTGCCGCATTCAGTCCGGCTCGAGAATGTCCAGTGTCACCAGCTCATGCAGGGTAGCGACGACAGAATCTTCCAGTTCGGTGGGGTTATACTCATCGGCTTCCGTGGATATCTGCGTTAACAACGTGGCAGTGGTCATCGGTTGCTTCTGCAGTAGTTCTATGAGGCACGCGGCGAAATCGCTGATCAGGTGGGTATCGCCGCTGCGCGTATCAAAGTAGATAACCGAGGATTCGTCCGGGTCGTAGAACCGGCCTGCAGATTTTACGTGCCACGTCATGAAAGCCACGCCCCAGCTTTGAGAGTTGGGATTATTTCAGAAGGGACGGTGGGAGGCCAGTCGGAAGCTGCCTGTCTCACGCCGTGAGCAGGAGCCAGGTGAGCTTATCTCGGACACTCGCCCCGGACGTAGCAAACACGATCCAGTGACCCCGGGTCTTCGCACACCCGCCAACGCCCGTCTCTGCTGACACCAGTGTAGTCGGGCGCGTTGCCGATGCGGTGGATGGCGGCTGCCAGGTCTTCGTTGTGCTCTGGCCTGCCTGCAGGAGCCGAAATAAAGTGGCCTTCTTCCGGGTTGAACGAGTTCAGCGTCATCACGGACATGCAGCCAGCGGTGTTATCGGGTGAGCCGCCCCATGCTGAGCGGTTGCCGAGGGACAGCAGAACCGCGCCACCGATGACGGCGTTGCGGGAGAAGCGTCGTCGGGTAGAGCTGTCGGCCGCAGGGCCGGCATCAGCGGACGCGTTCTGCGTGTCGGCGCTTCCGCTCTGTTGTTCGTCAAAGTTGTCCAAATCGACCCCCAAACACCGCTTATCTTTAACCCATTGCCGCTGGCAATTGACGCATCCAGACGGCGTTGGGCTTTCAACCCTGTGCAGCAGACTCTACCACTGCGACGCCGCTGCCGATAGAGAGTTCCCTACCGACTGTGACCCGAATCACAAGGACCCGAACACTCCACGCTGTTGGTAAAGATGCAAAAAACGTTCCTGAATACGTAAAAACCTATTATATTCAATCGGTTGGGTGTTATTCGGGTGTCCGTATGCCCGTTTTGGCGCCGATCCGGGCGGCGCGTAGTAAAGAAAGCTGACGAATCCGCAAGCCTGTCCCGCACGCGCCCCCGCCCGAGGGTGGCCGACACAACCGCTATTCGCGTCTCTGGGAAGCTATTTCCTCGAGTTTTATCAGGCAGGCAAACACCATGAGGCCGACGCCCACGTTGAACAGGGTGGTGCTCTGGAAGCCGAGCACCCAGTAGAGGCCTACCATTCGAGCCAGCCCCGCGAAAGCGCACATCAGTGCGCCCAGTACACCCATGATTGAGCCCAGAATAACGATGTTCTTATGCATGCTGAAAACTCCGGAGTATGCCGGCCCGGGAGAGCGTGAGCCCGCTGGCACGCGCGATCCTGTGCGTGAGTCGCAGTTTAGACAAAAAACGCTGTCGGGGTAACTCCAAAGCGGCTTGCAAAGGGTATGGAACTCTGAAAAGCTCTTGTGACCCTGTGAGGTCGCTGAGGTTAAAGGGTCTGAATGTACGAGGTATTCTACGATTTCAAGGCGGAGCCCTTTCGCCTGAGCCCTGACTACAGGTTCTGTTTTAACCACTCCGGGTACGCGCGGGCACGCGCGTACATGTCCTATGCCTTCATGCGGGCAGAGGGCTTCGTGATGATTACCGGGCGCCCCGGCACCGGGAAAACAACGCTGATCGGTGAACTCATCGACGGCCTGGCGGCAGATGAAGTCGCCACTGCAAATCTGGTTTGTACGCAGCTACAGGCGGACGACCTGCTGAAAACGGTGGCTTTCAGTTTCGGTGTGAATGCGGGCGGCGCTGATAAGGCGGAACTGTTGCAGCACCTGTCCCTGCGCCTGCACCGGTGGCACCGCGACGGTAAACGTGCATTGCTGATTGTGGATGAAGCGCAGGATCTCTCCGTGTCGGCGATTGAGGAATTGCGGCTGTTGACCAATATCCAGGTCGACGGTCAGCCCCTGTTGCAGATCTTCCTGCTGGGCCAGCCCGAGTTGCGGGATCTCGTGCTGTCGCCGGAAATGGAGCAGGTGCACCAACGTATCGTGGCGGCCTGTCACCTGGAGGGCCTTGGGCCGGAGGAGGTGGAGGCCTACGTGCTGCATCGCCTGGGCGCGGTAGGCTGGCACGGCGACCCCGCGATCGCGAGGGCGGTTTTTCCGTTGCTGCACAAATTCAGCGAGGGGGTGCCGCGCCGTATCAACCTGATCTGCAGCCGTTTGCTGCTGCACAGCGCTGTCGAGCAGCGGCACCAGATCGGCCTGGAAGACCTGCGGGTGGTGATCAGCGAGTTGCAGGGTGAGAACCTTGCCGCTGGAACGCGCCTCTCCCCGGAAGATTTCATCGAGGATGAAATCGCCAGTGGCTGGGTCGGTAGCGCTGACAGCGGTGTCGACAGTCATTCCGGCACCCCGGAGGGGGCCAGGCTGCGAGCTGTGGGCGATCAGCAATCGGGGGCCGGGGCTGCTTCACCCGCCGGCCCGGCAAACGAACCCCCGGCAGCGGATACAAAAAAAAAAGTTGAATTGCGGGGCCTGACGGCGCAGCCCGCCTCCCGCCCCGAAGCTACCGCGGCGCCCGCCCGGCGCGCCGTGGCCGACGAGCGCGGCGATACGCAGGGCGCAGTGAAAGCGGATCACCTCGACCGACAGGACTCTCATGACGGGGAGGCGAACAGTGAACGGAACCTGTCGAGCGCTACGCAGCGGACCCGGCATGCGTCCGCACGTCCGCCTGCGTCCCGGCCTGCCCGTTCTGGCGGGGTGGCGGCGCCCGCGGGTCCACCACGCTGGCGGGGCATTGCAGTTGCAGTGGTGCTTACATTGTTCCTGTTGGTCGCTGCCGTATGGGCCATAGTTCTCGGAGGGTTTCTGCCGGATACATCGGTGCGCGACTTTGCGCCTGCACTGCCCCCGGCAACTGCCCTGCCGGGTGGGTCGACCTCACCCCCGGTACAGACTGGCGATGACGAGCGCGCGGCGCTTACTCCCGCGCCGGCAGTGGAGCCCACTCCGGGCGCGGCTGACCTGGACGCCAGTGTTGCGGGGTACCCTGCAGAGGATACTGGTGTCGCTGCTGAAAATAGCGCTGGTAAAGAGCTGGCCGGGGCATTCGTGCCTGAGCCCGAGCCCGAGCCCGAGCCTGGGTCTGGGTCTGGGCCTGGGTCTGAGCGTGAGCCCGAGACGGGTGGCACACTCTCTGCGGTGGAGGAGGGTGCACATGGTGATGCTGGTGAGCAGCCTGCCGGGTCAGCCCCTGCGGCGATTCGCGAGGAGGAGCTGACCCTTTTGGTGGGTTTCGCTTTTGACAGCGCCGAGCTGGATAACGAGGCTCGCTTCGTACTGGATGAAATCGCCAGGATGCTGCAGCGCGAGCCGCGCATGGATGCGGCGATTACAGGCTTTGCCGACGGGCAGGGAGATGCCGCCTACAACATTGAGCTATCACGACAGCGCGCGCTCGCGGCGGAGCGATACCTGCTTGCAGTCGGTATTGATCAGTCGCGATTGCGGGTCGAGGGCGCAGGCGTCTTCCCCGCGGAGGCCGCGGAAGGTGGGACTGTGGATGGCCCACGCAGCGAAAAGTACAGAATCGTGAAGATTCGGCTAATCCCCGACGCCGCGACGTAGTACATTAGAACGGGGCTGCAAGGTAGCTGGAAACACGACTGCAGGGTAGCGGTTCTATGTGACGTTGGTCACAAGGTAGGCCGGGCTTTCGATTCCGGAAAGCAATGGCGTGGTAGTATTTGGCGATAATCAGGGGTGTTGATAGCCCGATAAGGAGTAGCAGATGACAGCTCAGTGTGTGCCGATTGCCCGGTTTTCCCGGGTGAAGGGAGTTCTGGTCGCGGCGGTGGTGGTGTTGCTTGGCCTGTGTGTCGGTTGTGGTTCAACCTCTTATCCGGAGGTACCTGAGGCGCAGCGAAATATCGAGGTGGATTACGACTACGTGCTCGGCCCCGGTGACGAGGTGATGATTTTTGTCTGGGGTAATGAAGAACTGAGTTCCTCAGGCACCGTCAGGCCGGATGGCAAGCTCACGACCCGCCTGGTAGAAGATCTCCAGGCCAGCGGCAAGACCTCCACGCAACTGGCGCGCGATATCGAAAGCGCCTATTCGGAGTATGTCAGGCAGCCCGTGGTCAGCGTAATCGTGGGCGGATTCGCCGGCGTGCCGGAGCAGACCGTACGCGTGATAGGGGAGGCAACGAATCCAAAGCGTGTGCCCTACAAAAAACACATGACCCTGCTCGACCTCATGATCGCGGTCGGTGGTCTCACGCCCTACGCTGACGGCAACGGCTCTGTGCTGGTGCGCACGGTAGATGGTCAGAAGTTGACCTACA
>Ga0102938_10001844_pt1 | contig 16057 bp, 13 predicted proteins | sample SalPonR2_B_D2_MG_FD_84516 | JGI IMG/M metagenome (GOLD analysis project Ga0102938, IMG submission 84516) | Salt pond soil microbial communities from South San Francisco under conditions of wetland restoration - Salt Pond MetaG R2_B_D2_MG | ecosystem: Environmental > Aquatic > Marine >...
CGCAGAAAATCGCTGCAGGGCGTAGCGAGCGGGCGCCTGGCGGTGGCCGCCGGCGCGCAGGATCCGCAATGTACGCGGTTGTACATGAGGAATCCGAGCACCGCCGGACGCCGCCAGGCGCCTGCGCAGTAGCCCTGCAGCGATTTTCTAGGGTCCCCAGAGCATCCGGTCCAAAGCCCTTGCCGGCGCATGCGCTTCGAGATCGATCACGCCCTCGACGAATTCGACACCCTCGGCCTGGAGCCTCTCGCGCTGTGCGCGGTGCTTGGCGCCGCCCGGCTTGAAGCTGATCTGACCCTGCGCGTTCACCACTCGATGCCACGGCAGCTTCATCTTTTTCGGCGCGAGTCCCAGCGCACGGCCCACCAGCCTCGCACGCCCGGGAAGCCCGGCAAGCCGGGCGACCTCGCCGTAATTCAGCACGCAGCCAGTCGGAATGCCCGCCACGACATCCCAGATACGGCGATAGCGGTCGTCGTTGTCGTTACTGGTCGGGTTCGGCGTCTTGCTGGTCATTCGGTTTCGTCTGTCGATTCGCCTGTGCGGCCGAGAGTTTCAGCGTGCGCGAGAGAATACCATTGAGCATGTTCAGTTCGTCGTCGTCCAGCCTGGCGCGCTGGTAGACCCGGCGAATGCGCCGGTGCAGCGTCTCGGTCTGGCCCGGCGTCGAAAAGCCTATGGCCTCCATCGTACGCTCCATGCGTTCGAAGAACACCTCCATCCGGTCCGCGGTGGCAAGCACCCGCTGCTCGCCGTCGGCAACGGCCCGGTCGCCGCGACCGGCAAGATGCAGTTCATAGCAAAGCACCTGCACCGCCTGGGCCAGGTTCAGCGACATGTAGCGGTCGCTTGTGGGTACGGTCACCAGCGCGTGACAGCGATCCAGTGCGTCGTTGTCCAGCCCGCTCTTTTCGCAGCCGAACACGATAGCCACCGGGCCGCGCTCGGCTGCAGCACGAAGCGCCGCTTCGCGCGGCTCGAGCATTTCCTGGGAAACGCTGCGACGACGCGCGCTGGTGCCCATCACCAGCGTGCAGCCTTCCAGCGCCGCGACCAGCGTCGGCTGAATGCGCGCCTTGTCGAGCAGATCGTCGGCGCTGGAGGCCAGCGCGGTGGCCTGTGAATGCGGAAACCGCTGTGGATTCACCAGGTGGAGCTGGTCCAGCCCCATCACCTTCATGGCCCGGGCCGCAGCGCCGATATTGCCCGGGTGGGAGGTGTGATCCAGCACAATCCGGATATTGTCGAGAGTATTCATGGTCGCGATTATAGTGTTCCCGGTTGCCGCTCAGTGTCCGCGCCCCCGGGAAGCCCGAATCGTCGCTATCTGATACCATTCCAGCCTCTGATTTCAGGATCTTTTTCGCCTTGAGCCACCCATTCGTCAATACCGCCATCGAAGCCGCGCACAAGGCCGGCGATCTGATCATGAAGTACCGCGACCGGATCGACTCGATCCCCGTCGAGCGCAAGGCCAGAGGCGACTACGTCAGCGAGATCGACAAGGCCTGTGAAGAAGTCATCCGGGCAGAACTGAGTCGCCGCTACCCCGACCACGAAATTCTCGGCGAGGAAGGCGGCAAGAGCGGTGGAAAGGGCGGCGACGGCGAAAACATCTGGCTGATCGATCCCATCGACGGCACCAGCAATTACCTCCACGGCATCCCGCACTACGCCATTTCGATCGCACTGTCGGTGAAGGGGCGCATCGAGCACGGCGTGGTCTACGATCCGGTGCGAGACGAGCTGTTCGCGGCCAGCCGCGGACAGGGAACGACGCTCAACAACCGCCGGGTCAGGGTCTCGGGCCGCTCCGCGCTGTCCACGGCCGTACTGGGTGCGGCGTTCCCGTTCCGCAGCCGCCGGCTGATGCCGGCCTACATGGAAATGTTCAATTCGTTGTTCGGCCAGTGCGAGGACGTTCGGCGCGCCGGTGCGGCATCGCTGGACCTGGCCTATGTTGCCTGCGGCCGGCTCGACGGATATTGGGAACTGGCGCTGAAACCCTGGGATACGGCTGCAGGCGCCTTGCTGGTTCAGGAAGCCGGCGGCGTGGTCATGGATATCGCCGGCGGCGACAACTGGCTGAAGTCGGGTCACATCATCGCCGCACCGTTCAAGCTCATCACGCCGATGCGCAAGGCGATCGAACCGCATCTGACCGAATCGCTCACGGCCAGGACCGCCAGCTGACCCTGATCGGCGGGTGAACCGCTCCGCATTCGATCGGAATTTGTCGTTTGCGGCAGGCCGCACCTCCGGGCGATGCCCGAATCGGATTGTAATATCCCTCAAAAGCATGTAGCTTTGGAAACGCAAGCGGAGGCAGTAAAGTAATCGTCCCAGGGGTGTTGGCGTGAAAATTCCCGGATCACCGCAAACCAGAATCGTGATCGTCTACCTGGTCGTGGGCACCTTGTGGATTTATTTCTCCGACCGGCTGATCGCGTCCAGCCTGTCCAGCCCCGAGGCGATCACCGCGGCACAGAACGTCAAGGGCTGGCTGTTCATCCTGATCACCGCGGCGATGCTCTACCTGCTGGTTCAAGGGCATTTTCAGGCGCTGAAGAGCAAGCACCGCCAACTCGTCGAGAGCTATGACCAGACAATCCGCGGCTGGATCGAGGTGATGGACCTTCGGCATCACGAGACGCGCAACCACACCGAGCGCGTGACCCGAATGACCGTCTCGTTTGCCCGGCTGGCCGGCGTGGCGCCCGACCGCCTCGAGACCATTGCGCGCGGCGCGACGCTGCACGACATCGGCAAGATAGGCATCCCTGATTCGATCCTGATCAAGCCGGGAAAGCTCGATTCCGACGAATGGCATCTGATGAAGACGCATCCGGACGTCGGGCGTCGCCTGCTCGAAAAGATATCGTTTCTCAAGCCCTGCATAGACATTCCCTGGTGCCACCACGAGAAATGGGACGGCAGCGGCTACCCCCGCGGGCTGCGCGGAAAGGCCATTCCGTTGCCGGCCCGGCTTTTCGCCATCGTGGATGTCTGGGATGCACTCACCCACAAGCGGGTCTACAAGGATGCCTGGCCCGAGCCCGACGTCCTGGCGCATATTCGCAACCAGTCAGGCCTGCATTTCGATCCGGAACTGGTCGAAATCTTTATTGACGGCTATGACGAGATCAAACGGGAAGCCGGCGTCGAAACAGACGCCGCTCGGCCCGGGCGGCTGCGCGCAGAAGTGGCCTGAGCCGGCGCCGGAACGGCATGGCCCGAGGGAAAACGGCCGGCGCCCATTCAGAAACCGTATCGGAGGCCGAGGTAAGCGTTCGAGTTGGTCTCGAACTGGCCGAAAAAGCTATCACGGGACCGCCCCTCGAACAGATTGACGCCCGCCGACAGCGACCAGGCGTCGGTGGCCTTCCATTCCCAGGCGCCGCGCAGGTAGGCATCGTCGTCCGACGGCGAGGCGAACGCGAACAGCGACCAGGTGACGTTCTGCGAGTGGGTCATCAACGTCGCGCGCAGCGTGAACAGGTGCCGGTTTTCCTCGGGTGGCGAGAGACCGGAAGGCTGGTTCGCCAGCAGCGCATCGTAGTCCAGCGTCCGCTCCAGGTAGTACTGACCGCCCAGGGTAAAGTCGGGCACGATCTCCTGCTCGTAGCCGACGAGAAAACGGAACTGGCTGTTGGGGAGAAATGGATTGGTTCCGGAAAGATCGTCACGCGATCGATACCAGGACGTTTCAGCCGAAAGAATCCCCGTGTGCAAAGGACCGCGAATACTCCCGCCCCAGGCATCCAGGCGAGGAAACAGCGGCTGGCCGGATGATGGATCGAACCCTTCGGGACTCTTCCAGAAGCCGCGATAGCCGTAGCCGGCCAGCTCCCATCCGCCCAGGATGCGATGCAGGCGGATGGCCCACTCGTCATCGCCGAACCAGTCGCTTGGCCGCTGTGGCCGAAAAACCGCGTCGTCGCCGACCACGCGGCCGACCCTGGGGTCGAAAAACGACAGCCTGCGATTGTCGATGAACCGGTCGGGGTCGAATTTCGGCGTGTAAACCACGTCGAGATTGAACAACTCCCCGAACCAGGCAACGCGCAGCGCATCCGAAGGCGCCTTCAGATACTCGACGTCGCGCCCGGTGAAAAACGAGTTCCAGTCCTTGGGAAACAGGTCGTTCAAGAACAGCAGGTCGCCCAGCCCCCAGGTGAGCACCTGGCGCCCGACGCGCACATCCATCGATTCGCCCACCGGTGACCCGACGTAGGCTTCGCGCAGATCCAGCCAGCCACGCCCCTGCTCCGGCTGCAGCTTGTGGCTGTCGGCAACGTTGTCGTACACCAGGTCTGCGGTCACCCGGAACACCGCATCGCCGGCGTACTGATCACGCGACAGTTGAAGCCGGGTCTCGGCCAACGAGGTCGCACGCTGGTTCGGATCCTCGCGCAGCCGCACGCCGGCGCGAACCTCCCAGAAGCCGGTGATGCTTTCGGCAAACGCACGGGCCGAAGCGCCCTTCTCGCCCTGCCCCGGTCCCGTTTCGTCCGGATTTTCCGCGCCAAGCCCCGGCGGAAGCGCAGGTCCATCCTGCCGGCCGTCGGCACCTCCGCCCAGGCCCGGCGGCAATGCCGGTCCGGCCGAAGAATCACCTTCTTTTTCCTCGTCATCCTCAGGCGGATTCTCGTCCAGGCCTTCCGGCAACACCGGCATCTCGCGCTTCGGCTGCTCCGCTTCGGACGCCTGCTGTTCCTGCAAACCCGGAAAGGCGTGAACCACGAAGGGCACGAAGAGCACGAAGAGAAAAACCAAAGAAAGAACACCCGATTCAAAACGCGGACCCAGGTGTTTGTTCAATCCGATATTTCGCGAGTGCACTGGTCTTTCCTTCGTGTTCTTCGTGCCCGTCGTAATTCAGGCCTTTCTTGCTCGCATCACCGCAGGTATTCGCGCGGCGCGCGACGCAGGTAGCGCTCGGTGAAGATGTCGTCGGGCAGGCCCACGTCGTAGTCCACCGAAAGGTATTCCATGATCGTATTCGAACCGGACTCCAGCGACGACATCTGGGCGCGGGTTACCGTGGGAAAGCCCTCGATATTGTCGACCTTCAATGCCTTGGCCTGCCGGTATTGCTCGCCGTCCTTCTTGTAGAAGTCGATCTGGACCGGAATGAAGCTGTCCTTGTGGATGTAGCTCTCGTACCAGGCAAACTCGACATTGTCCGGATTCTTCGGCGTGGATTTGACCACGTAATAAACGTCGGTCGTTTCCTTGAGCTCGTGGTCATCAAGATCGATGTTTCGACCCGACACATCCTCGTAGAAGAAATCCGAACCCACGAAGCTGTTGCGCTTGTCGGTCGCAGAGATTCGGCGCACCAAATCCAGCGACGGCAGGTACAACCAACGGTCGTCGTCCGACTCCAGGTGTTTCCAGACCATGAACACGGTTCGGTTCAGGTCGGCTGGACGACGAAAATAGACGTAGTATTTCTGCTCGCTCCAATAGGCATTGTTGTCCAGAGAGTCGGTATCGGCCTGGTCGCGGCGAAGGATGATCATGCGGCGATCTCGCTCCCGGCCCTGGCTGTCGGTGATGGTCATCTGTACTTCGGCACGACCATCCTTGCCCTGGTAATAGGCCACGAGATTCGCACGGTGGACGATGTCTTCGACGCTCGGCGTCTGTGCAACGGCGCCGGTGACGAGTGCGAACAGTAGCGCTGTCATCAGTGATTTCATGTCTCAGCTCTCCTTGGCACTTCGACGAAAAAGGGGTTTGTTCAGGTAGCTCATCGTCGCCGGCAGCAGCAGCAGCGTGATCACGCCGGCAGCGAAGATGATCGCGGCGATGAAGATGCCGACCGTCTGGTAAGGCACCAGCGGTGCGGCCAGCAAGGGCAGGAATCCGGCGCCCAGGATGATGACGTTGCGGCTGATCGCACGGCCCGGCTCGCCGAACATCTTTTGTGCCGTCTCGCTCCAGTCGCCGGTCTGGTCGAAGAACTGCCTGGATCGAGCGAGAAAGTGAATCGCGAAGTCAACGGCCAGCCCGAGACTGAGCGCACTCAGCACCGCCACCGGCATGTCGTAATCCTTGCCGACCAGTCCGATCACGCCGTAGATCAGGCCCACCGTCACGGTCAGCGGAATCATCGACAGCAGCCCCCAGAGAAACGACCGGAACAGCAGCACCATCATGGCCAGCACGATCGCGAAACTGCCCATGAATGCGTACAGCATGCCGGTCACCATCTTTTCCTGCCAGACGACATTGATATACGTGAGGCCGAACCAGTTCTTTTCCAATTCCACCGGCGGCGGATTGTCGGCGACGAACCGATCGACGTGCGCAAGAACGGCCTCCATGTCGGTATTGTCGCCGCTGTTTAGCTGAAGCCAGAGGTTGGCTGAGCGGTAATCGGGCGTCACGAAGTGCCACAGGTCCTGCGGCCGATGGCCGCCCTGAAAAGTGAATATGGTCTGCGCCACGGTATCGGCGCGATCGGGAATGCGGAACTCATCTTCGCCGCCCCCGAGAAGTTCCCGATGCACCACCTTGATGATGTCGGCGAGCGAGTTGACCTTGCCGACGCGAGAATCGCTTCGCAGGTCGGCCTGCAATGCGTCGATCCACTGCAGAACCTCGGGCTGCTTGAACGTCTCCCCGGCTGAACGCCGTTCATCCACGATCAACCACACGTCGTCCCAGGCGAACGGATCGGCGGCCTCGGACTGGCGCGCCTCGATTCGTGAAAGCATGGCGTCGAAATAGTCGTCGCGGGCGTCCGCGGTTACCGCTGTTGCAAACTCGGCGGCGTCCGCGAAAGCCTCGGCCTCGGCCCCGCTGCGCGAGTCGGTTTCGGCAGCGAGTGCCTCGGCCAGTTCCCGGCGCAGTTCGGGCAAGGGCTGCGCGCTCACGTCCCTGAACTCGAGGTAGGCCATGTATGTGCCGGCCAGGTGCTCGTTCATTACGCGGTCTGCAACGCGGATCGGGTGATCCGGCTCGAACCAGTTGATCGGATTGTCGTTGATGCGGATCAGGCTGATGCCCCAGGCCGCCGTGCCGATGAGGGCGAGCGCAATCAGCAGCACGCTGGCGCGGCGTTTCACTGCAAAGCGACCGGTGGCGTGCAGAAGCCTTCCCAGAATGGTGGCCGAACCGGGGTCCTCACCCTCGGCATGGCCGAACTTCTCGAGCCTGCGCTCGGGAATGAACATGAAGTAGGCAGGAATGAAAAGAATGCTCCAGAACCAGGCCAGCATCACACCGATGGCGACGAATATGCCGAAGACCTGGACGGGCGGGATGGGCGTCAGCGCCAGCGAAGCGAAACCGGCGGTCGTGGTCAGCGACGTGAACAGCATCGGCCGGAAGAGCTGGCGCATGACCGCCTTGATGGTTTTTCTGCGATCGCGGTACTTCTGGTAACTGTCGAAAGCCTCGGAGAGTATGTGCACCGAATCAAGCACGGCAATGGGCATGATGAAAATCGGAATCATCGAGCTCATGATGTGTATGGTGCTGCCGGATATGACCAGAAGGGCCATGGTCGAAAGCGATGTGACCAGCGCGACGATCATCGGCGAGATGACCAGCACGATATTTCGGAAAAACAGCCACATGAGAATGAAGATCACAAGCATGGCCATCGGCGCCGAAATCGCCATCTGGTAGAACATCTCGACACCGAACGTGTCCTCGGCGACCGGCAGGCCGGTCACGTGCACGCGGTCGGCCTCCGGCCAGTCGGCGGTGAATTCGAGTATCGATTGACGAACGTTCCACGAGATGGCCTTGTCGGTGATCGGCAGGTAGATCGCCAGCGCTTGCCCGTCGGTTCCCACCATGGTGCCGTCCAGCATGGGAATCCGCTTGGCGCGCTCGAAAATCCGTCGCGCGTCTTCCTCGGTCTCCGGCGGCTGCGGCATCAGCCAGGAGAATTCGACCTGGCCGACGCCGGCCTGCTGTATATCGTCGACGTTGGACGGCGCGATGACGTCCACACTGACCACTTCCCGGCGAAGATCCGGCTTGCGCGGGTCGGGAAAGTCCAGTTCCCGGGCAAACTCGGTCAGGGCGTGAACCCGCGCAAGCGTGGCGGTATTGAACACGCCGTTCGGGTCGGTTTCGTTGACCACCCCGACGACAACCATGTCGTACAGGTCGTAGCGCGACTTGGCATGATCGTGAAACACGCGGACCGGCTCGTCCTCGGCCAGCATGTTTTCGGGATCGGTATCGACGGTTACCGCGTGCAGCGGCGCGAACGTCGCCGGCCAGATGCTGGGCAGAACGGCAAAAGCCAGAAGCACGGCCAGGCTGGCCGCCATGAGCACGCTGACCGTACCCGGGCGGCTTGTCGCGAGCCCGGTCACCTTGTCGGAGAAGGATTCGAGTGTATTTTTGTCCGGCATCGCCATTACTCACCTGGATTCGGAATCCGCAGAAACACGGATATATGAATTTCTCTTGACAATATATTAGTTGTTTCTTATATTAAAAGCAAGTCCACCCGCCGAATTTCACAGACGGAGAGCAATCGCGATGAATATCGACCGACTCGTATTTGCATTCGCAGGGCTGTTCATCCTGATCAGCCTGGGATTGTCCCAGCTCCACAGCCCCTACTGGCTCTGGTTCACCGCGTTCGTCGGCGCCAACATGCTGCAGGCGGCGTTCACCGGATTCTGTCCGCTGGCCAGAATTCTGTCTGCGCTAGGGAAACGTCCCGGGACGGCATTCGAATGATTGTGCGAACAGTCCTGCTTGCGGCATCGCTTGCGCTCCCGACGGCCGCATTCGGCGATGCCGAGCCACCGGAATGGGTCGCTGAAGCCCGCCAGAAAAGTGCTCAGCTGGGATCTCGCCTGGTAGAGGCCTTGCGCGAGGCACTCGTTTCCCGCGGACCTGCCGGCGGCGTCGAGGTCTGCAACACCCGGGCTCCGGAAATCGCTGGCCGGATATCGGACGACCGCTTCGAGGTCGGCAGGACGGCACTGCGGGTCCGAAACCCGAACAATGCGCCCGACGATTGGGAAACGTCCGTTCTGGAGCGATTCGAGCACAGCATGAGTCGCGGGGCCGATCCGGCGGGGCTCGAAGCGTGGCACATCGAGACGACCGACGGCGAACGAGTCGGTCGCTACATGAAGGCGATTCCAACCGGGCCGCAGTGCGTGCTTTGCCACGGCGAGAACGTCGCCCCCGCTCTCCGGGAAACCATCCAGCGCCTTTATCCCCGGGACCAGGCCACCGGCTTCGCACCGGGCGAGCTGCGCGGCGCATTCAGCGTGACTGTCACGCTTCCGGCGACCGATTAGTGGACCCCGCCGAGACTCGACCCTCGGCGAATCGGTAGCGACGATCGTATTCGGGCAGCACGAGCGGGTCATGCGACAGGACGACCACGGTCCGTCCGGCCAGCAATGGCATCAGCCTCTCCGAAATCGCTGCGGCCGTCGCGGCGTCGACCCCGGCCATCGGCTCGTCCAGGATCAGAACCCGGAAGTCGGCCAGCAGCAGCCTGGCAAGTGCGAGCCTGCGCGCTTCTCCGCCTGAGACACCCCGACCATGCTCGCCGATCCAGCTGTTGAGGCGATTCGGCAACTCGTCGACGAACTCCGAAAGCCCCACGGCTTCGAGCACTTCGAGCATCCGGCCGTCGCTGGCGGCCGGCGCGCCCAGTCGAAGATTTGTCGCCAGCGTATCGTTGAACAGCATCGGGCTCTGGGAAAGAAAGCCCACCTGGCCGCGCAGGAACGGCTCGTCGAGACGGGCGAGGCCGATACCGCCGAGCGCAACCGTGCCGCTGTCGGGCGTGAGGATGCCGGTCAGCAACTTGCCCAGCGTCGTCTTGCCGGCGCCGCTGGCGCCCTGGACAAGTACGTGTTCCCCCTCGGCGATATCGAGGTCGCAACCCGTGACCACCGGGTCGACGGCCCCTGGATAGCGGAACGCGAGATCGCGAACGGCCACGCTGAAGTCCGGCACTCTGCGGATCGAATCGGACGGCGTCGACGGGGCTGAACCGCCCAGCGAATCGATTCGCCCGGCCGCCTGGCGGCAGGTTTCGAAGAAGCTCCAGCTCGCCGCCAACGGCACCCACGCATCGACCAGCGCAAGCCCGGCCAGCGCAAGCCCTGCGGCCACCGGTGCGCTCAGCAGGCCGTCGGCATGAAGCTTCAGCCCGATCAGCAGCACCAGCCAGAAACCGAGGTAGCCGGCCAGCGCAAGGCCGGTCTGCATCATGGCCTCGACCCGCCGCTGCGCGAGCTGGGCACGCAGCTGTTCCTCGACACGCTGCATCACGTCGCGCGCACGCCGAGCTGCCTGCCCGACGCTGATCAGCTCGGCCAGGCCCTGCAGCCACTCGGCGGTTGCCGAACGCATCCGGGGCGTCGCCTGCGCCAGCGTCCGGCCCGGAGCGCGCGCCATCGCGACGCCGGTGACCAGCACCAGCGTACCGCCCCCGGCGAGGCTTGCAGCAAGCGCAACGCCGGCCGGAGGCGCCAGGACCAGCATCACGACGATCGCCAGCAGCGCCGCGCCGGCTGCGGCGACGCTGGGCAGTACCAGCCGCGGGAACATGTGGTCGAGGACGTCCACGTCTCGCGTCAGCCGGCTGAGCGTATCACCGCGACCGAGAGCCTCCAGCCGCTCGACCGGCATCGCAAGCAGTCGCGAAAATGCCCGAATCCGGATCTCGGTCAGCTGCCGGAAAGTGGCCTCGTGGCCGAGCAGTCGCTCCAGGTAGCGGGTCACCGTTCGACCGACCGCCGCGCCCCGGATGATGGCCCCGGGAGCAAAGATATCGAGTACCGCCAGCAGTCCGACGCCGGCCAGCGCGCTGGCCGTGATCAACCACCCCGATACGGCCAGCAGGATCGCCCCGAGCAACACCGCCGCGAGCGCCATCAGCGCGGACACCAGCATCCAGCGCGCCGTTGCGCCGCCGGGTCGCAGCAACCGGATCAGCTCAGCCATTTCAGCCTCCCCTGCTCTATCCCCAGGATCCGGTCGGCCCAGGCCATCGTGGCCGCGCGATGTGCGGCGCAGATGACCGTTGCGCTGCGTTCCGACAGTAGATTCTCGAGCGCGTGCAGCACCAGGGCCTCGGATTCGTCGTCCAGGTTGGCCGTGGGCTCGTCCAGCAGCACCAGCGGCCGGGGCCGAAGCATGGCCCGCGCAAGCGCTACCCGCTGCGCCTGGCCGCCGGAGAGCCCGTAGCCGTTCTCGCCCACCGGCGAATCCAGGCCTTTCGGAAGACGCCCTGCGAATTCGAAGACGCCGGCCTGATGAGCGATGCGCTCGATCTGCTCGCGCGTCGCGGAATCCCACCCCAGCGCGATATTCTCGGCAATCGTGCCGGCAAAGAGCGCGGGCCGCTGGCCCAGCCAGCCGACATGAGCGCGCAGCGCGGCATCGCTGAAGCGGGCGAGCGGCTCGCCATCGAGCAGAATCTCGCCTGACGAAGGCTCGGCGAATCCCGCGAGCAGGGAAATCAGACTGCTCTTGCCGCTGCCGCTGGGGCCGACAAGCACGATCTTCAGGCCAGCCTCGATCTCGAGGTCCAGATCGTGCAGCAGGACCGCCCGCTCAGGGTGCGCGAAGCTTACGCCGCGCAGTTCGACCCCGCATTTGCGCGGCGCTTCGGGGGCAAACCCGTCTTCGGCGCGCGGCCGGGCCGGCGGCAGCGCCAGCAGGTCTCGAATTTCTCCGGCCGCGGCGCTGGCGTCGGCCCGGTCGTGCCAACCCTGCGAGAGCGCCCTGAGCGGCTGAAAGAACTCGGGCGCAAGCAGCAGCAGAAACAGTCCGCTCTCGAGGGTCAGATCGGGCGCGGGGCCGAAGCTCAGGTAGCCGAGCAAGCCGAGACCGATATAGATCGCGAGGCTGGCAATGGCCACCGCCGAAAAGAATTCCAGCACGGCCGAGGACAGGAACGCCAGGCGCAGCACGCGCATGGTCTCGCGGCGAAGCGCATCCGTGCGCTGCTCGACCTGGCGCCGGGCCTCGCTCTCGGCGCGAAAAAGCCGAATCGTCGCCGCACCCCGGACCTGGTCGAGAAACCAGCCGCCCAGCCTGGCCAGGCTGCGGAACTGTTCGCGGGCGAGCTTCTCGGCGCCGATGCCGATCAGGATCATGAACAGCGGAATCAACGGCGCGGTCAGCAGCAACAACAAGCCGGCCAGCCAGTCGGTAGAGAACGCGAAAGCCAGGATGACCAGCGGCACCACGGTCGCGCCGATTCTCTGAGGCAGAAATCTGCTGTAGAACGCGTCGAAGGCTTCGACCTGCTCGTCGAACGCCGCAATCAGTTCGCCGTCCGGCCGCAGGCCCGCCGGACCGATCGACTCGAATCGATCGAGCAGCCGCGTGCGCGTGTCACGCCTGACCCTGGCCGAGGCGCGACCGGACAGCAGCTGGCGCCCCCCCCCGGAGAGCGCGCGCAGCACCAGGACCGACAGCAAAAGCCACATCATCGGCATCAGAGGTGGCAACGCCTGCTGTTCGACGAACAGACGGCCGGCCAGGACCGCGAGCAGCCAGGCCTGCGCCACGATGATCGCGGCGTCGATCACGGAAAGCAGACCCATCGCCGGATTGAACCATCGCGGCGCCTGCCGCTTCAGCCAGGCATCGTTGTCCACCTTGCGTTCGCGCTCAATGGTAGCCGCCGCCCGGCTTGACCTTGCCCCGGAAAACCCAGTAATTGAAAGCCGTGTAAGCCAGGATGACCGGAATCAGGAACAACACGCCGAGCAGCAGGAACAGCTGGCTGCCGGGATCGGATGCGGCATCCCAGAACGTGTAGTCGGGGGGCACGGCGTACGGCCACATCGAAATCAATATGCCGGCGTAAAAGAACGCGAACAGCAGCATCGAGCCGACGAACGGAATGATCTCGTGCCGGCGACGGATGCTGCGCCAGACCCACAGGCTCACAAGCGCCGTGAACAGGGGGAATACCCAAAGCCATGCGGCGTTGTCCATCCAGCGGTCGTATACGAAGGGCTTGGTCAGAGGCGTCCACGCGCTGACCAGAATGAAGAATCCGAAAACGCCCAGCAACAGGCGCTCGCTCATCCTGAAGGCCCAGTCCCGGGTCCTGCCCTCGGTCTTGAGCACCGTCCAGGTCGCGCCAAGCAGCGCATAGCCGGTCACCACGCCAAGTCCCGTCATTACCGTGAACGGTGTCAGCCAGTCGAAGGCGCCGCCGGCGTATTTCATGTCAACAACCTCGAATCCCTGGATGTAGGCACCGATGACCGCACCCTGGGCGAAAGCCGCGACGGTGGAGCCGATGCTGAACGACTTGTCCCACCAGTGCCTGGACGCGCTGGACTTGAACCGGAATTCGAAGGCGATACCGCGAAAGATCAGTCCGGCCAGCAACAGGAACACGCCGATGTAAAGCGCCGGCAGAAATACCGAGTAGATCAGCGGAAAGGCGGCCAGCAATCCGGCGCCACCGAGAATCAGCCAGGTTTCGTTGCCGTCCCAGACCGGCGCCACCGAGTTCATCATCAAGTCTCGCGACTCGTCGTCGGGCGCGAACGGAAACAGCACGCCGACCCCCAGGTCGAACCCGTCCATCAGCACGTACATGAAAATCCCGAGGCCGATAATGGCAACCCAGATCAGGGTCAGATCGATACTTTCCATGGCTCAGCTCCCTGTCGTCTGCGTTTCGCGGTCGAAGCCCGTGTTGAGCGCCGAAAACGGCCGCTTGGGCCGGGCCGATTCGTCATCCACGGCGGTTTCGATGGGCTCCAGGCCCTCGAGAATCACCCGACGCAGGTAGTACACCCCTGCGCCGAATACCACGGCATACACCGCGACATAACCGATCAGCGTTGCCAGCGCCATGCCGCCGGTGAGCGACGGCGTCACCGCCTCCGAGACCCGCATCATGCCGTACACCACCCACGGCTGGCGACCGATTTCGGTGACGAACCAGCCCGCGACCACGGCGATGAAAGGCAACGGGTAAGACCACGATAACGCGACCAGCAGCCGCCTGGACTCAGACAGCCGTCCGCGCAGCATCTGGACCAGCGCAGCCCACGACAGCAGGATGAACACGAGTCCGATCGCCACCATGATGCGAAAACTCCAGAATACGATCGCCACCGGCGGCCGGTCTTCGGCCGGCACCGATTTCAGCCCCTGGACCTCGCCGTCGAGACTGTGGGTCAGAATCAGGCTGCCGAGGTAGGGAATCGCGACTTCGAAATGGTTCTTCTCGGCCGAGGAATCCGGGAGCCCGAACAGGACCAGCGGCGCGCCCTTTTTGGTCTCCCAGTGCCCCTCCATCGCCGCGACCTTGATCGGCTGGTGTTCGAGCGTATTGAGCCCGTGCAGATCGCCGACGAAAAGCTGAAGCGGCGTTGCAACGGCAAGCATGACGATTGTCATCTTCAGCGCCATGGTGCTGGAACGCGGATTGCGCCCGCGCAGCAGGTACCAGGAGCTGACCGCAACCACGACGAACCCGCCGGTAATGAAGGAAGCCAGCGCCATGTGCGAAAAGCGGAACGGCAGCGAAGGATTGAAAATGGCCTGCAGCCAGGACGTGACCTGGAAATGGCCGTCGACCAGCTCGACGCCGGCCGGCGTGTGAAACCAGCTGTTGGCCGACAGGATCCAGAACGAAGAAATGAAGGTGCCCAGCGCCACCATGCAGGCGGCCAGCAGATGGACCCCGCGCGGCACCTTGTCGCGTCCGAACAGCAGCACGCCGAGGAAAGTGGCTTCGAGGAAGAAGGCCGTCACCACCTCGTAACTGAGCACGGGACCCATGAAATTCGAGGCCGCGTAGGAAAAATTCGACCAGTTCGTGCCGAACTGGAACGCCATCACGATGCCCGAGACGACGCCCATGCCGAATACCAGCGCGAAGATCTTGATCCAGAACTGGCTGAGCTTTTGCCGCACTGGATCGGGCCGGCGATAGTTGAGCGCCTCCAGCACCGCGATCCAGGCCGCCAGCCCGATCGTGAATACCGGAAAGATCGCGTGGAAAGAAACCACGAAAGCGAACTGGATGCGGGAAAGAAGCAGAGGGTCGAGTTCCATGCAATACGCTCCGGAAAAAAAGCTGATTCATATTACTGCATGCTAATGTTTTTGCTGATCACACCGCATTGATATCGGTCAATTGCCGGCAAAACCAGCCATTTGCAGGCCTTTCCTGTCATGCTTCGTGCAGCCCTTGATTGCCGCCCGACGCGACTGAAACCATAAACCCTCCGACCTGGCATCGGTAGCCGCCAAATCCGCTAAAATACGCGGCTGAGTCTCGCTGACCACACGCACGACTTTTTATCTCCGCCGGTTCTCGGGGGCCGGTTAAACGACTTTTCACAATTCGTGCCGCAAGAAGCACGAAGCCTGGAGGATTGAATGAATCTTTTCGAAACCATCCATACGACCGAGCACGAACAGGTCGTTTTCTGCCACAACAAGGATGCCGGCCTCAAGGGCATCATCGCCATCCACAACACCACGCTGGGTCCCGCGCTGGGCGGCCTGCGCATGTGGCCCTACGCGACCGAACAGGAAGCGCTGGACGACGTGCTGCGCCTGTCGCGCGGGATGACCTACAAGGCCGCCGTGGCCGGCCTGAACCTGGGCGGCGGCAAGTCGGTGCTGATCGGCGATCCGCGCACCGGCAAGTCCGAGGCCCTTTTCCGGTCCTTCGGGCGATTCATCGATTCCCTCAACGGACGCTACATCACGGCCGAAGACGTCGGCATCGACGTCAACGACATGGAATACGTCTTCCAGGAAACCGACAACTGCGTCGGCGTGCACCAGGTTCACGGCGGTTCCGGCGATCCCTCGCCGTTCACCGCGTTCGGCACCCTGCAGGGCATTCGCGCCAGTCTCCAGCACAAGTTCGGCAACGAGGAGGTCGGCGATTACAGCTACGCCGTTCAGGGCGTGGGGCACGTCGGCTTCGAACTGGTCAAGCTGCTGCGCAATGAAGGCGCCAAGGTCTTCGTCACCGACATCAACGAAGAGGCGGTCAAGCAGTGCGTCGAACTGGGCTGCGAGGCCGTGGGTCTCGATGATATCTACGAAGTCGACG
>Ga0102938_10001845_pt1 | contig 16055 bp, 15 predicted proteins | sample SalPonR2_B_D2_MG_FD_84516 | JGI IMG/M metagenome (GOLD analysis project Ga0102938, IMG submission 84516) | Salt pond soil microbial communities from South San Francisco under conditions of wetland restoration - Salt Pond MetaG R2_B_D2_MG | ecosystem: Environmental > Aquatic > Marine >...
GGCGCCTTTATTGGAGCTGGCCGTGATTATTCTTTTAATCAGTTTTTCCGGTTTTTGAGTGGGATGCTGGGTGTTTTCCGGCATAGACCAAAAAGGCACAACCAGATCGGTCCAGATATTTGACGGATGAGTCATTCTGGTTTTTTGTCCGTTTTTTTCCTGCCAGTCTTTGGGGTTTCCGGCTTGGTCTTTGTAAGGAGCAATAACCGACTTTTTTACTTTAACTTGATCCAAATTAAAAACATATTCATCCGTTTTAGTGGCAAACCAAATGTCTTCCATATTGTTTTTCCAGTTTTTTTTGGCTCCGCGTCCTTTTTCTCTTTTCCAAGTGATGCGATTTTGCAGGATAAAATATTTTTTAAGTAAGGCTTCAATTGTGCCCGAAGCTTCCCAGTTAATGCAGATATAAATGGAGCCGTTTGGTTTAATAATTCTTTGACATTGTTTGATCCAATGGTCAGCCCATTTTTTAAACTCTTTTTCTTTGATTTGTTTTAGTGTGCCTTGGCCGAAATTTTTTCTAATGGTGTAGGGCGGATCGGTTATGATTAGATCAACGCTTTGTTTAGGAAGTTTGGTCAGATCTTTATTAGCATCAGCCAAATAGATTTTATTAAGCAAGTCTTTTTGGACGGGATTTTTAGGCAATTTTAAAATAGGGAATTGTTGATAATCCTTTTGATTGACTTTTATGGTTTTGTTTCTAGGCGAGCTCATAGGGGTATTATAGCAGATTTAAAATTTTATGATAAAAAAATCCGCCGAACTTGTTTGTTCGGCGGTGGCAGAGTTTACTTAGACTAAAGAAATCCGCTCGTGAATTTCATTCTTTCCTCCTTGTGTCTTTCCGGCCCCCGTAGTTTGATAAAAAGGGGAGGTTTTGTACGCCAATATCCAATCCGCCGGAAAGCTCGGATTGAATGTTTTTAGCAGGTAGCTAAGCAAATCCGCTTGTGAATCGCATTTTGTCCTCCAAATTGTTCGCTTCTCGGCTTTGCCAAAGGCAAAGAAGCTCCTTCTGTTCTACCTGAATTCCGAAAAGCCATTGAGCTTAATTCAAGTAAGAAAATCAGAAAACCATTTCTTACATGAAGATGAGATCAGTATAGTACAGATAAAGATTCTTGTCAATAGTTTTTGTGTGTTTCGACTAAAATTAGGCATTTTTTGATTTGTTTATCCAAAAGATGAACACTGTTTTTGTTCGGCTGTATTACTGCCGTTTTTAAGGCTAAAGTTGTTAATGTTTTTCACAAAATAGACATTATCTGTAGTTTTGTTATAATTTAGCTGTATTTATTAATTTTGAAAAATTATGCTACATATCGTAGGCACGCCAATTGGTAATTTAGACGATTTTAGCCCGAGAGCGTTGGAGATTTTACAAAACGCGCATGTTATTTTATGCGAAGATACCAGGCAGACTCGGAAGTTAACCGAGCATTTTAAAATAAAAACTAAACTGATCAGCTTGCATCAACATACCAAGGACGAAAAGATTATTAAATTATTGGATAAATTTGATAAAGTGGCTTATGTTAGCGACGCCGGCACTCCCGGAGTTTCTGACCCCGGCGGACGCTTGGTTGAATTGGCTTTTGAAAAAAATATTCAAGTCAGTCCGATTCCCGGGCCGAGTGCGGTTATGGCCGCTTTATCTGTTTGTGGTTTCCCGGCTGATAAATTTGAGTTTTTGGGATTTTTCCCGAGAAAAGGCAAGCAAAAGATTTTGAATAAGATTAAAGACTCATCTCAAACTGTTTGTTTTTTTGAATCACCGCATAGAATTATAAAGACTTTGGAGATTTTAAAACCGGAAATAGGCGAAAGAAAAATTATGATTGGTCGTGAACTGACCAAAAAGTTTGAAACACTTTATCGTGGAACACTTTCCCAAGTCCTGCCGGAAATAAAAGCTAAAGGGGAATTTGTGATTATTATTTCAGCCAAAAAATAAAATTTTATTTAATAATACTTATGGAAAAGAAAAAATTTTACATTACCACGCCGATTTATTATGTTAATGATCGGCCGCATGTTGGCCATGCTTATACCACATTAGCCGTTGATATTTTGGCGAGACATCAAGCCTTTAAACTTGGACAAGATAAAGTTTTCTTTTTGACCGGCACTGATGAGCACGGTGTGAAAGTGGCTCAGGCCGCGGAAAAACAAAATAAAACTCCGAAAGAATTTTGTGACATGGTTTCGGCTCAGTTCAAAACCGCTTGGGATAATTTAAATATAAAATATAATGATTTTATCAGAACAACTGAAGATCGACATCAGAAAACGGTTAAAGAATTTTTATTAAAATTAAAAACCCAAAAAACCCCCAAAGGCAATCCGGTTATTTTTAAAGATAAATATGAAGGTTATTATTGCACCGGTTGTGAAGCTTATAAAAAAGAAGAAGATTTGGTTGATGGAAAGTGTCCTGATCACGGAATTAAGCCGGAGTTTTTGTCAGAAGAAAATTGGTATTTTTGTTTATCCGATTATACGGATATTTTAAAGGAAAAAATTGAAAAAAAACAAATGCGGATCTATCCCGCACAAAGAGAAAAAGAAGTGCTTAGTTTTATTTCGCAGGGGCTGGAAAATATTGCCATTAGTCGAGCCAATGTGAATTGGGGCGTGTCAGTTCCTTTTGATGAAAATCAGACTGTGTATGTTTGGGTGGATGCTTTGATAAATTATATTTCCGCTTTGGGTTATCCGGATCAGAAAAAGTTTAAAGATTTTTGGCCGGCCGATACCCAGATTTTGGCCAAGGATATTTTAAAATTCCACTGTATAATTTGGCCGGCCATGCTCTTGGCCAATGAGTTGGAACTGCCTGAAGATTTCTTTGTCCATGGTTTTTTTACTTTTGATGGAAAAAAAATGAGCAAAACTTTGGGTAATGTTGTTGACCCCAATGATTTGGTGGAAAAATACGGAGCCGAAGCCGCACGTTATTTGATTATTTCGCAATTTATTTTTGGTCAGGACGGAGATATAAAAACCGAAGAGTTTTCCACAAAATACAATGCGGATTTGGCTAACGGTTTGGGGAATTTAACCAGTCGGATTTTAAGCATGGCGGAAAAATATTGTCAGGCCAAGGTACCGAATAAAGAGTTTAATCTGGATATTGATTTGGAAAAAATTTGGCAAGATCTTGATCAAGGATACACTGATTATAAAATTTATGAAAATATTAAACTGATATGGAATATTTTGCGTTTGGCCGACGGTTATATTGACGAAACAAAACCGTGGGCTTTAGCCAAAGAAGAGAAGTCTGAAGAGTTGAATCAGGTGATTTATAATTTGTTGGAAATCTTACGTCATATCGGTTGGATGATTCGGCCTGTTTTGCCGGAAACATCGGATAAAATTTTGAAAAGATTAAATCAAGATTATAAAGCCGATTTTGAGACGATTAAAAAAATCGGCCTGCTTAAAGCCGGAGAAAGTATAGAAAAAGGTCAACCGCTTTTTCAAAGAATAAAAGAATAGAATAATAAAAATAAAATAAAACAATATGTTTGACACTCACGCGCATGTGAATTTTGCGGATTTTAAAAATGACGCCGATGAGGTGATGCAAAGAGCCAAGGAAAAGAAAATGACCTTGATTAATGTCGGTTCGCAAATTTCCACCAGCCGAAGAGCCGTGGAAATGGCTGAAAAGTATTCCCATGCCTACGCCGCAGTCGGTCTTCATCCCATTCAACTGGAGGATATTGATATTAAAGAAGAACATGCCGAGTTCCATTCTCGAAAAGAGGAATTCAATCCGGAGAATTATCGTGTTTTGGCCGACGGAGATAAGGTGGTGGCCATTGGCGAGTGTGGCTTGGATTTTTATCATATTTATGAGCCGGAAAGAAAAAAAGAGATTGTTGATAAACAAAAAAAAGTGTTCAAGCAACAGATAGAATTGGCTGATCAGGTTGATTTGCCCATGATTATTCATTGTCGCGGTTCAAAAGACAAGGTGGAGGACGCATATTATGATTTACTGAAAATTCTAAAGCAAAAAAGTCCCAAAAAAAGAGGCGTTTTGCACTGTTATATTGGTCCACCGGAGCTGGTTTCGGAATTTTTGGACCTGGGTTTTTATTTGGGCTTTAATGGAGTAATTACTTTTGATAAGACCGGCAAAACTGAAGAAATAATCCTTAAAACTCCGAAAAACAGAATTTTGACGGAAACCGATTGTCCATACTTGACACCCGTGCCTTATCGTGGAAGAAGAAACGAACCTATTTATGTAGAATTTGTTTTGGAAAAATTGGCCCAAATTAAAGAGAAAAGCAAAGAAGAGATGGAAAATATTACAGAGAATAACGCCAGAAGATTATTTTTAAACTAAAATATTTTTTCCCAAAAGATTTGTTTATACACAATCGGGGTTGAAATATTTTTTTTTATTTGTTAGAGTAAGGGTGCTTTTATATGTCAAAACAAGAAAAAAGAAAAAACAAAAAAAATCAAAAAGCTTGGTGGCAGCCAGCTATGGAAATATTTGTGCAAGTGGCGGCTTGGATTGTTTTTCCGGTTATTGTAAGTTTGTTTCTGGGGAACTGGCTTGATGAAAAAAATCAAACTTCGCCAAAATACACTTTGATTTTTGTTGGAACGGCATTTATTATCACCAATATAGGATTGATCAGATTGACCTTGCAGGCTTCCAAAAAAATTAATAACCAACAGTTAGATAAAAAGGACGGGGAGTAATTATAAGTAGTTTATGGACTATCATTCAGAAATAAAAAATGATTCTAAAAACAAACAGGCCGTGGAAAACGGTTCGCTTACGAGTGTCCATGAACAAGAAATTCAAATTCATAGCGAACATCCAAAACACGAAACCTCTTTGGGGGCCGAACAAATAGGACAAATTAATAATTTTCCGATTACCAATTCTTTATTAAACACCTGGATAGTGGTGTTTTTTTTAGTAATATTGGGAGTTGTTTTAAGAAAAAAAGTAAAATTAATTCCTCGCGGAATACAAAGTATTTTTGAGATTATTGTTGAATCCGGCCTCAAACTGTGTGACTCCGTGACCGGTAGTCGCGATAAATCCTGGAAAGTTTTTCCCATTGTTTTTAGCTTTTTTATATTCATTTTATTAAATAACTGGATGGGGCTTTTGCCGGGAATAGGTTCTATAGGCTTTATTGAAAGTTCCGGTGGGCATCAAACCTTTGTACCTTTTTTTCGCGGAGGAACTGCGGATTTAAACACGACTTTGGCTTTGGCTCTGATTGCGGTGGTGACCGCCAATGTTTTTGGGGTTGTAACGGTTGGAGCGTACAAACATATTAATAAATTCATTAATATTCAAGCTTTAGCAAAGATCCCTTCGTCAATAAGAAAGGATCCGGCTATTGTTATTGTAAATCCCATTAAGTTTTTTGTGGGAATAGTGGAAATAGTCGGTGAGGTGGCCAAGGTGGCTTCTTTATCTTTTCGCTTGTTTGGAAATATCTTTGCCGGAGAGGTTTTGCTTAGTTCCATTGCGGTTATTTTTGCTTTTGGATTGCCCATTCCTTTTATGTTTTTGGAAGTTATTGTTGGAGTTATTCAGGCACTTATTTTCGCCATGCTGAGCTTGGTTTATTTTAGTATCGCCATGACCGACGAGGAGCATTAAACAAATAATTTATAAATATATAAGTAAATTAATAACAGCTGTTGGATGATATATTTAATATGTTGTTCAAGGCTCAATAAAAAACTATGGATTTAACATTAATCGCCAAAGCCATTGCCATAGCCGTTGGAGGAATAGCCCCGGCCATTGCTATCGGTAATATCGGTTCAAAAGCCATGGAATCAATCGGAAGAAATCCTGAATCAGCCGGAAAGATTTTGGTGCCAATGCTTTTGGCTTCCGCTTTTGCCGAAGCCGTAGCCATTTATGCTTTGGTTATCGCTTTTTCAATCAAATAATGTTTTGTTTTCGCCTTGGATCATTTTCCAGGGCGGTCTATAAAACATTATAAAAAAAATATGGATGAATTAATAAAAACTTTTCACATTGATTGGAGACTTTTAATAGCTCAGGCCGTTAATTTTGGTATTGTTATCTTTGTTTTGGGCGTTTATGGGCTAAAACCTTTGGTGAGAAAGATGCAACAACGTGAAGAAAAAATTCAAAAAGGCGTTGAAAATGCGGAAAAAATTCAAGAAAAAATGCAAGCTCTTGAGGAAGAAAGACAAGAGGAGATAAAAAAGGGGAGAAACAAAGCTCAGGAAATAATTACGCAGGCTGAAGAAAAAGCGGAAAAATTAAGACAAGAAAAAATCACTAAAGTACGCACTGAAGCCGAGAGAGTTATCGCTGAGTCAAGAGCTCAAATCCGTAGTGAGCGACAGCTTATGGTTGGAGAGGTTAAACAAGAGTTGGGAGGTTTGGTGGCTTTAGCCTTGAATAAGATAACCGGACAAACCATAGACAAAGAAACTCATCAGAATATTATAAAAAACACTATAAAAGACTTGCAAAAAACCAAAATAAAATAAATATGAAGTTTGCCAGAAAAAAACATTTTGTAAAATCATTGGTGGAATTGGGTAAGCAGGAGAATTGTCTGGAGCAAATTTTGCTTGATTTGGAGGATGTTGATAAAAAGATAGACCAAAATATTGAATTTAAGAGTTTTTTAAATAACAAACAGGTTGATATTGAAAAAAAGAAACAAGCGTTAAAAAGTGTTTTTAGTGATTTTATTAGCCTAAAAACATATAATTTTTTATATCTTTTAATAAAAAATAACAAGTTGAATTATTTGTCGGAAATACTTGAGCAAGCCGAAGAATTGAATCGGGAATATGAAAGTGTGGAATTGGCCGAAGTTGAATCAGCTTTTAAGCTTAGTCAAGATCAGGAAGTTGAGATTAAGGCTATTTTGGAAGATAAGATTAAAAAACAAGTCATTATCAGGAATAAAGTAAATCCAGAGATAATAGCCGGGTTAAATATAAAAATAAAAGATACGGTTATTGAATCAAGCATTTTAAGTAGAATAAAAAGGCTGGAGGAAAAAATTAAAAAGTTTTAATAAAATATAAAATTAAATTTAAAATAAATATTTATGAAAAACAACAATAAACAAACGGTAATAGAAACTCTTAAAAAACAAATTTCTGATTTTGATTCCCATGTTAGTGTGGAAAAGGCCGGACAAGTAATTGAAGTCGGAGATGGGATCGCCAAATTAACCGGATTATCAGAGGTTATGTCCTCGGAAATGTTGGACTTTGGTAATGGCATTTTTGGTGTGGCCTTGAATTTGGAAGAGGATACGGTTGGAGCCATGATCTTGGGTGATTGGGAAAAGGTTAAGCAGGGTGATAAGGTAAAAAGCACCGGACGAATTTTAGAAGTTCCGGTCGGAGAACATTTGATTGGACGAGTGGTTGATCCCTTGGGTAAAGCTTTGGATAATAAGGGGAAGATATCTTCGGACAAGTTTTATCCGGTGGAAAAAATAGCCCCGGGGGTTTTGGCCAGAGAGGAAGTGCATGAACCGGTACAAACCGGGATTAAAGCTGTTGATTCTATGATTCCCGTTGGTCGCGGTCAGCGTGAGTTGATAATTGGTGATAGGCAAACAGGGAAGACGGCTATTGCCATTGATACTATAATAAATCAAAAAGATAAGGATTTGATTTGTGTTTATGTGGCTGTTGGACAAAAGGAGTCTAAGATTGCGCAAATTAAAGAACGATTGGAAAAAGAAGGCGCCATGGATCATACCATTATTGTTTTGGCCGGAGCTTCAAAACCGTCTTCATTGAGTTATATTGCTCCGTTTGCCGGATCTGCCATTGCAGAATATTTTATGGATCAAGGAAAAGATGTTTTGGTTGTTTATGATGATTTGTCAAAACATGCCGTAGCTTATCGTGAAATATCTTTGTTGTTAAGGCGTCCTCCGGGTAGAGAAGCTTATCCTGGAGATGTTTTTTATCTTCATTCCAGGTTGCTGGAAAGAGCGGCTAAGTTAAACAAAGATTGTGGCGGAGGTTCAATTACCGCGTTACCGATTATTGAAACACAGGCAGGAGATATTTCCGCTTATATTCCCACCAATGTTATTTCCATAACCGACGGACAAATATTTTTGGAAAGTGATCTATTTCATCAGGGAGTCAGACCGGCGGTGAATGTGGGATTGTCGGTTTCCCGTGTCGGTTCAAAGGCGCAAATAAAGGCTATGAAGAAAGTGGCCGGAAAATTAAGATTGGATGTGGCTCAATATCGAGAATTAGCCGCTTTTGCGCAATTTGGCTCCGATCTTGACGAACAAACCAAGGCTCAAATAGAAAAAGGGAAAAGAATTATTGAAATACTTAAACAAAATCAATACAAACCGATCGGTGTTGAAAAACAAGTGGTGATAATCTACGCAGCTGTAAATGGAATATTGGATAATGTCAAAGTGGAAAAAGTTAAAGAGTTTGAACAAGGATTATATAAATACTTGGAACATTCAGCTAAGGACTTGCTTATGACTATTAAGGAAAAAGATTCATTTGATGAAAAATTAACAAACCGAATTGAAAAAGTGCTTGACGAATACAAAACAACGGTTGAAGAATTATTAATAAAAAATGACCAAGAATAATTTATGGCCGGAGGCACCAGAGAAATAAAAAGAAGAATAAAGTCAATTGCCAATACCAAGAAAATCACCAAGGCTATGGAAATGGTGGCTGCTTCAAAAATGAAAAAAGCGGTATCTTCGGTTATGGCCACCAGGGATTATGCCAACTTGGCTTGGGCTACGGTTTTGCATTTGTCGGAAACAACTGATTCGGAAAAACATATCCTTTTGCAAAAGCCGTTAAAATCTGAAAAAGTAGGTTTGGTTTTAATCGGTTCAAATCGTGGTTTGTGTGGAGGTTTTAATATTCAATTGGTTCAAAAAGCCATTGAGTCTATAAAAAAACATCAAGGTCGGGTTGAAAAAACCGAAGTGATAGCTTTTGGTTCAAAAACTCGGGATCTTATTTCTTCCATGGGATATGAAGTGGCTGCTGACTTTGAAAAACCCGATCTCACTCTTCGCTCTGATGAAGTGGCCGCTATTTCTTCCATGATGATAAAACAATTTAAAAACAAGGAATATGATAAGGTGTTTGTGGCTTATACTGACTATGAATCAACTATTAAGCAAGTGCCGAGAGTAAAACAACTTCTTCCCATTGAACCGGATCCTGATGAACATTTGGGTTTGGTTGGGAAGTCTCAAAAGACCGGAGTAGGCGCTGATGTTAAGTTTATTAAAGAAAAGCAAGAAAAGTATCTTAAAAAAGATAAATTTACTTATGAATATACTTTTGAACCTTCGGCCGAAATTGTTTTGGAAAAAATGCTACCTCGTTTGATAGAGGTTCAGATATATCAGGCCGCTTTGGAGTCAGAAGCCTCGGAGCACAGTGCCAGAATGATGGCTATGAAAAACGCTTCAGACGCCGCTTCTGACATGATAGATGATTTGACTTTATATTATAACCAGGCCAGACAAGCCGGCATAACGCAAGAGATTTCTGAGATTGCCGGGGGCGCGGCCGCTTTGGAAAAATAATAATTAAACATAATTCAATAATATGAAAAAAGGAATTATTAAACAAATTATCGGACCGGTGGTTGATGTGGAATTTAACGAAGATCTGCCGGATATTTACAATGCTTTGGAAATTAAAATGTCGGATGAAAAAGCCGAAAAACAGATTTTGGAGACTCAACAGCACATTGGTGACAACCAAGTGCGTACGGTAGCTATGGGGTCGACTGACGGACTGAGAAGAGGACAGGAGGTTTTGGACACGGGTAAGCCGATTTCTATTCCCGTCGGAGAAAAAACTTTGGGGCGCATGTTTAATGTGCTGGGGCAACCGATTGATGATAAAGAGCAAGTTAAAGCCGATCAAACATATCCGATTCATCGCAAAGCTCCGGCTTACAGTGAGCAATCAACCGAAGTGGAGGTTTTTGAAACAGGCATAAAGGTTATTGACTTGATTTGTCCGTTTGTTAAAGGCGGAAAAGTCGGATTGTTTGGTGGCGCCGGAGTGGGAAAGACCGTGGTTATCATGGAGCTTATCAGAAGTATTGCTCAAGAGCATGGTGGTAAATCGGTTTTTGCCGGTGTCGGAGAAAGAACCAGGGAAGGTAATGATTTATATTATGAGATGAAAGAATCCGGTGTTTTGGATAAAACCAGCTTGGTCTTTGGACAGATGAATGAGCCGCCGGGAGCCAGAGCCCGAGTTGCTTTGACCGGATTGACCTTGGCTGAATATTTTCGTGATCAATCTCAAGATGTATTACTTTTTGTGGATAATATTTTTAGATTCACTCAGGCCGGTAGTGAGGTGTCCGCACTTTTGGGGAGAATGCCTTCAGCCGTGGGATATCAACCGACTTTGGCTACGGAAATGGGAAATATGCAAGAAAGAATTACTTCAACCAGCAAGGGATCCATTACCTCGGTTCAGGCCGTTTATGTACCGGCTGATGATTTGACCGATCCTGCTCCGGCCACCACTTTCGCTCATCTTGATTCCACCGTGGTTTTGGCCAGAAGTTTGGCGGAAAGAGGAATTTATCCAGCCGTTGATCCCTTGGATTCTTCTTCCACTATTTTGGATCCCAATATTTTGGGACAAGAACATTATGATGTGGCCAGAGAGGTGCAAAGAGTTTTGCAAAAATACAAGGATTTGCAAGATATTATTGCTATTTTGGGAGTTGACGAGTTGTCTGAAGAAGATAAGATTTTAGTCGGACGAGCCAGAAAAATACAAAAGTTTTTATCTCAACCGTTTTTTGTGGCTGAATCTTTTACCGGGACAAAAGGCCGGTATGTACCACTGAAGGAAACAATTAAGGGCTTTAAAGAAATATTGGAAGGTAAACATGATGATAAGCCAGAACAAGCCTTTTATATGAAAGGCACAATTGATCAAGTGGAATAAATTTATGAGTATTAATTTCAAAATTGCCACTCCGGAACGAGTGGTTTACAAAGAGGAAGTCAAATCAATTACTCTTCCCACACAGGTAGGTGAAATTACGATTTTGCCCAACCATGTTCCTTTGATTTCCGTATTGCAAAGTGGAGAAATAAAAGTGGATACGGGCAAGGAAAAGATTTCAATGTCTGTGGCCGGCGGATTTGTTGAAGTTTTATCAACCAAGGTTGTTGTTTTGGCTGATCGCGCTGAGAAATCAGAAGAAATTGATATTAAACGAGCAGAAAAGGCGGTGGAAAGAGCAAAAGAATTAAGGGAAAAGAAAACAGCGGATTCACGGGAGTTTGCCTCATTGTCAGCCCAAATTGAAAAGGAATTGGCCAGAATAAAAGTTGGTAGGAAACATGCCAGAAGAGTGGAGCAACGAGGCTATGGAGCCAAAAAATATAAATAAGCTAATCAATAAAAGGAGTTTTTATGTCGCATCAATGTGGTAGTTTATTGGTAGTGTGTATGGACTTTCGTTTTCATCGGGACATCAATCAATGGATTGAGAGGAACGATCTAACGGGCAACTATGATTTGATTTCACTGGCCGGAGCTCAAAAAGCCATTGTTGACCCAACGACCAGAAATATGGTTTTACAACAAATAAAACTTTCAGCCATGCTTCATAGTACTAAAGAGGTTATATTGTTGGCTCATGAAGATTGCGGAGCTTATGGGGGTAGTAACGCTTTTTCTTCTTGGGAGCAAGAAAAAAAACAATATATTGATGATATGAATAAGGCGGAATCTTTGATAAAGGAGAAGGTTCCGGGTTTGCAGGTAAAAAAAATGATGCTAACCTTTGAAAAAGAATCAAAAGGGATAAATCGGGTTTAAATCAGAATTTGCTAGAGCCTCTGACCATTCAGAGGCCTTTTAATTTTAAATTTTTTATTCCATTTTAAAATATGTTATAATATAATATATGTTAATTTTGGACTACATTTTGCTTGGTTCCATTGTGATATTAACATTACTGGGATTTAAAAAAGGTTTTTTGGAGACCTTGGGATCAATTTTGGGAATAATAGTGGCCGTTATACTGGCCAGTCGTTTTTATCCATTGGTGGCTTCTTGGTTTGGCGGGTCTGATTTGGCCAATGTTATTGCCTTTATTTTGCTTTTTTCATTGTCCGTGAAAATCGTTACCCTGGCTTTTTGGCTTATCGGGAAAATATTCAAAATTGTAACCGTACTGCCTTTTGTTTCCAGTTTTAACCGACTTTTGGGCTTGGTGCTGGGTGCGGTGGAAGGTATTTTTATTATGTCGGTAATTTTGCATTTTTTACTGAAATATCCGCTGAACGATTGGCTGATAGGACAGATGGCCGCTTCTGTGGTAGCGCAAACCTTGTTAAGAATCGGAAATGTTTTTATTCCCTTGTTTCCCGAGGCGTTAAAGCAAATAAAATCAGTTTTATAACATAGATATCTTGCTTAAGATTTTTCGCCGTTTGAACTTTCGGCGTTTTTATAATGCTGAAATTTTAATTTAAATCATTATTGTGTTAATATGTTTTTATATGAGCTTAATCTCTGAATCCAATAAAGAACAAAAAAAAGCCATTACTCACGGCGGTGGACCTCAACTTATAATTGCCGGTGCCGGAACCGGCAAAACCCGAGTAATAACCACCAGAATGGCTTGGCTTATTACCGAAAAAAGGATTAAAACGGATGAGGTTTTAGCTTTAACTTTTACTGACAAAGCGGCCGAGGAAATGGAAGAAAGGGTGGATCAAATGATGCCCTACGGTTATGTTGATTTATGGATTTTGACTTTTCACAGTTTTTGCGACAAGGTTTTGAAAAAGCATGGTTTGGAAATTGGACTTCCCGATGATTATAAACTTTTGGATCAAACCGAAGCTTGGTTATTGATAAGAAAAAATTTGGCACGCTTTAATTTGGATTATTATAAACCCATGGGTAATCCCACCAAATTTATTCATGCTTTGATCAATCATTTTTCTCGTTGTAAAGACCAAGGCATTCAGCCAAAAGATTATCTTGACTATGCCGAGGAACTAAAAATGAATAATGATGCCGGAGAATTTGTAAAATCTTTGGACTTGAATGATTTGGATTCTTCGGAAAGAGAAGAAATATTAAAACAGGAAATTCTCAGGATTGAGGAAGTCGCCGAGGCCTATCATACTTATCAAAATATTTTATTGGAAAACAACAGTTTTGACTTTGCCGATTTAATCAATTATACGATCAGACTTTTTAAAGAGCGACCGTTGATTTTGCAAAAATATAAAAAAAAGTTCAAATATATTTTGGTTGATGAATTTCAAGATACCAATGTAGCACAATATGAGTTGATAAAGATGCTTTCCGGACCGGATCATAATTTGACGGTAGTGGGGGATGATGACCAGTCCATTTATAAATTTCGCGGTGCTTCCATTAGTAATATTATGCAGTTCAAAGAGGATTACCCGCAGGCCGAAGAAGTGGTTTTAACTGAAAATTATCGCTCAGTGCAAAAGATTTTGGATTTGTCGCACAAATTTATTGTTCAGAATGATCCTTATCGTTTGGAAGAAAAATTGGGTATTGATAAAAGACTTAAATCCCATATAAAGCAGGCCGGAATTATTGAACATCTTCATCAAAAAACAGTGGAACAAGAAGCTAAAACAGTGGTGGAAAAAATAATGGAGTTAAGAAAAGAAGAAAATAAATCCTGGTCTGATTTTGCCATTTTGTTTAGAGCCAACAGTTCAGCGGATTTGTTTATTCATTATTTGCAACAAGCGGAAATACCTTATCAGTTTTTAGCTATGAAAGGCTTATACAACAAGCCCGTAGTGGTTGATATCTTGAATTATTTTAAATTATTGGATAATTATCATGAAGGCACCGCAGTATTCAGGTTGTTAAATTCTGAATTTATGAATATTCCAACCGAACAGGTAAGTCTGCTTATCCATAAAGCCAAAAAGCAAGCGGTTTCTTTATTTTCCATTTTAAAAAAAGCAAGGACCGTTAAAGGTCTGGAAGAAAAGACTTTGAAGAAGATTGACCGATTTTTAAGTCAAATTGACAAGGACTCTTTTTTGGCCAAGGACAAAGAACCGTCCAAAGTAATGCTTAATTTTATTTATAATTCCGGTTATCTGGAGTATCTGAATAATTTATCCGAACCGCACAGCCGAAAATCAATAAATTATTTGCAACAGTTTTATTCTAAAATCCAAGAAGTGGAAACAGGTTTGGAGGATGCTCGTTTGGTTGATTTTATGGAAATAATGGAAATGGAGTTGGAGTCGGGAGAAGCCGGTAAATTGCAGTTTGATTTGCAGACCGGGCCGGACATGGTTAAGCTGATGACTGTGCATAGCGCCAAAGGGCTGGAATTTGACTATGTTTTTATGACTAATTTGGTTGATCGTAAATTTCCCACTGATCAGCGTAAAGAGCCGATAGAAATTCCCAATAAATTGATCAAAGAAAAATTGCCCGAGGAAAGTGATTTTCATATTCAAGAAGAAAGGCGTCTTTTTTATGTGGCCATGACCAGAGCCAAAAAAGGTTTGTTTTTCACTTCCGCGGAAGATTACGGGGGCAATCGTAAAAAAAAGATTTCCAGATTTTTAAAAGAGCTGGGATTAGACCAGCCAACTTTACAAAGTGGATCGGCCGATTCGTTAAAAAAGGTTTCGGCCACCGAAAAGACAATGGAAAAAGTTTCCCTGCCCAAGAAATTCAGCTTTTCACAAATGCAAACTTACGAAACTTGTCCTTATAAATATTATCTAGCTAATATTTTAAAAGTGCCCACCTTTGGCAGTCACTATCTGAGTTTTGGTTCCACTATTCATAATTGTTTGCAAAAATTTTTGGAAAAAAGCTTTAAGGACAATATTGAAGTTCAGTCGGATTTGTTCTCTTTGAATAAACAAACAAAAACCAATACAAAATCTTCCGGTCTGGGCAGCTTGGACGAGTTGTTGTCTCTTTATAAAGATTGCTGGATCGATGAATGGTATGAAAATGAACAACAAAAAAAGCAGTATTTTAAAAAAGGCGAGCAGATGTTAAAGGACTTTTTAACGGATTTTAAAAAAGAAAAACCGGATGTTTTTTTATTGGAGCAGCCGTTTAATATAAAGGTGGGTGGATATAGTTTTACCGGAAGAATTGATCGAGTTGATAATCTGTCCAACGGTAAAAAAGAGATTATAGATTATAAAACAGGTAAAGCCAAAGACAAGGTAAGGAGTTCGGAAAAATCACAGCTTTTATTTTATCAAATTGCGGCCGAAGAAGCCTTGAATTATGATTTGCAGACCTTGACTTATTATTATCTTGAGGCCGGCAAGAGGGTTTCATTTATCGGTACGGAAAAAGATAAAGATAAGCTAAAGGAAAAATTTTTGAACAATGTGACGGCTATAAAAAACAATAAGTTTGAAGCCAAGCCCAGCGCTTTTATTTGTAAAAATTGTGAATATAAAGATATTTGCGAATATAGAAAATTAAAATAAAAAAATGCGCCAAACCGAGAGCGGTTTGACGCATGTTGTTTATTTTATGGAGAAATACTCAGCCGGAAAATAAACAGCTGAGTATCGCTGTCCGGAGCAAAATCCCAGGCCGGCCAAAAACTGACTTTGCCGTGGGAGAATTTCGGACCGATGGCCGACTCCACTCGGTCATTTCCGATCCAGAATTCTTCAATTGCCAATCCCAGGGCGGTTTGTTTTCCGATATTGGCGGTCAATTGCGTGTAAAGGTACGCATAATTGTCCGCATGACTGTTTTTTCCATCGGTTTCAACTGGAAAAGTATAGTCATACTCGGTAAACCAATTGAGCCAAGAGGCCCAGCCCCCGCCGTTGACATTGAATCTTAGGGAGGCCATGGGCGAGAGTCCGCCGTCGCCTTCCAAAAATGTTCCGGTCATCAGCCACAAATCAAGTTCATTGATTTTGAAATGCGGACCGAGGTAAGCAAAAAACATTTTACAGCCGTTGGAGTTGATCATAAAGGCTCCTTCCGCGTGTCCGGAA
>Ga0102938_10001846_pt1 | contig 16048 bp, 16 predicted proteins | sample SalPonR2_B_D2_MG_FD_84516 | JGI IMG/M metagenome (GOLD analysis project Ga0102938, IMG submission 84516) | Salt pond soil microbial communities from South San Francisco under conditions of wetland restoration - Salt Pond MetaG R2_B_D2_MG | ecosystem: Environmental > Aquatic > Marine >...
ACTTCAATATTCCGCCGCTGGCGCAGCTCCAGCGCGAGCTCGACATCATCCGCGGCTTGCAGAAGCGTCATGCCGATGGCTGAGGGCGACACGCTGCGGCAGCTGCAACACACATTCGCCGCTCACATTCGCGATCCCGACGGGGCGCCTGCGCCCGAGGGACTGGAAGACCGCCGTCTCGCCATCTACCGTGACCTGTTCTTCAACAACCTGCGCGACCTGCTCGGGCGCAGCTTCCCGGTGACCCGCAAGATTCTCGGCGAGGCCGCCTGGCAGCGCATGGTTCGCGACTGGCTGATCCGCCATCGCGCCCAGACCCCGCTGTTTCTCGAGTTGCCCCAGGAATTCCTCGGCTACCTGGCCGAAGAGCGTGCGCCGGACCCCGACGATCCGCCTTTTCTCGCCGAGCTCGCGCACTACGAATGGGTCGAGCTGGCGCTGGCCATCGACGAACGCGACATCATCTCGCTTGATGTCGCCGCCGACGGCGACCTGCTCGCCGGGGTTCCCGTGCTCTCGCCCCTGGCCTGGCCACTCGCCTATGCCTGGCCGGTCCACCGGCTGTCGCCCGATTACCAGCCGGAAAGCCCGCCGGACGAACCCACCCGACTGCTCGTCTGGCGGGACCGGATCGATAAGGTCGGCTTCATGGAAATCAATCTCGTGACCGCGCGCCTCGTCGAGTTGCTCGCCGCGTCGGACGACACCCCTGCGCGGAGCGGGCGAGACTGCATGCTGCAGATCGCCGCCGAACTCGGCCAGGCCGAGCCCGAGCCGATCGTGGCTGCAGGCGCCGCAGTACTGCAGGACTTGCGGGCGCGGGACATCATCGTCGGCACGGCCATCGAACGATGACCACCGTGCGCCACGAAGCGCGATCCAGTGATCTGCAGCGGCGCCTGTTCACCGTCATCTTCCGTTCCGACACGCCGGCCGGGCAATTTTTCGACCTGGCGCTCATCGTCGCGATCCTGATCAGCGTCGCCACGGTGATGCTGACGACCGTCGATGCGATCAACGACAAGTACGGCCGGATCCTCTATCTCCTCGAATGGTTCTTCACGCTGCTGTTCAGCGTCGAATACGGCTTGCGGATTTACTGCGTGCGCAACCGCAAAGGCTATGCCAAGAGTTTTCTCGGCGTCATCGACCTGCTGTCCGTGTTGCCGACCTATCTCGGGGTGATCTTCGCGGGCACCGCGCCGATGCTCGTGATCCGCATCCTCCGCGTGCTGCGCCTGTTCCGCATCATGCACATGCGCGAGTACGTCACCGAAGCGAACATACTGCTGGACGTCCTCGTGGGCAGCTGGCGCAAGACGCTGATCTTCGTGTACGCCGTGCTGACGCTCGTCGCCGTGTTCGGCACGCTGATGTACATGATCGAGGGCGAGGCCGGCGGCTTCCACAGCATCCCGGACAGCATGTACTGGGCGATCGTCACGCTCACCACCGTCGGCTACGGCGACATCGTCCCCGTGACACCAGTCGGCAAGACCATCGCCTCGCTCATCATGATCACGGGTTACGGCATCATCGCCGTGCCGATGGGAATTTTCTTCGCCGAATTCTCCGAGCAGAGCCGCCGCCGCGCGCGCGGGCGCCACTGCCCCGCCTGCGGCGCACAGGGGCATGATCCGGATGCAAACTACTGCAAGGCCTGCGCCGAACCGCTCGATGAACAAACGCAACGCTGAACAGGGTGCGAAGGCGGTCCCCGCCGCCGCCGCGGACACCGATACCAGGCGCATTGCCGTCGGGCTGAACGCCGTGATCATCGCCGTACGCGATGACGAGGCGCGGGTGCTGACGGTGGCATCGCCGGAAGACGGGGACCCGCCCGCCCTGCCGTCCGGCCCCTTCGATCCGGCCCACGACCGCACGCTCGAACTCGGATTGCGGGCCTGGGTGCAACAACAGACCGGACGCGAACTCGGCTACGTGGAACAGCTTTACACCTTCGGCGACGAAGGCCGCGACCCGCGGGAACGCGCCGGCGGCCCGCGCGTGCTGTCGATCGCCTATCTCGCCCTGGCGCAGGATCTCCCGGCGGTCGCCGCCGGCGGCGAATGGCTCAGTTGCTATCGCTTCCTGCCCTGGGAAGACTGGCGCAGCGAGCGGCCGCCCGTGCTCGAGGACATCGCGGTGGCACTGGGCGAGTGGAGCGAAAAGCCCGGCTCCGCGGGCGAGCGGGAACGCCGCCGCCGCCGCATGGAGATCTGTTTCGGCCTCAGCGACGCCGGCTGGGACGGTTACCGCGTGCTGGAACGCTACGAACTGCTCTACGGCGCCGGCCTGACACACGAATACTGGCTCGACCGGGGCCGTCGTCCTCCGCGGTCCGCCGTGCTGTTCGGCCAGCCGATGGCCTACGACCATCGCCGCATCCTCGCCACGGGGCTCGCCCGGCTGCGCGGCAAGCTGCGTTATCGCCCCCTGGTGTTCGAACTGATCGAGGAGCAATTCACCCTCGCCCACCTGCAGCGGGTGGTGGAAGCCCTCTCGGGACTGCGCCTGCACAAGCAGAACTTCCGCCGGCTCGTCGAGAACGGCGGCCTGGTCGAGAAGACGGGGCAGATAGACACCCACACCGGCGGCCGGCCCGCGGAGCTGTTCCGATTCCGTCGCGAGGTGCTGCGCGAGCGGCGCGCTCCCGGCGTGGGCGCATTGACTCCGTTGAAGTTCTAGAGCCGCGCGGGCGGGCGCTGGACAAGCGTTATGCTCAGGCGTAGCATAAGTTTCAGGCCGACAACAGGCCTTTTTTTGACGTCCAGTATTGCTCGTTGTGAGTATAAGCCTATGACAGCACAGCTCCACTACACGCCCGAGATCGCCCGCCAGACGCGCCCGATCTACGAAAGCCTCCGGCATGTCATTCCGGAGGTCGAATGGGGCGTGCATGCGCCGTACATCGCCGCCATCAACAAGCTGAAGCGGGAAATGAACGCCGTGCTGCTGGTGCACAACTACCAGACGCCCGAGATCTTCCACGGCGTCGCCGATTACACGGGCGACTCGCTGGGCCTCGCGCGCCAGGCCGCCGAGACCGACGCGGACCTCATCGTCCAGTGCGGCGTGCATTTCATGGCGGAGACGTCGAAGATTCTCTGCCCCGACAAGACCGTGTTGATCCCGGATCTCGAAGCCGGCTGCTCGCTGGCGGCGTCCATCACCGGCGCCGACGTGCGCCTGCTCAAGGAGCGCTTCCCCGGTGTGCCGGTGGTCACCTACGTCAACACGAGCGCCGACGTGAAAGCCGAGTCAGACATCTGCTGCACCTCGGGCAACGCCGTCAGGATCGTCGAGTCGCTCGGCGTGGACCGCGTGATCTTCCTGCCGGACAACTACCTGGGGCGCTACGTCGCGGCCCAGACCGGCGTCGAACTGATCCTCTGGCACGGCACCTGCGAAGTCCACGAGCGCTTCACCGGCGCGGAACTGCGCGACTACCGCAAGCGCTGGGAGGGCATCCAGGTGATCGCCCATCCGGAATGCCCGCCAGACGTGCTGCAAGAGGCCGACTTCGTCGGCTCGACCAAAGGGATGATCGACTGGGTGGGTGACCATCGGCCGAACCGCGTGGTGATGATCACCGAGTGTTCGATGAGCGACAACGTCGCCGTCGAATACCCGGAGGTGGAATTCATCCGCCCCTGCAATCTCTGCCCGCACATGAAGCGCATCACCCTGCCGAACATCCTGCGCGCCCTGCAGACCCGCACCCACGAAGTCCATGTCGATCCCGAAACCGGGGCGCGGGCGCGGCGCGCCGTGGAAGCGATGCTGGCCGTCGCATGAGCCAGAGCATGCAGGCCGACGTGCTCGTGATCGGCGCCGGGGTCGCCGGCGCCAGCGTCGCGCTGCGCCTCGCGGCGGCGGGCCGGCGGGTGACCGTGCTGTGCGCGGCCCCGCTCGATGCGTCGGCGAGTGCCCAGGCCCTCGGCGGCATCGCCGCCGCACTGGCGCCGGACGATTCGCCGGCGCTACATCTCGAGGACACGCTCGGCGTAGGCGCAGGGCTGGGCCGCGAAGCTGCGGCCCGGATGACCGTCGAGGCGGCCCCCGCCGCCATCGCCTGGCTGGTCTCCCACGGAGTTGCGTTCGACCGCGCGCAGGACGCGCTCGACCTGGCGCAGGAAGGCGGGCACCGGCGACGCCGTATCGTGCACGCGGCCGATGCCACGGGCCGCGTAGTGATGAGGGCCCTGGCCGCGCGCCTCGCGGCGCATCCGCGCATCAGCCTGCTACGCGACCACGTGGCGGCGGAACTCGTCGTGACGGCTTCCGCAAGCGGCCGCACGGCCTGCACCGGAGCGCGCGTCTACGACGCGCACGCCGGGCGGATGATCACGATATCGGCCACCCATGTCGTGCTGGCGATGGGCGGCGCCTCGGGGGCCTTCGAGATCTCCACGAACAGTACGCGCCCCGTGGGCGACGGGATCGCGCTCGCCTGGCTTGCGGGCTGCCGCATCGCCAACATGGAGATGGTCCAGTTCCATCCGACCGCCTTGCGCCATCCGCGGTCGGAAGGCTGGCTCGTGACGGAGGCCATCCGCGGCGACGGCGGGCACCTGTGCCTGCCCGACGGCGAGCGTTTCATGTTCCGTCATGATCCGCGCGGCGAACTCGCGCCGCGCGACATCGTGGCACGCGCCATCCACGCCGAGATGCGCGCACATGGCCTGGACTCGGTCGGACTCGATATCAGCCATCTCGACGCGAGCAGGATCCGCGCGCGCTTCCCGAATACCCTCACGCATTGCGCTGCGCTCGGCATCGACATCACGCGTGCGCCGATGCCGGTGGCGCCGGCCGCGCACTACACCTGCGGCGGCGTGATGACCGGCGCAGCCGGCGAAACCGACATCGCGGGCCTCTACGCCATCGGCGAGGTCGCCTGGACCGGCCTGCACGGCGCCAACCGCCTGGCCAGCAATTCATTGCTCGAAGGCGTGGTGTTCGGGGCGACCGCCGCGGCCGACATCCTCGCCGCCCCGGCTTCGCACGCCGGCAGGCCGGACACGTCTATCGACACGCCTGCGGACGCGCCAGCCGCGACGCCGCCGGCGGCTCGCAGGGAAGCGCAGCGACTCGCCGCAGGGATCCGCCGCATCCTGTCGCGGGAGGCCGGGATCGTGCGCAGCGACACGGGGCTGGCCGGCGCGGTCGCCGGCCTCGGCGAACTGCAGCAACGCGTCGAGACGTTTTGCACACGACATGCGCCGGATCGCCGCCTGCTGGCCCTGCGCAACCTCGCCTGCGTGGCAAGCCTGATCGCGCAAAGCGCTGCATTGCGCAAGGAAAGTCGGGGCGCGCATTTCAACACCGATCATCCGCACAGCCATCCCGAGGGGGTGGATATCGTCCTCCGCAACCCGCGCGAGACCCTCGAAGGCTACCGCCACGCCGTGGCCTGACCCACTGTCGGAGCCGCTCCCGTCGGCCGATTTGCGCTAGTCTCAATGCTTTGAGTGGCGGGAGATCATCGCGATGGGCGTGTTGGAAAAAGGCGAGCGGGCCGAGTTGCATGCGAAGAATATTGCGGAGCGCGTCGGCGACCGGCTCGTGGAGGCATTTCATGTGCTTGCGCTGTTCATCATCGGCGCGGCGATCTTCTGGTCCGCGCTGTCGTTCCTGCTGGAGATGATTGCCACCGGCGAGGCGACGCTGCACGACATCCTGCTGCTGTTCATATACCTGGAACTCGGCGCGATGGTCGGCATTTATTTCCGCACCGACGAGTTGCCGGTCGAGTTCCTGCTCTACATCACGATCACGGTGATGACCCGGAAGCTGATCAGCGCGGAGGACCTGAGCGAGATGCGCATCCTGGTCACGACCGGGGCCGTGCTGATCCTCGCCGTCGCCGTCCTGCTGCTGCGCTACGGAGCGCACCGCTTCCCGAGCGCCAACCCGGGACGCAGACCGGCGGACGTCGATGCCGAGATCAGCCCGGCGGAAAAAGCCGCCCAAGCAACCAGTGGCTCGGGATGAACACGAAGGCCACGAGCCCGAGATATTGCAAGCCGAGGTAAACCGGCCGGGGCAGGCGTTTCTGCACGCGACCGAGACCGTAGACCCAGTTGATATTTTTCTCGGGCGTGCTGAACACGAAACTCAGCACCAGCACCAGTCCGCCCGCCGCCACGGTGACGACCAGCGACATCGCGGGATAACCGTAGGCGGCGACCAGCCAAAGCAGCACCAGCGGCAACGGCACATGGAACAGGGAGACACTCCGCAGCCAGAGGGGGATCGTCCGGTCGAACATGTATTCGGTCAGACCCGTGATCCGGCGACGCAGGAGCAGGCGCAGCGCGTAATCGACGTTCCACAGGACTTCCGGCAGCAGCACCATGCAGGCCAGCACGCCCGCCGCCAGGGGACTCTCCAGCCACATGGCGGGCGCCGCGCCGATGAACGCGATATCGGAGAACCAGAGGAAATTGGCCGGCCCGTAACGACGCCAGTAAATGACGACGAAGGCCAGCACAGCAAGCGTGTAGGCGATCTTGAACCATTCCGGGATGACGGACATGCCTGAATCCTTCACTGGCAAGCGCTCGATGGTGCCACGCTACCATCCGTCGCCGCCCGTGGCATCCGGGCTTTTTCGAATCGTATGCGGTATCCGCGCCTGGATCGTCGCCGCCTTGTCCTGCATCGCCGCAGTGCCGGCTGCGGGAGAGGTAGGATTTCGCCTCGCGCTGGCCGAAATCGAGGGGGCCGGTTGGCGCGCCGGCGACCTCGTTATCAGGCTGCATCGGGACGACGCCGGGCGGCTGACGGCGGCATTCACCGCAGGCTGGATCGAGCTGCCCGCGCCGCTCGGTACCCTGCGCGACATCCGCGGCGAATGCGCGGAACTCGTGATCACCCTGACGCGTTACCAGTGCGGGTCGCTGTCGGTCATGCCGGGGGATCTTGCGCCCGCCCTCCGGGGCCGGCTCGATTACGGGCGCACCGATGCAGCGGTCGACTGGCAACTGGAAACGGCGCCTGGCCCACCCGGACACCTCCGTTTCTCCGGCCGCCTGGCCCCCACCCGCTGGAGCGTCGACCTGGAGAGCGAGGACTGGCCCCTGGCGGATCTTGCGCCGGTGGCCAAGCTGCTGGGGCAGGCGTGGCCGGCGCTGGACGGGCGCGCGGCGTTTTCCCTCGTCGCCGAGAGCGAGGACGGCGCCCTGCCCTCCCTGGTCTTCAGCCTCGAGGGCAGCGACATCGGCGGCGGGAATGCCTCGGGCACCGTCGCGATGGCGGGACTCGGGGTCGAACTCAACGGCTCGGCCTGGCCCGCCGCCGAAGGACTCGCCTTCGACGCCCGCGGCCGCGTCACGGCCGGGGAGATCTATGTGGAGCCGCTCTACGCAGCGCTCGACACCTATCCGCTGGAAGCCACCGTGCGCGGACTCGCCGAATCCCGGCGAGTGGGAATCGAAACCTTCGTGGTCGAACAGGCCGCTGTCCTGCATGCGACGGGCGAGGCCGAGTTGCGGCGTGCAGCCGGCGCGTCCTGGCAGATCCCGACCGGCCGCGTGGAGCTCGTGGAGGCCCACCTGCCGGCCGCCTACGACATCATCCTGCAGCCCTATCTCGGCGCAACGCCGCTCGACGACCTGGAAACGGCCGGGCTGTTGCGCGGCTCGATGACGATCGAGGACCACCGGCCCGCGACTCTGGCCGTCGAGCTGGTCGCCGTGGACCTCGATGACCGGGGCGGGCGGCTAGCCATGTACGATCTCGCGGGAACCGTGGCGTGGTCCCGATGGACGCCGGACGGGCTGCTCGGCGAGCGGCTGCTCGACCTCGACTGGTCCGGCGGCTTTCTCGCCGGCGTGCCCTTCGGCGCGGCCGACCTGCACCTGCTCGGAAGCGCGAACGACTGGACGCTGGACGCCCCGGTGTCGATTCCGCTGCTCGACGGGGCACTGGAAATCGACAGCTTCGAGCTCACCCGCGTGCTGGCGGGCGAGCCGGAAATCCTGTTCGACGCGCGCCTCACGCCCATCGACATGCGCGCCTTGTCCCGGGCACTCGACTGGCCGCCGCTTTCCGGCCAGCTCTCGGGCCACTTGCCGGGACTGAGCTATCGCGACGGTACCCTGACGCTCGGCGGCGCGTTCACGGCGCAGCTCTTCGACGGCACCGTCGAGATCCGTGACCTGCATGCAGAGCGGATCTTCCAGCCGCCGTCTCGCCTGACGGCGGAGATCGAACTGCAGAACCTCGCGCTGGGCGAACTCAGCGAGGCCCTGTCCTTCGGCTCCATGACCGGACGCGTCGAAGGTCATGTCCACGGGCTGGAAATGATCGACTGGCGGCCGGTGGCCTTCGACGCCCGCGTACAGACCCCGCCCGATGATCGTTCCACACGCCGCATCAGCCAGCGCGCCGTTGACAACATCGCGAGCCTCGGCGGTGGAGGGAGCGGCCTGTCGACGGGACTGCTTGGCCTGTTCGAGGAGTTCTCCTACGACGCCTTCGCCCTCGGCTGCCGCCTGGAGGGCGGCGTGTGCGAGATGTCGGGCCTCGAAGCGCGCGAGAACGGCTACACGATCCTGCGTGGCAGCGGCCTGCCACGTATCGACATCGTGGGCTTCGCCCGACAGGTCAGCTGGCCGACCCTCATGGAGCAGATCGCCGCCATCATGGCTTCGGAAGGACCGGAAATGAGATGATTCGAACTGCACCGGCAGGACGCGCGCTGCCCGCGTATGCTTTGTGCAGAGTCGAACGAATCCCGGGAGAGCCGCCATGCGCCGTCTGAAACTGAACCTCCTGCTGGTCGCCGCGATCTTCGTCGCCGCCTGCGTCACTATCAACGTCTACTTCCCCGCCGCCCAGGCCGAGAAGGCCGCGGACCGGATCATCTCGGACGTCTGGGGCCGGGATTCCGCACCGGACGGCGAGGAACCGCAGGGCCGGCTGCAGGCGCCCGACGCCCGCTTCGCGCCCGTGACGATGGTCCGCTACGCCGCGGTGGGCATGCTGGACTTTCTCGTACCCCGAGCGGAGGCGCAGGACTTCGACATCGAGACGCCGGAGATCCGCGCCCTGACCAGCGCCATGAACGCCCGCCACAAGAAGTTGAAGCCCTATTACGATTCAGGAGCGATCGGCCTGACCACCGACGGTCTCATCGCGATCCGGGATCGCAACCAGGTGCCGCTGGCCGCGCGCAACACGCTGCGGCAACTGGTCGACGAAGAGAACCGCGATCGCAATGCGCTGTACCGCGCCATCGCGGAGGCCAACGACCAGCCGGAATGGGAAAACGAGATTCGCGAGACGTTCGCCCAGCGCTGGATCGACCGCGCGAGCAAGGGCTGGTGGTACCAGGGCTCGGGCGGGCAATGGACGCAGAAATAAACTTGCACACAAGGACGGCTTCACCATGAACGATGTCATGCGCATGCTCGCGGCCTGGGCGCTCGTCCATGAAACGGCCGACGAAGGATGGAAAGCGTCGGTCGGGCGCGGGAAGGAACTTACGCCGGGCGAACTGGACCAGAGCCCCGAGGCCTTCGTGGACGGGCTCGCCGCACTGGTCGCCGAGGAAAAGGAAAAGCTCAAGGCGTCGCTCGCCAATCCGGCCCGGGATACCGCCGCGCCGCGTGAGGACCTCGCCGTCCAGCTCGAGGCGATGCGTTTCGAGCTCGCCGAACTGCGCGGCTGCATCGAGTCGCTGCAGGCGTCGGTCGACGCCATCGCCGCCCGCAACAAGGATTAGCGTCGTGAGCGCACGTGGGCGTGTCATCGCCGGGGTCGTCCTGCGCCGGCTCATCGCCACGGTGTGGCACACGCGCTTCGGCCTGCGGCGCGGGCAGCGGCGCCGCCGGGCGGTCGCATTGCAGCTGCGACTGGCCTGCGAAGAGCTCGGCCCGACCTTCATCAAGCTGGGGCAACTCGCTTCGGTGCGCCCGGACGTGTTCGCGCCGGAAACTGTTTTCGAACTCGAGCGCCTCCGCGACCGCGTACCGCCTGTGCCGCTCGATGCCGTGCGCGCCATTCTCACGGCAGAGTTCGGTGCGTCGCCCGACATGGTGTTCGCGTCCTTCGAACCGCAGCCGGTCGCGACTGCGTCCATCGCCCAGGTGCACGCCGCCCGGCTGGCGAAAGCTTATCGCACTGTCGCGGGCGCCACGCTGCCCGCGGGGAGCCGCGTCGCGGTGAAGGTCGTGCGGCCAGGCATCGAGGCGACGATCCAGGCGGATCTCGTCGTGGCGCAACGCTGGGCCCGGAGGCTCGAGCGGATACCCCGCATCGCGCGCCTGCGACCGGTCGCATTGCTGGAGGAGTTCCGCCGCGCTCTCGCGAGCGAAGTCGATCTGCGCAATGAGGGACGGATCGCCGACCGCTTCGCGCGCGACTTCGCCGACGACCCCCTGATCGTCGTGCCGCGCGTCGTGTGGCGGCATACGACCCGCCGCGTGCTGACGACGGAATTCGCCGACGGCTGGACGCTGGACAAGCTGGATGACGCGCATCGCAGCGGCATCGACGCGAAGCGGCTGGCGACACACGGCGCGGAGGTCTTCATGCGCCAGGTGCTGATGCACGGCCGTTACCACGCGGACCTGCACCCGGCCAACCTCATGGTCACGACCGACGGCCGGATCTGTTATCTCGATTTCGGCATCACCGGGCGCACCACGCCGGCCCAACGCATCGCCATTGCCCAGGTGCTGGCGGCGACAGTCTACGGCGATGCGACGCGCGCCCTGTATTACTCACGCCTTCTCGGCCTGGAGGTGACCGAGCAGCAGGCACCTGCGGTTCACGACACCGTGGCAGCGCTGATGCGCGAGCACCTCGGACGCGGGGAGCGCCCCGACATCCGCGGCTTCGCGCTCGGCTTCCTGGGTATGCTGGCCGACTTCCGGATCTCGATCCCGGCAGGCTACGGGTTGCTCATCAAGGCGCTGGTCACGGTGGAAGGCGTGGCGCAGGCGATCTATCCCGACATCGACATCGTCGACTCGGCACGCCCATTCGCGACCCGTCTCATCGCCGCGCAACTGGCGCGGCCCGAGCGCCTGCAGGCACGCGTGCCGGCCGCCATGCGCGCCGCGCTCGTCGAACTCCTCGCCTGAAGGCAGCGTACTCGCCCGCCGCGAAGCCCGACTTTCCCGCCGCGAAGCCCCACTCGCCCGGCGTCGAGCCGAAGAACACGCCCTCGCGCCAGCGATGCGTGCCGCCGGCGTTGTTCCTGCCAGTCGTTCGATTCACTCCCTGATGAACTCGAGCAGGTGCAGCGAGGCCGCGACGATGTGCAGGACGTAGCATACGACCATCAGCTGCGCGGCGGCGATATGGTAGCGGCGCCAGTGCACGGCCTCGGCGCTGCCCTCGAACACCAGCCAACCCGCGCCCGTAACGGCAGCCGCCAGCAGCGAGGCCAGCAGCAGGCCCTTGATGGTGCCGAACAGGCCGCTGCCCTCCGAGCTGGGAATCCGACCGCGGAACAGGCCCCGCAGGTCGCGTCCGACCGGGCTGAAGTTACCCGTCAGCCAGGGAAAATAGTGGCGCCACCGGCCGAGTTGCAGGCAGGACACCGTGAAGGTCACGGCCAGCACCAGGACGACGAGGCCGATCGCAATATGCGCGTAATCGAGAAACCCGGCGTTACGCGGGATCCGCCGCAGCATGTGCACCCAGGGACTGGTGAGAATCAGCCAGGCCGATAACACGGCTACCAGCAGGTGCTGGCTCGCCGCAAGTCTGCCGAACATGCCCGACACCGGACCTCAGGCCGGGGGACCGCCGGGACCGACGGCCAGCTCGCCGAAGCTCTCGGCAAAGCGAGCGACCTCGTCCCAGTTCGTGTACTCGGCCTTGGTGGCGGGATCGGTCGGACCCTTGGTGATCCACATGATGAAGCGGATGACGTTGCGGTCGAAAGCGCTGTAGCGCTGGTAGTCCAGGTCGCCGCCGAACACGCCGAGCAGGCGCGGCTGCCACGGGCTCTTGGCGACGAAGGCCTGGGTGTAGGGATTCGTCTCCGGAGTGTTTTTTTCCGGCTTGCGCGCCACGAGGTTCACCGAGAAAAAGCCGTTCGGCTTCTCGTCGAGAACATGCTGGTGATTCTCGATGAACTGGAGGATCTTCGGGTTGTGCTTGCCGTTGCGGATGCTCGCGCCGATCAACACCGCGTCGTAGCCGCGCGGATCCACCGGCGGCCCCGACACCGGCTTGAGATCGACCGTGTGCCCCTGGCTTTCCAGCGCGGCCTCGATACGCTTGCTGATCCGCTGGGTATGCCCGTAGACGCTCGAATACAGCAACAGGATGTCAGCCATGTAATGCGTTCCCCGATAGCACTGTTGCCGTCGTCAAGTTTACCGGAACGACCGGCATTTCTCGCTCGTATGTTCCGCAGCCAGCTCAGGCTGCCGCGTCATCCAGCGCAGCGGACACCGCCGCGCTCCCGGCGTCCGGAGCCACGCCGTCCACCCCCGCCAAAGCCACGCCGAGCGCGTGGACGCAGAGGCGCACGTTCTCGGGCCGCGCGGCGTGGCCCATCAGCCCGATGCGCCACGCCTTGCCTGTCAGTGCGCCGAGTCCACCGCCGATTTCCAGATCGAACTCCGCGAGCAGGCGCTGGCGCACCGCCGCCTCGTCCACCCCGGCGGGCACGCGCACCGCATTGAGTTGCGGCAGCCGCCAGGGGGCCGCCACGATGAACTCGAGCCCCATCGCCTCGAGCCCCGCCCGCAGCGCCTCGTGCATCCGCCGATGCCGCGCCCAGCTCGCTTCCAGCCCCTCCTGGGCCAGCATCACGAGCGACTCGTGCAGCCCGTACAGCGCGTTGATCGGCGCCGTGTGGTGGTAGGCGCGTTTCGGCGTCGCAGCGCCGCCGCCCCAGTAGCCCATCACCAGGTTGAGATCGAGAAACCAGCTCTGCACCGGATGAAGCCGGCTGCTGATGTGCTTGACCGCCCGGGGGGAGAAGCTGACCGGCGACAGCCCCGGCGTGCACGACAGGCACTTCTGCGAGCCCGAGTACACGGCATCCACGCCCCAGGCGTCGATCTCCACCGGGATGCCGCCCAGCGACGTCACCGCGTCCATGATCACCAGGCAGCCGTGCTCGTGACCGAGACGGCACAGGGTCTCCGCGTCCGAGCGTGCGCCCGTCGAGGTCTCGGCGTGCACGAAAGCCAGCACGCTCGCCTCGGGGTGCTCCTTCAGCGCCAGTGCCACCTTGTCGGGATTCACGGGGTCGCCCCAGGCGTCCTCGACGACCACCGCGGTGGCGCCGCAGCGTTCCACGTTCTCTTTCATGCGCCCGCCGAACACGCCGTTGATGCACACGACCACCGTGTCGCCCGGCTCGACCAGGTTGACGAAAGCCGCTTCCATGCCGGCGGAGCCCGGCCCGGACACGGGAATCGTCAACGGATTGGAGGTGCGGAAGGCGTACTGCAGCAGCTGCTTCAGCTCGTCCATCATCGCCACGAACTGCGGGTCGAGGTGCCCGATGGTCGGCCGGCCGAGCGCCTCGAGCACCCGTGGGTGCACGTCCGACGGGCCGGGGCCCATGAGGGTTCGCTGCGGCGGCGTGAAGGATTTGAACTGCATCCTGCTCGAGCTCCATCGTTCGTGTAATCAGCCATTATAATGCCCGCCATGAAACCGCGTCGCCCCGTCGCCGCCCTGCTTGCGGCCTCCGTCCTCCTCGCGCTTCCCGCTGCGGCCGACGATGCCGCGATGCCCGGTGCGCTGGAGCCCGTCAGCACGCGCGGCATCGCGGTCTTCAGCTGGGACCTCGAGCAGAAACGCACCGGCTTCCGCCGCATGGAGACGCTGTTTCCTGCCAGGATCGTCGCCGCTGCGCCGGCGCCCCGGCCGCTGCCCCCCGGCCCGCCGCTCGCCGCCTTCGAACCGGGCGGTGAGCTGGCAGCCGAGTTGGAGGCCTTCCTGGCGCAGCAACACGTGGCCGGCCTGCTGGTGGCCCACGGCGGAAAGCTGCGTCTCGAGCGCTACGCGCTCGGCCACTCGCCGGCTGACCGGTGGACGTCCTTTTCCGTGGCGAAGAGCATCACCTCCACGCTGGTCGGCGCAGCGATCCGCGATGGCTACATCGGCTCGCTGGACGACGACGTCACCGACTACATCAAGGAGTTGCGCGGCTCTGCCTACGACGGCGTGACCGTCCGCCAGCTCATGACGATGACCTCGGGTGTCGCCTTCGACGAAGACTACAGCGACCCCGAATCCGACATCATGAAGCTTTATGGCGCCCCGCCGCCGAGCGACATGGATGCGACCGTCGCCTTCATGCGCAACATGGAGCGCGAGGCCGCGCCCGGCACCCTGTGGCGCTACAAGACACCGGAGACCAACCTCGCGGGCGTGCTGGTGATGAATGCCACCGGTCGCTCGTTGGCGGCCTACCTGGCCGAAAAGATCTGGCGCCCGTACGGCATGGAGCTCGACGCCACCTGGCTGGTCGACGATATCGGCAACGAACAGGGCGGGTGCTGCCTGCAGGTCGGATTGCAGGACTATGCCCGTTTCGGCCAGTTCATCCTCGAAGGCGGCATGATCGACGGCGAGCCCGTGCTGCCCGAGGGCTGGCTGGCGCTCGCGACGACCACCCAGGCCGACACCGGTTTCCCCGGCGGCTATGGCTTCCAGTGGTGGCCGCTCGGCGACGGCGCCTTCCAGGCGCGCGGCATCTTCGGCCAGCTCATCCACATCGACCCGGCGCGGGAGCTCGTGATCGTGATCTCCGCCGCCTGGCCGGAGGCGAGCGAACAGGAACGCCGCATGGCGCAGGTCGGGCTCGCGAGACAGATCGCTGCGGCCATCGATGCGGAGCCCGCGCCGCGGACGCCATGATTGCTCCGAACACAACGCTCGTTGCCCTGCCTCTAGGCGCGCTCGCCTACCCCGGCATCGTCTACGCGCACCACGGCTGGCTGTCGGAGGATCACCGCTAACTCTTCCTCGGCAACCAACTGGACGAACTTAACCTCGGTGTGCCGACCCGCACCCACGTGTTCGACCTCGTGGATCTCGCCGTGGGCGAAATTGAAGAGATCGCGTTTTTCGACACCCATCCGCCGAATGACGCGCGGGGCTTCAACGGGGCCTGGAGCGTTTATCCCTACCTTGCCTCCGGGACGGTACTGGTCAGCGACACGCGCGGCGGACTGCTCATCCTCGCGCTCAGACAGGCGGATCGCGCGCCCCGTCTCGCAGCCGCTTCTCGGGCGTTCAGAGGAACAGGTCGGGCACCAGCTTCTTGCTGCCCGGCACCACCGAGTACTGATCCAGGTCGTCCACGCCCGCCTGCGCCAGCACTTCGTCGTCGATGAAAAAATTGCCGGTGGTGCTCTTTGCGTCCGAGGTCAGCACAAGATACGCCGCGTCGGCCATGATCTCCGGCTTGCGGCAATGCTCCGGGCGGATGCCGGGAATCATCTGCAGTGCCGCGGTGTCGATGGCCGTGCGCGGCCACAGCGCATTCACCGCGATTCCGGCAGGGCGGAACTCCTCCGCGTGACCGAGCACGCACATGCTCATGCCGTACTTCGCCATCGTGTAGGCGACGTGCGGCGCGAACCACTTCGGATCCATGTTCAGCGGCGGCGAGAGCGTCAGCACGTGCGGGTTGCGCCCCGCAGCGGCGCTGTCCTTCAGGCGCGGCAGGCAGGCCTGCGTGACGAGGTACGTGCCACGCGTGTTCACGCCCATCATCAGGTCGTAGCGCTTGATCGGCGTGGACTCGGTGTTCGTCAGGCTGATGGCGCTGGCGTTGTTGATGAGGATGTCGATGCCGCCGAAGTGCTCCGCAGCCGCCCCCACCGCACCCGCGACCTGCTGTTCGTCGCGGATATCCACCTGCAGCGGCAGGCACTTGCCGCCGGCGGCCTCGATCTCGCGAGCGGCCGAATGGATGGTGCCGGGCAGCTTGGGATTCTCCACTGCGGTCTTCGCGGCGATCACGATATTCGCGCCGTCGGCGGCGCAACGCTTCGCGATCGCGAGACCGATGCCGCGCGAGCCGCCGGTGATGAACAGGGTGCGGTTCTTCAGG
>Ga0102938_10001847_pt1 | contig 16047 bp, 9 predicted proteins | sample SalPonR2_B_D2_MG_FD_84516 | JGI IMG/M metagenome (GOLD analysis project Ga0102938, IMG submission 84516) | Salt pond soil microbial communities from South San Francisco under conditions of wetland restoration - Salt Pond MetaG R2_B_D2_MG | ecosystem: Environmental > Aquatic > Marine > Intertidal...
ATCTGATAAAGAAAGCCGTGCTTTTTGGTTTGGTTTTGGTGCCATGATTCTGGGCATCATCGGGTTGTTTTTGTGGGCGTGGCCTGAAGGATCAGCACTCCGAGATCCGAACTGGGACAATCCAGAAGTGAGCTCGCTATTCTCTTTTAATGCTCCACTGATGCAGGCGATCGTGCCCCTGATCTTTATCCTTCTTTTAATTCCTGGTGTTGTATATGGCTATGCATCCGGCAAGTATAGCAGCTCGAAAGATATGATCGACAATATGACCAAGTCGATGCAGAGCATGGGCTATTACATCGTGATGGCATTTTTCTGCGCACTTTTTATCGATGCATTCGGAAAATCGAATATAGGATTGATGGTGGCACTGAAAGGAGCCAATTTCCTTGAATCGTTGGCACTGCCCGGTTCAGTTACGATTGTTGGAATCGTGTTTTTAAGCATGATTGTGAACCTCTTGGTAGGGTCAGCCTCAGCAAAATGGGCACTGATTGCTCCGATCTTTGTACCCATGCTGATGCAGCTTGGTATCTCACCCGACCTTACACAGGCAGCGTACCGGGTCGGTGATTCCGTTTCAAACATCATCACACCGCTTCTTCCATACTTCCCGCTCGTAGTTGTCTTCTGCCAGCGCTATGTGAAGAAAACCGGTATCGGAACCTTGATTTCCATGATGATTCCATATTCGATCATCTTTGCAGTAGTGTGGACTCTCTTCTTGTTAATTTACTGGTGGATCGGTATTCCGTTGAGTTTTGAGGCTAACTATGTATATCCGGCGCCTTAATTAGTTGAAAAACCTGCCGGAATTACCGCGGCTGCAGCGTGGGATTCTGGCAGAGTTTGTATCAAACCAGATATATTATGTCTTGTCGCCTTATGATCAAGGATTTATAGATTTTTAAGTTTTGACTCCAATCTCAGAAGGGTTGGTATCAGGCATAATTATATTACACCTCATCGCCTTGATACCATTTTTTCATTTTTTAAATTCAGCTCCTGATATCTCTTTAAAGACGACTGATCCAGTCAGATTAATGCTAAAGTAAACCTATAGTTAAAGTGTTGTTTAATTTATCATTAAAAGCATCAACCCAACGTTACTCGATGTGATGGGACCAGCTCAGCAGACTGTCTCTCATCTTTGCTCACCTCATTCAATGAATTCATTTTGTAATCGGTAAATGGGTATGTGCATATTTCACGATGCCACTTACTGGTGAAGGTCTCAGCTAATAGAGATTTAAAAAAAGCTTGAAATCTTTAGTCAGCCGATGACATGATTTATATAATTTCCCCGCATATATAATTGATAGCACTCCGTTTAATCATCTTAAGGAGAGAAATAATAGGTTAGAACATTTTTAAACTCACATCTTAACATCATGAACATTTCCAAAACTCCTAAACTGCAAAAAATAATGTTGGGTTTGAGCTGGATCCCGGAATTTAAATTAGGGCCTCTTTTTATAACCTTATTCTTTTTATTTGGTATTGTACCTTATTCATTTGCTCAAGTTGAGGTAATCAAAACTGATGACTCTGGTACGGGATCACTGCGCTGGGCTATTGATCAGGTGAATCTGTCTTCGCAAGCTGAAACAATCAGTTTTAATATTCCGGGTGCGGGTCCTCATACTATACAGCTTCTTAGCCCTCTTGATCCAGTTCAGACAGAAGTTTCATTTTCAATGTCAAACCAGGAGGGATTCAATGATTTACCTGTAATTGTACTTGATGGGTCTCAATTATCATCAGGAAACGGCTTGCAAATTACTGCATCAGGCTCCACTGTAAACGACCTATGTATCATAAATTTTCCAGGTCACGGGGTATTTATTAATGGGGCTGATAATGCGACAATCAGGGGCAATTTTTTAGGGATTAAGCCAGATGGTGAGACGGCTGCAGGTAACGAACTTTCCGGGCTTTATGTGGAAGCAAGCAGTCAACTTTTAATTTCTGATAATTTAATATCGGGCAATAGTGAGGAAGGAATTTTTTTAAAGGGTGTTTCCAGTGGTGGTGTATCTGATGTTGTTGAAAATGAAATCGTTGATAATACTATTGGAACCAATTTACAAAGCACAATTCCGATTGGTAACGGTGGTAATGGTATCAAACTAGAACGAAGTTCAGGTAATGCAATATTTTATAATCTGATTTCCGGGAATGGATTCCAGGGTTCAACTGGGGCTGGGTCTGGTATTCTGCTGAACTTTAGCCTTTCTACAGGCAACATTATTGGTGGTAATCTAATTGGATTGGCTCGAAATGGTATAGATGCGATTGGTAATGCTGGCAATGGTATATCTCTCAACGCAGCTTCCTCTAATACTATTGGCGATGTATTTGGTGATGGCGATTTCAATTATATATCTGGTAATCTGGGTGCAGGCATTACATTGATTCAATCAAGTAATACCAACACTGTAGTTGGAAATATTATCGGGGAAGGTACTGATGGTATGACCACGGTGCCAAATGGTAATTCAGGAATAAACATTGTTGGCTCTAGCAACAATAAAATTGGAGGTACAAATAGCATTGAATCAAATCTGATAGCAAATAACAGCAGTGATGGAATAAGGATAGAGGAATTTTTGGGTACTAATTCGCTGGGAAATGAAATATTAGGCAACTCTATATACTCCAACGTTGAACAAGGAATAGACCTTGGGAGTGATGGTGTTACCTCTAATGATGATATGGATCCTGATACAGGAGTACACAACCTTCAGAATTATCCTGAATTGGTCTCCACTTCTTATGATGAAATTTCAAATGAAGTTACTGTTACTTATTCATTGTCCTCTGATCCGTCCAACTCTGAATATCCAGTGCGAATTGAGTTTTTCAGCGTTAATTCGAGCGAAAGGCAGGGTCAGGAACTGTTAGGTGCAGATTCGTACACTGCCACTGATTATGCATCAGGGGAAAAAACCGTAAGTTTTACTATTCCAACTGGTATCTCATTTGAAACCGGAGATCGGATTGTGGCTACAGCAACTGATAATCAGGGGAATTCATCTGAATTCTCTGAAACCATTTTTGAGGAGATAGTACTAGGGCCTGAAGATTTTGTAGTCGTTAATACTGATGATTCGGGTGAAGGTTCATTCCGGCAAGTCATTGAGAATGTAAATAGATCATCAGAGGCTAAGACCATAACTTTCGATATACAGGATCCGGGTCCCCATATTATCCAACCTCTCAGTATCTATAATTCATTTAATAATACGGTAATTATAGATGGTACAAGTCAACCCGGATATAGCGATGGCAATCCCATGATTGTTCTTGATGGCAGTCTTGTAAGTGATGAGTCAGGAATTGAATTCACGGGAGCAGCTGATAATAGCAGCGTATTGGGCCTGTCAATAATAAATTTTGACAACAGCGGGATATTTACAATTGGTGATGAAATAACCATACAAGGCAATTTTATTGGTATTGGCCCGGATGGTGTTGCAGGTCCAAATGGAACAGGTATATCAATGCTGAATTCTGTTAATAATCAAATTGGCGGGGTCCTTCCCGGAGATAGAAATGTAATATCCGGAAATAATGTAGGTATCGATTTTGAACCTGGAAGCGGGCAGAGTGTAGTGGAAGGAAATTTTATCGGAACAGATCCTGACGGTACTCAAGCCCTTGGTAATAAATTCAATGTACAGATAAGAGGTAGTATTGAAAACAGAATTGGAGGTAGTACACCTGAGCAGAGAAACATTATTGCAGGTGCATTTTTTGAACAAACCGATGGTGTAAGGACCGGTGGATCTGGTGTAGTATTAACATCCGGGACTACTACAAGCAATACTACCGTGAATTCAACAGCTAATATAATAACGGGAAATTATATAGGGACTGATGTAACAGGTGAAGTGTCATTAGCAAATGAGCGTGGAGGAGTTCTTCTTCTTTTTGGTTCAAGCGGAAATAGAATTGGAGGAGAATCATCAGGAGAGAGAAATATTATTTCAGGAAATGGACAGTATGGGGTTTACCTTCAGGGAAGTGAAAATTCTCTGGTTAACAATAATTTAATACAGGGTAATTTTATAGGTGTTGACGTCACTGGATCAAGTTCCCTTCCAAATGATGTTGGAGTCTGGCTTCTAGAGGAGAACAACTCGAATATTATAGGTACCGATGGATCTGCTAATGGAGGAAATGTTATAAGTGGCAATAATAATGCTGGAATAGTAGTCATAGAAGGAGAAAATAACATTATCAGAGGTAATCTTATTGGAACTGACGCTCAGGGTGGTTCTGCAATTTCGAACTCAATTGGAATCGAAATAAGAGGTGCTGGTGGAACTGTTGGTGGGACAACTCCCGGAAGCAGAAACGTGATCTCAGGCAATAGTTCGACAGGTCTTTATCTCAATGAGGCTGTTAATGTATCTGTCACAGGAAATTACGTGGGCCTGGATAATTCAGGGGAAAATGCCATTGAGGGCCAGTCGCAGGGTATAAGAATAAGTGGTGGGTCAGATCATAAAATCACAGGTAATACGATTTCGGGAAATGAAGGGTATGGGGTTAGAATTGATAACAGTGTTCAAAGTGGAGCAGGTGCTGAAAACGTTGTTGTTTCAGGCAATATGATTGGACCGGACCCAAGCGGTTTAGTGAACATTGGAAATGTAAGAGATGGTATCATTTTGATCGGATCTTCAAACAACATAATCGGCGGAGAGACTGAAGCCGACAGAAATATTATATCTGGAAATGGCGGTGGATTTGAAGGTTTCTTTGTAAGAAGTACCGGGATCTTTCTCACATCAGCATCAAACAATAATACTGTTATTGGTAATTATATAGGCTCGAACAACAGCGGAGAATTTGTCCAGGAGTTCGGGAATTCCTCTCATGGCATACTTATCGACTCAGGATCATCAGGTAATGTCATTGGTCTTGGTCAGGATGGCAGCGGAATAGGGAACGTTATTACGGGCAACGGAATAAACGTTAACGCAAATGGAATTACAATCAGCGATAACTCTTTGCAGAATCGCATATCTGGGAATCAAATCTTTTCAAATGGGGCGATCGGAATAGATCTTGAAAACGATGGAATTACTGCTAATGATGATGGCGATTCTGATACCGGTCCTAACGAACTTCAAAACTACCCTGAAATCGTAAATTCAATATACGATTCGGCTGCTGAAGAGCTTAAGATTGAATATTCTGTGTCATCAGATATTGCTGAAACAGAATATCCACTAACCATTGAGTTCTATCTGGATGACGGAACAAGACAGGGCAAAGTTCTATTAGGGTCCGACACCTATGAATCCGCAAATGCCGGAAATTTACGGGAAATTGTTATTCCGCTGACAGACGCAAGTCTAATATCCATAGGAGATAATATTACATCCGTTGCTATCAGCAATGATGGGAATACATCTGAATTTTCTGCACTTTCAACAGTGAGTAATGTTCTGACGATCCCGGGTGCGGTTACCTTATTGTCGCCAGCTAACAATGCAACGGATGTGTCGGTATTACCCGTCTTAAGCTGGGAGTTAATAGACAATGCAGATTCATATGATTTACAAGTAAGTACAAATTCAGGGTTTACGACAACGGTGACTGATTTATCAAATTTAACGCAAACAAATGCAGAAATTGGTCCGTTGGCCTACGAAATCCCATACTATTGGCGGGTGCGTGCCATTAATGGAGCCGGGGCTGGTGTTTGGTCACAAGAATGGTCGTTCACCACTGAGGCCGAACCACTAAGTCCACCCGACGTAGTGACGCTGTTGTCGCCAGCTAATCAGTCTCAGGACGTTGAACTGAATCCAACTCTTGAGTGGGCAGAAAGTGCGAATGCGAGTTCGTACAGCGTGCAGCTATCAGCAGGTGATCAATTCACGAGTTTTGTAGTAAACGAGGAAAATGTGGAAGAATTAACAATTGCGGTAGAGAACCTTGAAGGCTTAATCCAATATTTCTGGCGGGTAAAGGCAGTAAATAGCGAGGGTGAGAGTGATTGGTCTGAAGCATGGAGCTTTACGACAATGGAAGCAACTTCAACAGAAGAAGTGGATTTCACCTTGCCCGAAACAGTTGAATTGTCACAGAATTACCCGAACCCATTCAACCCGATAACCCAAATTGAGGTGGCACTGCCGGCCTCAGGTAATGTGAAGCTTCAGATTTTTGACATGCTTGGAAGGGAAGTAGGAATCGTTGTTGACCAGCGTATGGCAGCGGGCCGGTATACGTTCTCATTTGATGCATCGGCTTTGACGAGTGGCACCTACATTTACAGAATTGAAGCCGGTTCTGAAGTTAGAACGCGTAAAATGACGCTGATAAAGTAAAGGGAGATCGGATTGAACCCTATGATTTTAAAAAAGGGTTCAATCTTTGCTAAATAAAAGATGATTTACATTTTTACAGAATGTTAATTTGGCACGCTCCCGGGTTTTAGCAGGCTTTTAAGAACCTGCTCACCCATGAGCTCAGTGGAGAGAAGTGTTTCACTGTCTGCTCCGCTATGGATATCTCCTGAACGATATCCTGCAGCAAGAACCTCATCTATTGCCCTTTCGATATTACTGGCAGCCTCTGGCAGGTTTAGGGAGTATCTGCAAAGCATAGCGGCCGATGCAATCGTTGCAAGCGGATTGGCTTTATTCTGTCCCGCTATATCAGGTGCAGAACCATGAACGGGCTCATACAATCCTGTTTTATTGCCAATACTGGCTGAAGGAAGCATACCTATTGATCCTGTAAGCATGGACGCCTCGTCACTTAAAATGTCGCCGAACATATTACCGGTAAGAATCACATCAAATTGTTTGGGATTACGAACTAATTGCATGGCGCAATTATCTACCAGCATGTGATTGAGCTCTACATCCGGATAGTCATTCGCGAGGTCCGAGACTGTTTTTCGCCACAGACGGGATGTATCAAGTATATTGGATTTATCAACAGAACAAACATTTTCACTACGCTTTTGGGCTGCTTCAAACGCCTTTCGTGCCACGCGTTCAATCTCTGATTTTGAATAGACCATGGTATCTGTGGCAATTACATCTCCATTAATTTCTTTTGTATGACGAGGCTCACCAAAATAGATGCCGCCGGTCAGTTCCCGCACTATCAAAATATCAGTTCCATCCAGTATTTCGGGCTTCAGGGAGGATGCACCCATCAAGGCAGAGTAGATTTTGATCGGGCGCAGATTCGTATAGGTGCCAAGTGTTTTTCTTAATTTCAAAAGCGCAGCTTCCGGCCGATCCTCACCGGGCAGATCATCCCATTTAGGACCGCCAACGGCACCAAGAAGAACCGCATCAGATTGCAGGCAAGCTTCAAGCGTATCATCTGTAACCGGTGTTCCGTGCTCCTCGTAACTGCACCCTCCAAACAGATACTCGTCGGTTTCTATTTCTACATCATATGCAGCACAGGCTGCTTTTAAAATGGAAACGGCTACGGACGTTACTTCAGGTCCAATTCCATCGCCCGGAAGTACTGAAATCTGTTTGTTGGTCATGTTAAATGTATGTGCTTGGTAAATTTTTTAAATTTTATGAATATAGAGCCATTTTTGGAAAGCGTTGCAAAAGGGATATCCTATCGAAATTCTAATTCTTGCATGAGTTATAAACTATTTCATAACTCATTTAACACCCCTCATAAAATCATCTGAACGATGATTTTTATCTCCCCTCGAGGGGAGATTTATATTGCCACTGCTTAGCCGATAAATTTTATCAGCCGCTTTTAGCTTCCATCATACCGGTTTTACGGGCGTAGGCAAATATTCCGCCGGCTTCCACGATGTCGGCAACGCTGCCGAGGGGTCGAATTTTATATTCCTCATCCTGCGTGATGTTTTTAACCACCTGGTTTTCGGGGTCAATCTCCAGTTCATCGTGTGTATGCACTTTCTGGCTGAGATCGTTGAGGCTTTCATATGGTATCAAAAATCCGCCATCGACTGAATTACGATAAAAAATCCGGGCAAAAGTGGGGGCTATGATCGCTTTTACGCCTGCAATTTCAAGACAGGCAGGAGCGTGCTCGCGTGATGAGCCGCACCCGAAGTTTGGCCCGCCAATGATGATATCAAATTCACTTTCAGTGGCATCTTCCTCTGTTAATGGGATATTTCCCTGAGGAAGGCCTGACTCTTCATCGGGTACGCCCGAAAGAGCATATTTGCCATACAACTTTCGCTCTTCAGGATCTTCCAGGCTGTACACAAGGTGCGCAGCAGGAATGATCTGGTCGGTATCAATATTTTTACCAGGACAAACGCCTTGCCTCTTATTTTCTTTGATTCGTTGCTCATTGAAATGTCGGTTTACTTTTTGAAATTGTTTTAAAATATCGGCGTTGAAAATCCCCTCTTGGGAGGGGAAAAGTGCAGACAGAAGCGCAATGCGCGATTTGTCAAGCGAGGGGTGTGTTGCTTTGAACTCATTAACTGTTTGCAAGACACCGACACCCCTCAATAAATCATCTTTTAGATGATTTATATCTCCCCTCAAGGGGAGATTCCATCTACCATCTACCATCTACTATCTAAATCACCGTTTGCTGGATGAATACCCGCGGATCGGTAATAGTCCCTGTTACAGCAGATGCAGCAACGGTATAGGGTGATGCGAGGTAGACCGATGCAGCTTTGGATCCCATCCGGCCGGGGTAGTTCCGGTTGGTGGTGGAGATACAAACTTCCTCTTCGTTCAGGCGTCCGAAAGTGTCGGAAGGCCCGCCAAGACAAGCTGCACATGACGCGTTACCAATTTTACATCCCGCTTCTTTAAAAATATCCATAAGTGACTGGCCAAACATAGTTTCTGTTTCCAGACCTTTCGCAATTTCAGTGGTGGCAGGTACGATATATGTATCAACTTTAAGTGATTTGCCTTTGATGATCTCAGCAGCTGCACGGAAATCTGATAATTTTCCCCCGGTACAAGATCCAATGTAAGCGCGGGTAAGCTCAGTACCTTCCAGCTCTTCTGCTGTGGCTTTATTATCCGGGCTGTGTGGTTTGGCTACCATGGGAACCATATCCTCCAGATTGTAAAAATGTTCGCTGTGGTACTCTGCATCAGGATCGCTGAAGAACTCCTGAAACGGTTTGTCGGTCCGGGCTTTTACGTATTTACGTGTTACGTCGTCTGTTTCCACAACACCGTTTTTGCCGCCCGCTTCAATGGCCATGTTCGTGAGCGTCATGCGATCTTCCATTGTAAATGCTTTGACACCGTCTCCGGCAAACTCCATGGTTCTATATGTGGCCCCATCAACGCCGATGTCACCTATTATTTTTAAGATGAGGTCTTTCGCCATCAGGTAAGGAGGCATCACGTCACCATTAAAGACAAACCGCATGGTTTCCGGTACCTTAACCCAGAGTTTGCCAGTTCCCATGATAAAAGCCGCATCGGTATTACCAATGCCCGTAGCAAATTGTCCGAACGCACCTGCTGTACACGTGTGTGAATCAGTTCCAAAAAGCACCTCACCCGGGCGGGTAAAACCTTCTTCGGGCAGCGCCACGTGACAGACACCTTTATAACGATCGGTTCCAACATCGTAGTAATGGGGGAGATCCTGATCGGCGGCAAATGCACGAAGGATATCTACGTTTCGATTGGCGTATTTATCCTTAGTAAAAATGTAGTGATCCGGGATAATCACGAGTTTATCTTTATCCCAGACGCGTGCATTTTCTCCGAATTCCCGCTGAAAAATCTGGATAGCCGGCGGACCGCACACGTCATGCGTCATCAATACGTCGACATCTACCCAAACACTTTCTCCCGGCGTTACTTTTGAATTGCCGCTTTTGTTTGCGAGTATCTTTTCAGTTAATGTCATTCCCATGGTGTGGTGCTGGTTTTGTATTGGTTTGAAAAATATTAAATAAAAAACTGGAACAAGTCCCCCTTTAAAAGGGGGGATAAGGGAGATGTCTATCGAAACTAATGTATAGAATGAACACCCCTCGCTCACACGAACAACACGCGTAAGCACTCCCTTCAAGGGGAGATATTTTCTAATCACCCACCCGAAGCAATTTTATGCGGTCCGGGTGCAGGTTTATCATTCATCATAGCCATAATAGAAATCAGGTCGTGGTCTTCGACAACTTTCTTTTTATCAGCAAGACGTGTTACGCTTTGATAGGCGGTGTTCAAATCCTCTTTGTTGAGTTCGTAGCCCATCTCCTCAAGTTTTTTGCCTAAAGCAAACCGGCCTGAGTGTTTTCCGATTACAATTTTGTTGCAAGTGAGACCAACGGACTCGGGCGTCATAATTTCATAACAGAGTGGATTTTTAAGTACACCATGTTGATGTATGCCTGCTTCGTGGGCAAATGCATTATCGCCTACAATCGCTTTATTCGGCTGAACACCCTTGCCGGTAATTTGAGCAAGCATTTGGCTGGCGGGGTAGATCTGTTTCGTGTTTATACCCGTGCTGTAATTCAGATTGTTTTTTCGCGTTTCAATCGCCATTACAATCTCCTCAAGAGATGCATTGCCAGCCCGCTCACCGATCCCGTTGATCGTACACTCAATCTGCTGAGCACCGTTCTGTATTGCCATGAGGGAGTTTGCAACCGCAAGTCCAAGATCGTTATGGCAGTGTACACTCAAGACGGCATCATCAATATTAGGAACATTTGCCCGTATTCCTTTGATGAGCTCGCCAAATTCCCAGGGGAGGGCATATCCTACAGTATCAGGTACGTTAATGACGGTTGCCCCCGCGCTGATAGCGGCTTCGAAAATTTGATAGAGAAATTCAGGATCGCTTCGCGAAGCGTCCTCAGCAGAGAATTCAACATCATCGCAGTATGATTTTGCCATTTCCACGCCTTTTACTGCAGATTCGATGACCTCTTCACGAGACTTACAAAGCTTGTACTGCATGTGTATGTCAGAGGTGGCAATAAATGTATGAATACGAGGTTTCGCCGCTTTTTCGACGGCTTTTGCGGCTGTTTCGATATCCACAGGTGTGGTTCGGCAAAGTCCAGCCACACTACTCTCTGTGATAGTTTCCGCAATTTTTTTGACGGTTTCAAAATCACCTTCAGAAGCGATCGGGAAGCCTGCTTCGATTACATCAACCTGAAGTTCTTCAAGCTTTTGTGCAAGCTTAAGTTTTTCCGGTTTGTTCATGCTATATCCGGGCGATTGTTCTCCATCGCGAAGAGTGGTGTCGAAAATTTTTATTTGTTGTTCCATGGTATCTTTCATAAAAAATTAGTTAGGAGATCTGTGTATGCGGTCGGGTGATTTATTTATTAATTAGCCGGACCGGCTAGCAGATCATCCATGATGTAGATACCATCGGTATTAATGAACATGTATTTCATTACGGACCTCCTGAACATTTGAAGTTTGTTTGGGGCGATGCATCAAATAGAAATTCATGCTGTCGGCAAGGGCCTGCCAGCTTGCATCCACAATATTTTTTGAGACGCCGACCGTACCCCAGGACGTTTCATTTTTTCCTGAGTCTACAAGCACGCGAACTTTAGCACCGGTACCGTCTTTCTCATTCAGTACGCGCACTTTATAATCTTTGAGAATTACATCAGCAATGTCGGGGTAAAACTTGCAGAGTGCTTTACGGAGAGCGCTATCGAGAGCGTGAACAGGGCCATTGCCTTCAGCTGCACTATGCTCAAGTTGTCCCTGAACATTGACCCGAATCGTTGCTTCAGATCGGGATTCTCCGCTGGCATCTCGTTCCATGATGACTCTAAAACCTTCCAGTTCGAAAAAATCAGAGAATGGCTCGGTCATCTTTTTAACCAGTAACTCAAATGACGCCTCAGCAGCTTCAAACTGGAACCCTTCGTTTTCAAGGCTTTTGAGCCTCTCTACGATCTCAGGTACATTGGCTCCCGATTTCTCGATATCAAAACCAAGCTCCTTTGATTTATAAAGCACATTGCTTTTACCAGAAAGATCCGACACTAACACCCGTCGTTTATTACCAACGTTTTCAGGCCGGATATGCTCGTAGGTTGTTTCATTTTTCATTACGGCACTCACGTGAACGCCCCCCTTGTGGGCAAAAGCACTTCGGCCGGTAAATGGCATACGGGTATTGTGGCCTACGTTGGCAATTTCACTCACAAAACTTGAAAGGGAGGTTAGCTTATTGATACTGCTCTCAGGAACACAACGGTAGTTTTGTTTGATCTGAAGGTTGGGAATCACTGAACAGAGATTAGTATTTCCGCACCGTTCGCCGTAGCCGTTGATTGTTCCCTGAACATGCTCGCAACCAGCGGCCACTGCAGCTATTGAATTTGCCACGGCAAGATCGCAATCGTTATGAGCATGGATGCCGAGCTTGGCGGATGTTATAGCACGAACATCTTCTACAATTTTTGATATCTCATGAGGAAGCGTGCCGCCATTGGTATCACAAAGAACAAGAGTATCAGCTCCGGCAGCTTCTGCGGTCTGAAGAGTTTTTAAAGCGTACTCCGGGTTATCTTTGTACCCGTCAAAAAAGTGCTCTGCATCATAAATCACTTCTTTGCCGTGCTCTTTAAGGTACTGTACAGAATTGTTGATGATAACAAGGTTCTCTTCCGGAGAAATTTTAAGAGCCTGATTCACATGCAGCAGCCATGATTTCCCAAAAATGGACACTGCTGTGGTGTCGGCATCAAGTAAGAACTGTATGTTTTTATCATTCCCGGGTTCAGATCCAGCCCTGCAGGTACTACCAAACGCTACAATTTTCGAATGGGAGAACTGATCCGCTGATGCAAGACGGAAAAACTCCATGTCTTTCGGGTTCGATCCCGGCCAGCCACCTTCAATATAATCTACTCCAAAAGAATCGAGGCGTTTGGCAATGCGAATTTTGTCAATCGCCGAGAGACAAACTTTTTCTCCCTGTGTTCCATCTCGGAGAGTTGTATCGAAAATTTCGACTTTATTGGACATGTGGTGTCTGTTGTTGGTTATTGTAAAAATTGGGATTGAAAATCCCCCTCTTGAGAGTGGAAAAGGAAGTGAAAGTAGCCGAAGGCTGTCTTACACGCCGAGGGGTGTGTTTCTATTTCCGATTTGGAAGCCTTGTCGGACACACCCCTGATCAATCGCTGAACGCTCTTGATCTGTCCCCTTTTAAGAGGGGATGAATCTCTTACTCCGCGGGTTCAGGTTCTGATTTCTTACCGTCATCGATCCAGTTCATCATGGATCTGAGCTCTTTGCCAACTTTCTCAATCTGGTGATCACCGAGGCTCTCACGCATTTTGTTCATATTTGGCATACCATCAGCACTTTCCTTCATCCATTCTTTTGCAAATTCACCTTTTTGAATTTCTCCGAGGATGTCTTTCATCCGTTTCTTGGTTTGGGCATCCACAACACGGTCGCCCCGGCTGAGTCCGCCATATTCGGCAGTTTCACTTACGGAGTAGTACATTCCTTCAATACCACCTTCGTACATCAGATCTACAATAAGTTTCAATTCATGCAGGCACTCGAAATAAGCGATTTCAGGCTGGTATCCTGCCTCAACGAGGGTTTCAAAACCTGCTTTAACAAGTTCGGATGCCCCGCCGCAAAGAACGGCTTGCTCACCAAAAAGGTCGGTCTCAGTCTCTTCTTTAAACGTTGTTTCAAGAACGCCGGCGCGCGTGCCGCCAATTGCTTTTGCATAAGCGAGAGCGGTCTCTTTCGCGGTATTGCTTGGATCCTGATAGATTGCAATCAGGCAGGGCACGCCAGATTCCTGAGTAAATACACGGCGTACCAAATGACCCGGGCCCTTAGGAGCAACCATAAATACATCTACATCTTTGGGTGGCACAATACCGTCGAAGTGAATATTAAACCCATGAGCAAAGGCAAGCGTGTTTCCTGCTGAAAGATTTGGCTCAATATCAGTTTTAAACACCTCCGCCTGATGCTGGTCGGGAATCAAAATCATGATAATATCGCCCTTCTTGGCAGCTTCTGCCGTTTCAAATACATCGAGTCCGGATTTTTCTGCATCACTCCAGGAAGAGCTGCTTTTTCTAAGGCCAACGACCACATCCACTCCGCTCTCTTTAAGGTTTAGTGCATGAGCATGTCCCTGGCTTCCATAACCGATCACAGCGACGGTTTTTCCTTTGAGATGATCCAGGTTTGCGTCGGTATTATAGTAGGTCTTAGCTTTCATTGAGTTAATTTGTGTTGATTATTTGAATTTGGTATTTGAAAATCCCCTCTTGAGAGGGGAAATGTGAGTGTTAAGGGCGAAGCCAACTAACACGATCGAGGGGTGTGTTCCTGTTTTCGGATTCAAAGCCTTGTCGAACATACCCCTGATCAATCGCTGAACGCTCATGATCTGTCCCCTCTCGAGAGGGGAGGTTTTGGCCGAAATCGTATTACCCATCACGCCTTCCCCTTAAATTCGCGTTTAGTGGCCACGGCACCTGTTCTTGCTACCGATGAAATACCGTGAGGGCGAAGAACTTCGATCAAAGCATCAATTTTATCCCGAATGCCGGTTACTTCTAAAGAGATTTTGTCCGGGCTCAGATCGATCACCTTGGCCTTGAAAGCCTGGGCTATTAGCATTATTTCAGTACGGTTTTCCGAAGAGCTGGATACTTTAATGAGCGCGAGCTCTCGTTCGATAAATTTCTTGTTGGTCAGGTTGGTCACTTTTTTGACATCCACCACATTATGAAGAAGCTTCGTGATCTGTTCTACGATTTCCTCACTTCCTGTTGTGGTAAGAGTGATGCGTGCCATCCCCGGCTCAGCCTCGGATGCAAACGTGATACTGTCGATCTCGAACCCTTTGCCACTGAAAATTCCAATGATTCTGGAAAACGTGTTCAAGTTGTGCTTAACAAGCACTGAGAGCGTGTTTTTTGTAGAGTCGGAAACGGAAGAGATTGAATTAGTGCTCATGCTCGATGCTTTTTTATAGTGCTATGGTCAGACATAGCATTTCTGTTGCCTGCAGCAAAATGGTGGTTAGAAATTGAATTCATTTTTGTTTGAGCAGTTTGAGCTGAATCGAGAAATGCCATGTCTTTCGTTATACTCATTTCTGCGCTTCCTCATCAGATTCCACCATTTCATTAAGTGCAGCACCTGAGGGCACCATGGGATAGCAGTTTTCTGTCTCTACCACACTGAAGTCCATCAATACAGGACCGTCATTAATGGCCATTGCTTTTTCAAGCACATCGCGCATCTCTTTTGGTGTGGTTGCCCGCATGGCCGTTGCACCATAGCTTTCAGCCAGTTTCACAAAATCAGGATTGTTTTTGCCGAACACTGAGTAGCTGGTTCGGTTTTTATAGAAGAGCTGCTGCCATTGCCTTACCATGCCAAGGCAGCCGTTATTCATGAGGGCAATCTTAACCGGAATATTATATTCAACAGCTGTCATCAATTCGTAAGAAGACATCTGGAAACCGCCGTCTCCTGTAATACAAACAACATCCCGATCCGGACATGCAATTGTAGCGCCAATAGCCGCGGGAAATCCATAACCCATAGTACCAAGTCCTCCGGAGGATATCCAGGACCGTGGATGATTGTATTGGTAGTGCTGAGCCGCCCACATTTGATGCTGCCCCACGTCTGTCACAACAATGGCGTTCCCCTGGGTGACTTCAGATATCATTTTCATCATGTGCTGAGGGTAGATTTTATCCTCAGCCTGAGGCACTTTCAAAGGATGTTCTTTCTGCCAGGTATGAATCTGATCCCACCACTCATCTATAGAAGGTGATTCAATCAGCTTGTCCATGACTGGAAGCACCTGCTTAACGTCACCCACAATAGGAACTTCAGTCGGTACATTTTTTCCAATACTTGAGGGGTCGATATCTATATGAATTTTTCGGGAGTTTTGGGAAAAGCCATTCAGCCGTCCCGTCACCCGGTCATCGAAGCGTGCTCCCACACATAAAAGAACATCACAATCTGAAGTAGCCATGTTGGCATACCATGTGCCGTGCATACCCAGCATTCCGAGTGATTGTGGTTTTGTCTCGGGAAA
>Ga0102938_10001851_pt1 | contig 16022 bp, 10 predicted proteins | sample SalPonR2_B_D2_MG_FD_84516 | JGI IMG/M metagenome (GOLD analysis project Ga0102938, IMG submission 84516) | Salt pond soil microbial communities from South San Francisco under conditions of wetland restoration - Salt Pond MetaG R2_B_D2_MG | ecosystem: Environmental > Aquatic > Marine >...
CAGAATGTGGTGGAAAAGCAATTACATGCTGAAGGGGTGGATCGTCATGAGTTGGGCCGTGAAGCATTTATCGAGCGGGTATGGCAATGGCGACAGACCTCCGGTGGCCAGATTATCAACCAACTCAAGCGCCTTGGCGCCTCCTGTGACTGGCAGCGCGAACGCTTCACGATGGACGAAGGGTTGTCCAGGGCGGTACGCGAAGTTTTTGTGCGTCTTTACCAGGATGACCTGATTTACCGGGATAACCGCCTGATCAACTGGTGCCCACGTTGTCATACTGCCCTATCTGATCTGGAAGTGGAGCATGATGACAAAAAGGGGCACCTTTGGCACTTACGCTATCCGGTCATCGGTAGCGATCGCCATCTGGTCGTCGCTACCACGCGTCCGGAAACCATGCTTGGTGACTCGGCCGTGGCTGTAGCTGCCGATGATGAGCGTTATCGTGACCTGATCGGCAAGATGGTGATGCTGCCGCTGGTGAATCGTGAAATCCCCATTATAGCTGATGAGTATGTCGATAAAGAGTTTGGCAGTGGTGCGGTTAAAATGACCCCGGCCCACGATTTTAACGATTTTGCCGTTGGTAAGCGCCACGACCTGGAATTTATCAATGTCCTCGATGAGTCGGGATGCATCAATGAACATGGTGGCGTTTATCAGGGGCTACCGGCATCTGAAGCACGTAAGCGGGTTGTTGCGGATCTTGACGCTCTGGCCTTGCTTGAAAAGGTTGAAGAACACACCCACGCAGTAGGGGAGTGCTATCGCTGCCGTGCCGTGATCGAGCCCTACATGAGCAAGCAGTGGTATGTCGCCGTCAAACCGCTGGCCGAACAGGCGATTGCCGCGGTTGAAAATGGACAAACAGCGATTATTCCCCGCCAGTGGGAAAAAACCTATTTTGAGTGGATGTACAATATCCAGGACTGGTGTATCAGTCGCCAGATCTGGTGGGGGCACCGTATCCCTGCCTGGTTCTGCTCTCAGTGTGATCAGATCAGTGTCGCCCTTGAGGATATCAGCGCCTGTCAACATTGCGGTAGCGCCGCCATCACCCAGGAAACCGATGTTCTCGATACCTGGTTTTCATCAGCGTTGTGGCCCTTTTCCACCATGGGCTGGCCGGATAATACCCTGGCCCTAAAGAAATTTTATCCCACCAGCTGTCTGGTTACGGGTTTTGATATTCTGTTTTTCTGGGTAGCTCGGATGATGATGATGGGGCTGCGCTTCATGGAGGAAGTTCCCTTCAAACAGGTCTATATTCACGCCCTGGTTCGTGATGCCCAGGGACAGAAGATGAGCAAGAGTAAGGGTAATGTGATCGATCCCTTGATCGTGATTGATGAATATGGTGCTGATGCGTTTCGCTTTACCCTCTGCGCTTTTGCTGCCATGGGGCGAGATATCCGTCTGTCTACCGATCGCATCAGTGGTTATCGGCATTTTGTTAATAAGTTATGGAATGCCAGCCGCTTTGCACTGCTCAATCTGGAGGATTTTGATCCGGCAACGATAGAATTTTCCGGGGTTCAGCTCGCTCCGGCAGAGCAGTGGATTCTTCATCGCTTTGATCAAACTGCCGTGCAGCTGAATCAAGCTCTGACGGATTACAGATTTAACGAAGCCGCTTCTATTCTCTATACCTTTACCTGGCACGAATTCTGTGACTGGTACGTCGAGCTCAGCAAACAGCCCCTCAATGGTAATGACCCGGTGGCGCGTCATCAGACCCAGATGGTGCTCTTTACGGTTCTCGAAGGTCTGTTGCGCCTGGCACATCCGATTCTGCCCTTTGTTACCGAAGAGATCTGGCAGGCTCTGCCAGGGCAACGTCCCAATAAATCGATCATGATGGCAGCATTCCCCAAGGGTAGTGGTATTGCAATTGATGCCCAGGCGGTGACCCAGATGGAAATGATCATGACAATCGTTTCAGCCATCCGGCATGTGCGCGGTGAATTGGATCTGCCGCCGGGACAAAAGATCAAGGTACTGCTTGATTGTAAAGATTCTTCCACGGTGCAACAGATCCGCGTCGGTGAGGCCGCGATCAACAGTCTGGCACGGGTTGAGGAACTGGTAGTCGGCGTGGCGATCGAGCGACCCGAGGATGTGGCGACCCAGGTGGCCGGTAGCGTCGAGGTCCTGATTCCATTAACCGGCTTGATTGACCTGGAAGAGGAAGCCACGCGCTTGAAAAAAGAGATCGAGAAGATCCGCAAGGATATTGATTTTTTTACCCGCAAACTCGGCAATGAAAAATTTGTTCAAAACGCTCCGGCAGCAGTGCTCGAAAAAGATCGGGCGAAGTTGGCCGCGGCGCAGCAGAAATGTGAGATCCTGACTCAGGGGCTCAACAAAATCCTTGCACTCCAGCAAAGGACCTGAACATCGACTTTTGCACCCCGGATGTTTTTGTTACCAACATGGTTTGTCGGTTGTCCCGAAAATGATTGCCATTAGAAATTGCCAAACCACGGTTTTTTTTGTTTAAATTTATAACAATGTTTAGTATACAGTATACTGTTTGCATCTATCGCCCGTAATGCATTCAAGGGCTTTGCAATGTATTGAACGGCACCGAAAGGATGTCACATGGACAGGAGGATTGATTCCTGGCGCGCACCGCCGGGGCAGTGGCACAAGGCTTGTTTTCAGGAGGAGAGAAGGGCCGGGCCTGACCGGTAGGCGCAGGAGCTGAACCACGCTGATTGAATTCGGGAAAGAACCCTTCATTGGCAATCATTCACACTCTCGAGGGAAATGAACTATGAATCTGTTAACGAACACTGTGGGAAGAAAGATTCTGATGGCTGTGACCGGTCTGTTATTGATCGCGTTTATTACAGTTCATCTGATCGGCAATCTGTCGGTTTTTGCAGGCCCCGACGGCATTAATGCCTATGCCAAGGCGCTGCACGATCTCGGTCCTCTGGTCTGGTTGTTCCGTTTGGGTATGGTGGCTCTGTTTGCCATCCACATTACCTTCGGTATCCAACTGTACATGGAGAATAAGGCTGCCACACCCGATCCTTATGCTATTCAAAAAACCCTGGTCACGAGTTTTTCTGCCAAGACCATGATTTTCACCGGTCTGATTATCCTGGCATTTTTGCTCTACCACTTGCTTCACTTTACTCTTCAGGTGACTAATCCGTCCATTTCGGCGGCTAATCTCCCCCTTGATGCTGCTTCCCGTCTCGACGTTTATAGTATGATGGTTCTCAGCTTCCAGAAGGTCTTCATTTCGCTGATTTATATTGTGGCGATGATTGCTCTGCTGTTGCATCTGGCCCATGGTATTTCAAGCTGGGTTCAGACCTTCGGCTGGAGCACTGGACCAAGCCAGGACAACGTGATCTCCATCGGTAAAGTACTGGCTATCGTGTATGGTCTGGCGTATATCGCCATTCCTTTGTTAATTCTCGCTCGCATTGTGAAATAAGGGGGCTTATTGTGATATTAGACGGAAAAGCACCTACAGGTCCGATTGAAACAACCTGGGACAAACACCGCTTCGATATGAAACTGGTCAATCCCGCAAACAAGCGCAAGTTCAAGATTCTCGTTGTTGGTACCGGCCTTGCCGGTGGCGCTGCAGCAGCTTCTTTAGGTGAACTTGGCTACAACGTTGAAGCCTTTTGTTATCAGGATAGCCCGCGCCGTGCTCACAGTATTGCCGCTCAGGGTGGAATCAACGCTGCTAAAAACTATCCGAACGACGGCGACAGTGTTTATCGCCTGTTCTACGATACCGTTAAGGGCGGCGACTTCCGCGCCCGTGAAGCCGATGTTTGGCGTCTGGCTCAGGTTTCCAACAATATTATCGATCAGTGTGTCGCCCAGGGCGTTCCCTTTGCCCGCGATTATGCCGGCTACCTTGATAATCGCTCTTTCGGTGGTGCTCAGGTCTCCCGGACCTTCTACGCCCGCGGTCAGACCGGTCAGCAGTTGTTGTTAGGTGCTTACTCGGCCCTGTCACGGCAGATCAAAAACGGCTCGGTTAAAATGTTTGCCCGCCGTGAGATGCTTGACCTGGTTGTTGTTGACGGCGCCGCTAAAGGCATCACCTGTCGTAATCTGATTACCGGTGAAATTGAATCCTACTGGGGTGACGCTGTTGTGCTGGCAACCGGTGGCTTTGTTAACGTGTTCTACCTGTCGACCAATGCCATGGGTTGTAGCGTTACTGCCAAATGGAGAGCGACCAAAAAGGGCGCCTACATGGCAAACCCCTGCTACACCCAGATCCACCCGACCTGTATTCCGCAGCATGGTGACAAGCAGTCGAAGCTCACCCTGATGTCCGAATCTCTGCGTAATGATGGCCGGGTCTGGGTTCCTAAAGAGGCCAAAGATACCGAAAAACATCCGTCTGAAATTCCTGAAGCGGATCGTGATTACTTTCTCGAGCGCAAATATCCTTCCTACGGTAACCTGGCCCCACGCGATATCGCATCCCGTGCTGCCAAGGAAGCTTGTGATGATGGCCGCGGCGTTGGTGAGAGCAAACGCGGAGTTTTTCTTGATTTTAAGGCGTCTATCGATCGCCTGGGTCAATCGACCATTGCCGAGCGTTACGGCAACCTGTTCGACATGTACTATAAAATTACCGCCGAAGATGGTTATGAGCGTCCCATGCGCATTTATCCTGCCCCGCACTATTCCATGGGCGGTTTGTGGGTTGATTACCACTGTATGAGTAATATTCCCGGCCTCTTTGTTCTTGGCGAAGCCAACTTCTCAGTGCACGGGGCCAACCGTCTCGGCGCGTCAGCACTGATGCAGGGCCTTGCTGATGGGTACTTTGTCATTCCTTACACCATCGCACCTTATCTGGCCTCCATTACTCCCGGTCAGGTCAAGACCGATCATGACGCCTTTAAGGAGTCGCAGGAGAGCGTTCAGCAGGAAATTTCCAAATTGCTGGCGATCAAGGGTAAAAAGACCGTTGGTGAACTGCACCGCGCCCTTGGCAATGTCATGTGGGAAGATGTCGGTATGGCCAGAAGCGATGCCAGCCTCAACCATGCCCTCAAGCGTATTCCGGAAATCCGTGAAGAGTTCTGGAACAATGTCAATGTCACCGGCGGGGCCATGGAGCTCAACCAGCAACTCGAGAATGCCTGGCGTTTGGCAGATTTCCTTGAGTTCTCAGAAATGATGGCAACCGATGCCCTGCACCGTGAAGAATCCTGCGGTGGTCACTTCCGTGTCGAGCATCAGACCGATGATGGCGAAGCGATGCGTAATGACGAAGACTTCAGCTATTCTGCTGCTTGGGAATTTAAAGGCGTTGGTAAGGCTCCCGAGTTGCACAAGGAGCCTCTGAAATTCGAAAACGTCAAGCTTGCCGTAAGGAGTTATAAATAATGAAACTTACATTGCATGTATGGCGCCAGAAGGGGCCAGAAGACAGTGGCAAACTGGAGACCTACAAAGCTGACAATGTCAGCCCCGATCAGTCATTTCTCGAAATGCTTGATGAAGTCAATGATGACCTGGTGAAAAATGGTGGTGATCCTATCGCTTTTGATCACGACTGCCGTGAAGGTATCTGCGGTATGTGTTCACAGGTTATCAATGGCCGTCCCCATGGGCAGCAGGAACTGACAACCGTCTGCCAGTTACATATGCGTGAATTCAACGAGGGTGACGAGATCTTCATCGAGCCCTGGCGGGCCAGAGCCTTCCCGATCCACAAGGACCTGATCGTTGATCGTACCGCTCTTGATGTGGTCATGCAGTCTGGTGGTTACGCCTCCTGTCATACCGGTGGTGTTGCTGACGGTAATACCCTGCTGGTCAGCAAGCCGGTAGCTGATTATGCCATGGATGCTGCTGAGTGTATCGGTTGTGGTGCCTGTGTTGCCGCCTGTCCGAACAGCTCGGCGATGCTCTTCACCAGTGCCAAGGTTGCCCAGCTCGCCGTTTTGCCGCAAGGCAAGGCGGAAGCCAAGCGCCGGGTCAAGGCCATGACTGAAGCGAACAATGCTGAAGGATTTGGTAACTGTAGCAATCATTATGAGTGTGAAGCGGCCTGTCCCAAAGGAATCAGCGTCAAGTTTATTGCCAAGCTGAATCGTGAATATTTGAAGTCGATGGTTCCCAGCTCAACTGAATAAACAACTGAATATTTCTGATTTTTTTCAGGGCGAATCGGCAACGGTTCGCCCTTTTTTTGATATTGATTCTATTTAGCCCTTGTCACCGGCAGTAGACAATCGGTACTATCCAAGACATTGTAATTGTTGATTTTTAAAAGGCGTTTTGAATTGTGAATATCATTGATGCATGGCAGGACATCCCTGACCACTTTGCTCCCAGTGTGGTTACCCTGGGTAACTTTGATGGCGTTCATCTCGGCCATCGTGCCCTGTTTCGGCGCCTGGTTGAAACAGCGCGAGCTGAGCGGTTGCAGTCGGTTGTCTGTACTTTTCATCCCCATCCCCTCAAGGTTCTTGCCCCCGACAAAGCGCCGTTGTTGCTCAATACACGGGAAGAGCGGCGACGTTTGATTGCCGCTTCTCATGTTGATTGGCTGGTTGAAATTCCTTTTGACCGATCCTTTGCCCAGCAAACCCCGGAAGAGTTCGTTGAGGACGTTCTGCTTAATCGCTTAGCGGCCCATAAACTCGTTGTTGGTTACGATTATGCCTTCGGAAAAGGGCGCTGCGGCACCCCGGAGTTTTTACGTGAATTTTGTGCCACCAAGGGGGTTGCTGTCGATATATTGAAACCGGTGAGCGCGGCTGGTACTCCATACAGCTCTACCCGTATTCGGCAACTGATCAGTGCCGGCCGTGTCGCTGATGTTTTGCCTTTACTGGGCCGCCATTATAATCTGTTCGGCGAGGTCGTCAGTGGTTTTCAGCGTGGTCACGAATTGGGTTTTCCGACGGCCAATTTAACCACTCAAAAAGAATTGATTCCCGCACCCGGGGTGTATGTGGTCAAGGTGCGACATGGTGACCTTGAATATGGTGGGGTGGTTAATATTGGTCACTGTCCAACCTTTGGCAACCAGGATATGACGATTGAGGTTCATCTCCTTGATTACAGTGGGAAAATTTATGGTGAAAAATTAAGGGTCTATTTTATCGAGCGCTTACGAGATGAAATCTCATTTGCCAATGTGAATGAGTTGTCAGCGGCCATAGCTGTTGATGTTTTAAAAGCGCGGCAAATCCTGCAACGTGTTCAGATTGTGCAGTATGACGAATATCTGGCTAGCGAAGTGCTTCCCAGGGGAGTTCTGGAATAATGCAGATAGTGACAGGCAGCTCAACAGTCTATGGCATATTTGGTGACCCGGTTGCCCATTCACTGTCGCCGTTAATGCATAATGCAGCGTTTGACCATTATGCTATCGATGCTGTTTATGTCCCTTTTCATGTAACCGCAGACACCCTGGCCTCTGCTGTCGCCTCCTTAAAAGCTCTCGACATCAAAGGGGTCAATATTACTATCCCGCACAAAGAAGCGATTATCCCGTTGCTGGATCAGGTTGACCCGTTGGCAAAACAGATTGGTGCAGTCAACACAGTGGTGAACAATAATGGCCGGTTGTTGGGTTACAATACTGACAGCAGTGGTTTTATGCGAGCTGCCACTTCGGATCTCGGTTTTTCACCTCAAGGTAAAAAGGTGCTGCTGTTGGGTGCCGGCGGTGCCTGCCGGGCCGCCGTTCAGGCTCTGTTGGCGGCAGAAGTGGAGCAGATAACCGTTGCAAACCGCAACCTTCATCGTGCTGCTGACCTGATTAATACCGTTGCGACAAATACGACGAAACAACAGTTGGTCGCTGTCTCTTATCAATCAGCCGAATTTTTGTCGACCGTTGCAACTGCGGATTTGCTGGTTAATACCACCTCTGTTGGCTTGCATGGAGAATCTCTGAATTTTCTCCCATTGGAGAATATTAAAGGTAGCGCATTAATATTTGATATGGTATATTCCAAAGCTGGCACCGCGTTGGTTCAAGCGGCTCGTTTGCGTGGGTTACCAAGTGTTGATGGTTTAAGTCTGCTGGCGGCACAGGGCGAAGACGCTTTTTTTATCTGGACCGGGGAGCGTTTGCCTCACGGGTTTATGCGGAAACAATTGTTTGATTATTTGGGTTAGATAAGAAAGGAATAGCGGCATATGAGCGTCAGCCGGCTGGGCGAGTTACTGATCAGAAATCAGATGATTTCTGATGATCAACTGGCAAAAGCAATTTCTGAGCAGAAAAGCGAGGGGATACGACTTGGTGCAGCGCTGATTAAGCTGGGCTATGTTCAAGAGCACGATCTTGCTACCTTCCTTTCCAAACACTACGGTGTTCCATCCATCGATTTAAAACAATTTGATGTTGATCCTGCAGTGATCAAGCTGGTCCCCGCGGCCGTAGCGCAGAAATATCAGCTGATTCCGATCAACCGGGCCGGCGCAACCTTGATTGTCGCTATGTCCGACCCTTCCAATATTTTTGCCATCGACGATATCAAGTTCATGACCGGCTATAATGTTGAGGTCGTTGTTGCTGCTGAAGCTGCCGTTAAAGAAGCGATCGACACGTACTATGATCAGTCAGCTACCATGGCTGATGCCTTAAGCGAATTTGATGATGTTGATCTGGAGTTGGTGGGTGATGACCAACTGGAGAATATTAATGAACTTGAAAAAGCCAGTGAAGATGCCCCGGTTGTCAAACTGGTCAATCTGATTCTTACTGATGCGATAAAAAAGAAGGCTTCTGATATTCATATTGAGCCTTATGAGCATATGTTCCGGGTGCGCTACCGGATCGATGGTGTGCTTTACGAGGTGATGAAACCACCGCGCAAATTGAAAAACGCGATCACGTCCCGCTTGAAAATCATGGCTAACCTCGATATTGCCGAACGTCGGCTTCCCCAGGATGGGCGGATCAAAATCAAACTGTCTCGTAATCAGGAAATGGATTACCGGGTCAATTGCCTGCCAACCCTTTTTGGAGAAAAAGTCGTTCTGCGTCTGCTCGATAAAAGTAATCTGCAGCTGGATATGACCAAGCTCGGCTATGAAGAACAGGCCCTGACATGGTTCAAGCACGAAATTCACAAACCTTTTGGCATGGTGCTGGTCACCGGTCCAACCGGTAGTGGTAAAACTGTTTCCCTCTATTCAGCCTTATCAGAACTGAACAAGGTCAGTGAAAATATTTCGACGGCAGAAGATCCGGTCGAATTTAACTTTGCCGGCATCAATCAGGTGCAAATGCATGAGGATATCGGCCTAAACTTTGCCGCCGCCCTGCGGGCTTTTTTGCGCCAGGATCCGGATATCATCATGATTGGTGAGATTCGCGACTTTGAAACCGCTGAAATTGGTGTCAAAGCTGCCCTTACCGGTCACCTGGTACTGTCAACACTGCATACCAATGATGCGCCAAGTACTGTCAATCGACTGTTAAATATGGGGATTGAGCCGTTCCTGGTTGCTTCGGCAGTCAATCTGATTTCTGCCCAGCGTCTTGGGCGAAGAGTTTGTGCCGCCTGTAAAGAGCCGGTAAAGTCCCAGCTTGAAGCTCTTACCACCGCCGGCTTGCCCGAAGATGAGGCAAAAAAGATCACTGTTTACAAAGGGCGTGGCTGTGCCGAATGCAATGATACCGGCTATCGAGGCCGGGTCGGTTTTTATCAGGTGATGCCGATGTTTGAAGCGCTTCGTGAAGCAATTCTGGCTGGTGCCAATACCGCTGAAATTAAAGAGGAGTCGATGCGCCTCGGGGTTAAAACCATGCGCCAGGCGGCACTGACCAAGATGGCGGAAGGGGTAACCACCTTAGAAGAGGTACTACGGACGACGATTGCGGATGATTAAGGGCGGAAGTAAGAATTCAGAAGTCAGAATATAGAATATAGAATGGTACGGATATGATGGCGCCCTGAATTTTTCTACTGAATTCTGTATTCTTTATTCTATATTCTGATTTTTCTCACGGGGGTTACCTGTATGGCGAACATGCACCAGTTACTTAAACACATGATTGAGCAGGGCGCATCTGACCTGCATGTGTCGACCGGGACGGCTCCACAGATCCGCATCGACGGTAAAATGAGTCCCATGGATCTGCCCAAAATGACGGCAGCTGAGACCAAACAACTCTGTTACAGTGTCTTGACTGATGCTCAGAAGGGCCGCTTTGAAGATGAGAACGAACTTGACTTGTCTTTTGGCGTCAAGGGGTTATCACGTTTCCGGGGGAATATTTTTATTCAGCGCGGTGCAGTGGCGGGTGCTTTTCGCGCCATTCCCTTTGAGATCAAAAGTTTTGACGATCTCGGGCTTCCGGCGGTGGTCAAGAGTTTGTCAAAAAAACCGCGTGGGCTGATTCTGGTGACCGGTCCGACCGGTAGTGGTAAGACCACGACTCTGGCGGCCATTATTGATCAGATAAACTCAGATCGCAGCGAACATATCATCACGATTGAAGATCCGATCGAATATATTCATGCGCATAAAAAATGCCTGGTAAACCAACGCGAAGTCGGCGCCGACACCATCTCCTTCAAAAAAGCCCTTAAATATATTCTCCGGCAGGATCCCGACGTGGTTCTGCTCGGAGAATTACGTGATATCGAAACCATCGAAGCGGCACTCACCATTGCCGAAACCGGTCACTTATGTTTTGCCACCCTGCATACCAACTCCTGTGTGCAGACCATGAACCGGATTATTGATGTGTTTCCCACCAATCAGCAGTCGCAGGTCCGCACTCAGCTTTCGTTTGTGCTTGAAGGGGTCTTATCACAGGCCTTGTTACCGAAAGCGAACGGTAAGGGGCGCTGCATGGCCCTGGAGGTCATGGTCCCTAATGCCGCAATTCGCAACCTGATACGTGAGGATAAAATCCATCAGATTTATTCGCAGATGCAGATCGGTCAGGACAAGTTTGCCATGCAGACCATGAACCAGTCCCTGTTTCTGCTGGCCCATAGTCGCCAGATTACTGAAGATGATGCTTTGACCCGCTCTCATGATCAGGATGAGCTGCGCCAGATATTTGCCAATCCGCAGTCGGTGTTAAGCCGCAAGCGGACCATCAATCCCGATCGAATGATGTAACAGAGCTCGTTAAAACCCGCAAAAGCCAAATGTGAAAGGGGAGGACCATGCCGAAGTTCACCTGGACAGGCCGGTCGAAAGACGGAAAAACGCATAAAGGAACCATGGAAGCTGTCAACGAAGGGGCAGTCACGGCCAGTCTACGTCGTCAGGGAATCCAGACTACCAAGGTCAAAGGGGCTGGCGGTCTTAACGCCGACATCAATATCAGTTTTTTGCAGCCGAAAATCACGACCAAGGATATTGTCGTCTTTACCCGCCAGTTTGCTACCATGATCGATGCCGGCTTGCCGCTGGTTCAGTGTCTGGATATCCTGTCGAATCAGCAGCCCAATAAAACCTTCAAGGAAGTGTTGCTGAAAGTGAAGTCAGACGTTGAATCCGGTTCGACCTTTGCCGATGCCTTGAGCAAGCACCCCAAGGCCTTTAATGATCTTTACGTCAACCTGGTCGCTGCCGGAGAGGTTGGGGGTATCCTCGATACGATCCTCAATCGTTTGGCGGTCTATATTGAAAAAGCCCAGAAATTGAAGAAAAAGGTCAAAAGTGCCATGACCTATCCAACCACTATTGTCGGCATTGCGGTGGTGGTTATTGCGGTTATCCTGATTTTTGTTATTCCGGCCTTCGAAAAAATCTTTGCCGATTTTGGCGGAGCGCTGCCGGCACCAACCCAGATTGTTATCAACTTAAGTAACCTGATCCAGAATTACATTGTCATTATTATTGTGTTGCTCTTTTTGTCGATCTTTATCTTTAAAAAAATCTATGCCACTGACAAAGGGCGCCGGGCTTTTGACCGTTGGGCGTTGAAACTGCCGGTTTTCGGGATGTTGATCCGCAAGGTTGCCGTGGCCAAGTTTGCCCGGACCATGTCGACCATGATCTCCAGCGGCGTGCCGATCCTCGATGGTCTTGATATTGTTGCTAAAACCGCCGGTAATCGCACCGTTGAAGATGCCATCAAAAAGGTTCGCAGCAGTATCAGTGAGGGCAAAACCATTGCCGAACCCCTCAAGGAGTCAGGTGTCTTCCCGCCGATGGTCTGTCAGATGATCGAAGTCGGTGAACAAGCCGGAGCCCTTGATACCATGCTCAGTAAAATCGCTGATTTTTATGATGATGAGGTTGATGATGCCGTTAACAATCTGACCGCGATGATGGAGCCGTTGCTGATGCTGTTCCTCGGAACCACTGTCGGTGGTCTGGTTATCGCCATGTATCTGCCGATTTTCCAGATGGCCGGGAATGTTTAGCGGTTAATGACAACGGGTGAACACACCGAAAAACCATTGACACCTTCAGGTCATCGCAGTCTGGTCTGGTATCTTATCTGCCGGACTGCGGTGATCACCCTGGTTCTTGGCGGCGCCGCATTTTTTTATCTCCACGGTAACCTTGCCTATTCTGTCACCCCGCTGTTTTTCCTGGTGGGCGCTTCCTACGCACAAGCCTTGATCACGGCACTACTGCTCCGCCGTATCAGCTCGGTCGGTTTTCTTGCACAAAGTCAGATTGTCTGGGATCTGCTCTTTGTCTCGGCTCTGATCCTGTTGACCGGTGTGGTTGAGAGTCTGTTCTCCTTTTTTTATCTGTTAGTGATTATTTCCGCCAGTTTCCTGTTGTCACGCCGGCTGACTATTCTGGCGGCGGCCAGCTCAGCTATCATGTTTGGCGGTATTCTGCTGCTGCAGTTTTACGACCTCCTTGGCCCATTGGCGATTGAAAAGAATGTCGCGGATGCGGTTTTTCTGAACTCTCTGTTTGTTCATCTGATTGCTTTTTTTCTGACCGCCATTCTCAGCGGAACCCTGGCTGAGCGCTGGCGCCACAGTGAGGCGCTCTATCAGCGCAAGAGCATTGATTTTTCTGAACTTGAGCGGATGAACCGCTTGATTCTATCCCATATCAGCAGCGGAGTGATGCTGATCAATCCACAGGGACGGATTCGCTCGTTCAATATGGCAGCATCGGATATTACCGGTTTTTCCTTGCAACAAGTGTACGATACTCCAGCTGCTGAGCTGTTTCCCGAATTTAACAAGGTTGTAGCCCCCGACACGGTCCCCATTAACCGTGCTGAAGGGGTTTTTGCCCACCCCTCCGGCGAGCGTCGCTCCTTTGGTTATGCTACAACACTCGTTAAAGGGACTCATGGCGAAGCTCTGGGGACCCTTGTGACCTTTCAGGATCTAACCCAACTCAAAAAGATTGAAGAGCAACTCAAACGGTCTGATCGCCTTGCTGCGATCGGCCGATTATCAGCCGCGCTGGCCCACGAAATTCGTAACCCATTGGCATCCATCAGCGGTTCAGCTCAGTTGCTGGGTGAAAATTCTCACTTAAAAACCGAAGATCAGCACCTGTTAGCTATCATGGTCAAGGAAACGGATCGTTTAAATCACTTGCTTAGCGATTTTCTTGCCTTTGCCCGACCCCGCCGTCCGCAAAAAAATCGTCTTGATATTGCGACCCTGCTGGATGAGTTGGGGCAAATGCTCCTGCGTGATCAGCGTTTTCAGGGAATCGATGTGCAGATTAAAGGAGAGCGTCCCTGTCATGCCCTTATTGATCGTAACCAGATCTGGCAGGTGCTGTGGGATCTTTCGATTAATGCTGCAGAGGCGATGAAGGGTAAAGGGAGGTTGCTGATAACCTTTACCCACGGTAACCCCTGGGTCTTAACCATTGAAGATAGCGGTCCCGGCATTGCACCGGAGATCAGGGAGCGGATTTTTGAGCCGTTTTTTTCAACCAAAGACAAAGGTACCGGCTTAGGTTTGTCAACCGTTTACTCGATTATCGAAGCCCACGGTGGTACCATTCGTACTGATGTTGCCGATTTAGGCGGAGAGCGCTTCGTCATGCAGTTTCCGCAAGAGCCAGGGGAAGAAGATGAACAACTATAGTGCGCGCATCCTGATCGTCGATGACGAAGAGAGTTTGCGCGAAATGCTGACGGTATTATTACACCGCGAGGGGTATCAGATCGATCAAGCGATAAATGGCGAAGAAGCCCTGACTAAAATCGCTGAAAACAACGTTGATCTGATTATCAGTGACATCAAAATGCCGTGCTTGAGCGGTATCGCTCTGTTGCGCCGTTTACGTGAGCAGGAGGATGATACGACCATCATCATGATGACCGCTTTTTCTTCCACTGAAGAAGCGGTTGAAGCAATGAAGCTCGGTGCTTACGACTATATCACCAAGCCTTTCAAAAACGATGAAATCCGTCTGGTGGTCAAAAATGCCCTGGAACGCCACCAGCTACAGCGCGAAAATCGCCAGCTGAAGCGTCAGCTTAAAGAACGCTTTTCATTCAAGAACCTGATTGGTGAGAGCGCTGAAATGGGCCGGCTGATTACCCTGCTTGAGCGCGTTGCCCCGAGCCGCGCCAATGTCTTGATTACCGGAGAAAGTGGTACCGGTAAGGAGCTGGTCGCCCAGGCATTGCATCTGGGCAGTGAACGTAAAGACCACCCCTTTGTCGCCATTAATTGCGGCGCTATTCCTGAAAATCTGCTCGAAAGTGAACTCTTTGGTCATGAGCGCGGAGCTTTTACAGGCGCTGATAAAAAAAAGCAGGGGTTGTTCGAAAGTGCTCACTTAGGCACCCTGTTTCTGGATGAAATTGGCGAACTGCCCATGGGGATGCAGGTCAAGCTGCTGCGGGTATTGCAGGAGCGCGAATTCCGGCGGGTCGGCGGTACCAGCAATATTCCCCTCGATGTCCGCCTGATCGCGGCCACCAATCAGGATCTGTCAGCCAATATCGTTCAAGGGACATTTCGCGAAGATCTCTACTATCGTCTCAACGTTGTCACCATCGAGTTACCCCCCCTGCGGGATCGGCGCAGCGATATCCCCTTGCTGATCCAGAATTTTTACCAGCAGAAAACCGGCAGTGACGACCACTACCAGATTGATAAACAGGCCCTCGAGCTGCTGCTTAACTACGACTGGCCCGGCAACGTGCGCGAGCTTGAAAATCTTGTAGAACGGTGTCTGGTGCTGGGTGATCAGAAGCTCCTCACTGTCGACTCTCTGCCGCCGCAACTGCAGCAAAAAAGAACCTCATTATCCTCTGATCTACCGGAAATACCGGCAGGATTCAAGATGGAACAATGGCTCGAGGAGCAGGAACGTAACATTCTGCAGGCGGCCCTGCAACAGGCCGCCGGAGTCCGCACCAAGGCTGCGGAACTGCTCGGTATCAGCTTCCGCCAGATCCGCTATCGCCTCGACAAACTCGGCATCGGCGACAATTAAGACCAGGTCTTTAACGCAGGTCCGCAGGAACTGGCTCCGCAAGGTGCCTGTTCCTTTGTGTTTTCCCGGCTCAGGTCAAGCTCCTCAACCGCGCAGAGAGGAGAGCTGGGCGGGGTGGTCAGTAGGGGTGTGATTCATCACGCCCAGGTATTGATGTCGTAGGGGCGATTCATGAATCGCCCCTACGACATCAATATTCCGGATTTTGATCTCTCCACGATGGCACTTTAAGCTTTTCTCCTGACTCCTGTATTCAATATTCTGAATTCTTCTTTTATTTCCCCCCAAGCATTTTCTGCACATTCCGACTGTGCAAACATTGCACAATCACAACTCTAATGATTAATCAGTTGATCAAAAACCCCCGAAATGATAGAGATGGCTAATCTTTTATTTGTTGGATCGGCTTTTGCACAAAATCAGAATAACAAATCACACACGAGGTTTTCATGAAACAAACCAACGCCAGGCATTCCTCCTTGTATTCGATCAAAGGTTTCACTCTGATTGAGGTGATTGTTGTGACGGTGATTATCGGCATCCTTGCCGCAATCGCTATTCCCTCTTTCCGAGGTATTACTCGCAGTTCACAAACAACCAGCGCAGCTAATGATCTTGTGTCGGCTTTGAATCTGGCAAGGAGTGAAGCG
>Ga0102938_10001852_pt1 | contig 16020 bp, 9 predicted proteins | sample SalPonR2_B_D2_MG_FD_84516 | JGI IMG/M metagenome (GOLD analysis project Ga0102938, IMG submission 84516) | Salt pond soil microbial communities from South San Francisco under conditions of wetland restoration - Salt Pond MetaG R2_B_D2_MG | ecosystem: Environmental > Aquatic > Marine > Intertidal...
TGCCGAATAATACGCAGTGTCCTTCTCGATGGTCCAGAGACTAAATCGAAAAACCAGCAGATTCAGCAAATCTATGGGTTGACGAACCGTCGAAGTTACGCTTCCTAGCCCGGATTATTGATAACCCGACGCGTGACGGCTTGTTGATTGAACCCCAAATGACGAACAAACATTAGCCGTTTGGCGCTAGCCCCGGTTCTGTGGCGACGCAACCGTGGCTAGCGCCCAAATGGCTGATTAAATCAACAGCCTGGTGAGCAAGGGATCACCGATAAATCCCGCGCTCACGCATCGGGTGACCCAAAGCAGCCTGCTAAATAAGGCATTGAAGCAAGTCCAATCCGGGAAGACCGTTGCGGCGTCGCTGGTCATTCACCTGAATAATCCGGGCTAGGCCTCACCGAAAACCGCCGCGAAGGCTTCTTTTGCGATCGCCAGTCCTTCGGCCGCAAAGCCATCGACGCGGATGACCAGCGGCCCCGAGTAAGGCATCTCCTCCAGTCCCGCGACAATCCGCCTTAAATCGATGTCGCCGCGGCCAACGGGCAAGTCAGCCCACAGGCCGCTACGAATATCTCGCACCCCGGTCTGAATGTCTGCCGCAAAGACACAACGCAAGCGATCGAGGTGTCGCGCCAAGAAATCGATCGTGGGGACTTCGCCTTGCCGCAGCATCGCCGCAATGTCGCCCGCCAAAAACAACTTGGCCGAAGCGGGCAGCCACTGCAGGAGACGCTCGAACTGGCCAATGGTGGCGATACTCGAGCGACCGCTAGGACGAAGAGCCAACGCCAGCCCTGCAGCGTCGGCGTAGTCCGTCAAACGCTGCAAGCTCGCTGACAACCGCTCCAATCCTGTCTGCGGATCGACGCCGACCAGCTCCGGCCCGACACCGAAGGTGACCAACCGGCTACCTGTCCGCTTGGCTAAGTCCAAGCTCCGACAAATCAGTTGCTCGCGGGCCGACAGCGCCACCGCACTCGACTCTAAAGCCTCACCAAGCCCCGGCGGTTCGAATACCCACGGGTCACTCAGATAGTAACCTTCGGAATCCCAAATCAGTTCGACACGGGTCCTTCGACGAGCCTCTCCAATCGCATCAACCAAATCTGCTCCCGCCTCGGACAGCAGGTTGCGATGCGTCCGCACCACCACCGCTCGATAGCCGATCTCCGCGAGCGAATCGATGGCCGTGGGAACGTCGTGCAACAACAGCCCGGCAGAATGAAAGCCTGGGATCACCATCGATCACGCGAGCCTAAGTCACACGGAAACGAGCCGACAACAAAATGGCCGGAACCACCATGGCGAAAATCCCAATCGCCCAAACCGGTCCGGCAGCGAGTAAAGCAATCGCTGCGGAGAGCGGAATGATCGTCAACACCGAAACCCGAATCAACATCTGCAGTCCCGCCGCGGAAGGCTCGAAGATCACCCGCACACCGCGTACAAAGACCGCCAACGCGATCAAACCAATCAACATCGGAAAACCACGCTCCGGCGAAACCTGCCACGGCACATCCGCGGGAGCCATCCCAGGAGCAATCGCTAAAATCACGCCACCCACCATTGCCACCACCAGTCCAATCGGAAGTGTCGGCGAGCGGGTGCTGATGTCCGCTTCATGCCTTGCCATGTTGGTCACGCCCATCACATAGACACCCATCCCAGTGGCAAACGCCAGAACATATTGCGGTGCAAAGCTGGCCAGATCGGTCACCGGTCCAGTCAACAACACCGAAGCTCCCAGCAGAAAACTGCTGAAGCGGCACAACCCCATCACCAGCGGCGCCGCGACGCTCCGCTTCAGCGGTCCGTCGTAGGCGACAATCAGAACCGCCAAAACCAACCCGACGGCAGCCGGACGCCAAGTGGTCTCCCAACCTTCGGCTGGTACGTATCCACTCGCGGCAGCCAACACGACTCCGAACAACAACAGTCCCCAACCGGCACGCCTCGCGGCATTGAGCGAGATATGTCCGGCAGGCAGCGGTCGCTGCGGGCGTTCGAGCCGATCTTTTTCAATATCAAACAGGTCGTTCAAAATCATGCCGGCCCAATACAAGCAGATACCCGCCAACACGACCACAATCAAACGCCCGACCGGCTGTCCGCCATGGGCCAACAACAAAAAAGCGGCCGAAACATCGGCAATGACTGTAAACGTATTGGGCAAACGCACCAGTTGCGCCCAGCGAAACAGTGGGGAAGGCGATGACAAACGAAACTCCTCGAGCAGATTCAGGTTGGGAATGCGTGTAGGCTGCGTCGATTGTAGCCAAAACCAACGCGGTTGCGTTTCCCGCGAACTTTGCCTGCTAAACTTTGGTCCTCCTTGGACCGCGCCGGCTCGACGCCGAACGACACGACTCGGTTGGGCCCGATTAATCGCTTGGCGATGACTCATCACTTTATAACGCTCGAGTTTCATGCCTGATATTCGACTGCATGTTCCCCTGCTGCTGATTCGCGGCCGGCACCCGCTGGTGATCGCCCAACCGCTGATGTTCCCAGAGCTTGGACTCGCTGCTGAAAACGCACGGACCGCGACAACGCGCGTCGGCAAGAGCGTGCGGCGGTTGACCGAAAAGCAGCTTTCGCCTTTAGAACTTGCCACTCGAAGAGGCCATCCCGCCGAAACGCTGCGGCACATTGTCGAACTGACTCCCCCACCGGGCGACTTGGCATGGAAGCAACCGCTCGCCTGTCTCTTCGAAAGCATTCGCTGGCAACCGGGAGGCGACCTAGTTGCTTATTACATACATGCACTCGACTTGACAATTCTCGTGGGCCGTCGTGATGACGCCGCCGCGATCATCGACGCTCAGATTCGCGCCGAATTGTTGCGACAAGGAATTCGGTCGTTGGCACAGTTGGCGCAACTGGACTATGCAACCCGCCACTCTTGTAGGATTTGGAACCGGCACCTGAGGGCACGGTTGTTGACACCACGTGAGCAACAACGTCAACAGGATTCACAAACAGCCAAGACCACTGTCACCCTGCGCCGAGTGGCGACACGACTGCACCGCAAAGATCTCCAGCCCGCTTACCACTGCCGACGTTCGCTGTCGCGTCTGGCGGAATGTTTGGCGGAGCCCGCGCGACGGTCGGCATTGCTGGTCGGACCATCGGGTGTCGGAAAAACGGCCATCGTGCACCAACTAGTTCGGACAGCTAAGTCACATGCCTTGAAGCATCCCTTCTGGGCGACCGAGGGAACGCGATTGGTTTCGGGCCAATGTGGTTTTGGAATGTGGCAAGAACAGGCGTTGCAGATGGCAAAAGAAGCCCAAGCCAGCGATGCGATCATGCATCTGGGAAACCTCTTCGAACTATCCGAAGCGGGCCGGATCGATAGTGGAGGCGGCATCGGATCTTTTCTCGCCGGCCGCATCGCTGAAGCCTCTTTACTCGCGATCGCCGAATGCACCGCGGAGCAATTGCAGTTGCTTCAGAGACGCGATCCTAAACTGGCCGCCGCATTCGAAATCATTCACGTATCGCCTCCCTTCGCGGAAGAGACGCGAGCGATCCTTACCGCGGCGGCACAGCATCCCGAACCGGTGCCGCTCGAACCAGACGCGATCGAATGGTTGGACCATCTGCATCGACGCTTTCCAACCGACGCGGCGGCACCTGGCCGGCAACTGAGGTTTCTGCAGCAAGTCCGCAGCGAACTAGCGGTGGACGAAGGCCTGACGCGCGCTGCGGTGACGCGGGCCTTCATCAGCCAGACCGGCTTGCCCGCCTTCCTGATCGATCCTCAGCAGCGGCCCGACCTGTCGGCGATTTCGCGGCAACTTTCCCAGCAGGTGATCGGCCAAAGCCACGCTACCGAGTGCCTGCTGGACCTTGTGTCGACGCTGGTGATGGGATTTTCGCGCGGTGATCGTCCGCTCGCTTCGCTGCTGCTAACCGGTCCCACGGGAGTCGGCAAAACGGAATCGGCAAAAGCTCTCGCTCGGCTGATCTACAGCGATGAAAGCCGACTGGTGCGGATCGACATGTCTGAACTTTCCTCGCCCACTGCAGTCGCTCGTTTGATTGGGGATTACGCCAAACCGGAAGGCTTGCTGACCGGTACGATTCGCGCTCAACCTTTTTCTTTATTGCTGCTGGACGAATTTGAAAAAGCCCATCCGGCAGTGTTTGACCTGCTGCTTCAAGTTCTAGGTGAAGGGCGGTTGACCGACTCGCAAGGACGCGTCGCCGACTTTCGCAATTGCATCCTGATGATGACCAGCAACCTCGGCGCGGATTCCTTCCAAGCGGTCTCGATGGGTCTCGCCGCGACCGACGATGCGCTACGGTATCGACGGCATTTTGAAAATGAAGTCCGTCGCTTCCTGCGTCCCGAAATGTTCAATCGGCTCGACCGCGTCATTCCTTACGATCCGCTATCCCCGACGACGATCCGGCAAATCGCGCAGTCACACCTGGAAACGATCAGCCGTCGCGATGGGCTGAAGTCGCGTGATGGGAAACTGCAATGGGATGAAGCAACGCTCGATTGGTTAGCCGACAGAGGCTATCAGCCCGAACTCGGCGCACGGCCGTTGGCACGACTGATTGAATATCATCTAGTGACACCGCTTGCCGAAGCACTTTGCAGTCTACCGCCCGACTGCGGCGTGCTCGCGCGCGTCGAACCACGCGGCAATCGCTTGCATGTCGATGTCGAACGTCGCGATCATTGGCCACGTCGTGGAGACCCCAACGACGCTCCCCAGGCACGGCTAAAGGTGGTCGAACAATGGGTTGCGCTTCGTCGCAACGGCCAAGCAATGCTGCGGTCTCCCGCTTTCCTACAACTCACCAATCGCCGCACTCAACTGCGGCGGATGCTGCGTCGCAAACTCCAAGCGGCGACGAAACGGACAACACGACAACGCATCCGAGCCAGCGCGTCGATGGCGATGCTGCGCACCTATGAGGAGCGGATTCAAAAGATCGATTCGATCGTCAACGATTTAATCGAGGCCGAAACGCAAGCAGTTTGGTCATATCACCAATCGGCGTGGCTGGACGTGGCAGCCGAGACCGTCAAGGTGAAGGAGTTTCGGGAGCGGATGTGGGATGGGCTGGCAACCCTGCTCGCCGACGAAGCCCTGGAGGACCAACGTTTAGCGATACGAGTCACCGGGCCTAACCTAAAACCGTTTGCGCCGCTGCTGGAAACCTATCGCCAAATCGCCCAACACCATGACTGGTCGTTCGAAGCTTACGCAATGTTGCCCAAGGAATTGATACCGCCGATCACCTCGGAGGAAATGTATGGCTGGCAAGAGCTTTCGACCTGCTCTCTGTCCGCCACCTCCTCCCCCTCGGGCGATGCGTCGGCTTCTCAAAACCGCTCCGCATCCCAACCACTGGTCGACCTCCATCGCCTGGCATTGCCAGCCGCGCTGACCGAACCACCTCGCGGTACGGTCGGCTATGCCATCAATATCCGAGGCCGCGCGGCAAAATTAATGCTCGAAGCGGAGGCGGGCTTGCACAGTTTTTGCCGTGATGGTCGCCGCTCCCAAGCGCATGACGATGTGATTCTAATGGAAACCCAAGGCGGACAAGTTACCGACTTGCAGGTACCGGGCGAAATTCATCGTCGGCAGTTCCCCATCGATGGCTATCCGCGACGCCGCTACCAATTCGAACAGCAGCGAATCCATGACATGGCCCTCAATCAAATCGAGTTATGGGACGACGACAATTCCTTTGATCAATTGCTAACGCACCTGGTCGCGAAAGAAGCTCAGCGGCGCGTTTGGAGCCAGATCAGCTAGTCTTATGATCCTCCAAATTCCCATCTACATTACCACTCGCAATAACGATGCGGGCGAATTGATCTATCGCATCCGGCCCCTCTTCCACACCCAGCCGAGTGCGGAGGGTGTGGTGCTGCAACGCGTGCTGAGCAAGTTGACACAGCGACTGCGCCGCGATCTGACGGAGTTCACGCGGCGCGACCGGCACCATGGCTTGCTGATGTGGCACGATCCCGAGACGTATGCATCAAAGATCGTAAAAATGCGGCTCGACCTCGGAGATCGCTCGGCACGACTGAAACTTCTACTTGTCGCGGTGACGCGCCATAATCGACCGCTGGTGTTTTCACCTTCGCTGCCCGAATGTTGGTTTGACCTGCGGAAAGGAGAGGACTTGGCGGAACAGGCTCAGTCGGTTTTCCAATCGCACTTCCGCGCGACTTTAAAAGAAACGCCCGAACTAGAAGTCGAACGTTACTCGGTCGCTCAAAGTGCGTGGCTCGATTCGATCTCCATCACCATCCAACCGGGACGGGCTCAGCCTAAGAAAAAGCAGTCGGCCCTGCTGGCAGCGCTGTCCGGCAATGCAATCACCGATGGTGCGGAGGAACTCCAGAAAGTAGGTCGCTGCCTCAGTTGGCTGGACATCGATGATCTTACCGAGCCGATCGAAATGGAGACGCTGGTAGACACCCTGCACGAGCGACTGCAGGTCGAGGAGCGACAACCGGTGGTGCTGGTTGGTCCAGCCGGTTCGGGGAAGTCGGCTGTTATCGAAGGAGCCGTCCGCAAACGTCGTCAGTTGCATACGGGCACGCAATCGCTGCGCAAATTGGTCTGGCAATTGTCGCCGGCTCGGTTGATCAGCGGTATGTCCTACATGGGCCAATGGGAAGGGCGCGTGCTGGCGATTCTTAAGCACAGTTCACGCCAGGACCATGTGTTGTATATCGACGACTTCCTCGGCCTGTTCCAAGCCGGCCAGACGCGCGATAGCCGGATGTCGGTCGCCGATTTGCTGCGCGCGCATCTCGACCGCTTGCCCGTCCGCATCGTGACCGAGATGACCGCCGAAGCCTGGGCGGTGCTGCGAGAAAAAGATCGCGCGCTAGCCGATCGCTTTTTTGTGATCCGCACCGAAGCGACGGACAAGCACCAATCGATCCGCGTCCTGATGGGTGTGCAACGCCAACTGGAATCAAAGCACGGCTGCGAATTTGAACTCGATGTCTTGCCCGAAACGCTCGGCCTCTATGATCGCTTCGTGCGCGACGCGGTCTTGCCCGGTAAAGCCGCTGCGTCCCTCCATCGTTTGGCAGCGCGACACACCAAGGGGCAACCGATTACGCGTGCAGCGGCGGTGGCGGAATTCCTCGCCCGAAGCGGGATCAGCCAATCGATCATCGATACCCGAACCTCGCTCACACGGTCGGCGATCACCGCCGCGGTCCGAGACCACATCATCGGCCAAGACGACGCGGTGCAAGCGCTGGTCGATCGGATCCTGCTGTGTGCCGCGCGCATGAACGACACCTCGCGGCCGATCGGGACGTTTCTGCTGCTAGGCCCGACCGGGGTCGGCAAAACCGAAACCGCAAAGTGGCTGGCTAAGTACCTGTTCGGCGAAGAGGGCCTGATTCGGCTGGACATGAACGAACTGAATTCTCGCACCGCGGTGGCACGCTTGGTCGGAACGTTTGACCATCCCGACGGCTTGCTGACCGCGGCGGTTCGCCAAAAGCCACACGCGGTCTTACTGCTGGACGAGATCGAGAAAGCGCATCCGGCAGTCCTCGACCTGCTGTTACAGGTCATGGGAGAGGCGCGCCTGAGCGATGCGCGAGGACGCGTTGCGGACTTTAGCGGTACGTTCATTCTCATGACCAGCAACCTCGGGGCTCGCGAATCACTGCAGCGCACGGGCTTTGCGGGTGACACCGAAACGCGATCCAATACGCACCTTCGCGCGGCACGGCAGTTCTTTCGTCCGGAATTTTTTAATCGGATCGATGGACTGCTCGATTTCAGCCCGCTCGATCGTGCCTCCATTCGAGAAATCCTCGACAAGCAACTTCAAGAGGTCCTGCAACGCGACGGTTTGGCACGCCGACGCCTAGTGCTCAATGTCGAAGAAGAATCCGTCGATCGTGTCGCTGCGAAAGGCTTTGATGCACGCCTCGGCGCACGCGCTGTGCGACGACGACTCGAAACCGATTTGGTCAACCCCACGGCCCGGGCACTGACCAATCTGCAGTTCGATCAGGCGGTCTTGGTGCGTGTCCAAGAAACCGAGGATGGCATTCGTACACGTCTCGATCCGCTTGAAGATATGGCCAAGCAACTCGCTCCCGATGCTCGCTGGACGCTGACGGAAGTCGCCTACCATGCTGCTAGGCAGTTGGCCGACATGGAGCAACGGATCTCCCACCAGCCTGTGCAACTGGAAGTTGGCTCGCAAGGAATTGCACCGGAGGCCCTGGAAGTGTTGACGATTCGCGAAGCCTACCGAGAGGCAAAAGCGGCTCTAACGGAACTGCAAAGCTGGCTCGATGAGGTAACACTCGAGCGTCGTCCCGCGCTCGATAAACCAACTTCGAACACGCGAGCAAAATTCCTGGGTAACGAACGCCCGGTGATGCGACAAATCCAAGCTGCCGATGACATCCAAGCCTACCTTTCCGATGCGACCGAATTGCGTCCCCACCAAGAAGGCGAAGCGGTTGGGGATGCGGTCCGCCGCACGACAGCGAAATTGACAGCGATGCTCCACCACCGCGGTTCGGCTTATCAAACCTGCCTAGTCGCGAGAACCTACGGCGATCACCTGATGTGCCTGCCGAAAAACAGCCAATCGAACGCCGAACAGGCACTGCTGCGAGCCATCTTTGGCAAGCCGGACCATGGCAATACCTTGTCGACTTTTGCCAATTTTCTTTACGACGCGTTCGCAACGTTTCTTCAAACCCAGGAACAATTAACGCCTGACTCGTCGGCTGACCGCGACCACCATAATCATCGGTGGCAAATGCAATTCAACAGCCCTCTAGCGATCACCTCGCTGGAGCATTTACTCGGCGGCTATCTGGTAATTCTCTCCGATGGCCGAATGACACTCGCCGTGACCGCACTGGACCACATCCCCGATTCACCTCCTCCAGTGCGATACGTTCTGCATGCCGATGGCCCACTGGTCGACCTGCGCAGTGGCGCAGCGGTCAATGAACCCCTGTCTGAGCAAGCACTGGTCAAATTGCTCGCCGCTGCCCTGCCCCGCTCCCTGATGCCTGCTGACCGACAGCCTCCTCCTTCGGGAAATCTGCCATGAACGTATCCCAAATTCCGATCCTGGTCAGTCAGATCGATGACAACTGGTTTGTCGCGCGTTCGATCGATGGCCCGGAGGTTAGTGCGACGGGCAAAACGGTTTCCGAGTCGATCGATCAGGTAACCCGCTACCTGAAAGCGGCCGCGCGCCGTCCTGAGGATCATTATTGGCCGCCTCCTAAAACCCACGACCTCCATCAACAGTCCGTTCGGGTGCGGCTGTACTATCGCGATGGCAAGCGACGCTTTCCGGCCAGTCGCCCGCTCAGTTTGCAGATTGAATATGTGCTGGCACAGCATGCCGAAGGTTCGCTCGAGTGTTTCTTGCCAGCAATCAGTGATGTCTTCCATTGCCCTGACAAACAGGAATTGGAAACATTGATAGGTGAAGCGATTCGCAATGCCACCGCTGCGATGACGCCGCAACAAGTCCTCTCGCTGCTGCCCCACGCGGCCAGCGAGCTGGTGACCGTTCGCGTGCGACTTGAGCAGCGCCGACACGACTCCGCCACATGGCGTCTGGGGCCGCTCGAATCGGTCAGCGAGCCACTCGGCGTTCGGTCGCGTCGAAGCCCTCAACAAACCGCGTGGTTCCGCGACGACGAGGTCACCGAACTGATGCTTCGCTTGAGCCAACCCGGCAGTACGCTGCTGTTGGGCGATGCCGGATGCGGTAAGTCGACGGTTTTGCAAGCCGCCGCCCTGCCCTATCGCAACCAAACCCAGCGGGCTGACCCCCATGAACCGTTGCCGCCCTCGCTGGTTTGGGCCACCTCGGCAGGCAACCTGATCGCAGGCATGCAGTATCTGGGAGAATGGGAAGAACGGCTGGAAGAAATTATCGCCGTGCTAGCCGATTTTCGGGGTATCCTGGCGGTCGATTCGCTGGCCGATCTGATGCGGCTCGGAGGTAGCGATCCAAGCGGCTCGCTGGCCGCATTCCTGCTGCCCTACTTGGTTCGCGGCGAACTGAAAATGGTTGCCGAAGCGACGCCGGAACAGTTGGCCGCCTGCCGCCGTCTCATGCCCGGTTTTGCGGAAGCCTTCCGAATCCAAAAAATCGACACGCTGCCGCCAGCGACCGTCCGACAGATCGCCGATCGGCTGCTGTCCGACGCCCAGCGAAGTTTCGGTATCCCCTCCGACCCCGCGACTGCGGAAGTCAGCACCCGGCTGTTCGCCCGCTTTTTGCCGTATCAAACGCCTCCGCGCGGCGTGGTCCAACTGCTGCGCGAAGTCATCGGGGAAACCCGCCAACGGGGCGAACAGCCCCTGCCGATGCTGACGCCGGGGCGGATCATCGAAAAATTTACCGCCCAAACCGGCTTGCCACCACGCATCGCCAACGATGCCGAGCCGCTGTCCGAACGGACCGTGACCGAATACTTCCAGCGTCAAATCATCGGCCAACCCGAAGCGGTGCAAGCGGCCGTGAATACCGTCCTGCGGTTGAAAACCGGACTATGCGATCCGAAACGTCCCATCGCCACCCTCTTTTTCTGCGGTCCAACGGGTGTCGGTAAAACCCAATTGGCGCGCAGCTTAGCCGATTACCTACTCGCCGGACGAACCGATGGTGGCCGACTGATCCGTTTGGACATGAGCGAATACGGTGGCTATGACGCCATCGAACGATTGCTGATGAGCCCCGACGGCGAACCGGCTCAGTGGATCCAGCGACTCCGCACCTGGCCACTCGGGGTGATCCTGCTGGACGAATTCGAAAAGGCCGCGCCGGAGGTTTACGATTGCCTGCTGACCGCTCTGGACGAAGGTCGCATCACCGACCGCTTTGGACGCACGACAACCCTCTGTGGCACGGTGATGATCATGACCAGCAACGTCGGTGCACGCAGCACGCAACCGCTCGGATTCACCAACCAAAATGACCAAGGTGCCTCCTACCAACGGGCGCTGAACCACACCTTTCGGCCTGAATTCCTCAATCGAATCGACCAAGTGGTGACCTTCCAACCGCTCTACAAAGACACTATCCGCACAATCATTCGGCAAGAACTGACGGCACTCTCGAACCGCGAGGCAATCCAAAACCACGGCGTCAAACTGAACTGGGACGATTCCGTCGTCGACCAACTGATGCGGCTCGGTTTCGACCCGGCTCTCGGCGCTCGACCACTGCAGCGGGCGATCGAATCGAAGCTTGTCGCACCGCTGTCTCGAAAACTGATCCTTGCACCCGAGACCGACCAGATTGACCTTGGCGATCTACTTGCTGAAAACGATCCGGCGTCTTACTGACAGCCCACTCCAGCTCGAAAACCTTCCAACCGTCAATACCGACCAGGACGTCACAACATGACGGTTGCTAACCAACCAGACCTTCCCAAGCTTTGCGATTGGCATGCATTGCACCGACAATGTCCTTGGGCACCGAGCCATCTTCCAACAAAGTCCAGCCTGTAAAGCCCGGTGCGGTGCAGGACTTTAACTGCTCAAACAACTCGTCCCAGGGGTAGTTGTCCTTCGTCAAGTCATGAATGTGAACCGTCCCCATGCGGTGCTGGACCATTTGATAATTCTCCGCGAATCCAGGACCCTTCAAATCGCCCGGATTGCAGTTCCAACAAACAACGTTGTTAGGGTGATCAGCAACCTCCATGATCGTCCGAATATGGGCCGGCTCGCTGGTCCCGCGACCATGAACTTCCAAGCGAATTTGCACCCCATGATCGGCTCCGTACTTAGCCACCGTGTTGAGCGCCTTACCGATCTGTTCCAAAGTCTTTTCGACAGGCACGTCGGCCGGCAAGCCATTAGGACGAACCTTCACCCCACTCGCGCCAACAGCATGACACAGGTCGATGAACTGCTTGGTTTCGTCGATGTTCTTCTGCACAACGGCGGCATCGGCTGCATGGTACTCACACGCACTACCCAGCCCCATCAATTCGACCCCACTGTCGGCAAACCGCTGACGGACGACTTGCCGCTGAGAATCATTAAGCGAAATCTCGACACCATGCCGATGCGTGCTGCGCAATTCGACCCCCGTAAACCCGGTCTCCGAACAATTTTTAATGATCGTCGGAATGTCCCAGTTTTTACCCCAGTTGTACGTTACCAATCCTAATTTCAGCTTAGCCGGTTCTGCCGGCTGAGCCGCCAACAAACGCCAGCGAGGCAACAAGCCGACCGCCGCCGCGGCACCGGAACCAAGCAGCAGACGACGTCGCGAAACCACAGGAAGAGCAGTCATAACAGACCTTTGCGGGAAGGGAGCTGAAGTCAAAAGAAGATGGTGGGATCGCATAGTCTACCAAAATCAAAACCCAACAGGTACAAATCGTTGCGACGGCGGGCTGGCCTGTCGTTTACTGGCCTGTCGTTTAGTTGCTTTCCGGGGTTTTGGCTGCCCAGTTTGCGACGGCACGGATCATCCAATTGGGGCCGCTGGTGGTTTCGGGATGGGGACTGACGCAGACCACTCGACCACTGCCATACGCAGCGCGGATGATGGCGTGCGTACCTTCCATGGCTCCCGCAGGCGCTCCCTTGTTGGCGATCTCGGTCGCGTAGGTCGCCAACGGTTCATAGGCAGGTAAATCGGGTGCGTCCCCAGGTAGCAACAACGGTCCTTGGCCATAGTAAACCGAAACCCGATCATCCGTCCCCTCCAATGCTTCCCGCCCATCGCTGGTAATCTGCAGCGAGACCGTCCCGGTGCCACGTGCCCAATGGGCGCGATCAAAAATCTTGGCATTGATCAAACCGAGCGACCACGAATAGTGGGACGAGGCCAAGTACGATCCGGCGCAAATCCCCAAGTACCCGCCCCCCGTATTTACAAACTGGCGGATTGCCTGACGCCCCTCTGCCCCCAACTTCTCCGACTGCAAACTTCCCGATCCACCGGGCACGACGATCAAGTCGAACGCCGATAAGCGGGGCTGCCGGATCTGGTCGGGATGCAACACCGTACACTCAAATCCATCCTCCTTGGATAAAATACGCAGCAGGTTCCGCGGTCCGTTAGCGGTTCCCGACGAATGGTCATAGATCGCCACGCGAATCTTTGCACCCTCGATCCTCGGCTCGTCTGCCGTGTCGGGATAGTCACCAACAGTCGCCGTCTCCAGCACCGCCTGCTTGGCCTGCAGAAGCTCCCGTTGCATCGCCTGCATTGCTCGCTCGGCCGATTGCTGATGAAGTGCAACTGCTTCCTTGGCATCAAAACCATGTTGCGTCCAGCGCCGTCTCGCCTGACGGACATTCGACAACAGTTCGTTTTCCAATGACCACAGATCTTCCCAAATGCCCGGCAAGCCATGCGTGCGGACCCCTTTGCGATCGTGTGTCAAACTCCAATCACGCAATGTCCTGGCGAGTTCCCCTAATTCGGCGCCCTGCGGATCTTCCAACGGATCGGCGATCGTCTCGTTGGCCACCCAACAAGGAACGGCGATCGTGAACTTGGGGTCCCCGAGCAGGGCCCACATGGTGGTACTCGCCGGCGATTCGCCACGGCGAACCCCTTGAAAGATGGCGGCGGAAACGGTCGTCGTGCGACTGATCGTCGAAGCCGTGTCGATGACCGCCGGCAAAGGACCGGCCCCACCATTGACCGTGCCCGCATAGGGCCGACCCGCTTGATCGGCCAAATCACGCGTCATGTTACGAAGCACAAACTCGACGGTGATCCGATCGGTCCCACCTTGCTCGAGCAACCGGCAGGCTCGCGCGTACCGCGCTCCCGAATAAACCTCCACTGCAACCACCTGTTCGGGAAGCGGCTGGGCCGACAACCGACGTGCGGTAGTGGCAAAATTCGAACGTACAAGGTATCCATTCGGAGCCACAGACGGATCGTTGGCGTCAAACTTCGTGAACGACTTCGGACCGGTCTCGAAGAGCGCTGCGCCCCCTTCGGCATCGATCACTCCATAGTTGGCTGTCGTGATGCGACCAGGCCGATTGGTTTCGTTCAACAATCGTTCGACATCGGCCACCGTGCGACAGGTCTGCAGAACCAACTTCATGATCCGACCATTGCCTGGGCCCGACGCTTTTTCCTCGGAGGCCAGATCCTTGCTGAGCGAATTCTCGATGCATAGACCAGCTTCGTTCATGCCCATCCAAACGGAACTGCGGTTGCCCGCGTTGACAACTGCCACGACACGATAGCGACCATCATTAAAGTAGGCGACTTCGTTTCGTACCGAGCTAGTGTCACGGTTCTTCCACAAGATCGGCCGACCGTCCGCGGTCGCTTTGCCACTGATCACCGCGGTCGTGCAAGCGAGCCCCCACGATGGCAACACGATGGTCGCGATCCCAAACCAAACGATCAGCCAACCGACCCTGCCTGCCATTCTTCGACGCTTTCCCACAAAGGAATGCTGGGCTTTGCCGGTGATCAACCGCGATCTTGATTGCATGTCCGTTCTCCTGCCAACGCATAAGTGAACAGGATTCAGGCGAATGTCGGGGACAAATCAAGGACCACCCGAACCCCAGCTTGCAATGATAGCGGTAGCATCCGGTCCGATGTCGGCCCCCAACGGGCTCCATGGGGGAAATCCGGCACCGCGGCAGGACCGACCAAAATCGCCAAAAAGCGAGGGGCATGGAACAGAGAATGTCGGAATGCAAAGCAAAAACCAATGCCCAGGGCGGGACTTGAACCCGCATAGCGATTACTCGCCGGGGGATTTTAAGTCCCCTGTGTCTGCCAATTCCACCACCTGGGCAGGTGCTGCTGATCGCTGGACTTTCGACATTTTATCCAGCGTTTTACTTGTTCCATCGCTCCGACCAGGGCAAGTAAAGTGCTCACACTGACAGGCACCAACAGGCTGTGAACGAGCTCCCACTGGCGATCCCATCCCTTGAACGAGAGCCCGCCCCGTTCGAGGTGTCGAAACAGGAGCGACACACAAGATAACAAGTGACCCATTTGGTTGGGAGTCGGGTTCGGAAAACCTTCATCGTCCGCTATCCCGCGAGCGCCGCCGGCCAGTTCCCAGCCCGCGGCGTCACGATGCGTTCGACCTGAGCAGCGAACAGCTCGCGCGGGCCACGGAAGCCCATTAAGGGATGCGAGCTAACCCGTCGCGGAGGAGGAGAGGATGGCCCAGACCACCGATGCAATATTTTAGCACGACGCTCGAATCACCACGCAATGGGTGACTTGGCGAGCAATTCCGTGGGACCCGTCGCAGTTGTCCGCGAATTGCGTCGATGCGGCGTCCATTGCGTGCGACAACCAAAACATCCTCGGTGGCCAAAAGGTCAAACGGAGTTCCGATACGCGTTGATTCACAGCCGGACGGTCTCCTCCGAAACAGTTTGTAAATTCGCAACGGCTCGACGAACAATCCGGAATCGGTGACCGCAAACCTGCGGTCATGAAGAATGCCGTACTTCGGCTCACCAGGTGTTCGCCAAAACGGACGCCGCCACGGACGCGGCAGCGATACTTTCATCCACTGGCATCTCCTTCAGGACGCCGCAGCCAGCATTTCCCAATTGCGTTAGCAGCTGTTTTGACCACAGTGACAGAAACCGTCACCCCCCTATGGATTTTTTGCGGTTTTTTTGTTGTGCATCGGGAATCAGCCTTTAGAACAGGCACCCTCGGTTTCGTGGAGGCTTGCAAATCCGAGTTGCCGTTTCCATTTTTTTACGCTTTGCAACGAACAAAATGACCGCTGAAATTCATGTGGTTCCTCGTCACGCTTGCGTGGTCTTGGTGCCCGTTTCCACCGCCGTCGATCCAGGATGCGAGCGCGGTCTGCGTGGCCTGGAAGAACTTGGCTACGCGGTTCGCCGAGTCCACGGGTACGCTGCAATCGATCAAGCTCGCAATGAGTTGGCTTCCGCGGCGATTCAAGACGGGTTCGCCGCGACGATGTGGATCGACAGTGACATCGTGTTCGATCCTCACGATGTCGATCGTCTGCGTCAAGCA
>Ga0102938_10001856_pt1 | contig 16016 bp, 15 predicted proteins | sample SalPonR2_B_D2_MG_FD_84516 | JGI IMG/M metagenome (GOLD analysis project Ga0102938, IMG submission 84516) | Salt pond soil microbial communities from South San Francisco under conditions of wetland restoration - Salt Pond MetaG R2_B_D2_MG | ecosystem: Environmental > Aquatic > Marine >...
CGACCTGTCCCACGAAAATCAACATGGGTGCGCTGTCCTGCATCGCCGTGTGGATCCCGATGGAGGCATTGGTCACGCCGGGGCCGCGCGTGACGAAACAGATGCCGGGGCTGCGCATCAGCTTGCCCCAGGCGGCCGCCATGAACGCCGCGCCGCCCTCGTTGCGGCATAGCACGAAATCCAGCTTGCCGCCGGTGTCATGCAACGCGTCCAGCACGGCAAGATAGCTCTCGCCCGGGACGCCAAAGCTTTTGGTGACGCCCAGCGCCAGAAGGCAGTCGACCAGAAGCTGTCCACCGTTGCGTGTCATGTTCAAGGTCCTCGAATTGCCGGCGCAGCCCTGCACCGCGATTGTTTCTGGTCTTTTAACCGCCTTGGAGCGCCAAGGAAACCGGGGCAGGACGCTTTGCCTTGATCCGGTCGGGGCGCGCCGGATCGGTGGTGGACAATCAGGTCGGCGTGGCTTTTGACCGAGCCCGGCACTGGGTCGCGCCCTGCCCCTGTTTATGGCGAAACCGGCCGCCTGCCATCCTGCGCAAGCGCCGACGCAGAGCCGATCTCTGCCAGAGTCTGTTCCGCGGCGGCAAGCGCCCCTTCGAGAAACCCTCCATCCTCTGCCGCAGTCTCCGAGCCGGAAAGCAAGAGGCGCCCGGCCCAGGCTGTGCCCCGCACAGGCACCGGACGATAGACTGGATGTTCGGTCGGGGCGGCACGGTCGTCGGATGTTGCGGTCAAAGGGTCCTCTGACCAAAGCTTGACATGGACAGACTGCGGGGATGCGGCATCTTTGCCAAAATACCGCCCGAGCTGTTCCAGCGCCGCCGCGATCAGGTCCGGCTCGGTCAGACCGGCGCGCAGGACATCGGGATGGACAAAGCCAAAGAGCGCGCCCACCTCTGGCTCGGCCATGGGGGACGCGTCGTGGATCTCGGCCAGCGGCCCGCGATGGCTGATCGCATCTCCGGACAACCCCGCCTTGCGCCAGAACGGCCGCCCGTAGACCGCCACGAGCTTGCCCTGCCCGGCCATCCAGGTTGGAACGGCCTTCAACGACCGCTGCGTCGCGTCCTCCAGCCTGGGCGAAAAGATCAGCTCCGTCGCCGCCAGCCGCGGAGGCAGCGCAAGCACCACCTGCTGCGTCATCACGTCAAAGGCCCCTTTTCCCGACGTTCCCGACAGCCGGACGCCTTCCCCCTCAGCGGACAGATGCGTGACGCGGTGCCCCAGATGCAGGATGCCGTCGGGCAGGCCATCTGCGATTGCCTCGGGCAGACGGGCAAGGCCGTCCTGGACCCGCAGGGCGCCTGCCATGGTCGCGATATCGAGGTTGCGCTGAACCCCTCCCTGCCGATCCTCGAAGATCAATTTGCCCGTGGCATGCTGTTCCATCAGCGGAAGGTGGAGGCGCGTCACAAGCTCCAACATTCGATGATTGTGCGGCCAGATCCAGGCCGGTCCCGTGTCGTAGCGATGCGATCCCTCGGCCCAAGATTCCACGCGCCCGCCAACCCGTGACCGCGCCTCCAGAAGCGTGACGCTGTGGCCTTGTGCGCTCAGCGCATCGCAAAGCGCCAGTCCACACACGCCGGCTCCGACAACGGCAATCCTGGTTTCCAATGTGCGCATACCCTTGTCTCCCGCAGGCGTTTCACCTCTGCCGTGATCGCATGGCAGACCGCCCGCGTCTTGTCGACAGACCACTGTTGCGCCGGGCGCGGGCTGCCGCACCAAAGCGCCAAAATGGCCCACGGACAACGCATAAAGCCCCGGAACGGCGCCCAAACCGCCATGGGAGGCGCCGTGAGCCTTGTCATCCCGGGCGAAATCGCCCAAGCGGAATGGACGAAAGGCTGTGCCAGAAGGGGGCCGTATGGCCGAGGACCGACCAACCCTGATACTGCGGCTCTGGCGCAGGGCGCCGGTGCTGACGCTTGCCCTCGTGGCGGCATTGGCCTTTACGGCTTTCTTCGCCGCGCGCCTGACGCTGGACACGCTTTACTGGACCGATCCAGAACGCGCGGACGTCCCGATCCAAGGCTGGATGACGCCACGGTTTGTCGCGCATTCCTGGACCGTGCCGCCGGACCTCGTGGCCGCGACGCTGGGTCTGGAGCGTGACGGAGAAGGCCGCCGCGTCACACTGGCAAAACTGGCCAAGGAACGCGGCGTTCCGGTGGACATGCTGATCACGGACCTTGAGACGGCCATTGCCATCTACCGCGGGGCCAATGAATGACCGATACCCTGTTCGGTCTCGTTTCAAACTACGGGCTGCTGATGATCGCGGCCTCGGCCTATCTGTCCTGTCTTGCGGTGCCTATCCCGACCGCGGTGGTCATGCTGGCCGCCGGTGCCTTTGCCGCGGCGGGGGATCTTGTGTTCTGGCAGGTCCTGCTCACCGCATGGGCCGCCGCGATCGCGGGCGATCAGACCGGATACCATATCGGCCGCTGGGGCGGGGCGCCGCTGATCGACGCCATTGCCCGGCGCACCCGACGCGAGGCGCTGGTTGAACGGGCGCGCGCCATGGTGCACCGATGGGGCGGCCTTGCCGTGTTCTTCACCACATGGCTTGTGGTGCCCCTCGGGCCGTGGGTCAATCTGATCGCCGGAGCGGGGCGGTTGGAACGGTGGCGATTCACCCTCTGGGACGTGGCCGGTGAGACGATCTGGGTCACGACCTATGTCATGCTGGGATATTATTTCGGCACGCGGCTGGACGAACTGACCCGCATCGTCACCGACTGGTCCGGGCTTCTGGCGTCGATCGCCGTGGCGATCGCCCTTGGCGCCGCCATCTTTCTCCGGCTGAACCAGCGGCGGCGGCGCGACGCCGAAAAGCTGGATTAGACGCTGTTACGCGCCGTCGCGCACGCATGTTCAGGCGAAACCGCTGAAACATTTCAACAAGACGGCTCGATAGCAGCGCGCGCGGCACGGCGTTCCAGCGCATCCCCGTTGGAATGGACGCATACAAGTCGAAGGCCGACCCGGTGTCGCCCCCCTTTTCCAGCCGGGTTCGCGGGGGCGAGGAACCACACCGTCTCCGGCCCCCCCGAGGCAGGAACAGGTCACGCATCGCGATGACCCGGCTCATTAGTATAAATCTTTAATATCATTCGACAAAAGCGGCGCATTTTCGCCCCTATTCCAACACCCGCCAGCCCGGATCCCTTGGTGATCTCGGAGGTGCTCATGACGTGGCCCAAAACACCTGAAACCTGCCGGAAAGACACCTGTCAAACGGATCAGGCGCCAAACCTGCCCAAGATCGGAGGGATCGCTATGACATATCAGACGAACGTTGAACCCTCTGACGCCTCCGTGCACTTCGGGGATGGCCTGCCGCCGGGCACCGACCTGTGCAATGGCCAGTATCATGTTGAGCAATACATCAATTCCGGCGGCTTCGGGATCACCTACCTCGCGCGCGACAGCCTGGGCCGCAAGGTCGTCATCAAGGAATGCTATCCCAACGCGATCTGTTGCCGCGCAGGCGAGGCCGTGCGCTTGCGGTCGCAGAACTATGACATAGATTTCACCCGCGCGGTCGAGCTGTTCCAGAAGGAGGCGCGCGCCCTCGCGCAGTTGCAGCATCACAACATCGTCGGCGTCCACCAGATCTTCGAGGCCAATGGCACCGCTTACATGGCGCTCGATTTCGTGGAGGGCATGGATCTTTTCGACCTCATGGATACCAACCCCGGCGCGCTTGACCCCGCAGCCATACAGGAGCTTGCGGTGGTTCTGTTGCAGGCACTTAGCTACGTGCATCAAAACGGTATCCTGCACCGCGACATCTCACCCGACAACATCCTGCTGGACACGGCCGGGACGCCGGTCCTGATCGACTTTGGCGCCGCAAGGCAAAGCGCGACGCAGGCAAGCCGCGTATTGTCGAGGGTCCATACGGTCAAGGACGGCTATTCGCCACAGGAATTCTACATCGCCGGCAGCCCGCAGTCCCCCTCCAGCGACCTCTATGCACTGGCGGCCACCTTTGTGCATCTGATTACCGGATATCCGCCGCCCAACAGCAGCCTGCGCCTCGCCGCGGTGGCAGAACAGAAAACCGATCCCTATCAACCTCTGGCAGGTCGCTTCCCGGCCTATGACCCCCGGCTTCTGGGATCGATCGACCGATGTCTGAGCCTGTTCGCAAAGGATCGCCTGCAAGGCGCGCAGCAGTGGCTGGAGGTACTGACCGGCCGATCCCAAGCCACCGCGACCGCCACACCGGTCGATCCGGAGATCGACCTGAAGATCGCCGAGCTTGTCGCCAGCAATCACCTCGCCATCGCCGAAGACGCCGAAAACGGCAGCGACCGCCCCGCCTACATACGCCGCAAGGACCGGGAAATGGAAAAGCTGGAGGCGCAGCGCGCCGCGGAACGGGAATATTGGGCCATCCTGAACGAAGACCCTGCGCAATGGCGCCGAGACTCCAAGGAAAAGCTTGCGGAAAAGACCGACGCGGGACCGGACGCCGCCACGGCGGACGACCTGCCGTCCGCGCCGCGGACCAGACGCTTTTCACTGACGGCCCTCCTGCCTTGGACAGGACGCAGCACACGGCAGGCCATTCAGTCCAACTCCTGACAGAAGGTGACAAGACAATGCGGGGCTTCAAGGACATCATCGCACGCAGGCGACCGAGCTCGGGAAGCATCGGCGAGGACATGCCAAATCAATCGCCGCAGGATCCCGACGCCGGACCGGAGGCATCTTTCGATCCTGCGGCAGGTCACAGGGATCCGCCGCCATTGGCACGGGCCACAGACTACGACATTGAAAATGCGCGCGCCGCGCGCAACCACGTCCCCAGGCCAGAGCGCCCGCAACCACATCCCAGACGCGAATGGAATTCGCGGGAGGTCCGCGTCCTCCCTTCAACGGAGCCACAGGCCACCGCGCCCAGTGCGCCCTCTGCGCCACCGAAGGTCTGGGATATCGATCTACCTGCCACGCCGGGCGTCGTGGGGGCGCATCCGCGCCCTGCTCCGGACATCCTGCCGCCCGCGCCGGATCGACCCGCCCCCCCGATGACGGCCGCACCGATGGAGGGGTCCACCGGTCTTGCGAAGCCCGCCGCGCCAGAACGGCCTCCGTCCTCCCAGCGGGTAAAGACCCGGCTTCTGGGGTTTCATGCCGATGAGGTCGCACCCGACGTCTTCGCCACGCCCCCCGCTGCCGCCGCAACGAACGATCCCCGTTTTCCAATCGGCTGGATCGTGGTGATCGAGGGACCGGGGCGCGGTGCGTCCTTTACCCTGACTGCCGGACTGTCCACCGTTGGACGCGACGCGGATCAAACCGTTTCTCTCGACTTTGGCGACACCAGCATATCGCGTGAGCGGCATGTGGCCATCGCCTATGACGACGAGGAAAACCGCGCCTATGTGGGCCACGGTGGCAAGACGAACATCGTCCGCCACAACGACAAGCCGCTGCTCACCACAGAAGAGTTGACCGACGGGGACACGATCAAGATCGGCAAGACCGTCCTGCGTTTCGTCGCCTTCTGCACGGGTTCTTTTTCATGGGCAGACAATTCAGGACCAGAGCGCCACAATGGCTGAACTGATCGCAGAAGGGACGTCCGCGCAGGACATCGGGGACCGGCTCCGACAGGAAGACGCCGTGATCGCCCAATTTCCCCAGGGGGGTCCGGGCCTCGCGGTATTGTCGGACGGCATGGGCGGCCATGACGACGGCGATCTTGCCAGCCGCATTCTCGTCAGCGAAATGTTCGGAGAGGTTTTCCTTGCCGCCGCGCGGCCGGAAGGTGATCCATCGGCCGCGCAGAAAACATTTCTGGGCGCGCTCGACAGTGCCAACAGGCGTCTGCAACAGCATATCGGCGCAGGCTGGATCAGCGACGACACCGGCGGCACATTGCTGACGGTCACGGTGACGGATGGTCAGCTGCGCTGGATCTCGGTCGGGGACAGCCCGCTTTATCTGTGCCGCGGCGATAAGTTGCACCGCCTGAACGAAATCCACTCAATGGCGATGCAGCTGGACCTGATGGTGCGCAACGGCGCCATGGACCCGGCCGCCGCCCGCGCCCATCCGCACCGGCATTGCCTGACTTCGGCCGTGACAGGTCAGAAAATCGGGCGCATCGACTGCCCCGAGGAGGCGGTGCCGCTGCTGCCGGGCGACGTCATCCTTCTGGCCAGCGACGGGCTCAACGTGCTTGACGACGGCCGGATCGGCGCGCTGACGCGCAAGGCCCGCGACAAGGGCTGCGATGCCGTCGCGCGCGCCCTGCTCGCCGAGGTGCGCCGCGAAAACCTGCCCGATCAGGACAATGTCTCGATTGTCGTGATCCGCATGGCAGAGGCGCGCCCCGCGCCCGGCCGGGTCCCGCCGGTCCCTCAGACAATCGGTCCCGGCATCGCGGCACTCCTTCGGCGCCTTTGGCCGCTCGGGATGTCCCCGGCGGGAAAGGCCCGGCCATGACCGGCACGGCGAACCTGAAAGCCGCTACCATCGGCAGACTGGACAGCCTGCTGGAGGCAGGCGGCCTTGCCGCCAAGGCGCAGGCGCAGTGTCAGACCCTGCTGGACAAGTTGCGCGCCCCGGTCCGGATTGGCTTGTTCGGCCTGCCGGACAGTGGAAAGCGGCGCCTTCTCAACGCCTTGTGTGACACCATGGTCGTTGATCCACAAGGCGCATGGCCCACCATGGAAGTGTCACAGGGGACGTCTGCGCAAACCCATGCGATGCTGGCGGATGGCTCTTTCGTGCAAATCGCGGGCCTGCCGCAGCAGACCCTGTTGAGCCAACAGCCCGCGTTTTTGCGGATTGCGACCCCGAACCCGGCGCTCGCGGGACGGGTGTTGCTGATGCTCGCGTCGGACGCCAATGCCGACGACCTGCGGGCCTGCATGGCCTGGGCTGCGCCGCGCGTGGATCTTATCCTTTGGTGTTCACAGGGCTGGACCCCGTTCGAGCAGAAGGTCTGGCACGAAGCGCCGGACTCGTTGCGCAACCACGCCATATTGGTCTTCACCGACACAATGAACCACCCACCTGCCCCGGAAGACGGTTTCGAAACATCCTTTGGCGTTGGAATGAACCGGGACAATCTCACGGGGTTTTCCGAGTTTGAGCATCATCTTGCCGCGGTCATCGACGAGGCCACGACGCATGACATTCATGCGGCGCAACTTTTCCTGCGGCACCACGATAGTGCGGCCAGACCGGACCGTGCGCGCGCCCCCGGAGAACCGGAAGGCGCCGCCGTCCCTGACGTGACGCCACCTGCCGTTTCACCCAGCGCGCCCCCGGATCGGGCCCCTTCGCATGTGACACGTGCCCCCTGCCCGGCGACGTCCGAACTTGCCCGCTTGTTTCAGACGGTGCGCCAGGATGCAGAGAGCCTTCGTCAGGACTTGGCGGACAGCGCATCGGAACCAGACAGCCAGTTGATCGCCCTCGAGCAGATCTTTGAACGGCTCGCCGAGCGCGCCTGCGATCTGAGCCATCTGGAAGAAACATGGCCGGATCTTGTCGCGCAGATTTCAGAGGCCCGCGATCTGGCGCTCCTGCTGCGTTTCGAGGGCGGGCCGGCACAAGTGACCGATGCGGCCCGACTGCTGTTGCAACTGCGCGAAGACATGGAGGAGCGGTTCGCCGCATGACCCAAGCATGGGCAACTTTACGACGATAACAAAAAAAGACCGAGGCATGACAAGATGAAACCGGAAAAGATACGACACGGAGAAGGTGCAACGCTATCCGGCGACGCGGCCCCATTGTCGGCCTTTGAGGGGCTGGCGCCCCTGGCCGAGCGGCTGGATCATATCGACCGCGACTTGCAGGACATCAGCCGATCCGAAGCAAGCTCGATCGCTCATCAGGCCCGCGACCTGCGCCGTCAGATACGAGAATTCGAGCCGGGCGTGACCATGATCGGACAGGTGAAAGCGGGCAAGACCACATTGGTCAACGCCATGGTCGGCTGGCCCGACCTGCTGCCCGCGGACGTCAATCCATGGACCTCGGTGGTCACGTCGCTGCATCTGCAACCACATCTGAAACCCGGGGACCGGCGGGCCGCTTTCCGGTTCTTCACCAACGAGGAATGGGATCATCTGATCCGTCAGGGCGGCCGCGTGGGAGAGATCGCCGCGCGCGCCGGGGCCGAGGACGAGCTGGAAAGGGTCCGCCAGCAGCTTGATGAAATGCGCGAGAAATCCAAGGCGCGCTTGGGGCGCAAGTTCCAGATGCTGCTTGGACAAACGCATGACTACGAGACTTTCGACGAGAAACTGATTCAGCGCTATGTCTGCCTCGGCGACGATTTCTGGGAAGAAACCGGCGGCAATCCGGACCAGGGCCGGTTTGCCGACATCACCAAATCCGCGGATCTGTGGTTCCCCGGCCCGGACCTGCCGCTGGGCTTGTGCATCCGCGACACGCCGGGGGTGAACGACACCTTCATGATCCGCGAACAAATCACCATCAACGCGCTGCGCGGCAGTCGTCTGTGCGTCGTGGTGCTATCGGCACAACAGGCCTTGTCCTCGGTTGACCTTGGCCTGATCCGGTTGATCTCCAACGTCAAGAGCCGCGACGTCCTCATCTTCGTGAACCGGATCGACGACCTTGCGGACCCGGTGCGCGCCGTGCCGGAAATCCGGGAGAGCATTCTCAAGACGCTGGCAAAATTCGATGGCCCGCAAGACGCAGAGATCCTGTTCGGCAGCGGCTACTGGGCGCATCACGCGACCGGCGGCTCACTGGACAATCTGGGCGATGCCAGCGCGCGGGCGCTTGTGTCCTGGGCAGAGACGCATGTGGATGGCGACCTCGCTCAGCTTCCCCCGCGTGAGATTATCTGGCGCCTTTCCGGCGTTCCCGCATTGGGAGAGGCGATCGCGGCCCGCATCACCCAAGGTCCGGGCCAACGGCTCGAAGACACTCTGGCGACCGCCCTTGGCAACCTGCGTGCGGGCCTCGCCGCGCAGACCTCCGCGCGAAAGCCTGACCGGATCGACCTGAAGGCCGCGCGCCTTGCGCCGGAAGAGATCGCCCAGCGGTTCGACCAGATCGAGGACAAGGCCTGCACGGCGCTGGAAGCGAAGCTCGCGAAGGTTCACGAAGCCTTTGGTTCACGCACCGACAATGCCCGCCGTGCCTTTCTTGGACGGGCGACGGGATCGCTCGTCAAGCATCTTGAGCAATACGGGGAAGGAGAGGTCTGGACCTATGATCCCTCCGGGCTTCGGATGCTGCTGCGCACCGCCTACAAGGTTTTTGCCCAAGGCGCCGGAAAGGCCGGCAACGAGGCCCTGCAGTCCGCCGCACAGGATATCGACGCGCTTTATCGCCATACCTTTGGCCTGCCGGCAGAGGCCCCCGGCATCCTGCCGCCGCCGATTCCCGCGGCGCCCGTGCCTGTGGGTCTGGGCCAGACCATCGCACTGGACCTGCGAGGCAGTTGGTGGGTGCGATTCTGGCGTCGTCAGCGGGGCTATCAGGCCTTTTCCGAGGATTTCGCCCATCTGATCCATGAAGAGACCCTGCCCATCGTGGAAACGCTTCAAACCGATTGCGCGCTGCCCTTTTCAACCGCCTTGCGCGCGGCCCTCGCCGAATTTGTCCAGAACCAGCGCGACATCGTTGTCGGCCTCGCGACGGCCCCAGACAATCCGCGCGGCCGCAGCACCGACCGCCGTCCCGACCAAACAACCGCAACCCTGAGGTCCTCAGCATGATGCATGATGATGTTACCCACGACCCCGACGACCGAAAACCCTGCATCGCCCTGATGGGTGAATTCAGCGCGGGCAAAAGCACGCTGGCCAATCTGCTTCTGGGACAGGACAGCTCTCCGGTGCAAGTCACGGCCACGCAACTTCCTCCGGTCTGGTACAGGCTGGGCCCCCCGGCCGCCCAGCGTATAGCGGCGGATGGGGCAACGGATCCGTTGCCCCTCGATGACTGGCGCGCGGCCCGCCCCGAGAACAGCCGCATGATTTCCGTCAGCCTCGAAGCGGATTTTCTGCATGCCTGCGACCTGATCGACATGCCCGGAACCTCCGACCCGAACATGGTCCCGGATTTCTGGCAGGCCTTCTTGTCGCAAACCGACCTCGTGATCTGGTGCACACCCGCCAATCAAGCCTGGCGCCAATCCGAAGCGGCGTTGTGGGAGCAGGTCCCGCCACAGCTCTGGACCAAAAGCCTTTTGCTGGTCACCCGTATGGACATGATGCAAAGCGACCGGGACCGCGCACGCGTCCTGGCGAGGGTTCGGGCGGAGGCCGGCCCATTGTTCCGAGAGGTTCTGCCGATTTCACTCCCCGCAGCGATCGCCGGGCGCGAAGATGAGGAAGTGCTCGAAGAGACCGGCGCCGCGGCACTGGTGCGATTTCTTTGTGCCGCCCTGGAGGGGGGCAAAATCTGCGAGGTGCATCCGACGGCACCCGCGGCCTCCGGCAAGGCCGCCGCCCCCCCTCCCCCGACAAGGTATGAACCCGAAACCTTTCCGGGAAAGATCGTGCCGCGGCGCATTATCCGCGGCAAGGAGGGCAGCCCGAGGGCACGACGCGAAGTGCGCACAACGTAGAATCCGGATCGGGCGGGCCTCGGGATATCCGGAACTGAAGTCTTCGGCCCGATCGAGCAAGGCCGCCGTCCGCGGGTCTGCGCCCGTCTCCTTCGGCCGGAGTCGTCCACAAACGCCCGCGATGCGGGATGCTCGGGCTCAGCGCGCGTTGCGTCCCAAGAAAGGCTGTGCAAATCACGCGCGTTCCGCGTCGACCATAACATCAAATTAACCCGACCATGATCATGAAAGAGGGTGGAAAACCTATCTCATGACTCATGACGCTCTTGCCCATTTCCGTGCCGGTTTCGCATCATGCGAACTGGCGGCGCTTGTCGACCTCTCGACAGGCACCGTCCTGATGACCGATAGCGCCATCAAGCTGGGGCAAGAGCACCTCGATGATCTTTGCAGGATTGCGCGTGATCTCTTTGCCGACAGCGCCGGCCGCTGGCCCGGTTCGGCGATCCTGACCGGGGCCACCGGCAGCCGCGTGTTCCTGAGATCGACGCAGGATCCGACCGAAGTGCTGTGCTGCCTTTTCGGGCCGAGGGCGGATCTCGCGCGAATCGATCAGGCGGCGCAGATTTTCTTTACCGCAAGCATGGAAAACTGACCATGTCGGAGGTTGCGGCCCGCGCGGAACTGAAGGCGCTTCTGGCGCGAACCGCCGCCTTTGGCGTGTCGCCCCGACGCCATCACGCCGCGTCCCCCGAAGCGGCGTTGGGCGTGGTGCTCGAAACGATCCGAACCTGCATTCTGCCGCGTTCGCTCACCGTAAAGGTCGACGACTGCCCCTGCTTGCGGATCGCGGCGGCAGGCGGCGGCCTGTTGCGCATCCTCGACCTCCCTGTGGCCCTTCCGGATCGGAACGTAGCCAATTTGTTGCGACGCCCCCTCCGGACTACCGATGCGGAGGATGTCAACGCGGTCGCCGATCTGCTGCGCCATGTCTTTCCGGGCGGGCAGGAAATCTCGTTCGACGTGGGTCCGCCCGAGGGTCCGCAGGATCCGACGGACACCGGGATCTCCGGTGACCAGCTCATGCGCACATTGCGGCTTGCACCCATGGCAAGTGCGGTTCCCGACAGGCTGGCCGGTTTCATGGAGGCGGCAGAAGACGTTCTGCTGGCTTGCATGTCCGAAAATGAGGAACCGCGCCTGCTTCAACCCGAAGTCATCCTGTCGACGCAGGTGACGGATCGCGTTCAGGCACTTTTGTCACGGTCCCCGAACCTGCGCGACGAAATCACCGAGGACGACGCGCTGTTTCTCCGCTCCGCAGCCCCGGGCGATCCGGCCATCTGCCTGACCCGCAGTGACAAGGGTCTCCTGGCGCTGCTACTCGACCCCGATGCCTGCACGGACATGGCCACTCTCTGGTCGGACCTGCACCACGGCCTCGGCATGCGATCAGATTGATCGTCTGCCAAGGCGATCCGGGCATTCAATACTCCGTTCAGATCAGACACACACCCGCACCGGCAACCGTCAAGGCAAGGACCGGCGCTTCTTCTTTCCATAAATACTCCGGGGGAGACGCGCGGAACGCGCGGCGGGGGCAGAGCCCCGACCGCGATATCCGCCAAGCGTGGCGGCCCATGATAGGCACCCTAGGCCGCAACCCGCCTTGCGAAATGCGGGAGAAGATTCCACGACCCGGATCGCGGCCGAGTTTACCAAGCGCGGTCGCGGACCCGTCATGAAAATCGACAACTCTCCGCTCACATCTTCTTCGGTCCCGCACTGATCCCCACGGAGATTTTAGCGCCTGCGTGGTGTCAGCGGGCTGCGGTGCGGCCCGCGGTCGGAAAGGTGCGGGGCGCCTCATATCCTGCAAAGCTGGACAGCCGCTGCGCGTTGCATTCGTGCTGCCACGACGACCCCGGCATCACAGCGGTTACCACATGATGGTCTTGCCGGAACAGGTCGGTCTTCTCGTTGCGTTCCATCGCAATGGCGACAATCCCGGCAACCCTGCCCTCCTGACGCTCCACCAGACGGATAGCCCCGTCCATCGTGCCACCAGTTTCGACCCATTGATCCACCAGCAGCACACGGGTGCCGGGCGCAAAGGCCGGGAGACGCATCTCCATGTCCTGCGTGCGGCCGGAATAGTTGGAGAAACTCACCTTGTCGGTGTCGACGCAAAGCTTGCCAGCCTTGCGGATGGGCAGGAAGCCGCGCTTCATGCGCGCGCCAAGCGCCGCCGCCAGAACAAAACCCATCGCATCCAGCCCGGCCACGACATCGATCTCCGCCGGTTCCAGTTCCGCACAGAGATCGTCCAGCAGATCATTGAACGCGGCCGCGTTGATATAGATGGAGGTCGGGTCGAGCCACGCAAACTGCGGCCCCTTGGTGTTGGGCGACATCAGCGAAAGATACCAACGATCGGTACGAGGCCCCTTGGGATCGGTCATGCGTTTTCTCCATATGAGCGGGTGACGGTCAGCAACGCGTCAAGACGCGCGGGATCGATGTTGTAGAAGTCCCCTGTCCGGTTGATCCCGGTGGCGACAAGAAAGACATCGACAAGGCCACAGTAGCGATCGGCATTGTCGGGCGTGATACCGGATGCCAATGCAAGCGGGGCCGTGCCCAGCGCCTTGCGAAAAGCTTCGATCTTGGCCAAATCCGCCTCTTGCCCGGTGGCGATGCCCGAGGTGGTCACCACATCCATGAAAGGCGCAGCCCGTTCGGCCGCCCGGCGGTAATCCGCCTTGGCCACGGGGCGTTGTTTCTTGAAGGCGACCCCGCCGAAATACAACCCGGACCAGCCGGATCCGGCGCGGATTCCGGCCATTTCCTCAGCCTCTGCCTGATGGCGGGCGCTTTCGTCGATGCGCGCGTCATCCGCCCAATAGGCATCGATGCGGCATCCGCCGCGCGCAAGCTCTGCCAAGATGGGAAAGGCGACCGTCCCCGGTTCACCAAGGAAATTCACCCCGAGCCAGATGTAGGGGCGCGCTGCCCGCACCTGTTCGAGAATGGGCAGGAAAGCGTCTCTGGGAAAGTCGTGGTTGATCAGAAATGCGCCCGGACATCCCGCCGCTGCCACGATGTCCAGGTTGGCCAGCGCCTGACGGACGTCCAGAACATGAATCACCGGGGTGACAACCGGTGCGCCGGAAGCAAAGTTCTGTCTAAATTTTAGGCGGTTCATTCGATTTCCCTGATATTTTGATCAAGGCTACAAAATTGCCGCTCATCATGGAAATTTATATTTCCAATGCTTTCATAATGAAAAAATATATCACATGGCTACGAACATCCCCACCGATCTCTTGCGCAGCTTCGTCACGGTCGTAGATCTTGGCGGCTTCACCCGTGCGGCCCACGCCCTTGGCCGGACGCAGCCCGCCATCAGCCTGCAAATCCGTCGGCTGGAGGATCTTTTGCAGACCAAGCTGATCCTCACTTCGGGGCGGCAATTCGCCCTGACCGATGCCGGTGTGGCCCTGGGTCCCTACGCGCGTCAGATGCTGCGCCTGAATGACGATGTCGTTGCGCATTTCAGCGATGCGGCCCTGTCCGGACGGATCAGGATCGGCGTGCCCACGGATTTCTCCCACAGCTTCCTGCTGGAGGCGATCACGGAATTCGCCCTGACCCATACCGATGTAAAGATCGAAATCGAAAGCCTTTTGTCTCAAGATCTTCGCGATGCACTGAGCCGTGAGAAACTGGACATTTGCGTGGCAATTGTCCCCGAGGGCGACGTTCCCTATCTTGTCGACAGCGCGCTTGTCGTGCCGTTCTGGGCGGTCCGGGACAGCTTTCGCGCCGATCCGCGGGCACCCTTGCCGCTTTTGCGGCACCCGGATCCCTGCGAATACGGGAACCGGATGCGCAACGCCCTGCGGCTGGCCGGGCGCAGCTGGCGCACGGCCCTGATTTCGCGCGACATCGCCGGCTTGCAGACCGGCGTCCGGGCCGGGCTGGGCGCCACGGCCCTGACCCCGGCGACCCTGCTGCCGGGGATGCGCATCGGCCGGCAGGACGAGGGATTTCCACCGCTGGCACCGCTTCGGATCGGACTTTTTTACAAACACGCCGCCCTGAGCGATGCCGGGCATGGATTGGCACAGCATCTCCTGGATCATATTCGAAAAGCAGAGATTCCACCTATCCCATAAAATTTGGAAATATGACCATACAAACTGGAAATTTCCCAGCCTTGTCGATCTGCCAATAAACTGTGCGCCAGACCGCAGTCACGGCATAACGCCGCGCACCTGCGGTATATAAAACCAACACGGAGCTTCCATGAAAAAGTCCTCTCTCCCCCTGACCAGACGGAACCTGCTGGCAGGCGCCGCGGGTGTCGCGCTGACGACCCCGATGATCAACCGCGCCTGGGCGCAGGAACCGGTGACGATCAACATGCTGGCTTGGTATGGCCATGCAGAGCCAGACATGGTCGAAGAATTCGAGGCAGAGAACAACGTCAAGTTCGTGCCGAAATACTACGCGGGCGGCGACAACATGCTGGGCCTCATCGCGCAGTCGCCCCCGGGCACCTATGACCTGATCCTGTCGGACGGCGAATTCGTGCAGCAACTGAACGCCGCCGGCTACATCGAAGAGATGGACCCGAGCCTGTTCCCCTTCGATGATTTCTACGCAGAGTATCAGAACTTTCCCGGTCACTGGACCGGAGATCAGCTCTGGTCGGTCATGGTGCGCTTTGGTCTGCTGGGCGTGTCCTACAACTCTGACGTGCTGACGCGCGAAGAAGCGATGAGCTACAATGCTTTCTGGAATCCGAAGGTGACCGGCAAGGTGGGGCATTTCGACTGGCACCTGCCCAGCCTCGGGCAGATCTCCCTGCTCAACGGCAATCGTGATCCGTCGCCCTTCGACATTTCGGAGGCGGAGTGGGACGCGGTGATGGAAAAGACGCTTACTCTGAAACCGCAGGTCGGCGGGTATTTCGACTATGGCGGCACATTTGCCGCGCTCAAGAACGGCGAGATGCAGGCCATGGCGGGCATCGGCGACTGGATCACCGGCGTGTTGCAAAAGGACGGCGCGCCCGTTGCCTCCGTCATCCCCGAAGAGGGCGGCATCCAGTGGACCGAAAGCTATTCGATCGGCAAAGGCACGACCAAGCATGAGATCATCAACAAGTTCATCCAATACATGCTCAGCCCGCGCGGCCAGGTGCGTTCGATCCAGATGGCGGCCTATCCCGGCCTTTCGCCCACAAAATCGGGCTGGAAGGCAATCCAGGAGGCCAACCCGGCCGAGGCTGAACGCTCGGGCCTGATCGAGGGCCATGCGCAGAGCCCCGTCAAGCTGCTGCAAGACAAGCGCATCTTCCTCCGGGACATCCCGCGCCAGCAGAATCTTGAGGACTGGAACGACTTCTGGTCGGAATACAAGACCGCCTGAGACACGACACGGACGGACCGCGCCGCCTGAATGGCGCGGTCCCACAATCGAAAGACCC
>Ga0102938_10001857_pt1 | contig 16016 bp, 14 predicted proteins | sample SalPonR2_B_D2_MG_FD_84516 | JGI IMG/M metagenome (GOLD analysis project Ga0102938, IMG submission 84516) | Salt pond soil microbial communities from South San Francisco under conditions of wetland restoration - Salt Pond MetaG R2_B_D2_MG | ecosystem: Environmental > Aquatic > Marine >...
CAGGGCTTCTACTGGTGGGAGCTGGACATCAGCTACCTGACGCTGCGGGTGATGTCCTGGTTCGGGCTGGTCTCCGACCTCAAGCCCGTTCCGGCGCAGATCCGCGACACCCGCCGGCTGCGGCGATGAGCCGGATCGCCGTCGTCGGCGGCGGCGTCGCCGGCCTGTACGCGGCCTGGCACCTGGCCGCGGACCACGGCCACGAGGTGACGCTGTTCGAGGCCCATCGGCGCCCCGGCGGTCACGCCGACACCCACCGCGTCCAGGCGCCGGGCATGCCGGCGCCGATCGACGTCGATTCCGGATTCATCGTCTTCAACCATCGCCACTATCCGCATTTCAGCGCCTGGCTGGACCGCCTGGGCGTGGCCAGCCACGCAAGCGACATGAGTTTCGGGGTCGCCTGCGAAATCTCCGGGCTCGAATACAACGCCACGTCGCTGAACACGCTGTTCTGCCAGCGGCGCAACCTGGTGTCTCCGCGGTTCCTGGGCATGGTGGCCGACATCCTCAAGTTCTACCGGACCGCACCGCGACTGCTCGAAACGCTGGACGACACGGTCACGCTCGGCGACTGGCTCGCCGCGCCCGGCGCGCCCGGGCGAGCCTTCGCCGACGACCACCTGGTGCCGATGGCCTCGGCGCTGTGGTCGTCGCCGTCGGCCCGGGTCCGGCAGTTCCCGATGCGCTACCTGCTGGAGTTCATGCGGAATCACGACATGCTCCAGGTCGAGGATCGGCCCCAGTGGCGTACCGTGACCGGCGGCAGCCAGCGCTATGTCGAAGCCGCGGTCCGGACCTTCGCCGGTCGGTTGCGCGTGCACAGCGCCGTGCGTTCGGTCGAGCGCCGGGCCGGGCAGGGCGTCCGGCTTCGGCTCGACGACGGCGAGATGGACGCCGATCACGTGGTGCTGGCCTGCCACGCCGACCAGGCGCTGGCGCTGCTCGGCCCGTCCGCCTCGGCCGCGGAGCGCGACGTGCTGGGCCATTTCGACTACGAGAACAACGACACCGTGCTGCACACCGACGCGTCGCGCATGCCGAACCATCCGGCGGCGTGGTCGGCCTGGACGGTGCGCCGCGACGCCGACCCGGCCGCGGATGGCGAGGCGAGGGCAGAGCGGGCGTCGATTTCCTACTGGATGAATCGTCTGCAGCGACTGCCCGGGGACGTGCCGCTGATCGTCTCTCTGAACCAGACCGACCGCATCGATCCGGAACGCATCCTGAAGCGCCGCGCCTACCGCCACCCGGTCTACACCCCCGAGATGCGCCGGGCGCAGACCCGAATCCACGAGATCGACGGGATCGACCGGGTGTCCTTCGTCGGCGCCTGCTGGGGCTGGGGCTTCCACGAGGACGCAGTCCGTTCGGCGGTTCGCGCGATCGGCAACCTGGAGACGACGCGTGATCATGCGGCCGCCTGAGGACCAGTACGGAACGGGAACGATCTGGCATCGCCGCCGGGTGCCGAAGGACCATGCCTTCCGCTACCGGCTATGGTTCAGCCTGCTGGACGTCGATCGGATCGAGGAACGGTTCCGGAGGTCGCGGCTGTGGTCCCTGGGGCGCTTCGGGCTGGTCCGGTTCCGGCGCGCAGACTATTTCGAACCCGAGACCGAATCGCTCGGCGACGCGCTGCGCGACCGGATCGAATCGAATCTCGGCGAACGTCCGGACGGCCCGGTCCGCATGCTGACCCACCTGCGCCAGTGGGGTCTGTGCTTCAACCCGGTGACCTTCTATTTCGCCCATCGCGCCGACGGCACGCTGATGGCGATCCTGGCCGAAGTCCACAACACGCCCTGGGCCGAACGGCACGCCTACGTGCTGGACGCGCGCGGCCAGGCCGGCCCGGACTATCATTTCGGTTTCGCCAAGGACTTCCACGTCTCCCCTTTCCTGCCGATGGACATGGACTACGGCTGGCGCTTCCGGCTCGAGCCGGACCGGCTGGCCGTTCACATGCGGGTCACCCGGTCCGGAAGAGACTGCCTGCAGGTCGGGATGCGCCTGGGCCTGGCCGATCTCGACGCACCTTCGATGCGCCGCCTCCCGTTGACTTTTCCGCTGCTGGCGCTGAAAGTAGCCGGCGGCATCTACTGGCAAGCGTTCAAGTTGTATGTCAAGCGAATCCCCTTCCACGAACACCCGCGCGAACCTGACCCGCTCGATGGCGGGCGCTGACTCCGGCTCCGGGTCCGCCGGATCCGTGCCGGTCCGGAGCGGCCGGGGCGTGAGCGTCTCGCGCTGGTGCCGGCGCCGGGTACTCGGCCGGCTGGCCGCGCTGGACGGCGGCGAACTGGTGATCCGCGACGCCGATGGCGAGCACCGGGTCGGGCGCCGGACCGGCCTGGTCGCCGAGATCGATGTCCACGACCTGCACTTCTGGCGCATGATGGCGACCGGCGGCAGCGTGGGTGCCGGCGAAGCCTACATGGCCGAGCTCTGGGATACGCCGGACCTGGTTGTCGCGATCCGGGTGCTGGCGGCCAGCCGTGACGCGCTGGCCGACATGGAGAAGGGCGCGGCCAGACTGTATGCCGGCCTGCTGAAAGTGGCTCACCGGATGAACCGGAACAGCCTGGCCGGCAGCCGGCGCAACATCGCCGCGCATTACGACCTGGGCAACGATTTCTTCGCCGAGTGGCTGGATGCGCGGATGCAGTACTCGTCGGGCATCTTCGCCTCGCCCGACGACACGCTCGAGCAGGCCCAGGAGGCCAAGCTGGCGCGGATCGCCGAGCGACTGGCGCTGGCGCCGGATGACCACCTGCTGGAAATCGGCACCGGCTGGGGTGGGCTGGCGATCTACATGGCCCGGACCACCGGCTGCCGCGTGACCACGACCACGATCTCGAAGGAACAGCACGCCCACGCCGTTCAGGCGGTTGCCGACGCGGGGTTGCAGGACCGGGTCGAGGTGCTCCGCAAGGACTACCGCGACCTCGACGGCAGCTACGACAAGCTGGTCTCGGTGGAAATGATCGAGGCGGTCGGCGCGGACTATCTCGATACCTATCTCGACACCATCCAGGCGCGCTTGAAGCCCGACGGCCTGGCCCTGGTCCAGGCCATCACCATCGAGGATTTCCGCTACGCCGATGCGCTAAAGAGCGTGGATTTCATCAAGCGCTACGTCTTCCCGGGCAGCTTCATCCCGTCGGTCTCTGCGATCACCGCGTCGATGGCGCGGGCCACCGACCTCGGCCTGATCGAGCTGTTCGACTTCGGCGATTCCTACGCGCGCACGCTGCGGGCCTGGCGCGAGCGGTTCGAGGCCGCCTGGGCCCGGATCGCACCGATGGGTTTCGACGAGACGTTCCGGCGCCGCTGGCGGTTCTACCTGGCCTACTGCGAGGGCGGGTTCATGGAACGCGCGATCAGCGATGTGCACCTTCTGCTGGCCCGGCCCGGCTATCGTAAGCACGGCGCCTGATCCCGTGCGGCGCGAATTCTGGATCAACCAGGCGTTCTTCCAGTTGGCCTGGCCGGCGTGCGTGGTCGGGGCGGCGTTCGGCGTCCTCTGGCCGGCCGCGCTGCTGATCGGCGGCTTCCTGGCATGGCAGCTGCACCCGGTTCGCCGCCACCCGGACGACCTGCGCACGCTGCTCGCGTTCGTCGTCGTCGGCGTGGTACTCGATACGCTGTGGGTCCAGTCCGGCTTGGTGGTCTACCACTCGTCGGTGCCGTTCGAGGGCACTCAGCCGGGGTGGCTGACCGGCCTGTGGATCGCGCTGGCCCTGACCGTCCATCACTCGCTGGCGTTGTTCCGGGAGCGCTGGTGGCTGTGGGTGCTGCTCGCCAGCATCGCCTCGCCGTTCTCCTATACGATGGCCGCGCGTCTCGGCGCCGTCGAATGGACCGCCGCTCCCTGGCTGGTGATGCTGGCCCTCGGCCCGTTCTGGGCCCTGGCGACCGGCCTGCTGTTCCTGCGGGCCCGGCGCGCGGACCGGGCGGCCTCGAGCCGGACGTCGGCGGCTACGGAATCCCGCGGCGCGGGCGAACCGGCCCCTGAACTTTCAACCGAGAGACTGTGAACGGATGATGGAAACCCGACCCCACGCGGCAGACGTCTGCCGATGAGTGCGATCGACTGGGCCGAAAAGGGCTGGCTGCCGGACGCGTTGATCCGGCAAGGCATTCGCCGGCTGCTGCGCCAGCGGCTGGTCGACGAGTTCGCCGACGACGTCGAGCGCCATGGCGAAATCTTCGAGCGCCGCATCCATGAGCTCCGCGAGTCGGAGATCGCTGTCGAGACCGACGCCGCCAACGAGCAGCACTACGAAGTCCCGGCCGCGTTCTACGAGCTGGCGCTCGGAAAGCACCTGAAGTATTCCTCGGCGTACTTTCCCGACGGTGTCACCGCGCTGTCCGAAGCCGAGGCCGCGATGCTCGCGCTGACCTGCGAACGCGCCGCGCTGGCCGACGGCCAGCGCGTGCTCGAACTCGGCTGCGGCTGGGGGTCGCTGACGCTCTGGATGGCCGAGCAGTACCCGAAGTCGCGGATCACCGGCGTATCGAATTCCGCCTCCCAGCGCGAACACATCCTCGGCCGTGCCCGGGAACGCGGACTCGACAACGTCGAGATCCTGACCCGCGACGTCAACCGGCTGGAACTCGACGAGCGCTTCGATCGGGTGGTGTCGGTGGAGATGTTCGAACACGTCCGCAACTACCGGCGGCTGCTCGAGCGCGTCGCCGGCTGGCTCGAGGACGACGGCCTGCTGTTCGTCCACGTGTTCTGCCATCGCTTCCTGATGTATCCGTTCGAAACCGAAGGCGACAACAACTGGATGGGGCGACATTTCTTCACCGGCGGGCTGATGCCCTCGGCCGACACCTTCTTCCGGTTCCAGGACCACCTGCGCGTCACCGATCGCTGGCTGGTCGATGGCCGCCACTACGCGAAGACGTCGAGGGCCTGGCTGGACCGGCTGGACCGCAACCGCGAGCGTGCACTGGCGCTGTTCGAAGACGACGGCACCGACGTTCCGGCGAAGGTCCGCGTCCAGCGATGGCGGATGTTCTTCATGGCCTGCGAGGAGCTGTTCGCGTTCAACGGCGGCTCGGAGTGGCTGGTCGCACACTACCGATTCCAGAAGCGCTGAGCTGCAATGAACGCCCTGAACCGCTTCTTCAAAGGCAGCATCAAGGCCAAGCTGGTCAAGGTGTTCGTCATGCAGGTCGCGGCCATTTCGGCGGCCACGGTGCTCGGGGTCTACGCCGCGGCCGTCGTCGTCGAGCGGGGGCTCATGCAGCAGGCGCTGAACGGCGAGGCCCAGCATTTCTGGGAGAACCGGGCGGAGAACCCCGAGTTCCCGCTGCCCAATACCGAACACCTGGTCGGCTACCTCTCCGGGCCGGGGGTCGATACACCGCTGCCCGAGTGGCTGACCGGGCACTCGCCGGGCTACGGGCGCGTGCACAAGAGCGAGCACAATACCCCGGTTCTCCACGTGACCGAACGCAACGGCCAGCGCCTGTACCTGGTGTTCGACGAGAACCAGGTCTCGAACCTGGCGTTCTATTTCGGCATCGCGCCGCTGACCGGCGTGCTGCTGGTGATCTACGTGCTGGCCTGGATGGGCTACATCATGAGCCGGCGTGCGGTGTCGGCCGTCGTTCAGCTCGCCGAGATCGTGCGCAGCTTCGATTTCCAGGAGGGCCGCTTCGAACAGATGCAGTTCGAAGAACTGGCCGACATCACCGATCCGGAAGTGCTGGCGCTGGTCAATGCCTTCGAGCAGTTCACGACGCGCCTGGAACGCTTCGTGGCGCGCGAGCGCAACTTCACCCGCAACGCATCCCATGAGCTGCGCACGCCGCTGGCCGTGCTGAAGGCCAACCTCGACCTCGTGCGCAAGAATCCGGAGTCGCCTCGGCTACCTGCCACCATCGAACGCATGAGCCGCACGGTCCGTGACATGGAGTCGCTGGTCGAAACGTTGCTGCTGCTTGCCCGCGAATCGGAATCCAAGCTGTCCTGGTCGTCGGTGGTGCTCAACGACCTGGTCGCCGACCAGCTCGAACAGGTCGAGAAGGCCATCGATCGCCCGAGCGTGAAGACCGAGTTCCATGCCGATTGCCTGCTCGAGACCGAAGCGCCGGAACGGGTGCTCGGAATCATCTTTCACAACCTGCTTCGCAACGCCATGACGTTCACCGAAGACGGCACGGTCAGCGTCCATATCGATCGCCATTCCGTGACGATCCGGGATACCGGCTGCGGCATGACCGAGGAAGACCTGGAGCGAGTCTTCGAGCCGTTCTATCGCGCCCATGACCGGTCCAACGAGGGCTATGGCCTCGGCCTGGCCATCGTTGCCCGGCTGGCCCGCCGCTTCGGCTGGCCGCTCGAAGTCGAAAGCGAAGTCGGCGCCGGCACGTCGTTCAGGGTCAGCTTCCCGAAGGCCCGACGACTGGCCTTCGTCGGGCAAGGCGACGCTGAGGCCTGACGACGCAGTTTCCGCCCAGTGCGCATCCCGTGTCCGGCCGAGCGGTCTCGAGGCCGGCCGAGTTGTCGAAGGCGGCGTGAGCGGGCTCGGCGGTTGACAATCAAACCCGGGACGCGAAAACTCTAAAAAAATTTTGCGACCGTCCTCGCTTTTCGAGCAAGCGATCCGGTACAGTGTCGCGCAAAACCGGAAGAAGGCGAGCGACCGCCGAGTCGCCCGGGCAGCGCGTCCGCGGCGGACACGATCTTCAGAGGATCGGGTTGTCATGCTCCCTTCGTGCTGGAACGAAGTTGCAAAAAAAAAGGGGAAAGCAATGAACAATTCACGATTCGTGCGGCGTAGTAACGCCTGGTGTATCCGGATTGCCTGTGCGGCCGCGATCATGATCATGCTTGGATCGAAGGCGCAAGCTGCCTGCGACTTTCCGAGCAACCCACCGGCCAATTCTGTCGTGACCTGCTCCGGCGTGACGACAACGCCGTTCCAGGTTGACAACATTCCCGGCGTACAAGTCACCAACACCGGCACCTGGAACGGTGCCGGCGATACGTTTCTGATGGATTTCCGTGGTGCGGATCTGACCGATTCAGTACTGATCAACGAAGGAGTCATGAACTGGACGGATGCGTTCAATCCAACCAATGCATCTCGTGGCGCCATGAGCAAATTCTTCAACACGAATCAGGCAACCTTCGCGGAAGCTTACAACAGGCCGGGCGGCATTCTCGATGTCAGTCTCGACCCTGCACAAGCGTCGGCTAACGCGAGTGCTATCGGCGGTTTGGTGGTACAGAGTCGCGGACCGAACGGTGCAATGGTTGCAAGCAATCAAGGACAAATCAACGTAGCATCATCTGCCGGTGATGATGTCGGCATCTATGGCATGATCGTACGCGCCGACAGTACCGTGATGGTAGAAAATGCCAGCTCGGGCTCGATCACTGTTGAACGCGGTGTTCCGAATGCCAACTTCTCTGTAGGCATCCTTGCAGAAATTCTCGATGACTCGACGATACCCGTATCGGCTGTCATCGACAATTCCGGGCAGATCAACGCAGCAACCAGCAATTCGAACGCGGTGGTTGGTGTTGGTGTGTATATGCGTCAGCGACTCCCGACCATTGGCAATCAGCCCGGCGTGCATACCCTGGATAACACAGGTACGATCGAGGCTTCGGGCGGTACTGTTGCTGGTGTCTTGTTCGATGACGGTGGCAACGCGTTTCCTGATATCACAGTCAATATCGATAACAGCGGCAGCATCATCGGCAACGGTGCGGATTTTTCGAGCGCAATCTTCATCGATGGAGCTGCTATCGCAGACACATCAATCTTCAACACCGGCCAGATGATCGGTAGCGTTTTTACCTCGTCGGGCAATGATATTTTCGAGATGTTGTCGGGCCAGATTACTGGCGAGTTCTTCGTCTTCGGAGACGGATCGGATACGTTCGACCTGATCGACGGACTGGTGAGCGGGTTGCTTGATGGCGGTGATGATGCCGACTCTGCCGATGGCATGATCGATGCGCTGAATTTCGATACATTCACAGGCGATGCGCCGGAATTCGTGAATTGGGAGTCGGTCAACGTGATCAACTCCGCCGCGGTGTCGTTCGCCACTGATTTCACCACTGAAACCTTCAGCACTGATGCCACCGGTACGGCCATTTTCACCGACACACTGGCTGTGACGGGCGATGTCATGAATGATGGCGCGATTGATATGGTGAGCCCTGACACTACCGGCACCGCGACCATTATCGGCGACGTTGCCGGTACAGGTGCGTTGGAACTCGGGGTGAACGTCGGTTCGGACCGCGCCGACGTCCTGTCGATCGTGGGCGATACCAGTGGCTCGAGCATCGCGATCAGCCCGAACTCGGTCGATTTGCAGTTGGCGACCGGCAATGACGTGCTGGTCGTCGAAGTGACCGGGACGACGTCGGTGGGCGACTTCACGCTCCCGGACGGTTCGACGATGCAGGAGATCAACGGCGTGACCTATGAACTGTCGCTGATCGGCAGCGACTGGTTCCTGACCGCCAGCGGCTCACCGGGCGGCTTCAATGCATTGCCGGTTCCGACCCTGTCGACGTGGTCGCTCGTTCTGTTGATCGGGTTGTTTCTCCTGGTCGCGTTGGTCGGTATCCGCCGTTCGTAGCGAGCCGCGGCGGTACTGAACCCCTTTACCAATTCCACAGGATCGCGGGCCGGGGGCTCGCGATCTGCCGACATCGTCTTGCTGAGGAGTAGATTCATGGTTTGTACGTCGAATGTTGAACATTCATGTCCCGGGCAGTCGATCGCTCGACCCCGTCCGAAGGGTCGCCGGGCTGCGTCATTGATGATCGGACTGCTCCTGGTCGCGGTCTCTGGGTACGCAACGGCGCAACCGGCCGATCTGTCGGGCTGGCAGAGCGACGGATCCGGCGTCTGGCAACTCGATTCGGCCGATACCGTTGCCCGGCAGACGCTGAACGTCGGTCCGAGCGTCCTTCACAACAATCGTCCCAGCCAGGGACAGTGGTTCCGGGCCACGATCGAAGTGGAGACCGTCGACGACAACGATTTCGTCGGCCTGGTCTTCGGTTACCAGGATGGTGATATTTCCGCGGCGACACCGGACTACTACCTGATCGACTGGAAACAGGAGACGCAGACCGCCGCGAACAACGTCGTCGGCGAAATCGGTCTGGCGCTGTCGCGCGTGACCGGGCCGATCTTCGCCGAGGGCGTGAACGATCTCGGGGGGCCGGATGCCTACGGACATATCGGTGTGGTCGAGGAGCTGGCGCGCGGCATCAATCTAGGCAGCACCGGCTGGCAGGAAAGCAATGAATACCGCTTGGACCTCTTCTACGGCCCGGACCGGGTCCAGCTCTATGTCGACGGCATACTGGAACTGGACGAGTCCGGCACCTTTCCGGATGGCGCGATCGGCTTCTACAACTTCTCGCAGCCTCAGACCCGTTATGCGGCGATCGAAGGTCTGCCCGATGCCGCACCCGTTCCGGTGGCGCCTGCGTTCCCGTTGCTGCTGATCGCCCTGGCGGCCATGCTCTGGCTTGCCTGGGCACGGTTGAGGTAGCGTACGCCGGAGTCCCGCGGGCTTCGGGCTGGGGCGGCCGACTGCAGTCGCCGTGCGGTCGGTTTGCCTCGATCGGTGTTCGAGACGCTTTTCTGGTGACACCTTCCGTATCGCGATGAGGCCATCCGGATATGGCCGATCGCGCCGTCTCCGCATGCCCCACTAGCGTGACGGTGACGACCCGCGTCTCCGGCTCCGCTCGCTTTCGCTGTAGCGAGCGTACATGTCCATCATCACTCGCCGGAACCGGCTGCTGTAGCCGGCGGCGACTCCGAGCGCCAGAGTAGTCAACGCGGCCTTGTCCGGGTTGTCGCGGATCCAGTCGGTCAGCACCGGATCGGCGTGTTCCCGCAGCATCGATTCCAGTTCTTCACCGAGTTCGGACTCGTCGTCGCCGGCGGGGCCGGACGACGACGATGCGCCGATCCTGAGGTTCGCAAGCTTAGCGATCACCAGCACCAGTGCGATCAGCACGATGCCGCAGGCCGCCGTCACCAGCGCGGCCAGATTGGCCGGAAGAGTTTCACGGAATGTGAAGTAGCCGGCCAGGCCGAGAAAGGCGAACACGCATAGCGCCAGTGGAACGATCAGCGCGACGGCGAGAACGCCGGTCTCGGCGCGTTGTTTGATTTTCCGGATCATCGGATGCTCCAGATCGCGAAAGTGGGCGGGTTACCGGTCCAGCAGCTTGCCGAGGATGAAGCCGATGCCCATGGCTGCGGCAATCGACGTCATCGGCCGTTCCTCGACTTCCTTCTCGAACGCGCCCAGGGTCTCCCGGGCCTGCTCGCGCGAGCGCTTCGTGGCCGAGCGGACGCGCTCCTGTCCTTCGTCCTTCGCGCTGTGCGCGATCCGTCCGACGGTGTCGCCGATGCTCGCAAGCTCTTCCTTCAGCGTCGCGAATTCGGCTTTCAGTTCCTGCAGTTCCTTTTCAGTGGCGGTTGCCATATCAAGCTCCTTGGTCACAAGGGTGAGTCACGGAAACGGCCTTCGTGCATCGAAGGTCCTTTCCTCGAAGAATTCCGACCCTAAATCGGGGCCTCAAGTCGCGCCTCCGGTCGATGACCCGGCATCGACGCCGTCCTCGTCGCTCGCTTCGGGCGCGCCGGCAGCAGGGCGAGCCGCCCACGGCAGTTCCAGCAACGCCGCCCAGCCCAGGCCCATCGCCAGACCGAGCGTGATGCCCGACGGCGCGGCCCATCCGGCAACGATGCCTGCCAATGCAACGAGCACGAGCCCGAAGGCTCCGAAGGCGCCGCAGACAACGCCGGCTCCCCAGCTGCGGACGCGGGCGACCAGGGCGGTGGCATGAACCACCAGCGCCGCTGCCGCGCTGACCGAGACGGCCGGGAACTCGGCGCTGGGCACGTGACCTTCGAGCACGAAGCGATCGAGCGCGAAGGCGCCGCCCGTCGCGCCGAGGATTCCGGCCGCGAAGCGCATGGCCGCTGCCCAGTCCGTCGACCAGAGGACCACGGCAACGACCGGCACCACGATGCCGACAACGCCGGGCCAGTGGAATGCGCGCAGCACGTGCCGGGCGGCGGCAACGGCGTCCTCGGTCCGTGCGTCGGTCATCCAGTCCAGGACCGGAAAATCGATTCGTGCCAGACCCCAGACGGCTTGACTCTGACTGAACACCACGCCGATGCCGGCAATCGCGGCCAGAAGCGCGGCGAAGCACACCGTCAGGTTCAGACCCTGGGCCAGCCGCGGATCGAATCGCCGGCGCGTCCAGCGGAAGCCGGGCGCCAGCATGCGCGCCAGGCCGCGCGTTCCGGTGGCCCGCAGCGCGAGCCGGAACAACGCCTGAACGCGCGTCTTGTGCGCCGCAACCCAGGTGGCGATCCAGCGGATCAGCAGCGCCACGAAGACCAGTAGCACAACCAGGGCGCTGGCCGCCCCGCTGATGTCCTCGATCAGGTCCCAGGACGCGCCCAGCAGATAGCCCAGCGTCAGGAAGCAGGTCGCCCAGAGCACGCTGGCGAATACGTCGAAGATCACGAAGCGCCGGTACGCCAGGCCGGAGGCGCCAGCCAGGAACGGTGTCATCACGCGCGTTGGTGTCGAGACTCGGCCGAGAACAATGGCCCATTCGCCGCGTTCGCGCATGAACGCGCGTGCTTTTCGAATCGGATGGCTCAGGAACCGCTGCATCATGTTCGATTCCAGCACGCCATCGCCGTAGCGCCGCCCGAGGAAGAAGCCGGTGGCGTTGCCCGCAATCGTCGCGCAACTGACGACGATCAGGAGAATCCCGAACTCGACGTCGGCGCGCGATGCCAGGATTCCGCCGGTGATCACGGCGAGTTCGCCCGGCGTGATGAAGCCCAGGAAGAACGCCGCCTCGGTCCAGCAGAACGCCGCGAGCAGCAGATAGATCGTCAGCGGCGACAGCTCGAACAGCGGGTCGATGATCTTGTCCATCGCAGGTCGTCGCCTCGGGTCGGTCCGCGCGCGATCGCCGGCTTGATGCAGTCGGGCGCGCGTCAGGTGTGTCTCGGTCGCGGGACCAGCCGTTCGACGCCCGCCTTGTTGCCGGTCCGTTCATGGCCATGACGATAGGCGCATGCGCCCGTACTGCCCTTAACCTAGAGCAAGAGGCGGCGGCGAACGCCGTAGCCATCGTCCTTGCGGAGTCGCTGCCGACGCCATGAAAAAAGCCGGCCCTGCTGCGGCGAGGGCCGGCCATTCTGCCGGTCGATCGGTTCGGGCAATCCGTCAGTCCATGATCTGGTTCAGTTTTTCGGAAATCGCTTCGCGGCTTTCGCCGTATTTCTCCTGGATTCTGGCGATCAGTTCGTCGCGATTGCCTTCGGCTTTCTTGACTTCGTCATCGGTGAGATCGCCCCACTGCTGCTTGATCTTCGCATTGAACAGGTCCTTCTTGGCTTCGGCCTGATGGTGTTCCATGAAACGCTCCATCGATTCGGATGAGCGTTCAAGGATGAGCGCTTCGGCGTGCCCGGGCATTAACCTGGATTGAGCTGGCGCCGCACTCCGGTCCGGCGCTGTTCAGGGCCGGTCGAGCAGGCCCCGGCTGCGCAGGAACTCCGCGGCCACGGCGGAGGCCGAGCGGCCCTCCTGATCGACGCCGCGGTTCAGCTCGCGCACGGTCTCCGCGTCGAGGCGCCCGGCCAGGCGGCGCAGTGTCGTGCCGACCTCCGGGTGCCGCTCCAGCACGGCCTGCCGGACGACCGGGGCGGCGTCGTACGGCGGGAAGAAGCCCCGGTCGTCGCGCAGCATGACCAGGTCGAAGGCCGGGATCCGTCCGTCCGTGGAGTTTCCGGCCGCCACGTCGATCCGGCCCTCGCGCAGTGCCCGGTAGAGCAGCCCCAGGTCCATTTCCGCGGTGTCGGCGAAGTCCAGGCCGTAGGCGGCGCGCAGGGCCGGGAAGCCGTCGGCCCGCTCGTGGAATTCGGCGGAGAAGCCGATGACGAGTTCCGGTGCCGTGTCCGCCAGGGCGCTGATCGTTTCCAGCGACTCGCGCTCGGCCAGCTCGCGCCTGACCAGGATGGCGTAGGTGTTCTCGAAGCCGAACGGCGGCAACCAGTCCAGGCCGAAGCGGTCCCGGTACGCGGCGCGCACCTGCTCGAGCGTGGCGGCCGCGTCGAGCGTCTGCCGTTCGTCGAGGATCGCGCGCCAGGCCGTCCCGGTGTATTCCGGGTACAGGTCCACTTCGCCCGCCAACAGCGCATTGTGGACCACGTGCACGCTGCCCAGGCTCAGCTTCCGCTCGACCGCCAGCTCGGTGTGCCGTTCGAGCATCTGCGCCATGATCTCGGCCAGGATGTACTGCTCGGTGAAGTTCTTGCTGGCGACGCGGACGACGGGGCGGTCGTCGTCGATCGACGGCCAGGTCAGCGCGCCGACGGTCAGCAGCGCGGCCAGCCCGGCCAGGCCGAGCGGGAGCCGCCGGCGGCGGGTCGTGCGCTCCGAGCGGCGCCGGCGTGTCCGCAGCCGGGCCTCGACGGCCAGCAGCATTCGATCCAGCGCCAGCGCCAGCAGCGCCGCGGGGACGGCGCCGAGCAGCACGAGACCGTTGTTGTTCACGGCCAGCCCGCGGACGATGAAATCACCGAGACCGCCGGCGCCGATGAACGCGGCCAGGGTCGCGACGCCGACGCTGATCACCGCTGCGGTCCGGATGCCGGCCATGATCGTCGGCAGCGCCAGCGGCAGTTCGACCTGAAGCAGCCGCTGCCGGTCGGTGAAGCCCAGTGCGTTGCAGGCCTCGATCAGCTCGGCCGGCAGTTCCTCGATGCCGGTCAACGTGTTCCGCACGATCGGGAGCAGCGCATAGAGCGTCAGCGCGATCAGCGCGGGCAGGGTGCCGATGCCGAACAGCGGCAGCAGGATCGCCAGCAGGGCCAGGCTGGGCACGGTCTGCAGCGCGTTGATCACGGCCATTACCGGGCCCTGGGCGGCCGGCCGTCGGCGGAGCGACAGGCCGATGGCCAGCCCGAGCACGACCGCGGCGGTCGTCGACGTGCCGGTCAGCAGCAGGTGCTGGCCCAGTTTCTCCAGCAGTTCCGGCCACCGCTCGACGAGCAGATCGAAGGCGGTACTCATCGGGCCCGCAGTTGCTCGAGCGCCTGCAGCGGCGTGTCGAACAGGTGCTCGACGAAGGGCGTGGCCGGCCGGTCGATCAGGTCCGAGGCGGTCCCGACCTGTTCGATCCGGCCCTCGTGCAGGACCACGATGCGATCGGCCAGGCGCACGGCCTCGAACAGGTCATGGGTCACGAACACCAGCGTCGTGCCGAGTTCCTGCTGGAGCGCCAGCAGCATGGCCTGAAGTTCGTCACGGGTGATGGCGTCCAGCGCGCCGAACGGTTCGTCCATCAGCAGCAGGTCGGCGCCAGTGGCCAGCGCGCGCGCCACGCCGACGCGCTGCTGCTGGCCGCCGGACAGCTCGTCGGGAAAGCGATCGCCGTACTCCCCGGGCTCGAGCTGGACGCGCTCGAGCCAGTCCAGAGTCTGCCGCCGAGCCTGCTGCTCGTCGTCGCCGCGCAGGTGCGGCACGGTCATCACGTTATCGAGCACGTCGAGGTGGGGCAGCAGGCCGATGCCCTGGAACACGTAGCCGATGCCCCGGCGCAGCGCCACCGGGTCGTAGTCCTGCACCCGGCGGCCGCGCAGCCGGACTTCGCCTTCGTCGGGCTCCAGCAGGCGATTGATCAGCTTCAGCAGGGTGCTCTTGCCCGACCCCGAGGACCCGAGCAGGACGACCCGCTCGCCGGCGTCGATCTCCAGCGACAGCGGCGCCAGCGCATCGTGGCGGCGCGCGTAGCTCTTGGCGACTCGGTCGAGGACGATCAAGGGGCGGTTCCGCTCGAATGCGCATCGAGTATATCGGGCGGGCCGTGCAGCGCGTCTGCAGTCCGGGCCGGCCCGTCCCCGGTCGATTTCCGGCCGGGGCTATACTACGCGCGGTCCGAGCGACCTCCACCTCCATCACCTCCCGGGGACGGCCATGCGCATCGGCACGACGCTGACCAACTACACGATCAACAAGCAGAAGGGCTTCCAGGGCGCCAGCGGCACCTTCACCGGCTTGCTCAACGACATCGCCGTGGCCTGCAAGCGCATTGCCGACCTGGTCAACAAGGGCGACCTGGTCGGCGTGCTCGGCGCGGCGGATTCCGAGAACGTGCAAGGCGAGCAGCAGAAGAAGCTCGACGTGATCAGCAACGACCTGATGATCGAGGCGCTGCAGCACAACGGCCACATTGCCGGGCTGGCCTCGGAGGAAATGGACGAGGTGCATCACCTGCCGAAGGGCGCGCGCCGCGGCAACTACCTGGTGCTGTGCGACCCGCTGGACGGCTCGTCGAACATCGATATCAACGTTTCGGTCGGCACGATCTTCTCGATCCTGAAGGCGCCGGACGGCGTCGAGAACCCGACCGAGGCCGATTTCCTGAAACCCGGCATCGAGCAGGTCGCCGCCGGCTATTGCCTGTACGGGCCCGCGACCATCCTCGTGCTGACCACCGGCGACGGCGTCAGCATGTTCACGTTGAATCGCGACTTCGGCGAATTCCTGCTGACCCGCGAACACGTCCGCATCCCCGAGGAAACCGCCGAGTTCGCGATCAACATGTCCTACCGGCGCCACTGGGACTCACCCGTGGAGCGCTATATTTCCGAGTGCCTGGAGGGCAAGGACGGCCCGCGCGGCAAGGACTTCAACATGCGCTGGGTGGCCTCGATGGTGGCCGAAGTCCACCGCATCCTGACCCGCGGCGGCATCTTCATGTACCCGTGTGACGCGAAGATTCGCGCCGCGGGCAAGGACGGCAAGCTGCGCCTGATGTACGAGGCCAACCCGATGGCGATGATCGTCGAGCAGGCCGGCGGGGCGGCGACCACCGGCACGCAGCGCATCCTCGAGGTCGCCCCGGCCGAGATCCACCAGCGCGTGCCGGTCATCCTCGGCTCACGGGCGGAAGTCGAGCGCGTTGC
>Ga0102938_10001858_pt1 | contig 16005 bp, 17 predicted proteins | sample SalPonR2_B_D2_MG_FD_84516 | JGI IMG/M metagenome (GOLD analysis project Ga0102938, IMG submission 84516) | Salt pond soil microbial communities from South San Francisco under conditions of wetland restoration - Salt Pond MetaG R2_B_D2_MG | ecosystem: Environmental > Aquatic > Marine >...
CAGCAGATCGGCGCCGCCGTCCAGAAGCCCACGGACCGCCTCGGTATAGGTTCCGACCAGATCGTCGAATGTGACCTTGCGATAGCCGGGGCTGGAAACGTCCGGCGAGATTGAAGCGGTCTGATTGGTCGGCCCGATCGTGCCCACGACGAAGCGCGGCTTGTCCGGCGTCTCGGCCTCGATCTCGTCGCAGGCCTCGCGTGCAAGCCTGGCGGCCTCGAAATTGATCTCTTCGGAGACTTCCTCCAGGGAATAATCCGCCTGGCTGATCCTGTTGGCGTTGAAGGTGTTGGTTTCGACCAGGTCGCAGCCAACCGCCATGAACTCCTTGTGGATCTTCTTGATCAGATCGGGCCGGGTGAGCGTCAGCAGGTCGTTGTTGCCCTTGAGGTCGTCCTCGTGATCGGCGAAGCGCTCGCCGCGAAAATCGTCCTCTTCGAGCTTTTCGCCCTGAATCATGGTGCCCATCGCCCCGTCGAGCAACAGGATGCGGTTGTCCAGCGCGTCGAACATTTTTTCCACGCGCTCCGGGTTGTGCCATTTGGTCTGGGTCATGTCTGCCTTGCTAGTAGCGTTATGATTTCAAAGTTCGGGGGTTTCTTTTCCACCGATGTAATTTCGCAGAAGTCGATTTCGAGCCCGGTCGCGGAGACCAGGTCTGCAAGCTGGCCGGGTGAGAACCCGCGATTGACGTGGCCGTAGGCTTCAACCTGTACGTTGTGTCGGTGCCGCGCGAGCGTTGCCGCAATCAGGCGACCCCCGCTGGCGACGACCCGGGCGGCCTCGGCGAGAACCCGTCCGGGCGTTTTGCTGTAGGTCAGGGCATGCAGAAGCAGCACCGTATCGAAACTGCCGTCCTCGAAGGGCAGGGCGTGCATGTCGCCCTGGTGGAATCGGACGTTGTCGAAGTCGGCGACGCGTTTCTGGCCGGCTTCGACAACCTTGGGCGAGACGTCGATGCAATCGATGGCCTCGGCCCGCGCGTGCAGCAGGTCGCCGATCACGCCGTCGCCGGAAGCGATGTCCAGCACACGACCCGGTGAACCAGTTGCACGATCGCCCGGGCAGTGGCCTCCCAGGTCCTGCCCGGCGAGTAATGGCGCTCCATGTCGCCGGCCACGGCGTCGGGCCAGTGCTTGCCCGAGGCGCGTTCGGCCATGACGTCCGGCAATCGCTCGGCGTCGGCTTCGACCTGCGGATCGTCCAGGCGCGCGCGCAGCAGCCGCCAGAATTGTGAAATCTCGCACGACTGGTCTCCGGTCATCGAGCGGTAGTAGACCGAAACGCCTTCTCGCCGATCGGCCACCAGGCCTGCCTCGCGCAGCCGCGCAAGGTGGGTCGACACGCGCGGCTGCGCCAGGCGCGTGATTCGCGCCAGCTCCGCAACGGTCAGTTCCTCTATGTCCAGCAGCGCCAGAAGTCGCAGCCGGGTCGAATCACCCAACAGGCTGCAATGACGCCCGATCAGCTCGAGCTCGATGACAATATCCTTTTATCTCGATTGAAAGATATTTAAACAGGATAGCGGTCTGGCGGCATTTTTTCAAGCGTGTGGGCTTTTGTCCGGGCGTTTCCGCGGCGCGGCTCGGCCCAGTCTATTCAGGCGGCATCCTTCCAGCGCCTGATGACGCCGAAGACGTCGGCGGGTGAGTCGCCCCGCCCGGGCTCGCGCTGCTGCGCGGCGGCGATGACGGACGCTTCGCGCGTTCGCATGAAGGGGTTGCAGGCCTTCTCGGCCTCGATTGTGCTCGGCAGCGTGATCCGGTCGCGTCTTCGCAACGCCGAAACCTCTTCGCACCGCTGCGCGAGCGCCTTGTTGTCAGGCTCCACCTCGCGCGCGAAGCGGCAGTTCGACTCGGTGTACTCGTGGGCGCAATAGACCCGGGTCGAGTCCGGCAGGACCGCAAACTTGTCGATCGACGCCTGCATCTGGGCCGGCGTGCCCTCGAACAGGCGCCCGCATCCGACCGAGAAGAGCGTATCGCCGCAAAACAGCAATTCGTGGCCGTGGAACGCGATATGGCTTGTCGTATGACCCGGCGTTTCGATCACGCTGAAGTTCAGTGCCAGTTCGTCGATGGTGACCGAATCGCCCTGTGCAACCACGCGCAGATCGCCCGGCATCCGCGGGTCATCCGGACCCCACGCAGGCGCGCTGTGGCGGGCGCGGATTTCGTCGACACCGCCGACGTGATCGTGGTGGTGATGGGTCAGCAGCAGCCCGCACAGCGCCAGCCCGTGCCGTTCGAGGAACGCCAGCGTCCCGGAAGCTTCGCCCGGATCCACGATCACGCAGTGCCGGCCGTCGTGAACAGCCCAGATATAATTGTCGGTGAATGCCCTGATTGCCTCGACCCGGATGTTCATGGAAAGGTCTCCTCGTGGATTGCCTGGACAACATCGTCGTTGTTGATCGGAATTGTACCGACCGCACCGGAATAGCTGAATGATCGCTGGATTCGCCAGGCTTCAGAACGCCGAGAACGAACTTGTGCCTCGATTGATCGCGGACGCCGGCGTCGACTGGCTGGTCGAGTGCTCACCTGCGGCCAGTCCTTCGCCGGCAATCAGGGTGCCGCGTCATCGAATGCTGCAGGACGACGGTCAGTGGGTGTGGCCGTGTCGCCTGCCGGCCGATCTGTTGCCGTTTGCCAGCGACAGCCTGCCGGCGATTGTCGTGCGTCATCTTTTCTGGCTGGACTCCGGAAGCTCGCTGCTGGCCGAGGCCATTCGCTGCCTCAAACCCGGTGGCCTGCTGGTTTCGATTTCCGCCAACCCGTGGCATCGCCACAGCTGGCGGGAGCTGGGAAGAAACACCCTTCAGCTTCCCGCATGGCCGAGATTCCTGATGCAGCACGCGCGTCATCAGCTGCTGCTGCAATACCCCGCCCGCCAGCAATGGCGGGGCTTCATTCCCGGCGTGGCGCCGCTGCTCGTGGTGGTGGCGCGGAAGCCTCCGCGCGCGGCGCCCGTCGAACGGCTTCGGCTGCGGCGGACAGTGACCGCTCCGGGTCGTGCCGTGCCCACGAGTTGCCGCGCGGCGTGAATTCCGACACCGTCGAAATATGGACCGACGGCGCGTGCCGGGGAAATCCCGGCCCGGGCGGCTGGGGCGCGGTGCTTCGTTTCGGCGGGGCTGAAAAGGAACTGTCTGGCGGCGAACGGGACACAACCAACAACCGCATGGAGCTGATGGCGGCGATCAGGGCCCTTGAAACGCTGAAGCGGCCGTGCCGCGTGCACCTGGTCACGGACTCCAACTACGTACGACAGGGGATTACGGAATGGCTTCCGCGCTGGAAGGCAAATGGCTGGCGAACCGCCGCGCGCAAGCCGGTCAAGAATGCCGACCTTTGGCAGCGCCTGGCCGATGCCGCCGAGCGGCACGAGGTGAAATGGTCGTGGGTCCGCGGGCACTCGGGGCATCCTGAAAACGAGCGTGCCGACCGGCTGGCGACCACGGCCGCGGCGCGGTTATGATCGCCCGGGCTGGATCATCGCGCGGGGACACGAGGAAGGTTATCTGACAATGCGACAGATCGTGCTGGATACCGAAACGACGGGCCTGGAGCCCGAGGAAGGTCACCGGATCATCGAGATCGGCTGCCTGGAGCTTATCGATCGACGGCTTTCCGGCCGCCAGTTTCACCGCTACATCAATCCCGAGCGACCGGTGGAATCCGAGGCACTGACCGTGCACGGCCTGAGCGACGAGTTCCTTGCCGACAAGCCGAGATTCGGGGAAATCGCCGGTGAGTTCATGGATTTCATTCGCGGCGCCGAACTCCTGATCCACAACGCTGCGTTCGACGTCGGTTTCCTCGACAGTGAACTGGCTCGACTGGAAGGCGCGCCGCGAGTCGCGGAGTTGGCCGAGGTGCTGGATACGCTGACGCTCGCGCGCGATCTGCATCCCGGGCAGCGCAACAGCCTCGATGCGCTCTGCAGGCGCTACGAGGTGGACAACTCCAATCGAACGCTGCACGGGGCGCTGCTCGACTCGGAACTGCTGGCCGAGGTCTACCTGATGATGACGGGCGGCCAGGTCGCGCTTGGGCTGGATCTGGACGGCGCGGCGATGCCCGTCGCCGACCCGTCCGTACCCGCCTTCGATGCAAGTCGTCTTGTTCGAAAAGTGGCCGACGATGCCGAAGGCGCGGCGCACCGCGCCCTGCTGGACAAGATAGGCCGGGCGGCCGGAGACCGCGGCTGTCTCTGGGACCGGCTGGAGGCCGCAGGCGAAGCTGAGACGGCGCCGGAGCAGGGCTGATTTCCCGTTGAGCGTTCACCAGATTCCCGGCGCCGGGTTGCCGCCCACGGTCGTGATCTGCGGCCCGACCGCAGCCGGAAAGACCGGCATAGCGCTTGAAATTGCCCGACGAATGCCGGTCAGGCTGATCAGCGCCGATTCGGTGCAGGTCTACAGGGGCATGGATATCGGCACGGCCAAGCCCGATCCGGACACGCTCGCGAGATTTCCGCACGCCCTGATCGACATCCGCGATCCGGAGCAGACCTATTCGGCGGCGGAATTCGCCCGCGACGCGAGCGCCGAGATCGAATCGGCATGGGCCGGGGGCGCGCTGCCGGTCGTCGTGGGCGGGACCGCGCTCTACCTGCGCGCGTTGCGCTACGGCCTCGACCCCATGCCTTCGGCCGACGCCGAGCTCCGGCAGCGAATCGCCGAGGAGGCCGCCGAATCGGGCTGGCCGGCCATGCACCGGAAGCTCGCGCTGCTGGACCCGGAATCGGGCCGCAGGGTCCGGCCCAGCGACCCCCAGCGCATACAGCGGGCGCTGGAGGTTTGCCTGGCGAGCGGCCGACCGGCCAGCAGCTTTCACCGGGGGCGCGGGCCCGATCGCCTGGCCGACAGCCTGCTGCTGGTGATTTCGCCGGCGGATCGAGCTGAATTGCACCGCCGGATCGAAAGCCGATGGGAACAAATGCTGGCGCTTGGATTGATCGAGGAAGTCGAGCGGTTGCTGGCGCGACCGGGGTTGACTCGGACCTCGATGGCGTTGCGGGCGGTGGGTTATCGACAGACCATAGAGTATCTCGACGGTGCAATCGCGCGGGAAGAATTGGTCGCTCGGGCCAGCGCCGCCACCCGGCAGCTGGCCAAGCGCCAGCTTACGTCGTTCCGGAAGTGGACCGGAGGATTGTGGTATGACCCGTTGAATCTTCGAACAATCGACCGCATAATCAACCGGGTAAGCGAGTTCGGTGCGGCGAAGGGGATCGCATCATGAGCAGTTTTGAATATGCTGCGGAGGCTGAGGGTCGATGGGAGCGGCAGCGATTGCCGATCGACAGCGTCAGCGTACGACGTCGGCAGCAAGTCGGATGATCAGCAGAGCATTCACGGCAGACCCGCGATAATCACCAGGGCAACCAAGGAGAATTACAAAATGTCAGGCAAGGGTCAATCACTGCAGGATCCGTATCTCAACGCGCTGCGCAAGGAGCGCGTACCGGTATCGGTATTCCTGGTCAACGGAATCAAGCTGCAGGGGCAGATCGAGTCGTTCGACAATTTTGTCGTGCTGCTGAAGAATTCGGTCAGCCAGATGATATACAAGCACGCCATTTCCACCGTGGTACCGGCGCGAAACGTCCGCATCGCGCCGCAACAGGATGATCAAGACGCCGATTGACCCAGCCTAAGCCCAAGTCCGCCGCCCAGGGCGAGACCACCCGCGCCGTTCTCGTGCAGCCGGAGCTCGGTGCGCCCGCTGCCGCCCGGGAAATCGAAGAATTCGAGTCGCTTGCGCACGCCGCGGGCTGCGTTTCGCTGGGCGTCATCCGGGCGCCGCGGGCGCAGGCCGACGCCCGGACGCTTGTCGGCAGCGGCAAGGTCGAGCAAATCGCCGAGGCCGTGCGAGCGGGGCAGGCGTCCATCGTTCTGTTCAATCACCGGCTGTCACCGGTTCAGGAGCGCAACCTCAGCCGCGAGCTGGGCGTCCCCGTGCTGGACAGGACCACGCTCATTCTCGATATCTTTGCCCAGCGCGCCCGGTCGCACGAAGGCAAGCTCCAGGTGGAACTGGCCCAGCTGCGCCACCTGTCCACGCGCCTGGTGCGCGGCTGGACCCATCTCGAGCGCCAGCGTGGCGGCATCGGCATGCGCGGCCCGGGCGAGACCCAGCTCGAGACCGACAGGCGGTTGCTGGCCGGTCGCATACGGCAGCTCAACAGCCGGCTCGACCGTCTCGAGCGACACAGGGCCCGCGGGCGGAAGGCGCGCGAGCGCGGCACATTGCCGCTGGTGGCACTGGTCGGCTACACCAACGCGGGCAAATCGACCCTGTTCAACCGGATCACGGACGCGGACGTCGTGGCGCGCGATCAGCTCTTTGCAACGCTCGATCCGACCGTTCGCAAGATCCAGACCGAGCGCGGGGGCGAGGTTCTTGCCAGCGACACGGTCGGCTTTATCCAGGACCTTCCGCACGAACTTGTTGCCGCTTTCAAGGCGACGCTGGAAGAGACCCTCTCGGCCTCGCTGGTCGTCCAGGTGGTGGATGCCGCCGACCCGGAGCGCGGCGCGCACAGCGCCACGGTCGAGGAAGTGCTGTCGGATATCGGCGCGGCGGAATTGCCCAGGCTGACGGTGTACAACAAGATCGACCTGGTCGACGGCAGTGCCGGCGTCGAGCGGGATGAACACGGCCATGCGATTCGCGTCTGGGTCTCGGCCCAGACCGGGGAAGGCCTGGATCTGCTCCTTGACGCGATCGGCGAGCGCATCGGCCAGGGGAGAATACAGGCGGCGGTGCAGCTGCCCGCGGATCTGCAGAAGCTCCGGTCGCAGCTTTACCGGCTGGGCGCGGTCGAATCGGAATCGGTCGAAGACGATGGGTCGAGTCGGCTGCAACTCGATCTCACGCTCAGGGATGCGCGCGAACTGGGTCGAATGGGTGGTGCCGGGGGCACGTGGATTCACCAACACCTGCTAAAATGAATTTTTTGGCTTGCTGCGCCGATTGCAGGTGCAGCAGCGCGCTCGAATGGAAATTTGCGGCCTGGTTTGGCGCATGCAACGCTACGGAGAATTAAATGCCCTGGAATGAGCCCGGACGCGGCGGTGGAAACGGACAGGATCCCTGGAAAGGGGGCGGCCAGCAGCCGCCGGATCTCGACGAGGTTTTTGCCAACGTCCAGAAGCGCCTGAAGAAGATCATGGGGGGCGGCGGAGACGGCGGCGACGGCAGCTCCCAGGGCCCCGGAAACGGGCCGGGGATGGGCGCCATCATCGCGCTCATCGTTGTCCTGGCGGGAATCTGGACGGCCTGGAACTCGGTTCACATCATCGATGAATCCGAGCGCGGCGTGGTACTTCGCTTCGGCGAATACACCAGAACGATGATGCCCGGCCTCAGGTTCACCTTTCCGGCACCGGTCGAGACCATCGAAAAGGTCAACGTCGCACAGGTTCGCTCCCAGGAAAACCAGGCGCGGATGCTGACCAGCGACGAAAACCTCATCGAGCTCGGCTTTGCCGTGCAGTATCGCGTTCTCGACCCGGCCAACTTCCTGTTCGAAGTCGAACAGCCCGAAGGCACGCTTGCCGAGGCGTCCGACAGCGCGATTCGCGAGGTGGTGGGGACCAACCAGATGGACTTCATTCTCGAACAGGGGCGCGGCGAGATCGCCAGTGCCGCGCGCGACCTGCTGCAGCAGATTCTGGATCGCTACGATGCGGGCATCGAAATCCTTTCTTTCAACCTGCAGCAGGTTCGTCCGCCCAACCAGGTTCAGGCCGCGTTCGACGACGTCGTGCGGGCGCGCGAGGACCAGGTGCGGTTCGCCAACGAAGCGCAGGCCTACGCCAACCAGGTCATTCCCGAGGCGCGCGGTCGCGCCGCGCGCATCATGGAAGAGGCGCAGGGTTACCGGGATTCGGTAATCGCCAAGGCCGAGGGTGAGGCCGATCGTTTCGTGGCGGTCTACGAAGAATACGCAAAGGCGCCGGAAGTCACGCGCCAGCGGCTTTATCTGCAGGAGCTGGAAAGCCTCTATTCGACCACGCCGAAGGTACTGCTCGATGCGAATTCATCGAACAACCTTCTATACCTTCCGCTGGACCGGCTAGGCGCCTCCGGCGGTGCCCGAAACATGCCGCCGCCACCGCTGATGTCCGCGGGAGAACGCGAAGGCCAGAACAGCACTGCCACCCAGACCAGAACCCGCACCGGCCGGGAGGGACGTTAAGCCATGCGTATACTGATACCGATCCTGATCATCGCCGGCATTTTCACCGCGCTTCAGAGCGTGTTCATCGTCAAGCAGACCGAGTACGCGATCAAGTTCCGCCTCGGCGAGGTGGTGCGCGCCGATTACGAGCCCGGCCTGCATTTCAAGACGCCGTTCATCAACAACGTCGTCAAGTTCGACAGCCGCCTTCAGTTGCTCGACATGCAGCCTGAGCAGATGAACACCGCCGAGCAGAAGTACGTCGATGTCGACTACTACATCAAGTGGCGCATCGAGGATCCGCGCGAGTTCTACATCTCCACCTCCGGCGGCGACTTCAGGATTGCCCGCACCCGGCTTGCGCAGTTGATTCGCGACGACCTGCGGGAGGAATTTGCCAGGCGCTCGCTGAATGAAGTGGTTTCGATCCAGCGCCGCGACATGATGGAAGAACTGCAGCTACAGGCCAGCACCGGCGCGGCCCAGTTCGGCATCGCGATCAACGATGTGCGGATCAAGAAGATCGAGCTCACCGAAGAGGTTCTGGACTCGGTATTCAACAGAATGGAAACCCAGCGGACCGAGTACGCCAACGAACTCCGTTCCCTGGGTCGGGAGCGGGCCGAAGAGATTCGAGCCGACGCCGATCGGCAGGTCCGCATTCTGCTCGCCGAGGCCGAGCGCGATGCGGCACGGCTGCGCGGCGACGGCGACGCCCAGGCGACGGCGACCTACGCCGCGGCCTACGAGCGCGATCCTGAGTTTTATTCGTTCATCCGGAGCCTGGAAGCTTATCGCAACAGTTTCAGCGCCGACGGCGACATGCTTTTGCTCGACAGCGATTCGGATTTCTTCCGCTACATGGAAAGACGCGAATAGAGGCCTGGGACGGCCGGCTGCGGCATGCTTGAAGACCTGCTTCTGGCCGTCGCGCTCGTCATGGTTCTGGAAGGGCTGCTGCCAGCCCTCAACCCGGCGTCGTGGCGGCGCGCGGTCGAGCAGCTGGCGGCGCTCCCGGATCGCACCATACGGCGCCTGGGCGTCGCGATGGTCATAGCCGGCGCCTTGCTTTTTCATCTGGTTCGCTGACCGGGCAGCGAACGCGGGACACCATTCGCTGCACCTGACCACAAGGCAACGCAAGAATGCCCGGCAGGTGCCGGCGACAGAAATAACGGGAGTCAGTTTCAAATGGCACGCTCAGTCGTAATCCTCGGGACCCAGTGGGGCGATGAAGGCAAGGGCAAGATCGTCGATCTGCTTGCGCACGACGCCGACGCGGTGGTCCGTTTCCAGGGCGGACACAACGCAGGACATACGCTGCTGGTCGACGGCCGCAAGACCGTACTTCATCTCATCCCTTCGGGAATCCTGACGAAGAAGGCCCGATGCCTGATCGGCAACGGGGTCGTGATTTCTCCTCAGGCGCTGATCAGCGAAATAGAAGGCCTGGAGAAGGCGGGCACAGAGGTGCGCGGTCGGCTGGGGCTTTCCGGCGCCTGCCCGGTCATCCTCGGTTCGCACGTGGCGCTGGATCGCGCCAGGGAACATCGGCGGGGCAAGAAGGCAATCGGCACGACGGGGCGTGGAATCGGCCCGGTATACGAAGACAAGGCCTCGCGCCACGGCATCCGGCTGGCGGATCTGGTCGATCCGGAGCGCATCGAGGACAAGCTGGGCGCGGTCCTCGACTATCACAATTTCCTGCTGACGGATTTCTACGGCGTCGAGCCGCTCGACCCGCACGAGGTAGCCGCCGAGGCGGCCCGGCTGGGCGCCGAGCTAAAGCCGATGCTGTGCGATGTTACCGAAGAGTTGCACGAGCTTAGGGCCGCCGGCGGATCGATCCTGTTCGAGGGCGCCCAGGGCAGTCTCCTGGACATTGATCACGGCACCTACCCATTCGTGACGTCGTCGAATACGACCATAGGCGGCGTGATGACCGGTGCCGGCGTGGGCCCGGTCGATATCGACTACGTCCTGGGCATCACCAAGGCGTATACGACGCGCGTCGGCTCCGGACCGTTCCCCACCGAACTGCACGACGACATCGGCAAGCGTATCGCCGAGCGCGGCGTAGAGTTCGGCGCCACCACCGGGCGCCCAAGGCGCTGCGGCTGGATCGACGCGGTGGCGCTGCGCCGGATGGTGCGGGTCAACGGAATCACGGGACTCTGCGTGACCAAACTCGACGTGCTCGACGGGCTCGACGAGGTCCGCATCTGCACCGCCTACGAGGGCGTGGAGACCTTCCCGCTGGGGGCCGAAGACTGGCAGCGGGTCGAGCCGGTGTACGAAGCCGTGCCGGGCTGGTCCGGTGATACCCGCGGGATCACGAGCGCAGACAGGCTTCCCGCCGCAGCGCGCGACTACCTGGAGCGGCTGGAAGCCCTGGTGGGCGCGCCGATCCACATGCTGTCCACCGGTCCCGAGCGCGAAGCCAACGTGATCTTCCGCCATCCCTACGCCGAAGACTGATTCGACTGCCGCGGCGCGGCAACGGCGCGCCGGGCAGCTACACTAGTATTAAAGCCACATCCAGGACACGCAATGCTCGACCCGCAACTGCTGCGTCACGATCTTGAAAGGGTAGCGACCGCGCTGGCGCGGCGCGGCTACCACCTCGACATGGAACAGTTCGCTTCGCTGGAAACCAGCCGGAAGCAGCTGCAAACCCGGGCCGAGGAGCTCCAGGGCCTGCGCAACAAGCGCTCCAGGGAAATCGGAAAGGCCAAGGCGGCGGGCGAAGATATCGAGCCGCTCAAGCAGGAGGTAACCGACATTGCCGACGAGCTCGAATCGAGCAAGCGGAAACTCGAGGAGGTGAGGGCCGCGCTGGATCACCTTTTGCTGGACATGCCGAACCTTCCGGCCGACGACGTGCCTGCAGGCGGCGATGAAGCCGACAACGTCGAGATCTCGCGCAGCGCCGAGCCGCCCGCGCTGGAATTCGAGCCCCGGGATCACGTCGAAATCGGTGAAATGCTGGGCGGGCTCGATTTCGATCGCGCTTCGCGCCTGTCGGGCGCCCGGTTCGCCGTGCTAGGCGGCCAGGTGGCCCGCCTGCATCGCGCGCTGGCCCAGTTCATGCTCGATCTGCACACCGGCCAGCACGGTTATCGCGAGGTCGCCGTACCCTACCTGGTCGGTGCCGCCGCGATGCAGGGTACCGGCCAGTTGCCCAAGTTCGAGGACGATGCTTTCAGGGTCGACGACGATCCGCCGCGTTACCTGATCCCCACCGCCGAAGTGCCGGTGACCAACCTTGTCGCCGGCGAGATTCTCGCCGCCGCGGATCTGCCGCTGAAGTTCGTCGCCCACACGCCGTGTTTCAGGCGCGAAGCGGGCTCGCACGGCCGGGACACGCGCGGGATGATTCGGCAGCACCAGTTCGACAAGGTCGAGCTGGTTCAGGTCAGCCTGCCGGAGGAGGCGGAAGCCTGCCTGGAGTCGCTCACCGCACATGCAGAAAGCGTGCTCGACAAGCTCGAGCTGCCGTTTCGGCGCATGCTGCTTTGTACCGGCGACATGGGTTTCTCGGCCCGCAAGACCTATGACCTGGAAGTCTGGTTGCCGGGACAGCAGGCCTGGCGCGAGATATCGTCGTGCAGCCACTTCGGCGATTTCCAGGCCCGGCGCATGCAGGCCCGGTGGCGGAATCCGGAAACCGGAAAGCCGGAACTGGTGCATACGCTCAACGGCTCCGGGCTCGCCGTGGGCCGAACCCTGGTCGCGGTACTGGAAAACCATCAGAACCGCGACGGCTCGGTCACCATTCCCGAAGCGCTTCGCCCCTGGATGGGCGGGCAGGAAATCCTGACAGCAGGCTGACCGTCGCGAAGCGGCGGTTCGACCACCCCGGAGCCGGCGGCCGCGACGACTGCGATCAGGTCACGAATTCACCACCGGTGAGGTTGATCTTCGCAACCGTGATGACCCGGTTTCGCCCGGCGTCTTTCGCGTCATACAGCGCCTGGTCGGCGTGCGCGTAGAGAACGTCCAGGCTGCGTTCGCGCGAAAGCTCGGCAACGCCGAAGCTCATGGTGACGGCCGGCTCCTCTTCCTCGGACCGGCGCCTGTTGAGCATGGCCCGAAAATGTTCGATGCGCGCCACTGCGGCGTCGATATCGCAATCGAGGAGCGCGATACCGAACTCTTCGCCGCCGAGGCGCCCGATGATCGCGTCCGATTCGAAGGCCGAGCGAAGCCGTGAGCCGATGCGTTCCAGCACGCTGTCGCCAACCAGGTGACCGTATTCATCGTTGACCTGCTTGAACAGGTCGATATCGGCCACGATCAGCGAGAACGGCATGGCGTTCTGCCGGGCACGCTGAAACGCCTGCTGCGCGAGCTCGAAAAAGCGCGTGTGGTTGTAGAGCCCGGTGAGCCCGTCGCGCTGCGACAGGCGCTGGAACTGCTGACGGTCGCGCGCTGCCTTGACCAACAGGGCGAACAGCAGAATCCCGGCAACGACAGCGCCGAAAGTGCCCACCGTCAGCGCCAGATCCTCCTGGCGGCGATTTTCCCTGTCCAGCTCGGCCAGTGCGTTCTGTGACCGGAGCAATTCCAGTTCGCGTTCGCGTGCGCGGTCATCCTGGGTGCTCATCAGCAGCGTCAACCGCATGTGGCGCGTCCGGGCTGCCTGCTGCTGGCTGAACTCGAGCGCCCGTCGGCGGTATTCGTAGACCAGTCGCTGGTTGCCTTCGAGCGCGGCGAGCCGGGCGTGCACGCGCAGAGCAGCCGCTCGAATGGCGTGGCTGCCGGGCAGGTCGATCCAGGGCAGGGTGGGTTCCATCAGCTGTCTGGCTTGTTGTTCGCGGTCGGTGTCGAGCATCAGGTCCGCCAGCCGGTAGCGGGCTTCGAGTTCACCCTCTACAAATCCGCTGCGCGAGAGCATTTCGACGGCCCGGTCGAGGTTGGTCTCTGCTTCGTCGTCGATTCCGCGCCCGCGCAGCCCCGCGGCCAGGCCAATCCTGGCAATACCGGCAAAAACGAGGTCGGGAATCGACTGGCACAGCTCTACCGTCGTCCGATAATCCGAGATGGCGCGGTCCAGCTGCTCGAGCCCCAGGCGGGCGCGGGCGCGTCGCTCCAGTGCAACGCAGTGGGCACGCGGCGCGTCTTCCCGGGCGACCTGGTCCATGGCCTGGTTGGCGTATTCGATCGCAGTCGCATACTCGCCGATCCGGGCGTGAAATTCGGCGGCAACGCTGTAGGTATCGGCGCGCATCGAAGGCGCGCCGACGCCGGGCGCCAGCGCCAGGGCCTCGCGGAAGTAGCCGAAACCGGCTTCGAACCGGTTCTCGACGACGAGCAGGTTCGTCGCCAGGTTCAATGCGCGCAGCTCCTGGTCGGCATCGAGCGCGCCACGGTCGGCAAGCACCTCGTCAACCAGTTCGATGGCCTGGCCAGTATCCTTCACCAGCGCCGCCGCCCGGGCTTTCAGCAGGACAAACCGAACCCGCTGTCGGGGGTCGGCCTGACCAAGATCGGCTTCGAGGTGCTCGATTTCGTCCCGGATATCCTCTCGGGAACCGGCGTAGGTGAGCTGCTCCAGGTTGTCGAGGCGGAGCGCAAAATCCTGAGTGCGGGCTTCCGGGCTCCAGGCTGACGCCAGTACGGTCGCAATCAGCAGGATGAGCATTCGTTCCGATGTGATTTGCATTGCAACCGAGCGCTTTGAATTGAACAAGAATAACCGTCAGCCGGTTTGAATGCACGATTGGGTTCGGCAATATCGAGCAGCCGGAGAATAATTCTGCGATTGGTGAAAGGTTATTTCGGACGCATCGGTCCAATATGGGGAGTCCATTGATCGCTCCCCAATGGCACTCGCGCGGCCCGGCCCGTGGCGCCCGCCACGGGCCGGGCCCTTTCTTCCCTGCAGCGACGGCACTCAAACCGATTTCTGCACCCTCGCGGCAGATCGGGACGTCTACCGTCGACGCCGCCCGCGGGTTGGTGTCTCCGTCTGTCGGCGATCGTCGATTCAACACCTCGGTTCGACGGCCCACCCGGCAGCGAAACGAGATTGATTTCAGCATTCACCACAGTTCAGCTATCATGAAAGAAGTGACTGCGCCAGGGAGCAACCAATGCGGCCAAAAACGTTCGACCAGACTCAGGCGCTTGAAGCGGCGATGCTTCAGTTCTGGGAATCCGGCTTCGAAGGCTCGTCGATGCAGAACCTCGTCGAGCGAATGGGAATAAGTCGGCAGAGCCTATACGACACCTACGGCAACAAACGGGAACTGTTCGAGGCGGCGCTCAAGAAATATCGGGACGAGATCATCGAACCGAAACTCGAGGAACTGATGGAAACTTCCCGGTCGCCGTCCGAGCTCATTCGCCGACACCTGGAGTGGATCGCCAACGGCACCGAGCAAATGCCCATAGGCTGTCTTGTCGTGCGTACTGCCACCGAAATCTCGGTCGACGATTCGGAAATCGGTCGACTGCTCGACGATTGTGTCAAACAGGCCAGGCATGCAGTTCAGCGAACCATCGAGCGCGGCCAGAAGACCGGAGAATTCGACAGCGGCCGGTCTGCGGCGGACCTGGCTTCGATAGTGATCGCCTCCGGAATGGGCCTGCACGTCCTGCGCCGGCTGCCAGACCAGGGACGCAGCGTCCGCCCGTCCATCGATTCCATCCTGACCGGCCTCAAGGCGTCGGCTACCGAGCATTGAAGACCCGATCGTGAACCCCGACGCCAAGCCGCTGGTGGTGGCCATTTCCTCGCGAGCGCTGTTCGACCTGGATTCCACGCATCAGATTTATCTCGATGATGGGCTGCAGGCCTATATCGACTATCAGCGCGAACGCGAAAACGAATTCCTGCAGCCCGGGGTTGCGTTTCCGCTCGTCGAAAAGCTGCTGGCGCTCAACAACGACGATCACGACCATCCAGGCGTCGAGATCGTGCTGCTTTCGCGCAACAGCGCCGATACCGGGCTGAGGATCTTCAATTCGATCGAGCACCACCGGCTTCATATCGAGCGCGCGGTCTTCACCAACGGCGCGAGTCCCAGCAACTACATCGAGCCTTGCGGCGCAGACGTATTTCTTTCGGCCAACGCCGTCGATGTTCGCAAGGTGCTCACGGCCGGCTATGCGGCCGCGACCATTCTGCCGCAGGCCACCCGTGAGAACCGCTCGGGCCAGCTCCGGATCGCTTTCGACGGCGACGCGGTCATCTTCAGCGACGAGGCCGAGCGCATCTACAAGACCCAGGGACTGGAGGCCTTCAGTTCGAGTGAACGCGAGGCCGCCGAGCGACCGTTGCGGGCGGGCCCGTTCAAGGCCGTGCTTGAGGCCATACACAAGATCCAGTCGTCTTATCCCGCCGATGAAAATCCGATTCGGACCGCGCTGGTCACCGCTCGCTCGGCGCCGGCCCACAAGCGCGTCATCCTGACACTGCGTGCGTGGGGCATTCGGATCGACGAGTCGATGTTCCTGGGCGGCCGCGACAAATCGGTCTTCCTGCGCGCGTTCGGCGCCGATATCTTTTTCGATGACCAGCAACTTCATTGCGACAGCGCCAGTCAGACCATCGCTACGGGGCACGTTCCCCACGGCGTCGCCAACGAGGATCAGGAAGCCGATTCCGGCGAAGACTGACCGACGAAGCGCAGGGCCCGGTCATCCGGACCGCAAGCCCGCCACCTGAAAGCCGAATTTCCAAACTTACTAACGGTCTCATTATTGAGCAGACACTCAGAGCGGCGGACGCGCTTGCCGGCAAGGCGCGCGATCGCAGGCATAGCAGGCCTATGTCAAGTGAGCGCAACGCCGCGGGCAAGCGCGTCC
>Ga0102938_10001860_pt1 | contig 15991 bp, 17 predicted proteins | sample SalPonR2_B_D2_MG_FD_84516 | JGI IMG/M metagenome (GOLD analysis project Ga0102938, IMG submission 84516) | Salt pond soil microbial communities from South San Francisco under conditions of wetland restoration - Salt Pond MetaG R2_B_D2_MG | ecosystem: Environmental > Aquatic > Marine >...
GGTCAATCTGGTGACGGCGATCCTTGCCTCGCTGGTGATCGCGCAGTTCGAAGAGGCGATCACGCAGATCGTGGCGCTGGCGGTGCTGATGCCGATCGTGGCGTCGATGGGCGGCAATGCGGGCACCCAGAGCCTGACCGTGGCGGTGCGCGCCATCGCGACCCGAGATCTGACGGGATCGAACGTGTGGCGCTTCATCCGGCGTGAGGTTCTGGTGGGGCTGGTCAACGGGGTCATTTTCGCAATCGTGATGGGGATTGTCGGGATCGTCTGGTTCGGCGGGCCGGAATTGGGGTATGTGATCGGGGCGGCCATGGTCATCAACCTTGTGGTGGCCGGGCTGGCGGGCACGGTCATTCCGGTGCTGCTGGAGCGGGCGGGCATCGACCCGGCGCTGGCGTCGGGGGCCTTTGTGACGACGGTGACCGATGTGGTGGGCTTTTTCGCCTTTCTGGGGCTGGCGGCGGTGGTGTTGCTATGACCGATCTGACGGATATCAAGGCAGCGGCCCGCAGGGGCGCCTTTGCCGCGCGCCGCGCCGCGCATGAGGCGGCGGGACCGGGGGAGGCGGGGCATCTGTCGCAGGTGCTGGCGGGACATCGCGGTGTTCCGCTGTCGGGCTATATGGCGATCCGCACCGAGATCGACCCGGCCCCGGCGATGGAAGAGGCCGCGGCGCATGGCCCGGTCTGTGTTCCGGTCATTCAGGGGGCGGGCCTGCCGTTGAAATTCTCGCTGTGGGAGCCGGGCTGTGCGCTGAAGGAAGGCCCGTTCGGGGCGATGATCCCCGAGGTGGACGCCTTCATCGAGCCGGAGATCCTGATCGTGCCGCTGGTGGCCTTTGATCGCAGCGGCGGGCGGCTTGGCTATGGCGGCGGGTTCTATGACCGCACGCTGGAGATGCTGCGCGCCAAGCGGCCCACGCTGGCCATCGGCTTTGCCTATGCCGCGCAGCAGGTGGAGGCGTTGCCGCTGGAGCCGACGGATCAGCCGCTTGACATGGTGGTGACCGAGGCCGGGGTGATCGAGTTTGACCGGGGCTGAGCAGGGCGCGCCGGTTTACCGGGCGCGCACCCCCTGATCGGATCGCGGCCCGCACCGCACCGGCAGGAGCCTCCGGCGGGAGTATTTGGGGAACGATGAAAGGGGCGCCGCGCGCGCGTCTTCTGGCCTGAAATATCCCGGGGGGCGATCGGGCGCGGCACAATCCCGAGGATATGCTGATTTCGGCGCTGAGCGCCTGCCACATGCTGTGGTTCCTGCATTTCGCCGCCGATGCCGGGATCGCGGTGCAGGCCTATGAGGACGACCCCGAGGCGGTGGGCGAGGTGACGGCAAGCGGTGCGGGCCGGTTTCTGAGCGCCACGCTGCGGCCAAGGATCACCGTGCCTGCGGGTACCGATCTGGCCGCCGCCGACGCGCTGCATGCGCGGGTGCATGATGTGTGCTTCATCGCCCGGTCGGTGGCTTTTCCGGTTGCTGTCGCCCCGCGGTATCGTATCGCGACCTAAGCTGCTGCGGCGGCGGGGGCATACGACAAAAGGCTTGCCAATTGGTGATTTACCGGCTTGCATCCAAGGGATGGTCAAACTGGTTCTGATGCACAAGGCGGACTCGATCTACGACGACGAGCCGGACAAGGTTTACGATTTTCCCCGCAGTTATCTGAAAGCTGTGCGCGAGGCCGTGGGGGATTGGATTGTCTATTACGAGCCGGTCAAAGCTGGTCCGAAAGGGTATTTTGCCGTCGCCAAGATTGCCGAGGTGATTGCGAAGCCCGGTGTCGAGGGGCGCTATCTTGCCCTGATCGAACCGGGCACCTTTCTGCCATTCGATCGCGATGTTCCAAGGCTGCAAGGCGGCAGTCCGCTGGAAGCGGCCTTGGCCGAACCGGATGGGACGCCGAAAAAGGGGGGTGCGGTGCAATTGGCTGTGCGCCGTCTGCCGGAGCGGGATTTTGCCCGCATCGTGGCCATTGGCTTGCCAGAGGATCTGGAGCAGATCGAGGCCACGCAATATGATCCGCAGCCTGCCGAGATGCAGGAGCCGGCTGCTTTGTTCCATCGGCCCGTTCTGGAACGTCTGACGCGGCGACCCTATCGCGATGTCGCCTTTCGCAGAAAGGTACGCGAGGCTTATGGGTATCGATGTGCCATATCGGGGCTGTATCTGAGGAATGGTGGTGGCCGCCCCGAAGTTCAGGCCGCGCATATAAAGCCGGTCGAGCATCAGGGAAGCGACTCGGTCCGCAATGGGCTGGCCTTGTCGGGGACGCTGCACTGGATGTTTGACAGGGGGCTGATCTCGGTCGCGGAAGATCGGACTATTCTTGTCTCGCGTAACAAGGTTCCGAACGACGTTGTAGACCGGTTGATCCGGCCCGATGGCAGGTTGTGTCTGCCTGAGGACGCGCGCAACTGGCCGCATCCCGAAAACCTGCGCTGGCATCGTGAAAATGTCTTTGGGCAGTTCGAGCCGGAGACCGGTCCGCGTCTCTGATACGCCCGGTGCTTGACCGTTTTCAGGAGGTTCGGTGGATTGAGGGCGGGCAACAGCGCCCTTGCACCGGCGGCGCGCGGAGCCTAACACCGGTGTCATGAAAATTCTGTTTCTCGGAGATGTGGTGGGCCGGGCGGGACGCGCCGCCGTGGCGGAGGTGTTGCCGAAGCTGCGACAGGAGTGGCGGCTGGATTTCGTCGTGGTCAATGGCGAGAATGCCTCGGGGGGGATGGGCCTGACGGGCGATCACGCCCGCGCGCTGCTGCAGGCCGGGGCCGATTGCATCACGCTTGGCGATCATGCCTTCGATCAGAAGGACATGCTGCAATTCATCGAAACCGAGCCGCGCGTTCTGCGCCCGCTGAACTATGCCAAGGATGCGCCGGGGCGCGGGCAGGGGGTGTTCAGTGACGCAAGGGGCCGCAAGGTGCTGGTCTGTCAGGCCTTGGGGCAGGTCTTCATGAAGCGGTGTTTCGATGATCCGTTCTCGGCTGTGGATGCGGTGCTGCGCGCGCATCCGCCGGGGGGCGTGGTGCAGGCGTCGCTGGTCGATATCCATTGCGAGGCCACGTCCGAGAAGATGGGCATGGGCCATTTCTGCGATGGCCGCGCGAGCGTCGTGGTGGGCACGCATACCCATGTGCCCACAGCCGACGCGCAGATCCTGCCCGGCGGCACCGCCTTTCAGAGTGATGCGGGCATGTGCGGCGATTACAATTCGGTCATCGGCATGGACAAGACCGAGCCGATGCGCCGCTTTGTCAGCGGCATGGCGCGCGGGCGGTTTCAGCCCGCGATGGGCGAGGTGACGCTGTCGGGGCTGTATGTCGAGACCGACGATCGCACCGGCAAGGCCACCCGCGTCGTCATGGTGCGGCAGGGCGGACGGCTGGAGCAGACGGGGCCGTGACATCGCGGCTGGGGTTGCTGGCGGTGCTGACGGTCGTCGGCGCGGGCTGGGGCCTGACCACGCCCTTGTCGAAGATCGCGGTGAGTGACGGCTATATGCCGTTCGGGTTGATCTTCTGGCAGTTGGTGATCGCGGGTCTGCTGTTGTCGGCGTTCAATGCGCTGCGCGGGCGCGGCTTGCCGAGGGCCAGGGGCGATCTGCGGTTTTTCCTGGTGATCGCGCTGACCGGCACGGTGATCCCCAATTCGGCATCATTCGCGGCGGCGGTGCATCTGCCGGCGGGGGTGATCGCGATCCTGATCTCGACCGTGCCGATGTTCGCCTTTCCCATCGCCATCGGCTTGCGTATCGACCGGTTCGGCCTTGTGCGCCTTGCGGGGCTGATGGCGGGGCTGGCGGGGGTTGTCGTGATGGTGGCCCCCCGCGCGAGCCTGCCGGACCCTGCGATGATCGCCTTTGTCCCGCTGGCCTTGGTGGCGCCGTTCTTTTACGCGGTCGAGGGGAACATCGTGTCGAAATGGGGCACGCGCGGCATGGATGCGATCCAGGTGCTGTCGGGCGCGTCGCTTGTTGGGGCGATGATCGCGCTGCCGCTGGCGCTGATCACGGGGCAGTGGATCAACCCGATGCCACCCTGGGGGGCGCCGGATGCGGCGCTTCTGGCCAGTTCGATCATTCATGCGGTGGTCTATGCCAGCTATGTCTGGCTGGTGGGGCAGGCGGGGGCGGTCTTTGCGGCGCAGGTGGCCTATCTGGTCACGGCGTTCGGTGTCACCTGGTCCATGACGCTGCTTGGAGAAAGTTATTCGGGCTATGTCTGGGCGGCGTTCGGGGTGTTGATGGCGGGGCTGTTTCTTGTGCAGCCGCGCCCCGGTATGCGGCTTGCCCCGGTGCGCGCAGTGCGAGAAGATGGCGGCGATCAGGGTAAAGACGGCGGGCCGGTATGATGGATATGATCGCGACATCCCAGACAGGGCAGGCCGTCATCACCCTTGCGGTGGTCGGCGTGATGTTCGCGCTGTTCATCCGCGAGGTTTTTCCCACCGAGGTGGTGGCGATCGGCGGTGCGGCGCTGCTGCTGGCGCTTGGGGTTCTGCCGTATGATGCGGGGCTTGCGGTGCTGTCGAACCCCGCGCCCTGGACCATTGCGATGTTGTTCCTGGTCATGGGCGCGCTGGTGCGCACAGGCGCGCTGGACGCGCTGACGACGCTGGCGGACCAGCAGGCCAAGCACCGACCGAAGCTGGCCATCGTGATGCTGATGGCCTTCGTGATCGTCGGGTCGGCGGTGATGAACAATACGCCCGTGGTGGTGGTGATGATCCCGGTCTTCGTGCAGCTGGCGCGGACCCTGGGGCTGTCGGCCTCCAAGCTGCTGATCCCGCTGAGCTATGCCGCCATTCTGGGGGGCACGCTGACGCTGATCGGGACATCGACCAACCTGCTGGTGGACGGGGTCGCGCGCACGCATGGCATGGAGCCGTTCTCGATTTTCGAGGTCACGCCGCTGGCGGTGGTTCTGGTGGTCTGGGGCATGATCTATCTGCGGTTCATCGGCCCGTGGCTGCTGCCGGACCGGGCGTCGATGGCCGATATGCTGTCGGACCGGTCCCGGATGAAGTTCTTCACCGAGGCGGTGATCCCGCCGGATTCGAACCTCATTGGCCGCGAGGTGACCGGCGTGCAGCTGTTCAAGCGCGAGGGCGTGCGGCTGATCGACGTGATCCGCGGGGACCAATCGCTGCGGCGCGATCTGAAGGGGGTGGAATTGCAGGTGGGGGACCGGGTGGTGCTGCGCACGCAGATGACCGAACTGCTGAGCCTGCAGCGCAACAAGAGCCTCAAGCGGGTGGATCAGGTCTCGGCGGTGGAGACAACGACGGTCGAGGTGCTGATCACGCCGGGCTGCAAGATGGTGGGCCGGACGCTTGGCGCGTTGCGGCTGCGGCGGCGCTATGGCGTCTATCCGCTGGCGGTGCATCGGCGGAACCAGAATATCGGCCGGCAGCTTGACGAGCTGGTGGTGCGGGTGGGCGATACCCTGCTGCTGGAAGGCGCCCCCGAGGATATCCAGCGCCTGTCGCGCGAAATGGATCTGGTCGATGTCTCGAAGCCCTCGGCGCGGGCGTTCCGGCGCAGTCATGCGCCGGTGGCGGTGCTGGCGCTGACGGGGATCGTGGCGCTGGCGGCCTTTGGCGTGGCGCCGATCCTTGCGCTGGCGGTGATCGCGGTGGCGGTTGTCCTGATTACGCGCTGCATCGACGCCGACGAGGCGTTTTCCTTTGTCGATGGCCGGCTGCTGGCGTTGATCTTCGCGATGCTGGCGATCGGCGCCGCGCTGGAGGCGTCGGGCGCGGTGCGGCTGATCGTCGAGGCCATGGCCCCGGCATTTGCGGTGTTGCCCGCCTTTGCGATCGTGTGGATGATCTATCTGCTGACCTCGGTTCTGACGGAATTGGTCAGCAACAGTGCGGTGGCGGTGGTGGTGACGCCGATTGCCATTGGCCTTGCGGACGCCATGGGGATCGATGCGCGGCCGCTGGTGGTGGCGGTGATGATCGCCGCCTCGGCCAGTTTCGCCACACCCATCGGCTATCAGACCAATACGCTTGTGTATGGTCCCGGTGGCTACAAGTTCACCGATTTCATGCGCGTGGGCATCCCGCTGAACCTGAGTGTGGGGGTGCTGGCGAGCGCGCTTATTCCGGTGATCTGGCCCTTGTGAGCGTGCGCTGCGCGCCTCAGCGAAGGCGGGACTCACGCGTCAACCGGTTCTGGAGCACGTCGAGTTCGACATCCAGTTTCGAGTGTCCGTCCTTGAGATATTTCTGGGTGCGGTCTTCGAACTGGTCGCGCAGGCGCTCGAGCATCGCGAGGTAACGTGCCTTGGCATCGGCGTCGGGGACAGCCGCATGCAGGATGGCGAACCGTTCGGTGGCTTCGCGGGCCGCGTCGAGGTAAACGCCCAGCAGGCGGCGCAAGTCGCGGTGACGTTCGGGATCCTTGCGCAGGATCGTGAACAGGCGCTCGGCGCTGCGCCGCAAGTCCATGAAGCCGATACTGACGTCGGTATCGCCGATGGTGGCGACGCAGGAGTCGATCTCCTTCAGCATCGCCGCGGCGTCCTGCACAGAGTCGTTGGCGCGCAGTGCCTCTTCGGCGAGGGGGCCGCTCACGCCCTTGTTCTTCAGCGGGTCGATGCCGAAGGCGGTGACGAAAAGCCCTACGGAGACCAGCCCCACGAGCACGGCCTCGGTGGTGAGCCCGTGGCGTACAAAGACCGTCGCGCCCACGGCAAGCCCCATCAGCCCCGCTGCCGCCAATTTGAGCGGCACCTTCGGCTTGCGGGCGATGGGGGCCGCATCATAGGCCTGCTCGGCGCGTAAACCCTGTGTCAGAACCCAGATCGAAGCTGCGTACAGCAGGAGCAGGGCCAGCCCCGTTACCACCGACATGGCAACGCCGAAGAACGTGCTGGAGAGAAGCGGCAGAGCGGCGAAACCCAGGAACTGCGCGGATTTGAGATTGCGCGGGTTTCGAGGAAGGCTGAAGGGAAACGCGGATTTCTGGAACAGCATGGGCGCCCCTTCAGACCAGGCAGATACGGAAAATCAGAACAAACAGCACCAGATAGGCGGTATTCGCGATGAAGCCGCTGCTGATGAGACCCGTTTCGAGGCTGGCGTTCAGGACGGCGGCCGAGCGGTGGATCAGCCGGCGCGTCAAGCGTACAAGCTGAATAACGGCGAAGATACCGGCGGCACAGGCCAGAAGATACTGAAACTCGAACATGCAATCCTCCATGATGGAAGATTGCGGCAAGGTTTTGACGCAATCCGGGCTGGGCGGCGAATTCAATGTGTCGCCCGGCGCGCCTAAACGCCTAAAGCGGCCAGACCCACAGGATCATCGGCACCGAGACTGCGATCACGATGATTTCGAGCGGCAGTCCCATGCGCCAGTAATCGCCGAAGCGATAGCCGCCGGGACCGAGGATCAGGGTGTTGTTCTTGTGGCCGATGGGCGTGAGAAACGCCGAGGAGGCGCCGATGGCCACAGCCATCAGGAACGGGTCGGGCGCCACGTCGAGGCGGTTGGCGATCTCGATGCCGACGGGGGCGGCGACGATGGCGGTGGCCGTGTTGTTCAGCACATCCGACAGGGTCATCGTCACCGCCATGATGATCGCCAGAATGGCCCAGACCGGCAGCGCGCCCGTCAGATCGACAAGCTGCGAGGCCAGAAGTTGCGTGCCGCCACTGTCGTTGAGCGCGTCGCCCAAAGGGATCAGGGAGCCGAGCAGCACCACCACGGGCCATTCGATTTCGTCATACAGCTCGCGCAGGGGCACGATGCCGCTGATGACATAGCCCACCACCACGATCCCCAGCCCGATGGACAGCGGGACAAGCCCGGCGGTGGCGGCGCCCACGGCGGCGGCAAACAGTCCCACGGCCAGCCATGTCTTGTTGTCCTGCGTGATCGACACGCCGGTTTCGGCCAGCGGCAGGCAGCCCAGCCAGCGGATCACTTGCGGTCCGGTATCGGCAGGGGTCAGCAGAAGAAGGATATCCCCCGGCAGGATCGTGGCGCGGCGCAGGTTTTCGGTGATGCGGCGCCCCTCGCGGGAGATGCCGACGATCACCGACCGTTGCCGCCAGTGCAGGCCGATCGCCTGCGCGCTGGTGTCGACGATGCGGGCGTCGCGCGGCACGACGGCCTGGGTCAGGGTCAGGCCCTCGGCCTCGTCCTCGATGACGGCGCGGCGGTCGGAATCGGTATAGGCCAGCCCGAGCGCAGAGCGGAAATCATCCAGCGCATCGGGATGCGCCTCGAGGATCAGGATGTCATCGGCCTTGAGCCGGGTGTCGCGGGAACTGCCATAGCGGCGGGTGCCGTCGCGGATCAGCCCGAGCACGGAGACGTTGTTGTCTGTCGCCGCCTCATCGAGATCGGACAGGGGCCGGTCGATCATGTCGTTGTCTTCGGGCACCGAAAGCTCGGCAAGAAAGGCCGACGTATCCTCGAGCGCCCCGGTGGGGTCTGTCTCGGTGGCGCGGCGCGGAATGAGGCGCGAGCCGACCAGCGTGACAAAGGCCATGCCGGCAAGGGCGGTGACGGCGCCCACGGGCGTGAAGTCGAACATCTCGAAGGGGGCGCCCAGCTGGTCCTGGCGGATCGAGGCGATGATGATGTTGGGCGGCGTGCCGATCAGCGTGACCATGCCGCCGAGGATCGTGGCAAAGCTGAGCGGCATCAGCGACAGGGCTGGTGCGCGCTTGGCCTTGTGTGCGGCCTGCACGTCGACAGGCATCAGAAGCGCCAGCGCGGCCACGTTGTTGATGAACCCCGAGAGCACCGCGCCAATTCCGCCCATCAGGGCGATATGGCTGCGCAGGCTGCGACCGCGCTGCATCACCTTGCGGGTGATCAGCTGCACGGCGCCGGCATTGACCAGCCCTGACGAGACCACCAGCACCAGCGCCACGATGATCGTGGCGGGGTGGCCGAACCCGGCAAAGGCGTCATCTGGCTGGACCACCCCCAGCACCACCGCCGCCAAGAGCGCGGTGAAGGCCACGAGGTCATAGCGATACCGCCCCCAGATCAGCAGGGCGAAGACCGCGCCGAACAGGGCGAAAAGAATGATCTGGTCATGGTTCATGGCGGGCTCCTGTCATGGACCATAGCCAAACGCATCCCGAGAGGCGGCGCAAGCGGGTTGCGATAGGGGCGCCGGGTGCCTTATATCGGCCGCAACAACCTACAATCCGATCGGAGACACGCATGGCCGGCCATTCAAAATGGGCAAACATCCAGCATCGCAAGGGGCGTCAGGACGCCGCGCGATCGAAGTTGTTTTCCAAGCTTTCCAAGGAAATAACTGTCGCGGCCAAGATGGGTGACCCGGACCCCGAGAAGAACCCCCGCCTGCGGATGGCGGTGAAAGAAGCCAAGGCGGTATCGGTGCCCAAGGACGTGATCGAACGCGCGATCAAGAAATCGCAGGCGGGCGAAGGCGACGATTACGAAGAAATCCGTTATGAGGGTTATGGCCCGGCCGGCGTGGCGGTGATCGTCGAGGCGATGACCGACAACCGCAACCGCACCGCGTCGAACGTGCGGTCGACCTTTACCAAGCATGGCGGCAATCTGGGCGAGACGGGCAGCGTGGCCTTCATGTTCGACCGCAAGGGCGAGATCAGCTATCCCGCCGAGAGTGGCGATGCCGATACGGTGATGATGGCCGCGATCGAAGCTGGTGCGGAAGATGTCGAGTCGAGCGAGGACGGTCATACCGTCTGGTGCGCGGACACCGATCTGAATGACGTCTCGACAGCACTTGAGGCCGAGTTGGGCGAAAGCGCCTCGACCAAGCTGGCGTGGCGACCGGTGACCACGACCGAGCTGGACCTTGAGGGCATGCAGAAGCTGATGAAGCTGGTGGATGCGCTGGAGGATGACGACGACGTGCAGCGCGTGACGACGAATTTCGAAGCCTCCGACGAGGTCATGGCGCAACTGGCCGCGGAATAAGCGCCGCGGGACGGTAGGTGGCCTGTGGGGGCGATCTGGGCCAAGGCTTTTCGAAAAGCCTTGGGCAAGCGCCTTCGAAGGCGCTTGGCGCGTTGAGCAAGGCGATGGACAAGGGGCGGCTCGGGTCCGGGTGTCAGAGGTCGAGGGCGCCTTGTGCGGTGTGATCCCGCAGGCGCAACGCCTCTTTGACGGTGACGATCTGGATGCGAGAGACGGGATCGAAGCCGTCAATATGGAACTGGCTGGCGGCGGCTTTGGCGACCATGGTGCGTTTCGGCCCGGTCAGGATGAGGGACATCCCGATCTTGGCCTGTTCGGGTTCGATCATGCCGCGCAGCACTGCAAGATTGTCGCCTCAAGACAGGTGATTGTCCATTGCCGCCTCTGTCCGGCGCACCCTCATTAGGGGGGTAGTCGTTGAGATGCAGGTTGAGCGGCGTTTGACCTCGTGGGCAATGGCCGAGAGCGCAGGGCGCCAAGGCCGCGCGGGTTTGACGCCGCGCGGCCCCGAGAAGCCCCTTGCCCCCCCCAGGTGAGGGAGGGGCGCACGGGGGCGGTCAGGCTGTCCAAAGGGCGGTTACTTGGGCAACAGCACCTTGTCGATCACGTGGATCACGCCGTTGCTGGCGATGATATCGGCGGTCGTGACATTGGCGCCATTGACGCGCACACCGGTGCCGTATTTGCCGCCGCGCCCGTCGATATGCACGGTGCTGCCCTCAACCGTGGCGACAGTCACCCGCTGGCCCGCAAGCTGATCCGAGGTCACTGCGCCCGGAACCACGTGATAGGTCAGGATCTGCGTCAGCTTGTCCTTGTTTTCAGGCAGAAGCAGCATGTCGAGTGTGCCTTCGGGCAGGGCGGCGAAGGCGGCATTGGTCGGCGCGAAAACGGTGAAGGGTCCATCGCTTTTGAGGGTGTCGACCAGACCGGCGGCCTGAACAGCCGTCACCAGCGTCGAAAAATCGGGATTGGAGGCGGCGATATCGACGATGTCGTTACCGTCCTCCATCTGGGTACAGGCGGCGAGCAGGCCCGCGACTGCGGTAAAGGCTGCGGTCTTGAGTAATGAACGACGTTCCATGAAATGAACTCTCCTTGGCGTTATGAAAATCCCGCCCAAAGCGTGCCGGGCGGTACTCAGGATACGCAAGCGTTCGGTGGCTGGATCACAATGAGCAGGATCACGGCCTTGTCTTGGCGGGCGCATCATGCTTTCGGTGGCGCGGCAAAGGTAAAACAGGGTTTGGTCGCATGCAGGCATCTTTGGCGGGGTTCGCCCTTGGGTTTTCGCTTATCCTGGCGATCGGGGCGCAAAACGCCTTTGTGCTGCGGCAGGGGTTGCGGCGGGCGCATGTGCTGGCGGTGTGCCTGACCTGCGCGCTGTCGGATGCGGTGCTGATTGTGGTGGGCGTGGCCGGGTTTGGCGCTCTGGCCGAGGCGGTGCCGGGGCTTGAGCGGTTCATGCGCTTTGGCGGCGCGGCCTTTCTGATCTGGTACGGCGCGCGAAATTTCCTGTCGGCCTGGCGCGGTGGCGAGGTGTTGGAGGCCGGCGAGGGCGCGGGGCGGCTTGGTCCTGCGCTGCTGACCTGTCTGGCGCTGACATGGCTCAACCCGCATGTCTATCTGGATACGGTGGTTCTGCTGGGGTCGGTCAGCGCGCAATATGACGACAAGATCGCCTTTGGCACGGGCGCCGTGCTGGCGAGTTTCGTGTTCTTCTTCGGACTGGGCTATGGCGCGCGCATCCTTGCGCCGCTGTTCCGGCGGGCGTCGAGCTGGCGGGTGCTGGATGTGCTGGTCGGGTTGGTCATGTGGGCGATTGCAGCCAAGTTGCTGCTGGTGATGTAAGGCGCGGCCCGGAGCCGGGGCCGGAGCCGGGTCAGCGGCAGGATCAGGGGCGGGCGATCTGACGCTCGCGCCAGATGACAAGGCCGATCGCGATGATGGCGCACAGGGCCGTTCCGAACATGATCCACAGCAGCGGGAATGCGCCACGGCCCGGTGTCAGCAGGGCGCCTGCCAGCGCCGACAAGGCCGCCCCGCCGCCGATCATCAGCGCGCCGGACAGCCCGCTGGCAGTGCCGGCCAGGTGCGGACGGACCGACAGCGCCCCGGAGGTGGCATTGGGAATCACCATGCCGTTGCCCAGACCCATCAACGTCATCAGCCCGAAAAAGCTGATCGGGGTGCCCATGCCGGCATAGAACAGCGCTAGATTGGTGCCGATACCCCCGGCATTGATCAATGTGCCCCAGAGCACCATGCGATTGACGCCGAAGCGCACGGAAAACCGGCCCGAGACAAAATTGCCCAACATGTAGCCAACGGCGGGCGCGCCGAAATAGAAGCCAAGCTCGGACGGGGTCATGCCGAACACCTGATCGCCCACGAACGGCCCGCCGCCGAGATAGGCAAAGAACGCGCCTGACGACAAGGCCGAGGCCAGCGAATACCCCCAGAAGCGCGGTGAGGCCAGCAATTCGGGATAATCGCCGACCTGCTGCCGGAGCGTCTGGCCGTTCAGGGGCGCGGTCTCGCCCAGATCCCGCCAGCACAGCCACATGACCGCCGCGCCAAGCACGAACAGCGCCCAGAAATTGGCCTGCCAGCCGAAAAGCTGATCCAGAACGCCGCCGAAGGCCGGGCCGATCATCGGCACGATGGCCATGCCCATGGTGACATAGCCGATCATGCTTGCGGCCTGATCCTGCGGGACCATGTCGCGCACGATGGCGCGGCTGAGCACCATCGCCACCACGACCGTCGCCTGCAGCATGCGGAACGTCAGGAAGACATAGGCATTGGTGGAGAAGATGCAGCCAAGCGTCGCCAGAAGGAAGATCGCCAGCCCGCCAAGGATCACCGGCCGTCGCCCCAACCGATCCGAGATCGGCCCCATGAGGATCTGGAACACCGCGTTCACCGCCAGATACAGCGCCACCGACAACTGCATCAGCCGGTATTGCGTATCGAAATAGGCGGTCATGCCGGGCAGGGAGGGCAGGAAAATGTTGATCGCCAGTGCTGAAATGCCGGCCAGCAGGATCAGCGTGAGGATATGCGGCGGCGAGGCGCGGTCGAGAAAGCGGGGGGCGGGCAGATCAGACATGGAGCAGGGTTAGGCCCATGCGAGGGGCTTGTCCATGCACAGCGATCTGTTGCGGGATGCACAGAACGCGTAGGGCAAGGCCGTTCGAACGGCCTTGGGCACGCGACGTCGACGTCGCGTGTGCGACCTGCGAGGCCGGGTGTGCCAAGGCGCGGAGGGCATGGCGGCGGGGCCAGGTGCCCGGGGGCCGAGTTTGCTGATATTCTAATTTGCAGCAAGATATTTGCACCGCTTTGCAAATTTGCCGGATTCTCCTTTGTCCTGCGCGCGGTTTTCCCTATGGTCGGCCAAAATCGCAAGGGGAGCGCCATGAAAGACATTCTTCGGGAACTCGAGGATCGCCGCGGCGAGGCTCGGCTGGGCGGTGGTCAGACACGGATCGACGCACAGCATTCCAAGGGCAAACTGACCGCGCGCGAGCGGATCGAATTGTTGCTCGATGAAGACAGCTTCGAAGAGTTCGACATGTTCGTGGCGCATCGCTGCATCGATTTCGGCATGGAAGAAAACCGGCCCTATGGCGATGGGGTGGTCACGGGCTGGGGCACCATCAATGGACGTCAGGTCTATGTGTTCAGTCAGGATTTCACGGTTCTGGGCGGCTCGGTCAGTGCCACGCACGCGATGAAGATCTGCAAGATCATGGATATGGCGATGCAAAACGGCGCGCCGGTCATCGGGATCAACGATTCGGGTGGCGCGCGAATCCAGGAAGGCGTGGACAGTCTGGCCGGCTATGGCGAGGTGTTCCAGCGCAACATCGAAGCGTCGGGGGTGGTGCCGCAGATCAGCGTGATCATGGGGCCATGCGCGGGCGGGGCGGTTTATTCGCCGGCGATGACCGATTTCATCTTCATGGTGCGCGACAGCTCTTACATGTTCGTGACCGGCCCCGACGTGGTCAAGACCGTCACCAACGAGCAGGTCAGCGCCGAAGAACTTGGCGGCGCGTCGACCCATACGCGCAAAAGCTCGGTCGCGGATGGCGCGTTCGAGAATGATGTGGAAGCCATGGCCGAAGTGCGCCGACTGGTGGATTTCCTGCCGCTCAACAACCGCGAGCCGGTGCCGGTGCGTCCGTTCTTCGACGATCCGGACCGCGCCGAGACAAGCCTTGATACGCTGGTGCCGGCCAATCCCAACATGCCCTATGACATGAAGGAATTGATCACCAAGGTCGCGGATGAGGGTGATTTCTACGAAATTCAGGAGGATTTCGCCAAGAATATCATCACTGGTTTTATCCGCCTCGAAGGGCGCACGGTGGGTGTGGTGGCCAATCAACCGATGGTTCTGGCGGGATGTCTGGACATCGACAGCAGCCGCAAGGCGGCGCGGTTCGTGCGGTTCTGCGATTGCTTCGAGATCCCGATCCTGACGTTCGTGGATGTGCCCGGTTTCCTGCCCGGCACCAAGCAGGAACATGACGGGGTCATCAAGCATGGCGCCAAGCTGCTCTTCGCCTATGGCGAAGCGACGGTGCCCAAAGTTACGGTGATCACGCGCAAGGCCTATGGCGGGGCGTATGTGGTGATGTCCTCGAAGCATCTGCGCGGCGATATCAACTATGCCTGGCCGACATCCGAAGTGGCGGTGATGGGCGCGAAGGGGGCAACCGAAATCCTGTATCGCTCGGAATTGGGGGATGCCGAGAAGATCGCGCAGCGCACGCAGGATTACGAGGATCGCTTTGCGAATCCCTTCGTGGCCGCCGAGCGGGGCTTCATCGACGAGGTGATCCAGCCGCGCAACACCCGCAAGCGCGTGAGCCGCGCCTTTGCCGCGCTGCGCAACAAGGATCGGCAGATGCCGTGGAAGAAACACGACAACATTCCGCTTTGACGGGGTCGGGGGAATGAGGCCCATCCGGGCGCATATCCCCGCCGTGGCCTTGGCGCTGGCGATTGCCGGCCCGGCCACGGCGCAGCAGGACAAGGCGAAGGAGGAGCGCCTTGTCCTGCCATCCGGGCTTGAGGCGGTCTTGCAGGACGTTGTGTCGGATCGGCCGGGGCAGGGGCTGACCTATCGCTTCCGGTTCGTGGCGCCGGAGTTTACCGGCAAGGAAGAGTTCGACAGCATCATGGCCGATCTTGAATATCTTTGCATGTCCTACGCGCGTCCGCGCTTGCCGACGCTCGGGCCGAAGCCGCGTCAGGTGGTCATCTCGCTGGCCGATCGCCCGGTTGACTTCGGGGTGATCGACCCGGATGTCGCGCAGGTGTTCGAGGCCTACCGCGTGGAAGATGGCACCTGCATCTGGGAGATGTTCTGATGGAGCTACTATATCTTGAGGGCGCCGGCGTGTCTCGTGTCATGGTTGAGGCTTTGCCGCCACATACGCGGGCGTTTGCTTATGCCGCGTATGCATTGTCTGGAAATTCGGATATTGTGCCGATCGGTTGCACCCAAGTAACCCATACCTCGGAACTCGGGCATGAAACGCGTGCTTGGTCACGCGTGCCCTTACAAGGACACAGGAGACACTTATGTCGAACAGCATCAAGAGCATTCTGGCCATCGGTCTGGTTGCCTTCGTCGCAGCTTGCGCTCAGCAGGCCGAAGAAGAATTCGTCGTGGTCGAGCCCGTCACGACCGAGCCTGCATACACAGGCAAGTACAAGTAAGCCCTTTCAGGACTTGCCGGGGCAGGCCTTCGGGCCTGCCTCGAACTTCGGCGTGTTGCGCAGCGCGTATCGTCTGACGCGGACCCGCCGACCAGCCCTTCCGCAATCTCAAACCGTCTATGCCGCGCCTTGGTGCGCCCTGCATCTGCGCGCCGTCGCTTTGACGTCCAGCGGACTTGCGGGCCAGACACGCGCGGCTATGGGCAGTATCCCGCAAATGGAGAGTGCCCCATGTTGAAGCACCGTGGTTTCCCGGGTCGTTTGCCGGGAACGGATTTCCAGTTCACCGTGCGCCGCGCCAATCCCAAA
>Ga0102938_10001865_pt1 | contig 15976 bp, 13 predicted proteins | sample SalPonR2_B_D2_MG_FD_84516 | JGI IMG/M metagenome (GOLD analysis project Ga0102938, IMG submission 84516) | Salt pond soil microbial communities from South San Francisco under conditions of wetland restoration - Salt Pond MetaG R2_B_D2_MG | ecosystem: Environmental > Aquatic > Marine >...
CCCGCAGCTTCGCGTCCAGGTTCGACAATGGTTCATCGAAGAGGAACAGCTTCGGATCGCGCACCAGTGCCCGGCCCATTGCGACGCGCTGGCGCTGGCCGCCCGACAACTGGTCGATGCGCCGGTCCCCGAACCCATCCAGCTGCACCGTTTCCAGCGCCGCCTCGACCCGCTCGACGATCTCAGATTTGGGCACCTTACGCAGCTTCAGCGGGTAGGCCACGTTGCCCGCGACCGTCATATGCGGGAAGAGGGCGTAGCTCTGAAACGTCATGCCCACATCGCGCAGATGCGGGGGCGTGCGGATCACCTCGCGGTCGCCGAATTTCAGACTGCCGCAATCGGGCCGGGTGAACCCCGCCAACACCATCAACAGCGTCGTCTTGCCAGACCCCGACGGTCCCAAAAGCGTAAGGAACTCGCCGCTTCTAACTTCGAGCGAGACATCTTCGAGCGCGTGGACCGGCCCGTAGGTCTTGGTGACGTTCCTGACCGAGATCGGCAGCGCTTCGTTGATTCTGGAGGTCAAGACAAACCCTCATATTCTGCTTTCGAGAAACAAGCGGACGCCAGAGCGCCCGCTATCACTGTGCATTGGAGCGAAACGCTTATTCGGTCAGCATTTCTTGGTACATCTCAGCCGCAAAGGTTTCCCACTTGGCATACCAGTCCAAAGAAACAGGCAGTTGCATCGCCGCGTTGTCCGGAGACGATGGCAGACCCGCAGCAACGTCTGCTGTGATCTCGCCAGTCGCGTAGGCCGCTTTGTTGGTAGGTCCATAGGTGATGTATTTTGGCAGATCGTCCTGGTACTCGGGCTTGGAGATCTCGTTGAGGAATTCCATCGCCGTATCGCGGTTTGGCGCGCCTTTGGGCACAGCGAAACAGTCATAGTCCAGCAGCGCCTGGTTGAAGCTGTAATTGACCATGGCGCCATCCTTAGCCGCATTGTCGAAACGCCCGTTCCAGCCGGTGGTCATGTCGACCTCGCCGTCCTTCATCAATTGCGCATGCTGGGCACCGGATGTCCAGAATACCGAGATATGGGGCTTAAGCTCGCGGATCTTGTCGATTGCACGCTCGATACCCTCTTCGCTGTCCAATACCGAATAGACATCCTCGGGCGCCACGCCATCGGCCATCAGGGCCGGTTCCAGCGCCCCAGCGACACCACCGCGATAGGCCCGGCTGCCAGGGAACTTCCCTACATCCCAGAAATCCGCCCAGCTCTGCGGTCCGCTTTCACCATAGGTCTTGGTGTTCCAGGCATAAACGGTGGAAAACACGTCTCCGCCGACGCAATAGTCGGTGTAAAGGCCCGGATAGAAGGTTGAGACGTCGATCACGTTGTAGTCGAGCTTTTCCAGCAGGCCCTCGGCCGCCGCGCGCGCCGCCGAGCCCGATCCACTGGCAACGATATCCAGCGTCACCTGTCCCGACGACACCTGCAACCGCACATCGGACATGCCGCCATAGGTTTCCTGCTTGACCTCGATGCCAGTATTTGCGGCGGCAGGTTCGAACAGGGCCTTGCTCTGCGCCTCCTGATACGAACCGCCCCAGGACGCGATGGTCAGGCTCTTGTCCTGCGCGAAGGCACCCGTCGCCATGATGGCGACGGAAAGTGTTAGAATTGTCTTCGTTCTCATTGGCTTCCTCCCTTTGGAAAGTTTTCGGGCAATTTTCCCATGCGCCGAGCCGCGTGTGGGAATGGTCCCTTGTCGTTCTTCACCTGCAGCGATTGTACTGGCACACCCGCGACAAATGAAATTTCGAGTCCTAAACCTTGGTTTCGATCCGTTAATACCGGGACCAGAGCGGGCGAGTGCGACCGCGTTGCCGGATCCATCAGGTAATCTGCAATGCCTTTCGAAACTGTCGTTGATCCTTCCATCGGTACCAGGCCACCGCAGCAGGCAAAAACCATGGCTTTCCGCGATAAAGCGGGCGCGTGGGAAAAGGCAGCCCGTCAAACGCTGTGGCCCCCTCAGGCAAGCCCAGCACCTTTTGCCCTGCGCGCATCCCCAGATAGGGCGCCATAGACACGCCCGATCCGCAATAGGCCATGGCGTAGTGGACGCCATCATGCACGCCGGTATGCGCCAGTTCGTCAAAGCTGTAGGCAACGGTTCCGCTCCAGCTATAGTCGATCTTGCAGCCTCGAAGATCAGGGAAGATCCTGCACATGCTTTCATATAGCCGCGGAGCGCTGGCTGCCGTGTCCGTTTCCATGGCTGAAACCCGCCCACCGAACAGGATGCGTTTGCGATCCGGAGACGGACGATAATAATACAGAACCTTGCAGGTATCGCTGGCGATCCTGTTCGTGGGGAACAGCATGTTGATCATATCTTCCGGCAGTTCCTCGGTGACGATGATGTAACTTCCGATGGGGATTATCCGGCGACGCAGCCAGGGCATAAGATTCGTCGAGTACCCGTTGGTAGCGACAATAACATCATGCGCCTTGACACTACCCTTTACGGTCTTGACCACAAATCCGGTCGGCCTGCGCTCGATGTTTGTAACCTCGCAATGCCCGATGGCCTGCGCACCGGCTTCGGTAGCCAGACGCAGCAGTTCTCGTTGCATCTTCGCAGGATGGACTGCTGAATGCTTTGGAAAAACGACTCCTCCAAAATAGGAATCCGAGCCCAACTCTGAGCGCTGCTCGGCCCGCGGCACAGCAAAACTTTCGATCCCTTCCTCCCGCCGCATCTTCTCAGCATCGCGAACGAGGGCCTCGTAATGGCGCGGTGTGTGGGCCGCATGGTAGCGCCCCGAGCGGTTGAAATCGCAGTCGATCTGCTCACGATCTACGAAGTCCGAAAGCCATTCAAGTGCTGCCGCGCCCTCACTTCGGAGATCACGCGCCTTGTCCAGCCCGAACGACTTGGTGAGCTTCTCTAATGAAGGCTTCACGCTCGTGCTGACTTGGCCACCGTTGCGCGTGCTGCACCCAAAGCCAAGGGTTTTCGCGTCCAAAACTAGCGTACTGCGGCCACCGCGGGCCGTTTCGATCGCGGCGCTCAGACCAGTATAGCCTGATCCTACGATCAAAACGTCGACGTTTTTCGGCAAAGCCTCGTTGAGAACAGTGGGCGGACACACCTGTTCCTCCCAGTAGGTCTTGTGGCGAATGCCCTGTAGGGCTGTGTATGACATTTCCCTCTCCCCAACGCGCACAAGCTTAATGTCACGCCAATCCTTCTGGAAAAGGCTATGTCAAAATTGGCCCTTACTTGAGGTCCAATTCAACAAAAAGATCAGACCAATTTTTTTTGAATTTCTGGAAGCGCGCGGATCACCGAGATCCCTTTTCGGATTTCTTCAGGGGTGGCACTACCAAACCCAAAAACGAAACCTCGCTGAGGAATAGGGACCAGGCAGTATCGACTTAGGGGGACCAAGCTCACGTTTTTTTGGGCAGCCTGGATGATGACTTTGCGCTCATCTACCCCCGGTGCGACAAAAGCCGGAGTGTGGAAGCCGCCCGTCGTTGGCTGAATATCGACCGCGTCCCTGAGGTCATACGACGCGTCTAGCAAAGCCTCGTGACGCGCCTTGTACAGATGCCGCATCATTCTAATGTGCGCCGCAAAATGTCCCTCATTCATGAAGTCGGCCACTATCGCCTGCGTTACCGTCGGAGGGCCGCTGACCCAAGACGAGAACAATCTGTCGAACACCTCAACCATGCGCTTCGGCACCACGGCAAACCCTAGGCGAAGTGACGGAAAAAGCGACTTCGAAAAAGTGCCCACATAAATAACCCGCTCGTTTGTATCGATGCTGCGAAGCGCGGGCTGCGGCGCATTTCCAAAGTAGAACTCACTGTCGTAGTCATCCTCAATAATAAAAGCCTGCGCGTCCTCGACAGCCTGCAAAAGCGCGAACCGGCGGGCGAGCGACAACACGACCCCTAAGGGCTGCTGGTGCGACGGAGTCACAAATGCCAACCTGAAATGGGGAGCCTTCTTCAGGCCGTCGTCAATGTTAATGCCTTCACTGTCGACACTGACCGGAACAAGCTCAGCACCTTCCGACAAAAGCGCATTGCGCGCACCCGAAGCGCCTGGATTTTCCATCCAGACCTTGTCGCCGGGATTCAGAAACAGACGACCGATAAGTGAAAACGCTTGTTGCGCACCGGTCGTGATGAATATCTGTTCGGGGTCGCAAGTGAGCCCCTTCAGCGCGCTCAGATGCGTCGCAATTGCGCGGCGTAACGGCGCATAGCCCTTCGGCTCACCATATCCCATAACCGCGCTTCGATCGCCGCGCATGTGGCGCGCCGAAATGCGCGACCAATGCCCCATCGGGAACGCATCCAGCGCGGGCAGCGCTGTTACGAAGGCGCCTGCACGATGTGGCAACCACGCTCGTTGAGCGAAATTTTCGTCGGCGTGGCTGATGGTATAGGACACCCGCGGTTTGGGCAGGCTCCGATCTTCTCTTGGCTCAACGATAAGAGCGGGACGCTGCTTCTCCAGCGTATCGGTAACGAAGGTTCCTGCCCCCACTCGCGCCTCAAGCATGCCTTCAGCAACCAACCGGTCCACAGCATCAATAACGGTCGTGCGCGAGACCCCGGTTTCCTTCGCTAGCGTGCGTGTTGCTGGGAGGCGTTCGCCCGCACGCAGCGCGCCTGAGAGAATTTTTTGGCGCAAAGCCGAATAAAGCTGAACGCTTATTCCTGTTCTGGACTCTCGATCCAATTGAATCGACGAAAGCAGAGCGCCAGCGGCGTTTTTCATGATTGCCTCCCACAATTGGTCTGCGTCATTCATCGGAATGGATGTATGATGTAGACCGCTTTTAGAGCACCCTGCGCGGAGAAAATCAAATCGCACGCAATCAAATCGAACATCCGGCTGGGCTCCATGAAAATAAAATCCATAGAAACCTTCTCGAACGAATTTATCAGCTTTGTTCGGTTGACAACCGAGGATGGTGCGCAGGGCTGGGGTCAAGTTGCACCGTATTGCGCAGACATTACCGCACAGGTACTACACCGACAGGTCGCGCCCTGGGTGCTGGGCATGGACAGCACAGATATCGGTGCGGTTGTTGACGAAGTGCGCGACCGTGAACACAAGTTTCCCGGCGCCTATCTGCGTCGCGCGATGGGCGGGGTTGATACAGCCATCTGGGACCTGCTTGGCAAACGCGAGGGGCGCCCGGTTTGCGAGCTGATTGGCGGAACGCCCGGCTCATTTCGCGCCTATGCCTCCTCGATGAAACGCGACATCACGCCGAAGGACGAAGCTGACCGCTTCAAGCGCCTGCGCGATGAAAAGGGATTTGACGCTTTCAAGTTCCGGGTCGGCGCCGAGGTTGGGCGCGATCAAGACGAATGGCCCGGCCGAACCGACGAGATCGTGCCTGCGGTCCGCAAGGCCCTGGGCGACGATGTGGCGCTGCTAGTCGATGGTAACTCATGCTACTCGCCCGCCAAGGCGATTGAAGTAGGCAAGCTGCTGATTGACAACGATATCTCCCATTTCGAGGAACCGTGCCCTTACTGGGAATTCGAGCAGACCAAACAGGTCACTGACGCGCTGGATATCGACGTTACCGGCGGCGAGCAGGATTGCATGATGGCTAACTGGAAGCGCATGATAGATGAACGTGTGGTCGACGTGCTGCAGCCCGACATTTGTTATCTGGGTGGCATCACCCGCACCCTCCGCGTGGTCAAAATGGCCGAGGCAGCAGGCATGCCGGTCACACCCCACGCCGCCAATATGTCAATGGTGACCCTGTTCACAATGCATCTGCTGCGCGCCATTCCGAATGCAGGAAAATACCTCGAGTTTTCGATTGAGGGACTGGATTACTACCCTTGGCAGGACAGTTTGTTCGCAAACGATCCTTTCGAAATCACCGACGGGAAAGCAACGGTGACCGACGCACCGGGCTGGGGGGTCGAGATCTCTCCCGAATGGTTGGCAAAGTCATCCTATAAGATTAGCGAATGGCAAAATTAAAATGAAAATTCAGGAGATACTGGATGGCAAGCCTGTTTTGGGATTGCCCAAGGGCCACTTCATCGCAGGCGCGTTCGTCCAAGGCTCCGATGGCGCCCTCATGGACAGCTTTGACCCTGGACGTGGCGACGTCTTCGCTCAGTTCGCCAACGGGACTGAGGCCGACGTCAGCGACGCCGTGTCCAGCGCCCGAAACGCCTTTCAAATCTGGTCCCAAACGCCCCCTGCAGAGCGCGCGGCCGTTCTGAATACTGCGGCGGCGATGCTGCGTCAGAGCGCAGAACACATCGCTATTATTGAAACACTGGATTGCGGCAAGCCGCTGAACGAGTCGCTTGCGGATGTGCGCGGCGCCGCACGGGCGTTTGAATATTACGCCGGGGCCACAGACAAGATACAGGGCGACACCTTCCCGCTGCCGCATGGCTATTTGGGCTACAGCACCTATGAACCGGTTGGCGTCACCGCGCATATCATTCCTTGGAACTTTCCGATTTCGACCACTGCCCGAAGCGTTGCGCCGGCCTTGGCCGCCGGATGTAGCGCCGTTGTAAAGCCCGCCGAGCAGACACCGTTCTCGGCGCTGCTGTTGGCCGAACTCTTGAGTAAGGCCGGGCTGCCCGCAGGCGTTTGCAATGTGGTTACAGGAACGGGTGCACGCGTCGGAGCTCCGCTGGTTGCGCATCTTGATGTGGATCAGGTCACATTTACCGGATCGGTCGCCACTGGCCAGAACGTAATGCGATCGGCGGCTGACCATGTGACCCGGCTGGTTTTGGAACTGGGCGGAAAATCTCCCATAGTCGTGCTGAACGATTGCGACGAACACCGCGCACTGGATGGCGTTCTGGGCGCCATTTTCGAAAACGCCGGTCAGGTCTGCTCGGCAGGATCCCGTCTGGTGATTGAACGCGGCATGCACGACCGATTTGTGGAACAGCTGGTGATACGAGCCAGCAATCTGACCATTGGCCACGGGCTACGCGACCCCGAGCTTGGGCCCGTGAACTCGCCTGAGCATCTTGCAAAGATCGACGGCTTTATCGATCGCGCTCGGGACCGCGGCGCAGAAATCCTGACCGGTGGCACCATCACAAGTGATCCAGAAAGCGGAAAGGGGTGGTTCTACAGACCGACCATCGTCGCGGATCGTGCGTACAATGACGAACTGGTGCGGGAAGAGGTGTTTGGTCCTGTTCTGACAATTCAGATCGCGGATGACGCTGAACATGCCTTGGACCTCGCGAGTGACTGCCAATATGGCCTGGTTGCGGGCATCTATACAGAGAATGTCTCTGCAGCTCTAAGCTTTGCCAGAGACATCGATGCGGGGCAGATCTACATCAATGAGTACTTTGCTGGTGGCATCGAAGTACCGTTCGGCGGCAACAAGCTCTCGGGCTTTGGCCGGGAAAAGGGCCTTGAAGGCCTAAAGAGCTACTGCAAGATGAAGAGCGTCGTGGCAAGAATCGACTGAAACAAGCCGCAGGACATCCGTGATCTAAAACGCGCTTTTCACACTGGATTTTAAGAATTTGAACTGTAGGCATCCGGCGTAGGTCACAGCCAGGTCAACGCGCGCATTCACGATCCATTTCGAGGAGCTCTTGCAGGTTTTCGATCCCGACGGGGTGAATACATCGCCGGGGACGTGGACCCTGATCGCTCCATCTTCGGTTTCCATATCGGGCACAGCTGATTATCTGCCTGAGATCATGTTTCGGATTGGAGTGTTTCGATTGTTTTGCTGGGGGTAAAATTCACCTTTTGATCTGCGCGCCGCACATTTCCGCCTTTGAGGTTGCTTAGTCGGTCTACGGAGACGCTCTAACTGAATATAGAGCCCTGCTATCCATTTGAGGCAGGAACGAAAGCACTGACGTTGGTGGATTGTCCTTTTCTGTCTTGGCAAACTCTGGTCAACTGGAACACTATCTCGCGCGGCACGCGAAACACGGGGAGAAAACAACAAATGAACAAGCTTGCAATGACACTGGCCTCGAGCCTTCTGGGACTGGCCACGATGGCGACAGCCGAGGTGAAGGTCGGCATGATCGTGACGCTATCGGGTCCACCTGCTGCTCTGGGACAGCAAGTCGTTGATGGATTTCAGTTGGCGATAGACGATCTTGACGGCAAGCTTGGTGGCCAGACGGCGATGGTGATCGTCGAGGATGACGAGCTCAAGCCCGAGGTCGCGCTATCGAAGGCCAACAGCCTTGTGGAAAGCGAACAGGCCGATTTCGTGGTTGGCACGGTCTTTTCCAACATGTTGCAGGCGGCGTTCCGTCCCGTGACGGAATCCGAGACTTTTCTGATCAGCCCGAATGCTGGCCCCTCGACATTCGCGGGACGCAACTGCAACCCATATTTCTTTGTCACGTCCTACCAGAACAACCAGAACGCCGAAGTAATGGGCGCGCATGCGCAGGCCGCCGGCTACAAGAAAGTCTTTATGATCGCGCCGAACTACCAGGCGGGCCGCGACAACATGGAAGGCTTCCGCATGCATTACGAAGGCGAGATCGTGGACGAGGTCTATGTCCCGCTTGGACACCAGGATTACTCGGCCGAGATCGCACGTATCGCCACATCGGGTGCAGATGCCGTCTTTGCCTTCACTCCCGGCGGGATGGGCGTGCGGTTCGTCCGGCAGTTCCGCGACAGCGGCCTGGCGGACAAGGTGCAATTCATGTCGGTCTTCACCACCGACGAGACCACCCTGCCGGCCCAGAAGGACGCCGCCGAAGGCTTCCTGGCCGCAGGCAACTGGGCGCCGGACACGGCCACCGATGAAAGCACCGCCTTTGTCGCCGCCTTCGAGGCCAAGTACGGCTATGTCCCCGGCGGCTACGCGATGCAGGCCTATGATGCCGCGATGCTGATCAACAGCGCGGTCGAGGCCGTTGGTGGCGATCTGAGCGACAAGGACGCGGTGCGCGCGGCCCTCAAGGCGGCGAAGTTCACGTCGCTGCGCGGCAATTTCGCGTTCAACACCAACCACTATCCGATCCAGGATTTCTATCAGCTGTCGGTCACCGAGCGTCAGGACGGCGCATGGGTGACCGCTGTGGGCGAGAAGATCTTCGAAGGTTACGAAGACAGCTTTGCCGCAGAATGCAGCATGTAAATCACCAGCTTCGTGTCGTGTCTCGGGCCTGCCCGGGACCGGCACGGGGCACATGATCCGACATGTCCACAACTCTGATCCTGATCCAGGTCCTGAACGGGCTTCAACTCGGGGTGATCCTGTTTCTGATCGCCGCCGGGTTGACGCTTGTGTTTGGCGTGATGGGGTTCATCAATCTTGCACATGGGGTGCAATACATGGTGGGTGCCTATCTTGCCTATTGGGGATATGGCGTCACCGGAAGTTTCGTCCTGGCCCTGCTGATGGCACTGCCGCTGGCGCTGGTGATGGGGCTGATATTGGAATTCCTGATATTCCGGCATCTTTACGACCGCGATCACCTGTCGCAGGTTCTGGCCACGTTCGGCGTGATCCTGTTTCTCAACCAGTTGGCCAAGGTCGTCTTCGGGCCGGCATCGCTCAGCGTGCCGCCGCCCGCTTTCCTTGATTTCTCGTTCACGCTGGTCGACGGGCTGTTGTACCCGGCATACCGGATAGCGGTGATCGTGGCCGGCCTGCTGGTGGCGTTTGTCCTTTGGCTGGTGATCACGAGAACGCGGATCGGCATGCTGATCCGCGCCGGCGCCACGAATCCCGACATGGTCTCGGCGCTCGGCGTCAATGTGCGGCTGCTGTTCATGGTGGTCTTCGGCTTTGGGGCGATGTTGGCCGGGTTCGCGGGTGTGATGGCAGCCCCCATCTTCTCGGTCGAGCCGGGCATGGGGGACAACTTGCTGATCGTGGCGTTCGTGGTGATCATCATCGGCGGGGCGGGATCCATACGGGGGGCGTTTGTCGCGGCCTTGTTGGTCGGGCTGGTCGACACGCTTGGCCGAACCCTGGTCACCGACGGCCTGCGCCTGGTCATGGACGCCTCGGCGGCCAACCAGATCGGACCGGCCATCGCCTCGATGCTGATCTATGTCCTCATGGCGCTGGTGCTTTTCTGGCGGCCCGAGGGCCTGTTTGCGGCGAGGGCTGCACGATGAGCGGGGCACCGCAGGCCACGGCGGCAGCCGCAGGGCGACCGCGGTCGGCCTTGCTGGTGGCGGGCGTCATCTTTGCCGTGCTGGCCCTTGTGCCCTTCATTGCCGAAGTCGCGGGCGGCGCATACCTGACCTCGCTGGCGGTCAGGGCCATGATCCTGGCCATTGTCGCGATCTCCCTCGATCTGCTGATGGGCCATGGTGGGCTGGTCAGTTTCGGCCATAGCGCGTTTGTCGCCATCGGCGCCTACTGCGCCGGGATCATGCTGACCGAAGGCATCTACGAGATCGCCGTGATCCTGCCTGTCGCCATCGGGGCTGCCGCCCTCTTCGCCCTGGCCAGCGGTGCGGTCTGCCTGCGGACCTCGGGGGTGTCCTTCATCATGATCACGCTAGCCTTCGGGCAGATGGTCTATTTCGCGCTCGGCTCGCTTGCGCAATACGGCGCCGATGATGGGTTGACCCTCTGGTCAGCGCCTGATGCGCTTGGGACCAAGTGGCTGGCTTCCAAAACCGGCGTCTACGTGACGGTCCTGATCGCGCTGATCGGGGCATGGGCGTTGGTCCACCGGATCACCGGATCGCGGTTCGGCAGGGTGTTGCGCGCCGCGCGGCAGAACCCGGCACGGGTCGCCTCGATGGGCTATTCGGTCTTCAGGTACCGGCTGACCGCCTACGCGATCGCAGCGATGATCGCAGCGGTGGCAGGTGTGCTTTGGGCCGTGCATGCGTCCTTTGTCAGCCCATCGCTTGGATCATGGCAGCGCTCGGGCGATTTGATCGTGATGGTGGTCCTTGGGGGCATGGCCACGCGCAACGGCGCGCTGATCGGCGCGCTGTTCTTCATCGTCATCGAAGAGGTGCTGTCATCCATCACCCATGACTGGCGGTTGATCTTCGGCCCCCTGCTCATCCTGATCGCACTTTATGCGCGTGGCGGCTTGGTGGGACTTCTCGACCGCATCCAGGGTGACAGGACATGACCCATCCGGTTCTTGAACTGCGCGGGCTCCACAAGGCCTTTGGCGCGCTGGTGGTGACGGACGGGATCGATCTCGACCTGTTTCCGGCGGAATGTCATGCGCTGATTGGCCCCAACGGGGCGGGCAAGACCACGTTGATCAACCAGATTTCCGGTGCGTTGCAGCCCGATGCAGGGCGCATTTTCCTTGAGGGTCGTGACGTGACCCACCTGAGCGTGGCGGATCGCGCCGTGGCGGGACTGGGCCGGTCGTTCCAGATCACCTCGATCCTGCCGGATTTCAGCGTGCTGGAAAACGTGGCCCTGTCGGCACAACGCCGAGATGGATCGAGCTTTCGGTTTTTTGGCCGGGCCGCGCGGGAAAAACGCCTGAACGAGGCCGCGATCGAGATCCTTGCCCAACTGGGGCTCGAGACCCGCGCCGACGTGGTGGCTGGTGCGCTGTCGCATGGGGAAAAGCGCCTGCTCGAGCTGGCCATCGCCATTGCCGGCCAACCCCATATCCTGTTGCTGGACGAGCCGATGGCAGGCATGGGCCGCGCCGAAAGCGAAACCCTTACCGAGGCCCTTCTGGAGATCAAGAAACGGTACCCCATCTTGTTGATCGAACACGACATGGAGGCTGTCTTTCGCCTGGCGGACCGGGTTTCGGTGCTTGTCGCGGGCGCCATCGTCAGCAGCGGCACACCGGACGAGGTGCGCGCGGACCCGCAGGCGCGGGCCGCCTATCTGGGCGACGAAACCGGGGGGGACGCGGAATGAGCCTGTTGTCTGTTCGCGGCTTGAAAGCCGGCTATGGCTCGGCGCAGGTGCTGTTCGGCGTGGATTTCGATGTCGCCGAGGGCGAAGTCGTGACCCTGCTCGGGCGCAACGGCATGGGCAAGACAACGACCATACGCGCCATCATGGGGCTTATCTCGCCCTGGTCCGGCGAGGTCTTGTTCGACGGGCGCGACTTTGCCGGCCTGCGCCCCTATCACATCGGCCGGGCCGGTGTAGGCCTGGTGCCCGAGGGGCGGCAGGTCTTTCCGACATTGACGGTCGAGGAAAACCTGCTGGCCGCTGCCCGGACCCGCAAGGGGCGCGCACGGTGGGACCTGCCGAAAGTGTTCGAATTGTTCCCGCGCCTCAAGGAACGTCGCGGGCACCTGGCGGCACAATTGTCTGGCGGGGAACAGCAAATGGTCGCCATCGCCCGCGCGCTGATGACCAACCCGCGCCTGCTGATCCTTGATGAGGCGACCGAAGGGTTGGCGCCGCTGATACGTGCGGAAATCTGGGATCGGCTGGCCATGCTCAAGGCCGACGGGGGCGCGATCCTGCTGATCGACAAGAACATCGGCGCCCTCGCAAAACTTGCGGACCGGCATTACGTTATCGAAAAGGGCGAGATCATGGCGACCGTGAGCGCCTCCGGCTCGGGCGATCAGACGACCGCCACGCTGGAAAGTCATCTGCATCTATAACGTCACTTGTAACCAGCGAGGATCAAACCATGGGCCTTACCCCCGGCATCACAGCCTCCAGCGACGGGATCGACGGCGTCGCCTGGAACGTCGTCGGCCATACATATACGCCGAAACTTGTTTCGGACACGGCGTTCCTTTGGCATGCGGTAATTCCGGCCGACACCTTCGTGCCTCCGCATATCCATCCGTTTCAGGACGAGTGGATCTACATGCTCGAGGGCGATCTGGAAATCGAATTCGGCGACGAAAAGCACGTCGCGGGTCCAGGCGATATGGTGCGCATGCCGATGGGCGTGGCCCATGGCATCTTCAACCGCTCGGGCAAAACCGCCAGCTGCACATTCGGGGTGGCGCCGTCCGGAAAGCTGTTCGAGTTGTTCGGCCGGTTGGACAATGTCACCGACCCCGCGGAGCTGGTCAGGATTTCCGCCGAGCATGACGTGAACTTCCTGCCCCCCGCATGACGGGACAAAGGCCAGTTCACACCGCAGGCGAGGCGAAACCAGCCAGGCTTTCGTAGTCGCCGACGATGGCGCGCAGCTCTTCTGAGGTGGCAATGTCGTGCACGTCCCGATAGCCGTCGGGCGCACGGTCCTCGACGAAATCGATCACCCGTTCCGGTCCGCCGGAGCGGTTGGCCTCGACGATGGCCGCTGTTGCGGGCCTGCGGCACGCGTCATAGTCCGCAAGGGCCGCCACCGCATCCGCCCCACCGGCAAGCCGGTCTGCTAGGTCCCTTGCATCGAGAATGGCCTGGCTGGCCCCGTTGGATCCGACAGGATACATCGGGTGTGCGGCATCCCCCAGCAACGTCACACGCCCATGCGACCAGCGCGGCAACGCGTCACGATCGCACATCGGGTACACGAATATGTCTTCGGTCGCGCGGATCAGGTCGTGGATGTCCAGCTCGGGAACCGAGAGTTTACCGTCTTGCGCCATCTTCAGCGCCTCGCCCGACCGGGCCACGCGCGACCAGTCCTCGCGCGACGGCAGCGGCGTGTACGCGTCTCCCAACTTGGCGCAGACCACCCAGTTGGTCAGCGCTTGGCCCGGGCGATCCGGATCATGGGCAATCGGATAGAGCACCAGCTTGTGACGCATGCCCCCCGCCACGATCATGCTGGCCCCATCGAGAAACTGCGGCCACCATGTCGCGCCGCGCCACATCAAAACGCCGTTCCATGACGGCGGTCCCTGATCGGGGTAAAACACCGAACGCACGGTCGAATGGATGCCATCCGCCCCGACCAGCACGTCCGCCGTCTGTGTGAAACGCTCACCGCGCCTGTTTTCGAAAACGGCCCTGATCCCGACCTCCTGATCTTCGAACGAGACCAGCCGCCTGTCCGCCTGCACACTGTCCGGACCAAGCCGCTGGATCACCGCATCATGGATCACCTTTTGCAGGCGCCCGCGATGAATCGAGAACTGCGGAGACGACAGCCCCGACCAGGTGCCGCGCGGTTGGGCAACGATATCAAGCCCCTGGCCCGTCTTGTAGATCAGACGCCGGGTGCGCACCGCCACGGCATCCAGCGCCGGCAAAAGGCCCAAGGCTTCAAGTTCCGCGATGGCATGGGGCAAGGTGTTGATCCCGACCCCCAGTTCCCGCAGTTCGGCCGCCTGTTCGAACACCTGCGCGTGGATGCCACGTTCGTGCAAAATCAAGGCCAGCGTCAGTCCGCCGATCCCGCCTCCTGCGATAAGAACCTTCATTGCCCCACCCTTGCCAGCCTCAAGACATCGCCCTGAATTAACACCCGCCGCCCCGACACTGCAATTGCTGTCTTGTTCGACACACGCCCGGCTCTTCATTAGGCCGGCCACGCGGCGCCTTGAGCTACGTGGATCTGTGCTGTCCCAGGGTGCGGCAGGCGCGGCGTTCCCATACACCGAGCGCCTGCCGCACGTTGTCGATGCATCTGCGGCGACATAAAGGGCTCAGACGTTTCTCTTTGTGGCCTCGGTGAGGATCAGCTTGTCCAGCGTCAGGTCCGAGACCGCGCGCCTCAGGCGCTGGTTTTCTTTCTCAAGTTCCTTCAGCCACAGGATCAGAAGATCCCGCAAACCGTCGGCGCTGTGAATGGCACCTTCAAACCGTTTCACTGAGAATGCACAGCGGGCGTGAGCCTAAGGGCAAATCCATCAAAGATAGAGCCGCCACGCCAGCCGCAGCAGATGTTGTGCAGGCAAGCCCTGCCTCCGAGAGTGTTGGAAGCACCGCCTCCGCCTCGCAATCAGAGACTAAGGCAAAAAGATCGGCATCTCGAGAGAGGCCGTTCAGGGCTATCAGCGAGGGCTCCTTGCAATCGAGCCGCCCCATGCAGGAAACAGGGCCAGCTGTTTCGACGGGGCGGCCCACAGCGATGCTTTCGTAAAGAGCCGGTGCATTAACGGGTTCAACCACAATGATCTGCGGCGCAGCTCCCCAGACTTTGCGAAACCAGGCAGCACAGGCGGACGCAAGCCCGCCAACGCCGGCCTGAAGAAAGATGTGCGTGGGTGGAGCGGAGATTTGACGCGTTATCTCGGCCGCCATGACAAGATACCCTTCCATCAAACGATGCGGGGTTTCGAAATAGCCAGGCCAAGAGCTATCCGACAGAAGCGACCATCCATTGTCTTTGGCAGCTTTCTTAGCGGCCTCCATGCTTTGCTCATAGTCTGCTCCCTCGCGGATGACACTGGCGTCCTTCGAGCGAAGTTTTTCAACGAATGCTTCCGGCACAGTCTCAGCCAAGTAAATTACGGCCTTTGCTCCGAAAATTTTTGCACCAACGGCCACAGAGAGGCCGTGGTTACCAGCGCTTGCTGTCACATATGTGCGCCCAGCAAGCGCCGTCGACGAATTTTCAGCACCGCCCTGAGCTGCGTCATGCGCAATGACGTAAGCTGCTCCTAGCGCCTTGAAGCTGCCAAGTCCCATCCTGCTACGCTCGTCCTTTATCCATATAGACGTGCCAAACGCGTCAATGACGGTGAGGGGTGTTTCAGCCGCTGCAGGGCACTGGCGCAAAAGAAGCTCAGGGGCTCCAACCGCGGTACTAGGCGGCGGTGCGCCATCTAAAACCTCTGAAGAAAGACCCACGCCGCGCCACTCATTTTTTCTGATTTTCATGCCTTAAACTTTCTAACAAGACGTTTGGGGTCGTTTTTGAAAAATACTACTATATACAACACCTTACATTTCCTTGAGTTCGCCGCCTGCGCCCACGGGCGGCTCATCACGGGTCGAAGCAACGCGTGGCACAAGCGCTTTTACCAGGTCCTTCATATCCAACGTTCCAACCGGTGCGTTATCTTTCATCACAATGTAACGATGCGAGGTATCACCGCCTGAGCGCGCAATCATACTTTCAAGGGTGTCGTCATGATCGGCCTCACCATCGGCATCAGATGGAACTGATCGGCCATCG
>Ga0102938_10001869_pt1 | contig 15967 bp, 12 predicted proteins | sample SalPonR2_B_D2_MG_FD_84516 | JGI IMG/M metagenome (GOLD analysis project Ga0102938, IMG submission 84516) | Salt pond soil microbial communities from South San Francisco under conditions of wetland restoration - Salt Pond MetaG R2_B_D2_MG | ecosystem: Environmental > Aquatic > Marine >...
ACCGCGCCTGATGGCAGAGTGATCGAAACCGGCCGACGAGATCCCGACGCCGTACGCGCAGGCGACTGGGACATCCACTCCGAGACCGGCGAGCCTCTCGCCGCCGTCCCGACGGACGAGCGCAAGCGCCCCGATCTCGCGTCTATCTACGCCCTGACCAAGTTCACGCAGGAACGTGCAGCGCTGATCTTCGGCGACGCCTATGGAACAGACACCGTCGCCCTCCGGCTCTTCAACGTGTTCGGCGCCGGGCAGGCCCTGTCGAACCCCTATACCGGCGTGCTCGCCAACTTCGCCTCGCGTCTCGCCAAGGGCGAGCGCCCGACCGTGTTCGAGGACGGACGGCAGAAGCGCGACTTCGTCCATGTCGAGGACGTGGCCCGCGCCTTCCGGCTCGCCTGGGAGGCTCCCGCGGCGGCCGGCGAGGTCTTCAACATCGGTTCGGGCCGGGCCTACACGATCACCGAGGTCGCGGGGCTTCTCGCCCACGAGATGGGTGTGCCGCACCTCGGTCCCGAGGTCCTCGGCAAGGCCCGCGCCGGCGACATCCGCAACTGCTTCGCCGACATCTCCAAAGCGGGCGATACCTTGGGTTTCGAGCCCCGTCATCGACTCGAGAGGTCGCTCGGCCCCTTCGTCGAATGGGTCAGCGGCGAGGTCGTCGAGGATCGAAACGCCGATATGCGCCGCGAGCTCGAGGCACGGAGGCTGGTGTCATGAACGACCCGGACTTCGGTTTCGTGGAATGGTTCCGGCTCGGCCAGTACGACCTCGTGGAAGAGACCCTGCCGGGGCTCAAAGCCTCCGGCGCGCGCTATCTCCGAACGCATGTGTCCTGGGCCGACGCTTTCGACGAAGGCGGAGAGTCGTGGTTCGACTGGCTCCTGCCGAAGCTCGGCCGGGACTTCGATCTCCTGCCTTGCGTCCACTACACGCCGCCGTCGATCTCCCGGACCGGCCGCTGCACCGGGGCACCGCACGACCTCAAGTCTTACGCCGATTTCATCGACGGGCTGCTGACCCGGCACGGAAAGCACTTCTCGCACGTCGAACTCTGGAACGAGCCCAACAACCTCCTCGACTGGGACTGGCGCGAGGACCAGACCTACGACCTGTTCTGCGAAATGGTCGGCGGCGCCGCCTACTGGATCCGCGCGCGCGGATGGAAGCCCGTCCTGGGCGGCCCCAGTCCCTTCGACCCGCTGTGGCTGGACCTGATGGGCCAGCGCGGCATCCTCGATCACTGTGCCGCGGTCGGCTTCCACGGATTCCCCGGCACCTGGGACAGCGAGGAAGGCAGCTGGCGCGGCTGGGACATGCATCTGGGCGAGATGCGCAACGTCCTCGACCGCTACAACGACGCCTCCGAGATCTGGATCACCGAGACCGGCTATTCGACCTGGCGCAACGACGAGATGGAGCAGGCACGGCGCTTCGCGCAGGCCGCGCATGCGCCCGCCGACCGGCTCTACTGGTATGGCTGGCGCGACCTTCCGCCCGACGTCGCGGTGCAGGAGGGTCTCTGGTTCGACCCCCGACACTATCACCTCGGCGCAGTCACCGCGGCAAACAGGCCCAAGCTGCTCGCGCGGCTCCTCTCGAAAGGAGGCATCGCCCGGGTCCGGGAAGTCACTCAACTCGCCACCCCCGGAGTCCGGCGCGCCGCGCACCCGGCAGTCGTGACGGGCGGCGCGGGCTTCATCGGATCGAACCTCGCCGACAGCCTGCTGTCCGACGGCGATGACGTGATCGTCATCGACAACCTGAGCCGGCCGGGCGTGGAGGAGAACCTTACCTGGCTCATCGCCCGGCACGGGCCCCGCGTCCACTTCGCGCCGGTCGATCTGCGACAGGAGGGAACGCTCGGCCAGACCGTCGAAGACGCCTCGGCTGTCTTCCACCTCGCCGGGCAGACCGCCGTGACGACAAGCCTCGAGAGTCCGGTCGAGGACTTCGAGGTGAACGCGCGGGGCACACTCAACCTGCTTGAGGCGGTGCGCGCGACGGGTCGCAAGGTGCCGGTACTCTTCGCGGGCACGAACAAGGTCTACGGGTCGCTGTCCGACATCGAGACGTGCTGCGACGACGACCGGTACCTGCCCGTCGATCCGTCCCTGCGACGGCAGGGCATCGGCGAGGACCGCGCCCTCGACTTCTGCACGCCATACGGCTGCTCCAAGGGCGTGGCGGACCAGTACGTCCTCGACTACGCGCGCTCCTATGGCATCCCGGCCGCAGTCCTGAGGATGAGTTGCATCTACGGCCCTCGCCAGTTCGGCACCGAGGACCAGGGATGGGTGGCGCATTTCCTGATCCGCGCGCTCGAAGGCCAGCCGATCTCGATCTTCGGCGACGGGCGACAGGTCCGCGATGTGCTGCACGTCTCGGACGCCGTCGCGGCCTATCGCGCGGCGCACGGGGGGATCGACGGTGTCGCCGGACGCGCGTTCAACCTCGGAGGCGGCCCAGCCAACGCCGTCAGCCTGCGCGACGTCCTCGGCGAGATCGGCCGCAGGCTGGGCGCGCCGGTCACGGTCAGCCATCACGACTGGCGGCCGGGCGATCAGCCGTATTTCGTCGCGGACACGCGCGCACTCCGGGCTGCGGCGGGATGGAGGCCTCGTATGAGATGGAGAGACGGCATCGGACAACTCGCCTCCTGGCTCGCCGAGCACCGCGCGCCCGCACGGCGGCGCCGCGAGCGTCGGAGGCTGCACGCATGAGACGGCTCCTGATGACGGTCGATGCCACCGGGGGCGTCTGGCGCTATGCCATGGACCTCGCACGCGGCCTGCAGGCGGAAGGAATCGAGACCGTGTTTCTCGGTCTCGGACCGGAGCCTGCCGCGCACGAGCGCCGCAAGGCCCAGGCCCTGGGGATCCTCGACTGGGCCCCCGCGCCGCTCGACTGGATGGTATCCGACGAATCCGACCTGTCGCACCTGCCGGCGCTCATCGCGGAGCGGGCCGCGCGTCATGGCGCGGGGGCCATTCAGGTCAACGTCCCCTCGCAGGCCGCCGGGATGCCGGAGGGTCTGCCCGTGGTGGCGTTTCACCACTCCTGCGTCGCGACCTGGTTTCGCGCCGTGCGGGGACACGCGCTTCCCGACGCGTGGTCCTGGCAGGCACGCCTTACGCGGCGAGGACTTGAGCGCGCGGATGCCGTCGCCGCACCGAGCCGCTCCCACGCCGAGGCCGTCGCCGCGTGCTACCCCGGCGCCGGCCGGATCGCAGTCGTCCCGAATGCCGTGAAGGTGACGGAGACCGCAGGTGGCGACGCGCCCTATGTGGCCGCCTCGGGACGCTGGTGGGACGACGGCAAGAACGGCGCCACGCTCGACGCCGCGGCGGGACGCATGATCTGGCCGGTCGTGATGACCGGCCCGACGCGGTCGCCGACGTCGCAGAGCTTCACGCCGGCGCGGGCCGTTGCCGCGGGACCGCTCCCCCACGATGCCGCTCTCGCGCTGACCCGCGAGGCAGGGATTTTCGTCGCGCCCTCGCTCTACGAACCCTTCGGTCTCGCCGTGGCGGAGGCCGCCCGCGTCTCCCGACCGCTGGTTCTGGCCGACATCCCGACGTTCCGGGAGCTTTGGGACGGTGCGGCACTGTTCTTCCCGGCAAACGATCCGGACGCACTTTGCGACGCCGCCAACCGGCTCATCGAGGATCCCGTCGTGCGCCGCCGCCTCGGGCACGCGGCGCAGATGCGCGCCCGCCGCTTTACCACGGCCGCGCAGGCCCGGGCGATGAGACGCCTTCTCGACGGCCTGGCATCCAACCAGCCGATCGCGGGGATCCCCTGATGCGGTTTCTGTTTTACACGCACTCGCTGGTTTCCGACTGGAACCACGGAAACGCGCATTTCCTCCGCGGCGTGATGCGTGACCTCGTGCGTCGCGGCCACGAGGCGACCGCCCTGGAACCCGCGCGATCCTGGAGCCGCGAAAATCTCGTGGCGAGCCAGGGCGCGCGCCCGGTGGCGATGTTCGCCGCTTGCTTTCCGGATTTGCGGGCCAAGGTCTATGAGCCGGACTTCGAGCACGAACGTCTCCTCTCGGAAGCCGATGTCGTCATCGTCCACGAATGGACCGATCCCGATCTCGTGGCGAGGATCGGCACGGCCCGAACGTCAGGAGGCCGCTTCACGCTCCTCTTCCACGATACTCACCACCGGGCAGTGACCCGCGAAGGAGAGATCAGCGCGCTCGATCTTACCGGCTATGACGGCGTCCTCGCCTTCGGGGAAGCGCTGCGCGAACGATACCTGCGCGCTGGCTGGGGTCGGCAGGTCTTCACGTGGCACGAGGCCGCCGACGTTACCCTGTTCCGTCCCATGCCGGAGGCACGGGAGCGCGGCGATCTCGTCTGGATCGGCAACTGGGGCGACGGCGAGCGCAGCGCGGAGCTGTCGGAGTTCCTGATCGAACCCGCCGCATCGCTCGGCCTCCGTGCCACGGTCCATGGTGTCCGGTACCCCGAGGAGGCACGGCTCCGGCTCGCCCGGGCGGGGATCGACTACCGCGGATGGATCGCGAATTCCGACGTCCCTGCGGCCTTCGCATGCCAGCGTGTCACGGTTCACGTGCCCCGCAGGCCCTACACGAGAGAACTCCCTGGCATTCCAACGATCCGGCCGTTCGAAGCACTGGCCTGCGGCATTCCCCTTGTCAGCGCGCCCTGGACCGATGCCGAAGGGCTGTTCCGCCCGGACGACTACCTCGTCGCGTCCGACGGACATGCCATGCGGACCCACCTGCGGACCCTTGTCAACGACTCCGACGCGCGCCGCGAGATCGCCGACCGGGGGCTCGAGACGATCCGCGGCCGCCATACCTGCCGCCACCGCGTCGACGAGATGTTCGGCATCCTCGACCGACTTGGCGCGCCTTCTTTCGTCCCGGAGACTGTCTGATGCGGGACATCGCCTTCTACGGGTCGAGCCTCCTGTCCGCCTACTGGAACGGCGCCGCGACCTATTACCGGGGCATCCTCGGCGCCCTCGCCCGGCGCGGCTACCGCATCACCTTCTACGAGCCCGATGTGCACGACCGGCAGACGCATCGGGATATCGATCCGCCGGACTGGTGTGAGGTCGTGGTCTACGAGGGCACCGTTTCCGCGCTCAAGGAGGCCGCGGGGCGCGCCACCTGCGCCGACATCGTCGTGAAGGCCAGCGGCGTGGGATTCGAGGACGACCTTCTGTTCGCGGAAGTGATGACCGCCGCCCGTCCTGGCGCGCTCAGGGTCTTCTGGGACGTCGACGCGCCCGCGACGCTTGCCGGACTCGAGCCTTTCCCCGATCACCCGCTCCGCCGCGCGCTTCCCTCGCTCGACCTCGTGCTGACCTACGGAGGCGGCGATCCCGTCGTCTCCGCCTACACAGCGCTCGGGGCGCGGCGCTGCGTCCCGATCTACAACGCGCTCGATCCCGCGACGCACCATCCAGTCGCGCCCGAACGGCGCTTCGAGGCCGAACTCGCCTTTCTCGGCAACCGCCTGCCCGACCGCGACGACAGGGTCCGCGAATTCTTCCTCTCTCCCGCCGCCGGCAATCCCGCTCACCGGTTCCTCATTGGAGGATCCGGATGGGAGAACGTCGCGATGCCGGGCAATGTCGCGCGCCTGGGCCACGTCCCGACCGCCGACCACAACGCCTTCAATTCGAGCCCGTCTATGGTCCTGAACGTGGCTCGGGACAGCATGGCCAAGACCGGATTCTCACCCGCCACCCGCATCTTCGAGGCCGCGGGAGCCGGTGCCTGCCTCGTCACCGACGACTGGGAAGGGATCGAGACCTTCCTCGAGCCCGGCAAGGAGATCCTCGTCGCCCGCGACGGGCAGGACGTCGCGGACATCCTCTCGACCGTGACCCGCTCCGAGGCCGCGGCGATCGGCAGCGCCGCCCTGCGCCGCGTACATGCGGACCACACGTACGACCGCCGGGGCGAAGAGGCGCATGCCGTTTTCGAGGCTTACGCGACACGAACGGAAGCCGCGGAATGAGCGAGCCGCTGAAGATCGTCTTCATCGGACTGTCGATCACCTCGTCCTGGGGGAACGGCCACGCCACCACCTATCGTGCCCTCATCAAGGGCCTCGCGCAGGAGGGGCACCGGGTCCTCTTCCTCGAACGCGACGTGCCCTACTACGCCGAGAACCGCGACATGCCCTGTCCGGAGTTCTGCGATCTCGGGCTCTATGGGGATCTCGACGAGGCATTCGCCCGCTACGGCCCACTGATCGACGGCGCGGATGCGGTGATCGTGGGCTCCTACGTCCCAGAAGGCGCCAAGCTGATCTCCCGCCTGCTCACCCGCGTGCGTCGGCTCTGCTTCTACGACATCGACACACCCGTCACACTGGCGGCGCTCGACCAGGGCAAGCGGGACTATCTGACGCCCGGCCAGATCCCCTGTCTCGACGTCTATTTCTCGTTCTCCGGCGGCGAGGTGCTCGAGCATCTCGAGCATGCGCGGGGAGCACGCCGCGCCGAGGCGCTCTATTGCGCAGTCGACACCGACCGCCACGCGCCCGCGCCGGACACCGCGAAACGCTGGGATCTCGGCTATCTCGGCACCTACAGCGACGACCGGCAACCGACGCTCGACGCGCTCCTTCTCGAGCCCGCGCGCCGCCTTCCCGACCGACGCTTCGTCGTCGCGGGGCCGATGTACCCCGACACGATCGATTGGCCGGACAACGTGGAGCGGATCGAGCATCTTCCGCCTGCCCGTCATCCGGCCTTCTACTCTGCGCAACGCTTCACGCTGAACGTCACGCGCGCCGACATGAAGCGGATGGGCTGGTCACCCAGTGTCCGGCTCTTCGAAGCGGCCGCCTGCGGGACGCCCGTGATCAGCGACCGCTGGGCGGGGCTGCACGACATCTTCCCCGACGGACGCGCCATCCTCACGGCGTCAACGACAGATGACGTGGTCGCTGCGCTCACGCAACTGCCCGACGGCACGGCCGGCGCCATCGGGCAGACCGCGCGGAACATCGCGCTGCGCGATCATTCAGGCCGCGCCCGCGCGCGACAGCTGGTCCGCGTCCTCGAAAGCCTGACCGCCAATGCGGTTAACACCTGATGACAAAGCCCAGAGGAAGTCGTTTGAACCCTGATCGGACGTCCATCACCAGCGCGGCGGAGTTCCTCCCCTGCCGGGCCGGAATCGGAGCGGCGGAAGCGCCGCACGGAGCGGTACGACGGCTCGCAGGTGCCATGTGACCCGCCGCGACGCACTCCGCAGAAAGGCCGACACAGAGCTGGAACAGCGCATCGTCGACCTTGGACCGTGGTTTCAGAACCTCAGGATCGACGGGATCGAGACTGCGCCCGATCACTTCCTCGGGGACTACCCGCGGTTCAAATGGGAGAAATTCCAGCACGTCGTGCCCGAGGACCTGTCCGGGTGCACGGTCCTGGATATCGGCTGCAATGCGGGCTTCTACTCCCTCGAGATGGCCCGGCGCGGCGCCGACCGGGTCGTGGCGATCGACACCGATCCGCACTACCTGGCGCAAGCGCGGTTCGCCGCCGACGAGGCGGGCGCGCGGATCGAGTTTCGCGAGATGTCGGTCTACGACGTGGGCCAACTGGGAGAGCGGTTCGACTTCGTCATCTTCATGGGCGTGCTCTACCACCTGCGTCACCCGCTTCTGGCGCTCGACCTCATCCACGAGCATGTGGCGAAGGATCTCATGCTGTTCCAGTGCATGCTGCGCGGACCGGAGCAGGTTTTCGTCCCGCCCGACGACACGCCCTTCGACGACGAGGCACGCTTCGACCGGCTCGATCATCCGCTTCTCTACTTTGTCGAAGATCGATATGCGGCGGATCCGACGAACTGGTTCGTGCCGAACCGCGCGGGCGTCGAGGCGATGCTGCGCAGCTCGGGCTTTCGCATCACGGCGCATCCCGAGCGCGAGGTCTACCTTTGCACCGTCGAGGAGCGTCCCTGGTGGGCGAATGCCCCGCCCGGGATCGCACCCTGAACACCCGCCCCGACGGCGCCGGCCGTGCATCGACGCGGCTGCTTTGAAGAGGCTGGCTCCTGGGGTACAAGCCATTCATGACGCGCATCGGAAAACGCTCTTCGGCCCGCCTCGCAGTGCATGCGGTTGTCCTCGCGGCTGTTGTTTTCCTGTCGGCGGTCATGGCCGAGGCCCAGGACACCGCGGCCCCAGAAGCGCCCTCAGGTCAGATCGCCGTCGGCTCGTCCGAGATAGACGACGAAGAAATCCGGGACCGGATACGCGCTATCCTCGGCGAAATGGCCGGGTTCGAGGACGTGGACGTGTCGGTTTCATCCGGGGTCGTGACCGTCTCGGGCGAGGTGATCGACGCGGCCGCCGAGGAGACGCTGCGCAGCGTCGTGAACCGCGTCGACGGCGTCGTCGCGCTCGAGAACGAGGTCACGCAGACGGCCGACCTCGAGGTCAGGCTGGCGCCGGCGATCGAGCGCCTGCGCCAGCGGGTCGAACGGATCGCCGTCAATGCGCCGATGTTCGTTCTGGCCCTCCTGGCGTTTGCCATCGTCTTCGTTGCGGGATGGCTGCTGACTAGCAGGTTCCACTTCTGGGAGCGTCTGGCGCCGAACGCGTTCATCTCCGACATCTATCGGACGGTCGCCCGCTTCCTCTTCGCCGCGGTCGGGCTCGTCGTCGCGCTCGACATCCTGAATGCCACGGCGCTGATCGGCGCCGTGCTCGGGGCGGCCGGCCTCGTCGGACTGGCCGTGGGGTTCGCCGTCCGTGACACGGTCGAGAACTTCATAGCGTCGGTTCTTCTCAGCCTGCGTCAGCCATTCCGCCCGAACGACGTGGTCGACATCAATGGCGACCTCGGAAGCGTCGCCCGCCTGACCTCGCGTGCGACCATTCTGATCTCACCGGACGGCAACCAGATCCGGATTCCAAACGCCACGGTGTTCAAGGGCAGGATCGTCAACTACACCCGGGACCCCCATCGGCGGTTCGTCTTCACGCTCGGCGTCGGGCCCGAGACCGACCTTGCCGCGGCGCTGTCGCGTGGCACCGAGGCGCTGGCCGGTCTTCCGTTCGTTCTTGCCGATCCGCCGGTCTCCGCCTGGATCGAGGATGTGGGAGAGTCCAGCATCCTCGTCACCTTCGCCGCATGGGCCGATCAGACCCGGTCCGACTTTCTCAAGGCGCGGGGAGAGGCCATCAGGGTCACCAAGACCGCGCTGGAAGCGGAAGGCATCAGCCTGCCGGAACCGACGTACAGGCTGAAGATGGAGACCGGGGGCACGGACGCCGGCGAACCCCGAGCCGCGGTCAGGCCGCCGTCCGCGACCCTCGCGCTCGAAGCCCTTCCAGATGCGGCGACACCGGATCACGCCGGTCTCGCCACCGAAAAGGTGCTGGAACGGGAACGCGGATCGAAGGACACCTCCCCCGACCTTCTGAGCGACGCCAGAGAGGCGGAATAGCCGCAGGAGAGCGACACCACCGCGATCGGCGTTGCCAGGACCGACCGAAAAGACCTCGGAGGTCGGTTTCCGGGTGCATGACCAGCCAGAGAGGGGCTACTGTGGGCTCATGAGCTCGTGGCCCCCCGACACTGACAGCGTCACGCGGCGCTTTCGCGCGTCGCCGGAGCGTCCTCTCGCGATGCTGAAGCTTTGCCCGGTCTACGCTCCGACACCGCTTCGCAACCTGCCCGGGCTCGCGAGGGATCTGAATGTCGGACTGCTGCTGGCCAAGGACGAGTCCCAGCGCATGCGGCTTGGAAGCTTCAAGGCGCTGGGCGGCGTCTACGCGGTGGCCCAGATCATCTGCGACGCGTCGGGCGCACGGACTCCGGACGCGCCGGACGCGCAACGCGCCGCCGCGGGCCTGACCTTCGTGAGCGCGAGCGCCGGCAATCACGGGCTGGCCGTCGCGGCCGGCGCCCGGATCTTCGGCGCTCGTGCCGTGATCGTTCTGGACGAAAGCGTGCCGGAGGCCTTCGCGGCACGTATCCGCGCCTCCGGTGCGGAGGTTCGCCGCGCACCCGGCGTCTACGAAGACGCGGTCGAGCTTGCGGGGCGCCTCGCTGACGAGGAAGACTGGCTCCTTCTCGCCGACGGGTCCTGGCCTGGCTACACAACCCGCCCCGCACTGGTGATGGAGGGCTATTCCGTTCTCGCACAGGAATGCCACGACATGCTCTGCAGGACCGGCGACTGGCCGACGCATGTCTTCCTTCAGGCAGGTGTGGGAGGCATGGCTGCCGCCGTCGCGGCCCATGTCCGCACCTGCTGGCCTCATCAGCCCGTCATCGCGGTGGTCGAACCCGAAGAAGCGGCGTGCTTGCGCGACAGCGTCCGGGAAGACCGCGTGACACGCGCGTCGGGCGCGGTGTCGAACATGGGCCGGCTCGACTGCAAGGACGCCTCGCTCATCGCATTCGAGTCGCTCCGCCGCGATGCCGACATGTTCCTGACCGTCACCGACCGCAAGGCGAGCGAGGCCGTCGGTCTCCTCGACCGACACGGCATTTCCTCGACACCGTCGGGAGCAGCCAGCATCGCAGCGGTTCGCCAGATCGCGCCCTCTGCCGACGCGCGCTGCCTCGTCATCGTCACTGAATGCGGCCCGCACGGGGAAGGATCGTAGGCACCGGCAAGCAGCAGGGCCTCAGCCGGATCGCAGGCGCAGCGGAGCCTCGACGATGTGTCGCCGCATGAGGTCTGCCGCTTCCTGGGCCTCGCCCTCCACCATGGCCGCGAAGATCCGATCGTGTTCGTCCCAGACCTGAACCGACATTCCGGGGTGCTGGAGAACCCGTCCCATGGAGCGGCGAAGATGCTGCCAGTTGAGGCGCATCGTGTCGACGACGATGTCGTTGCCGCTGAGGGCGTAGATATGTCCGTGGAAATCGATGTCGGCCTGCAGAACGCCCGCTTCGTCCCCCGATCGGACCTTTGTCTTGCCGAACTCGACGATGCGCCGCCCCTCGGATATTGCCGGCCCGTCGAGGTTGGCCGTTGCCAGAGTGACGGCCAGAGGCTCGATGGCGGACCGGAACTCGTAGATCGACCTGAAGAGCGTCTCGTCCACGGGCGCCACGACGACGCCTCGCCGGCCCGTCTCCATGACGAAGCGCTGCGCCTTCAGCATCGCTATCGCACTGTTCACGGGCTGCCGCGAGACCTGCAAACGGTCGGCAAGCTCGTCCTGATTGAGACGATCGCCCGGCGGCAACTGCCCGGTGCAGATGGCTTCGAGAATCGCCTCGTAGGTCTGATCGACAAGAGACTTCGAAGGGGCGAGTGCTTCCATTGGGTCCGGTCCGCCTTCTGCCGTGAAGATTTCTGCTAGACTGCATACCGCATTTCGTATACGAATTGAACCCGCTTTGGGAGGAACGACACATGCAAGACAACTTGCCCATCCGGGTGCTCCTGGCGAAGGTGGGGCTCGACGGCCACGATCGCGGCGTCAAGGTCGTCGCGCGCACCCTGCGCGATGCCGGGATGGACGTGATCTACACCGGCCTGCACCGCACGCCCGACGAGGTCGTCACGGCGGCGGTGCAGGAGGACGTGGACGTGCTTGGTGTGAGCCTTCTGTCGGGCGTGCAGATGACCGTCTTCCCGAAGATCTTCCGCCTTCTGGAGGAAAAGGGGGCGGAGGACATGATCGTGGTCGCCGGCGGCGTCATGCCGGACGAGGACATGGCCGCCCTGCGGGAGATGGGCGTGGCCGAAGTCATGCTTCAGGACACGCCGCCGCAACAGATCATCGATCGCCTCACGCAACTCGTTTCCGAGCGAGGCGCCCGATAGAGGCGGCGGCCCGGGCGGAAGCAACCAAGACAAGACCCGCTTTCGTGCCGCAGAACGCGTTGCCAGCGCCCGCTTCGCACGCACCGCCACGGGAGGGACCGGGGCGCAAACCGGAGGAGACCTGATGGAAGCCTGGACGTTTCCGCCCCGCTATGACGAAAGCTACGTTCCGCCCCCGGACCAGAAATACTGGTTTCCCGAGCGCGAGACGATGGCGCCGGGCGACCGGGACCGCGCGATCCTCGAGCGTCTCAAGGAAGTCTGCGCCTATGCCTACGAGCATGCGCCCTTCTATCGCCGCAAGTGGGACGAGGCCGGCTTTCACCCCGGCCAGTTGAAGTCGCTCGAGGACTTCGAGACGCGGGTTCCAATCGTCCGCAAGGACGAACTCCGCACCGCGCAGGCGAGCGCGCCACCGTTCGGCGATTATCTCTGCATTCCGGAAGCCGACGTCCACCGCATCCATGGCACCAGCGGCACGACGGGGAGACCGACCACCTTCGCCATCGGCCGGAACGACTGGGACGCCATCCGGAACGCCCATGCCCGGATCATGTGGGGGATGGGGATCCGGCCGGGCGACATCGTCTGCGTCGCCGCGATCTTCAGCCTCTACATCGGGAGCTGGGGCGCGCTCGCGGGCTCCGAGCGTCTCGGCGCCAAGAGCTTCCCGTTCGGGGCGGGCGCGAGCGGCATGAGCCTGCGCTGCGCCCAATGGCTCGACATGCTCAAGCCCGCCGCCTTCTACGGAACGCCGACCTACGCGCTGCATCTCGCCGACGTCGCGCGCGAGAACGGGATCGACCCGAAGGGCTTCGGCCTCCGGACCCTGTTCTTCTCCGGCGAACCCGGCGCGTCCATCCCGGCCGTGAAGTCGCGCATCGAAGAGCTTTACGGCGCCCGCGTCATCGATTGCGGCTCGATGGGCGAGGCGACGCCCTGGATGAACGTCGCGGGCAGTGCCGAGACGGACGGCCTGCTGTGCTGGCAGGACGTCGTCTACACCGAGGTCTGCGACCCGACGACCCACAGGCGGGTGCCCTACGGCCAGCGCGGCACGCCGATCTACACCCATCTCGAGCGGACGTCGCAGCCGATGATCCGCCTGATGTCGGGCGACCTCACGCTCTGGACCGATGATCCCGCGCCTTGCGGCCGCACCTATCCCAGATTGCCGCACGGCATCATCGGGCGGATTGACGACATGTTCACGATCCGCGGCGAGAACGTCTACCCGAGCGAGATCGACGCCGCTCTGAACGAAACCCCCGGCTACGGCGGAGAACACCGCATCCTGATCACCCGCGACGGCGCGATGGACGAACTGGCGGTCCGGGTCGAGGCGAACGAGGAGACATGGTCGTCTTCCGAACGGCAGGGCGCGTTCCGCGATCTCGTCGCCCGGCGTCTCAACACGCTCCTGGGCCTGCGGGCCGTCGTCGAGCTTGCCGAGCCGAAAAGCATCGACCGGACGGACTTCAAGGCGCGCCGTGTCATCGACGACCGCGCGGCGCTGCGCGAGATGATGAACCGCATGGAGAAGGCGTCCTCCGCATGAGCCGGCCCTACGTCGCGTCCGAAGACCTCGTCGCCCGCGTCCGTGAGGGCAAGACCGCCGCGGTCGCGCGGCTGATCTCGCGGGCGGAGGCGGGCGTGCCGGAGGCGCGGACGGCCGTGGGCGAGATCTACCGCCTGGCCGGCCGGGCGCACGTCATCGGCATTACCGGCGTCCCCGGATCGGGAAAGTCGACGCTCGTCAGCAAGCTCGCGGAACGGCTGCGCGCGCGCGACCAGACCGTCGCCATCGTCGCGGTCGATCCCTCGAGCCCCTACTCGGGCGGGTCGATCCTCGGCGACCGGATCCGGATGTCGGACCTCGTCCTCGACGAGGGCGTCTTCATCCGCTCGATGGCAACCCGGGGCGCGGTCGGCGGGATGGCACATGCCGCGCTGGATGTCGTGGATATCCTCGACGTCGCGGGCTTCGACGTCGTGATCATCGAGACGGTCGGCGTGGGACAGGACGAGGTCGAAATCGCGAGCGCGTCGCAGACCACGGTGGTCGTCTCGGCACCGGGTCTCGGCGACGAAGTGCAGGCGATCAAGGCCGGGATGCTCGAGATCGCGGATATCCACGTTGTCTCGAAGGCCGATCGCTCTGACGCCAACCGGGCGATCACCGATCTGAAGATGATGCTGAAGGACCAGATGCCCCGGACGGGCGACTGGCGACCGCCCGTGTTCGGGGTCTCCTCGCTCGACGTCTCGGGCTTCGACGCGTTGATCGGGGCGCTGGATCAGCATCGGGAGGTGATGGCGGGGCCTGCGGGCGAGGCCCGGCAGCGGGCCATCGCCAGATTCCGTCTGGCCAAGACGGGCGAGCGACTGCTTCTCGAGCGCTTCCGCGCCGCGCTGGCAACGGACGAGGAAGAGCGCACCGACGCGCTCGCCGCAAGACGGCAGGATCCATACGAGACGGCGGACGCCTTCGTCCGCGGCTTCATGGGAGGATGATGACATGACGGACAAGATCGGCACGACATCCACGGAGGACATCGAGCAGCAGGTTGAGGAGTGGGAGCAGACGGAGGTCGCGGCGTTCCTCGCCCGGCAGCCCGAGCGGAAGGACCAGTTCTTCAGCATCGGGGATTTCCCGGTGAAGCGGACCTACACCGCCGCGGACATCGCCGACACCCCGATCGAGGACATCGGCCTGCCGGGGCGCTACCCGTTCACCCGTGGCCCCTACCCCACGATGTACCGCGGCCGCCCCTGGACGATGCGCCAGATCGCCGGCTTCGGCACCGGCGAGGACACCAACAAGCGCTTCAAGTACCTCATCGAGCAGGGGCAGACCGGCATCTCGACCGACTTCGACATGCCGACCCTCATGGGCTACGACAGCGATCATCCGATGTCCGAGGGCGAGGTGGGACGCGAAGGCGTCGCCATCGACACGCTCGCCGACATGGAGGCACTGCTCGAAGGCATCGACCTGGAGAACATCTCGGTCTCGCTGACGATCAATCCGACCGCGTGGATTCTCTTCGCGATGTACGTCGTCCTTGCCGAAAAGCGGGGCTACGATCTCGACAAGCTCTCAGGCACGGTTCAGGCGGACATCCTGAAGGAGTACATGGCGCAGAAGGAGTATATCTTCCCGATCGCGCCGTCGGTTCGCATCGTGCGCGACCTGATCGCCTATTCCGCGCAGAACATGAAGCGCTACAACCCGATAAACATCTCGGGCTACCACATATCGGAAGCCGGGTCCTCGCCGGTGCACGAGGCGGCGTTCACCCTCGCGAACCTGATCGTCTACGTCGAGGAAGTCACCAAGACCGGGGTGGACGTGGACGACTTCGCGCCGCGGCTCGCGTTCTTCTTCGTCAGCCAGGCCGACTTCTTCGAGGAGATCGCCAAGTTCCGCGCGCTCCGCCGCTGCTACGCCAAGATCATGAAGGAGCGCTTCGGCGCGAAGAAGCCCGAGTCGATGCGCCTGCGCTTCCACTGCCAGACGGCGGCGGCGACGCTGACCAAGCCCCAGTACATGGTGAACGTGGTGCGCACCGCGATGCAGGCGCTCTCGGCCGTCCTCGGCGGCGCGCAGTCGCTGCACACCAACGGCTACGACGAGGCCTTCGCGATCCCGACCGAGGACGCGATGCGGCTCGCGCTCCGGACCCAGCAGGTGATCGCGGACGAGACCAACGTCACGCAGGTCGTCGATCCGCTCGGAGGCTCCTACTACGTCGAGGCGCTGACCAACGACTACGAGAAGAAGATCTTCGAGATCCTCGACGAGATCGACGAACGCGGCGGCACCATCAAGCTGATCGAGGAAGGCTGGTTCCAGAAGCACATCGCCGACTTCGCCTACGAAACCGCACTGAGAAAGCAGTCCGGTGAAAAGCCCGTGATCGGTGTGAACAGGAACCGCATGGAAGGTCCCGAGGAGAGCGTCGAGACGCATCCCTACGATCCGACCACGGCCGAGCGCCAGATCTCCCGCCTGAAGCGTGTGCGCGCAGAGCGCGACGAAGCGAAGGTGCAGGCGCTCCTGAAGGAACTCGTGGAGGTCGCCAAGGACGACAGCGGGAACATCGTCCCGGTGACGATCGAGCTGGTCCGCGAAGGCGCAACCATGGGAGATATCGTCGAAACCCTGAAGAC
>Ga0102938_10001870_pt1 | contig 15967 bp, 12 predicted proteins | sample SalPonR2_B_D2_MG_FD_84516 | JGI IMG/M metagenome (GOLD analysis project Ga0102938, IMG submission 84516) | Salt pond soil microbial communities from South San Francisco under conditions of wetland restoration - Salt Pond MetaG R2_B_D2_MG | ecosystem: Environmental > Aquatic > Marine >...
ATCTCGCGAATCGAGGCAGCGCCGAAGCCCTTTTCGGAGAACACCTTCACGGCGCTGTCCAGGATCTGGTCCGGGGCCTGTTCAGTGGGGGTATCACTGCTCCGGGAGGGGCGCGTTGTGCGTGGAGGCCTGGACATGCGGAGCACCTGCCTGGTGGAAAGTTGCATATTAACCAAATGGTTGACAAATGCAATACGTATGGTTAATTATTGCCCCATAACAGTGTCTGGACTCGTAACCAGGCCGGACAATCCATTCAGGTATGAGTTAATCGTATGCTTACCAGAACCCGCAGATAATGTTGTTGCGATGCTTACAGCACACGTTGAACAGCCCGCAGCGCTGGCTGGCTGGCGTCCTGTTGCTGGTGACGCTGGTCCCGGCCGACGTGTTCAGCGGTTCCCGGTTATACGCTGCCGAATCCGCTGAGCCGATCCCGTGGCGGGTACACCAGCAGCAACGGGAACAGGCAGTGCTGGCGCGGCAGGCCGAATTTGTCGCGGCACTCGCTCCACGGGTGACCGAGGGAAACCTGGGCGGCGTGCCGGTGTTGTGGGTGCGGCCTCCTGACTGGGTCGACAAGGGCAAGCTGGTCCTATACACCCATGGCGGTGGTTACGTGATGCTGAGCGCCCGTTCCACGCTAGCCAGCTCCGCGCTGGTGGCACACCGTTCCGGGCTGCAGGTGGTGTCCGTGGACTACACCCTCGCCCCGCACTCGCGCTGGCGTGAAACCACGGGGCAGGTGGTGGCGGTGTTCGAGGCGCTGCTTGAGGAGGGCTATACGCCGGCGGACATCGTGATGTACGGCGATTCCGCAGGCGGCGGATTGGCCGCCGGTTCGGTGCTGCGCATGCGCGATCAGGGTCTCGCTATGCCCGCCGCACTGGTCTTGTGGTCTCCGTGGTCGGACCTCAGCGACCACGGTCAGGGTGGTGCCCGCCAGCCGGGGGATCAGGCGGGGCTGGATCCCGCGTACCTGCAACAGGCGGCCGCAGCCTATGCCGATCCCGGTGACCAGAAGCACCCCTGGGTATCTCCGGTGTACGCCGATTACACCGCGGGATTTCCGCCCACGCTGATCCAGGGAAGTACAGCGGAGCGCCTGCTGGATAGCATCGTGCGCCACTATCGGGCGCTGGACAACAGCAGCCAGCGGGTCTGGCTGGATCTCTATCCGGATGCCGTGCATGTGTTCCAGGTGCACCAGGCCGGCTCATCGCATGCCGAGATGGCACTGAATAAATCGGTCGCCTTCATGCGCCGCCATCTCGGTGTGGGTGCTGACAGCGCGACCAGATGACACAGCACGAACCGATTTTTCTGGACTGACGGCGGCCCGGTAGGCCGCGGGGATGTAATAATGAGAGCACCTACAATAGTTGGTAGCGGTATAGGCCTGGCGTTGCTCGCGTGCGCGCAAGGTGTGGTGTCCCAGGATGGCGCCGTGATGCTCGAGGAAGTCATCGTGACCGCCCAGAAGCGCAGCGAATCCTTGCAGGATACTCCGATATCACTGGCGGCCTTCGACAGTACGATGCTGGAAAATCAGGGCATTGATGGCCTGGATGACATCGCGTCGCGGGTACCCTCACTGGCGATTGAGCCTTTTCCCACCAACAACGCCACGCTGCGGATCTTTATCCGTGGTGTTGGTTTGGCCGATGCCCAGATTACGCAGGACCCACCCGTCGGGGTTTACCTGGACGGCGCCTACATCGCCCGTTCCACTGGCCTGGCGCTGGACGTTGCGGAACTCGAGCGCATCGAAGTGCTGCGGGGTCCCCAGGGCACGCTGTACGGCCGCAACTCCACGGGGGGTGCCATCAACCTGATCACGCGCCCTCCAAGCACCGACGGCATAGGCTTCCGGCAACAGCTCACTGTGGGTAATCGCGATCGGTTCACAGCCAAGTCCAGCCTCAATCTGCCTTTGGGCGATAGCGTGGCGCTGCGCGTGTCCTATCTCGATTCCACGGTGGACGGCTTTGTCGACAATACCGGCCCGGGTGAGGATTTCGGTGACCGGGATCAGCAGGGCTATCGGGCGGCCTTGCGCTGGGAACCCACCGATACGCTGCGCCTGGATTACGCCTTTGATCATGCCGACATGAAGTTCGTCAATTACCCCTATCAACCGGTGCTGCCACCGCATATCGACCCGCCGGGCAGTCCGGATCGCAACGTCATCGACCAGATCGCCGAGCAGGCACAGACCTTTGTTGAGTTCCAGGGCAACCGTCGCAGCGAAATGGCCACGCCGGTGCCGATGCTTGAAACGACCACCCGTATCGAGGGCCACATGCTGACGCTGGGCTGGCAGGCGGGGCAGAATCTTGACATCAAACTGATCAGCGCCTGGCGGGAGCTGCAGGACGAGCCCTACGCCGACCTGAGCGGTGGCAGCGAGTCGCCGGACTATCGCGTTGACAACAACGACTACACCAGCCGCGATGGCTCCCTGTACCTGCCGCGTGTGCCCGGCGGGATCGACCAGCAGCAGCAATCCCACGAGCTGCAGTTTATCGGCCAGATAAACCCGCGGCTGGATTACATTCTGGGCGCCTATTATTTCGAGGAAAACGCCACCTCGGATTCTTTCCCGATGAGCCATCAATCCACCAGCCCGTTCAGCGTCACTGATAACGGTAGCGAGATAGCCAGCACCTATGCGGTGACCACCTCCGCCGCCGATTTCGAGATCGACAACACCGCCTGGGCGCTCTACGGGCGGCTGGCGTGGACGCCCCCGGTGTGGGACGAACGCCTGACGCTGACCGTGGGAGCCCGCTACTCGGACGACGAACGCAAGGTCAGCCGCAGTACCGCCAGCGCCACCCTGTTCGAGACGGAAACCATCAACAAGGCGACGGGCGCCGCTTCCGCCACCGCGCCAACCACGGTGCAATCGACCAGTTTCTCGGCTGACGCGAGCAATAGCTACAGCGATGATTCCATCGAGCTGATCGGCGAATACGCACTGCAGGATAATGCGAAGCTGTACCTGAAATACGCAGAGGCCTACAAGAGCGGCGGCTACAACACGCGCGAGCCGGACGAGGCGTTTTTCCAGCGCGGCTTTGACCAGGAAAAAGTGAGTGCCTGGGAGCTGGGCATCAAGAGTGAATGGCTGGACCGACGGCTGCGCCTCAACGGTGATGTGTTCTACAGCAGTTACACCGATATACAGTTGCAGTTCAAACTGCCCGGCGCGCTCACCGATGCCAGGGTGGTGAATGCCGGCGAAGCCGAGATGCAAGGGCTGGAACTGGATCTGGATTTTCTGGCGACCCCGGCCCTGCTCCTGCGCCTGAGCTACGCCTTTCTGGACGCGGAGATCACCGAGGCCGTTGACCCCCTGACGGGCGCGGACGCGAGCGATGACTTCACCTTCAGTTCGGCGCCGGAACATTCGCTGAGCGCCGCGCTGGACTGGACTGTCGCCGAACTGGGCTGGGGCCGGTTGGGTTTCAACGCCAGCTACAGTTACATGGATGACCGCGACGGTTCGACCCGCACGGATATTGCCGAGGACATTTACCTGCCCGGTTACGACCTGGTGAATGCCCGGCTGGCGCTGGAAGATATTGCCGTGGCCGGTGGCACGCTGACGTTGGCCGCCTGGGGCAAGAACCTGCAAGACACCGAGTACGTGATTAACGGGCTTGCCGCGCTGACACATGCCAGCCGTTCTGTCATCTGGGGTGATGCGCGCACCTGGGGTGTGGACGCGATTTACCGCTACTGAGCGTTCTCTGGGGGCAAGCCCATGCTGAAACCTGTGGACATGAGGATGGTCGCCGTCGCTGCCCTTGCCGGGCTGCTGGCACCAGCATCGTTGGTGGCGCAGGAACCGCGCCTGTTGTGGGGCGATACGCACGTGCACACGGCCTTTTCGGCGGACGCGTTCACCATGGGCAATCGCGACGCCACACCGGAGGTGGCCTACCGGTTTGCCCGCGGCGAGCCGGTGATACACCCTTATCACCGGGCCCGCATGCAACTCGCTACGCCGCTGGATTTTATCGTCGTGGCCGACCACGCCGAGAACCTGGGTGTGCTCCGGGAGATCTATTATCGAGGGGTGCAACTGGAGCAACCCGGCCTGGGCGATCGTATCAAGGGCTGGATTACCGAGTGGCGGTTGCGGCGTCTGCTCGACAGTGGTGATGTGCAGGCCGCGGTGCGCAATATGGTGGAAGAGTCGCAGGCGCCGGCGGTGGCGGCTGCAGATGCGCTGGCGAATCCGCCCGCGGGTATCGTCAATGCCGGGGCGCTCAAGCGCAAAAGCTGGCGGGAGTCCACCCGCCTGGCGGACGAGTACAACGATCCCGGCACTTTCACCACGTTCATTGGCTGGGAGTGGAGTTCGGCGCCGGGCGCCGCCAACCTGCACCGTGTAGTGATGACCTCTGCCGACAGCAGCACCGCGAATACATTCCTGCCCTACGGCAGCGATCAGAGCCCCTATCCCGCCGACCTCTGGGCCTGGCTGGAGCGCACATCGGCGCTGACCGGCGCGGAGTTTATCGCCATCCCGCACAATTCCAATATCTCCAAGGGCTATATGTTTGCCGAGACCTCCCTGCGTGGCGAACCGATGTCGGCAGCCGCAGCCCGCACGCGGCTGCGCTGGGAGCCTGTGGTGGAGATTACCCAGATCAAGGGCGACTCCGAGACCCATCCGCTGTTCTCGCCCGACGATGAGTTTGCCGACTTCGAAAGCTACAACTACACCTTCGACGTGCAGGATGGGCCGCCCCGCTTCGAGCCGCAGCGCGGTGACTACATCCGCCAGGCGCTCCAGCGGGGGCTGGCGCTGGAGCAGCGCGTGGGCGTAAACCCCTTCCAGTTTGGCGTGATCGGCTCCACCGATGCCCACACCGGGCTGGCCACCGCCGAGGAGGACAACTTTGGTGGCAAGTTCGCCGCGGATTCGACGCCGGAAACCAAGGGGGGCAACGATGTGACCGGCGTCAGCGGCTGGAGCATGTCGGCCCAGGGGCTGGCGGCGGTATGGGCGCAGGACAATACCCGCGACGCCATTCTCGATGCATTCCGCCGGCGCGAGGTATACGCCACCACCGGCCCGCGCATCCAGTTGCAGTTTTTTGGCGGCTGGAGCTATAGCGAGGAGGCGCTGGGAAAACTGTCCAGCGGCTTGTTGCGACACCATGGGGTACCCATGGGCGGCGTCTTGCCTGGCCGCCCCGGTGAAGTGGCGCCGACCTTTGTATTGCATGCGCAGCGAGACCCGAACGGCGCACGCCTGGATCGCATGCAGGTGGTAAAGGGCTGGCTCGACGCTGCCGGGAAACTCCAGGAACAGGTGTACGACGTGGTCTGGTCCGACGAGCGTGCACCGCGGTCCGATGGCTCGCTGCCGGTGGTCGGAAGCACTGTGGATCTCAAAACCGGTCGCTACCGCAACAGCATCGGTGCCGACAGCCTGGCCACCGTCTGGACCGACCCGGATTTCGAGCCGACAATGGAAGCGTTCTACTATGCGCGCGTGTTGCAGATTCCGACGCCCCGGCACCTGTTGCTGGACGCCCTCGCGCTGGGCCGGCAGGCGCCGCGGGAAGGCCCGTCGGTGATCCAGGAACGCGCCTACAGTTCGCCCATCTGGTATTCGCCGCAGCCTTGACCGCCGCGAGCGCAAGTATCGGGGCGTCAACTGCCTACGCAGTTACCCGCGTGACCGGGTCTAAAGTTGGATAACGGGCTATGAGGAGCGGGGTAGGGAGTGCCGGGCAACCTGCCGTCAGAGCTGCGTGACGAGTGGGGAGACGGCGCTCATTCTGGTCGTTTCTAAACCTGCGGGGTTTTCCTTTACACTGTGGCCAGCCTTACAGATGGAGTATCCCGCATGAACCCAACCCAGCCCGGTCCGGACGCCGGCGTGGCGTATTTACCCTGTGTGGAAATAGAACCGGACGCACCGGCGGATGCGGCCGTCATCTGGCTGCACGGCCTGGGTGCTGATGGCCACGATTTCGAGCCGATCGTGCCCGAGTTGCGCCTGCCGAAGGAACTGGCGGTGCGATTCGTCTTTCCGCACGCGCCCTCGCTTCCCGTCACCATCAACGGCGGGATGGTCATGCCCTCCTGGTTCGATATTCGTGGCATGGACCTCGACAACGCCGCCGATGAGCAGCAGTTGCAGCGGTCTGTAGAGGCGACCCGGGCGCTGATGGCGCGGGAAATCAAGCGCGGCATTCGTGCCGAGCGCATAGTGTTGGCCGGCTTTTCCCAGGGCGGCACCGTGGCGCTGCACACGGCGCTGACCCACCCCGAGAAACTGGCCGGACTGATGGTGCTTTCGAGCTTTTTTGCCGCCAGCGACAAGCTGCAACCGGGTGCGGCCAACCGCGATATACCGATCCATGTCTTTCATGGCACACAGGACCCGATGGCACCGGAATCGCTGGGCCAGCAGACCGTGGCGATACTGCAGAGCATGGGCTACACGCCGCAGTACAAAACCTATCCCATGGCGCATGCGGTGTGTGCGCAAGAGATTGCGGATATTTCCGCGTGGCTGAGGAGCCTGCTGGGCAACCACTGACGCAACCTCGCGGCGGGCTACAGGAGACTAGTATGACGGTTCGGAATCAGGTCAAGCTCAGCGACATCCTGCGCGGCTATATCCAGCGCGGTGCGCCGCGCACGGGTACCGTCATTAAAGGGCTCGTGCAAATGGCGCGCCTCGACCGCGAGGCGAATAATTCCATCGGTCTGCTTGTACAGCGCGAGGCCGAACAGCACCCCGAGCGTGCCGCGGTGCGGGATGCACAGCGTGGCCTGAGCTACTTCGCGCTCAACCAGTTGGCCAATCGCTGGGCGCACTGGTTGCAGCGCCAGGGGGTGGCCTCCGGTGATGGCGTGGCGTTGCTCATGGAGAATCGCGTTGAGCTGCTGGCCGCAGTCATCGCCACGGTCAAGTTGGGCGCAGTCGGCGGTATGTTGAACTACAACCAGCGTGGTGAGGTGCTTGCCCACAGCATCAAGCTGATCGCGCCCAAGGTGCTTTTGGTCGGCGCCGAGTGCGCAGAGGCGGTGGCCAGCGTGGACCTGGCGGAGACTGCTCCGGGCGCGCCCGTGGCCTGGCTGGCCGACGGCGAGCGCGCTGTTCCGGGCGGCGCACTCGATCTTGACGCCGATAGCGCAACGCTGTCCGCGAGCAACCCCGACGCGACCACCGGGGTGAAGGCGAAGCAGCCCGCTTTCTACATTTTTACTTCCGGTACCACCGGCATGCCGAAAGCGGCGGTAATGACGCATTACCGCTGGCTGCGCGCGGCAGCCGGCGTCGGGCTGGCCTCGTTGCGCATGCGCCACGACGACATCTTTTTCTGCCCGCTGCCGCTCTATCACAACAATGCCCTGACCTTGTCCTGGGGGGCGACGCTGGTCGCGGGCGCGGAGCTCTACATCGCGCGCAAGTTTTCGGCGTCGCGTTTTTTTGAGCAGATTTGCGCGGCGGATGCCACTGTCTTCTGTTATATCGGCGAGCTTTGCCGCTATCTGCTGCAGCAGCCAGAGCGCGCGGAAGACCGCCAGCACCGCCTGCGCGCAGCCATCGGCAACGGGTTGCGCCCGGAACTGTGGGAGGCCTTCCAGAGCCGCTTTGCGATCCCGCACATCAACGAATTCTACGGTGCGAGCGAGGGCAACCTGGTTTTCACCAATTCCTTCAACGTGGCTGGCTCCTGCGGTTTTTGCCCGCTGCGCTACGCGGTGGTTGCCTTCGATCACGAGAATGAGTGCCCACAGCGCGACGCCGGGGGCTGCATGCAGAAGGTGGCGCGCGGCGAGGTGGGCCTACTCATCGCCGAGGTCAACAATAAGTCGCCCTTCGACGGTTATACCGAGGCCGCGGCCAGTGAAAAAAAACTGCTGCGCGACGTTTTCGCGACCGGCGATTGCTGGTTCGACACCGGCGACCTGGTGCGTGACCTGGGTCTGCGCCATATCCAGTTCATCGACCGCGTCGGCGATACCTTCCGCTGGAAAGGCGAAAACGTGGCAACCACCGAAGTTGAACGCGCCATCGACCTGCTCGAGGAGATCGACGAATCCGTGGTCTACGGGGTCGAGGTGCCCGGTTTCGACGGTCGCGCCGGCATGGCGGGTCTCCTGCTGCACGAGGGTGCGAGCTTTGACGGCGCGCGGGTTGCGCGGCACCTGCAGAAGGAGCTGCCAGCCTACGCGGTACCGGTTTTCATCCGGATCATGCAGCGGGTGGAGACCACCGGTACGTTCAAGCACCGCAAGGTGGACCTGAAAAAGGCCGGCTTTGATCCACACGCCTGTGACGGCGAGGCCGTTTATATTCTCAAGAATCGCGATCGTGGCTATCAGCTTATCGGTGAAGATGATCTGCAGGAACTGGCCGACGGTCGTATCCGCCTGTGAGGTTTTGACACCTCCCGGCGCCTGAACGTCGCTGACCTGCCGGGTTACTGCACCCGCGTACCTTCAGTGACGATACGGCCGAACATGATATCGACGATCGCCTGCACGACCTCGGGGCGCTTGGGATGCACGTGTTGTCCCTCGGTCCAGAAGATTTCATAGGGCTGGCGCAATCGTGCGTGCAATGCACTGACCGTGTCTTCCGGCACTGCGTCATCCGCGCTGGCGCTGATCACCATCACCGGCCGGGGCGAGATTTCCCGCACCCAGTGCTCTGAACTCAGGTGATGCGCGGCGGCCGTGAATGCCAGTGTATTGGCAACCAGTTGCCGCAGCCAACGCGGGGACATCCTCCCTTCCAGCCCATTCTCGATCACCCGTGCCGGTTGCGTGGCACCGTGGATCAGCCACACACGCTGAAAGCGCTCATCGATAGCGCCGGGAACAGATGCAATGAAAGCGCCGAAACTGATTCCGGCGAGCTCGACCTGGTTGGTGCCCAGGCCCGGCTGTGCCAGCAGGTAATCCAGCGCCAGCATCACAGAGGGCGTGGTATCCAGAATGCCGCGCTGGATGCGGCGCAGTGCCAGCGTCATGGCCAGGCCATCCCGGTGCGCGATGACGCCAAAGGGATAGGACAGTGCCGCCACGGTGACGCCGTGAACTTCAGGTATCAGGTGGGCTGCAGCGCGGCCGGTTTCCTGCCCGCCCATGATCACCAGCAGCGGTTTGCCGGGCAGTGGCAGTGTGGGTTCCCGCAAGGCGATTTCCACCTCCAGGCCACTGCTGGATAACAGGCTGATCTCTCTCAGCGTGCTGTCCGGCAGCTCCTGGATGCTGGTTTGCGATGCCGAGACCAACTCGCCCTTGCGCTCTTCGAAGCCCGATACCGGGTCGGCAACAGCGCCGCCGAGTAGCCACAGCAAGAGGGCGCCCGGCAACACGAAAAGCGCGCAGGTTATGAGCAAGACGAACTTCAGAATGTAACGCGGAGGTGTCATAAAACTGCTCAAAGCCCTGCAAACGGAAACACGGTGCGTCGCGACGCTATCAAGCACCATTACGCTACCGCGGTACACGGGTTGTCAACCGCACGGGCGCTTCGCACGGTTTGGCGCCAGCTTGGATAGCCGTGGTTGCGCAAGCAAAACAGACTGCATGTCTTTACTGTAGGCGGATCGGTGTAAGTTGATAACCGTCCGTCAGCATCACAGTATCCTCAGCGATCGTGCATTGCAGTGTCATGCCGGGCTCGAAGATCCCGGCGAGCGCCTGCATATCCGCGTCCAGTACCTGCAGGATCTCGAGCCTGTCGAGTCGCGCGAGCGCGGCTTCGTGCTTCTTCAGCCACACCGGCACAGCCCGGTCGCCATAGGCGTACAGCAGGACCCGGTTTGCTCGTCCGCAGGCCTTGCGCAATCGAACCGGGTCCGGCGTGCCGAGCTCGATCCACGTCTCGATGGTACCGTCGAGGGCGCGCTGCCAGAGGTCGGGCTCGTCGTCAGTGCTGATACCGCGACCGAAGGCAAGCCGGTCATCGGCGTGCAGGGCGAAGGCGAGTACCCGCAGCATCATGCGCGCGTCTGTTTCCGAGGGATGTCGCGCGAGGGTGAGGGGGAAGTCACGGTAGAGCTGCCGGTTGAGATCAGCGAGCTGCAGGGTGAGGCGGAAGACGGAGGATTTGAGTGCCATGCAGGGCCCCTTAGTTGGCTTCAAGGTTCATAGCGACCCGGGCGTGCGGTCGAACCAGGGCCGCGCTTCTTTCAGTTGTGCCGCCAGCGACATTCGCCAGTTGCGTGAAGGGCGACGCCTTCAGACCCTTCACGCTCACTCCGCCGCGCATTGGCGCAGCTGCTGGATATCGCTCACCACCACCTCGCCGTAGCTCACGCTGATCCATCCCGCATCCTGCCATCGTCGCAGCGTGATATTGACCACCTGGCGTGAAACATTGGCCATCTCGCCGAGGTCGCTCTGGCTTAAGGGTACAGGCAGGGGCTTGCGCGCAGGGGTCAGCACCGTGCGCCCGGCGGCACGTAGTAAGGCCGCGGCGATCCGCGCCTCGCTGCGCTGCAGTTGCAGATCAGTGATAACGCTGATTGCGATGCTCAGGTTTTCGAACGCTAGCGCGGCGAAATGACGATGCCATGCCGGGTTGGTGGCACACAAGACGGCGATTTGTTTGATCGGGAGCGCAAATACTTCGCCGGCCATGCGCGCCTGAGCCGCCACGCGTCTTGGCTCGCCGGTCAGCAGGGGGCCCTCGCCGAACCAGTCCCCCGGGCGTACCAGATGCCCGAGATGCGACGCGCTTCGCTCGGTTGCGCTGATCAGGGCGAAAGCTCCACTGGCTACCCCGAAAATACCGGCCGGAGCGTCGGCAATGTGGTACACGAACTGCTTTGCGGCGAATGAGCGCCTGCGTGCTGCCGCAAGCACAGCCCGCTGGAACTCGGACGGGCATCGCGACAGCCAGCCCTCCCGCAGCAGTGTATCCATGGTCGCCTCTCGCGCTGCCGCCGCGTTCCCCTATGGCCACGGTTATTTCACGCAGTTTGTCAGTTTCCAGACAATCCAACAAGCGCCCACTCACTAATATCCCGGTGTTCGTAGAGTAACAATTCCACGCGACGCCGCCGCTGCGATACCTGGAGGAAGCTGCCTTATGCCTTGTTTACGCGCTCTTGCGCTGCTGCTCTCCCTGGCCGCCGCGCCGGCCTTCGCTGAGTTTGCCGACCGCATATGGACGGGCGGCACGGTCCTGACCATGAACGATGCCGCCATGCGTGCGGAAGCCGTGGCCGTGAAAGACGGCCGCATCCTCATCGTCGGCGCGGCGGACGACGTGCTGGCGCTGCGGGGTGATGCCACGACAGTGATCGATCTTGGTGGCAAGACCATGATCCCTGGCTTCGTCGATAGCCACGGCCATGTATTCATGGGCGGGCTACAGGCACTGTCAGCCAATATGCTGGCGCCGCCGGATGGCGAGGTCACCGACATCGATTCCCTGCAGCAGGTCATCCGCGACTGGGTCGCAGCCAACCAGCGCATCGTCGACGAGATCGACCTCATCTTCGGCTTCGGCTACGACAACGCACAGTTGGCCGAACTGCGCCACCCCACGCGGGCCGACCTTGACGCCGTGTCGAAAGACGTGCCGATCGTGCTCGTGCACCAGTCCGGCCATATCGGCGCCTTGAACTCGAAGGCGCTGGAAGCCGCGGGCGTCAGCGCCCGATCCGAGAACCCGCCCGGCGGCGTTATCCGCCGCGGCGCGGAGGACGAGCCTAACGGTGTGCTCGAGGAGACCGCTTTCTTCAACGCCCTGCTCAAGCTGATTCCACGCGTTGGCGAGGCCGGGGCCAGGCAGATGGTGCACGCGGGCAGCGAGTTGTGGGCGCGCTACGGTTACACAACGGCTCAGGAAGGCCGCGCATCGCCGGTGGGTGCGCAGATCCTGCGCGAGGTCGCCGATGAGGGCGGTCTCGCCATCGACGTTGTGGCCTATTCCGACGTGCTGGCTGATCGAAGCTATATCACCAGCAACGCGTCGCAGGCGTATCGCAACCGCTATCGCCTCGGCGGGGCCAAGCTGACCATCGACGGTTCGCCGCAGGGCTTCACGGCCTGGCGCGACCAACCCTACCACGATCCAGTAGGCGAGTACCCGCCGGACTACGTCGGCTACCCCGCCGTGACCAATGAGCAGGTGCTCGAGGCGGTGGACTGGGCCTACGAGAACCGCATCCAGCTGCTGGTCCACTCCAACGGCGAGGCCGCTTCAGACCTGCTGATCGAGGCGCATGACGCGGCGCGGGACGCGCACGCTGCGGACGGTCGCCGCGACGTTCTGATCCACGGCCAGTTCCTGCGCGAGGACCAGGTCGCGGCCCTGGACCGGCTCGGCATCTTCCCGTCGCTGTTCCCCATGCACACCTTCTACTGGGGCGACTGGCACCGCGACCACACGGTCGGGCCGGTCAACGCCGAGAACATCTCCCCCACCGGCTGGGTGCTGGCGCGTGGGATGAAGTTCGGCTCACACCACGACGCGCCGGTGGCCTTTCCCGATTCCATGCGCATCCTTGACGCCACAGTCACGCGCCGCTCGCGTTCCGGCGACATCCTCGGGCCGACACACCGCGTCGACGTCATCACCGCCCTCAAGGCCATGACCCTGTGGCCGGCATGGCAGCATTATGAAGAGCACTGGAAGGGCTCGATCGAGGCCGGCAAGCTCGCCGATTTCGTCATCCTCTCGGCCGATCCGACTGCCGTCGACCCGGAGACCATCGACCAGTTGCAGGTGCTCGAGACCATCAAGGAAGGCACTACCGTGTTCGTTCGCGACAGCACAGCCACTGCGACCGATGTTGCCAGTCCCGCGCTGACGCGGCTGCTGGCGGCGCTCGGCAGCCACGGCGCGAGCGCGACCGATGAGCATACCTGGCACCCACATCTTGGGGGCGCGACGGCCACTTGCATGAGCGACGGGATCCTGAGCCTGACCGCGGCCATGCTTGGCGGGCTTCCGGGCGCCTGGGGTAAATGAGCATGAACTACCGCAACTTCGCCATCGCGGCCCTCGCGCTGGGCAGTCAGTCCGGGCTCGGCGACATCGTGCAGAGCGTGTTTTTCTCACCGGTCGAGCCCACCGGGGGCGGCTGGATTGTGGGTGCCGGCCCCGTGTTCCTGCTGCCAACGGCCTGGACTTTCACCGCCAACGTGGAGAGCACCTACGACTGGGAAGGTGAGCAGTGGTCGATTCCGCTGAACCTGGTGGCGACCAAGGTCACGAGGGTCGGCGGCCAGCTGGTCAGCTTCGGCACCGGGCTGCGCTACTGGGTGGACGCGCCGGACGCGGGTCCTGAGGGTCTCGGACTGCGCTTTGCCTTGACGCTCTTGTTCCCACGCTGAAGCGCCCAAAAAACAACCGCGATCACATTTCCAGATTGACTACTGCCCCGGGAGACAAAGAAATGCAGCGAATGTATGGACTCATGGTCTTGTTCACCTTGTTGGTCGTCGGCGCGGCGCACGCGCAGGACGTCGAGCGGCCCAACATCCTGGTCATCTGGGGTGATGATGTCGGCATGTGGGACATCAGCGCCTACCACCGCGGCATGATGGGCAACACCACGCCCAATATCGATAGCATCGCCGCCGACGGCATGATTTTCATGGACCATTACGCGCATGCCTCGTGCACTGCCGGCCGCGCTGCGTTCATTACCGGCCAGTACCCGATGCGAACCGGGCTGAGCACAGTCGGCCTGCCGGGCGCTCCGCAGGGCCTGCAGAAGGAAGATCCGACGTTGGCCGAACTCTTGAAGCCCCTGGGCTACGCCACCGGCCAGTTTGGCAAGAATCACCTCGGGGACCTGGACGAATACCTGCCGACGTCACATGGCTTCGATGAGTTTTTCGGCATTCTTTACCACCTCAATGCCGGGGAGTATCCCGAACAGGACGACTACCCGACTGATCCGGAGATCGTCGCGCGCTACGGTTTCGACAAGCAGCGCGGTGTGATCCACTCGCGGCGGCTACCCGACGGTAGCCACGATGTAAAGGATCTGGGTCCGTTCGGCCAGGAACGGCAGCGTGGCCTCGAGAGTGAAGTGCTCGAGCAGTCCACGCGCTTCGTCCGCGAGGCGGTGGCCGCCGGCAAGCCGTTCTTCGTCTGGCACAACACCACGCGCATGCACTACCGCACCAACCTGTCGCCCGAATACCAGGGGAAAACCGGCCTCGGCGTTTACGCCGACGGCATGGCCGAACTCGACGACATCGTCGGGAAACTGCTCAGCCTGCTGGAGGAGCTCGGCGTCGCCGACAACACCATCGTGATGTTCGCGACCGACAACGGTGCTGCATCGAACTCCTGGCCCGACGGCGGCAACCAACCCTTCCGGGGTGAGAAGGGCGCGGGCGGTTACGAAGGTGGCTTTCGGGTACCGGTGGTGGTCAAGTGGGACGAGCACATTCCCGCCGGCGTAGCGACGGGCGAGTTCATGACCATGGAGGACTGGGTGCCTACCATCATGTCGCTTCTTGGCCAGCCTGACCTGAAGGAAGCGTTGCGTGCTGGCAAAAAAGTAGGTTCGCGCCGATACAAGGTCCATCTCGACGGCTACGACCAGAGCGACCTGGTTCTCAACAACGGCGCCTCGAAGCGCATGGACTACTACTACTTCACCGAAACCACCTTTCACGGGCTCCGATACGGACCATGGAAACTGATGTACACGGACCAGGAGCGCTGGTTCCACGCCCAGCAATCGATGTTGAGCTCGCCGTACATCACCAATCTGAAGCTCGATCCGTTCGAGCGCTTCCATGAGGCTCGTGGCTACGACGAGTGGCAGGAAAACCGGGCGTGGCTGTTTGGCCCGGCGATGATGCAACTGGGGAGCTTCGTGGAAAGCTTCAAGGAGTTCCCGCCACGGCAGCCGAGTTTTTCTCCCAAGGTGGACGACCTGAACTCGGTCCTGCAAAACATGCGCAAGCAACCTGGAGCACGATGATGAAAAAATATGCGGCAGAATTCGTTGGCACGTTCTGGCTCGTTCTCGGGGGTTGCGGCAGCGCCGTACTCGCCGCAGCGTTTCCTGAACTTGGCATAGGTCTCCTGGGGGTGTCACTCGCCTTTGGCCTGACAGTCCTCACCATGGCCTACGCGATCGGGCACATATCGGGCTGTCATCTTAACCCGGCCGTTTCGGTTGGCCTGTGGGCCGGCGGGCGGTTCCCGGCGAAGGACCTCCTCCCATACATTGTCGCGCAGGTGCTCGGCGGCATCGTGGCGGGCGGCGTCCTGTACCTGATCGCCAGCGGCAAGGCCGGCTTCGACCTCAGCAGCGGGTTCGCTTCGAATGGCTATGGCGAACACTCGCCGGGCGGTTACTCGATGCAAGCGGCACTGATCAGCGAGATCGTGATGACGATGATGTTCATCGTCGTGATACTGGGGGCCACGGACAAGCGCGCGCCGGCCGGCTTCGCACCGATCGCCATCGGCCTGTGTCTGACGTTGATCCACCTGATCAGCATCCCCGTCACCAACACATCAGTGAATCCTGCGCGCAGCACGGGCGTGGCGATTTACGTAGGCGACTGGGCGACCGCGCAACTCTGGCTCTTCTGGGTTGCGCCGCTCATCGGTGGTGCGCTTGGCGCAGCGGTCTATCGTGTTATTGGCAAGTCGGATTGAGGCACTTTAGCCAGATGATGAAAATTCACCGCTCCCCGGTGTTGTTCACCGCGCTGGGGCCTCAAGCCGCTGACGCACCCGGCGCGAGGCAAGTGTTGCACCGAGCGCGGTGAGTCAGATTGCCGGCGTGCGGTGGAACCAGGGCCGCGCTTCTTCCAGTTGCGCAGCCAGCGACAGCAGCTTCCCCTCGTCGCCGTGCCCGCCGGTAAACTGCACGCCCAGCGGCAGGCCGTTGTCGCACCAGTGCAGGGGCACGGACATGGCGGGTACACCGGTGACATTCGCCAGTTGCGTGAAGGGCACTGCCTCCAGGCTCTTCAGGGCCAGGCGCTC
>Ga0102938_10001871_pt1 | contig 15964 bp, 9 predicted proteins | sample SalPonR2_B_D2_MG_FD_84516 | JGI IMG/M metagenome (GOLD analysis project Ga0102938, IMG submission 84516) | Salt pond soil microbial communities from South San Francisco under conditions of wetland restoration - Salt Pond MetaG R2_B_D2_MG | ecosystem: Environmental > Aquatic > Marine > Intertidal...
AGCACCCTCAATACCTGTACCCAAATCACTTGAGGTAATGGTTCCGCTTACTGAATAAGTAGAAATAGGGGTAATTGTGGCATCAGCTACAACAGTATCTTCTTCTAGAACTGTAACGTCAGATAGAACGTTTGTTTCATAGCCAAATTTACTGAATTCCACATCATATGTGTCGGGTATCAGGTATGGGAAAAGATATTCACCTGCCGCATCTGTAACAGTGGAAGAGTAGGATCCTACAATTTGCACATTCACTCCCTCAACCGGAGTACCTGAACTTGTAACTGTTCCTGTAAGACCACCCAGACCGGCTGTAGAAAAGAATAATGTTGTATTAGGTACCCAACTTATTACATCGCCATCAACTCCTGAAAGGTCATCTGAAAATTCAGTGTCGGAGTTGTATTCCATGGTGCAATTGGATTGAGGAATTTCAGTTCCATAAAACTCATCGCTTGAAGAGTGGTATTCGTCTTCATAAACCCTGTATGTGTAAATCACCAAATTTCCGCCACCGTAGATATACGGGGTTGACAGTGGAATAGGAATAATGTTCCTTCCTGCGGGGAAACTTACTGTGTCATCATAAACAAGAACCAATGATGCAGGGTCGATCCATCCTCCATCCATTGTAGTTTGGTCGGTTTCGCCAATCCAGATTTTTACTGGCCTTCCTTCTGAAAGGTTAGTTGAGAAATTATTTTCGTAAGCGATTGTTTCGAGTATACCACCGCTTATTCCCAACTGTTCTGGTGTGTAAATGGTTTGTGAAGCACTGTTTTTATAAAAGAAATCAAATGGAATTCTGCTGGGTGGGAAGGTTTCATCCATTCCTACCTGGGCAGTATAAACGTCACTTGACTGGATTATTAATTCCATGGTTTCTGTCTCATTATCAGACATGTTCATGTCGTCACCATAGTCTATAACACCTTTAACTACTATGGTATCTGGTGCTGCAGGTGTAAATGAGAGTGAAACGGTATCAATTACGTCAGGGTCTATATCAACTCCGCTAACTGAGCTTAATACTGTACCTCCGGCTGTATCAATTAAATTGAATGTATAATCTGCTCCCGGGACAATCTCTGTACCAATGTTTTCCAGAATGATGTCAAAGGTTTTTTCTTCGCCCACAGTAGCAAATGGTGATCCTAATAAATCCAGTGCACTCAGGTTATATGGATCTGGTTCAAATATATGTATGTTATCAATTCCTACGTACCATGCCCATGCATCAGCATCGTCATATACAAATTTTACCTGACAATTAGCGTTTATGTAGCTAGTTATGTCAATTGAAATGCTTTCAGCTTCAGCTGCAGTTCCATGATCTTCATCCCATGTTAATACATTTTGCCAATCGGTTCCGTCAAATACCTCAACAGCGAAATAATCACCTCCGTCTGTTGTAATGTCATTATACCGTGCATCAAATTCGAGTTTAATTCCGGCTGCGCTTGAACAGTCGAAAACAGGCGAAATTAACTCTCCTGATGTTGGATTACCGGATCCGTTTGCATCACTGTCAACCACTGCAAGCCCTGTAAATGGGAAATGGCTGTCAGTTTCTGCCCAATACCAACCTGGGAAAGTTCCTGAACCAGTATTGTTGATCGTCCAGGTTGCTGGTATTTCAGTATCAAAAGTTTCTGTTAAATAGTCAACTTTTGAGGGAATGTTTACATTGGATTTAAAGGGAACAAAAAAGTTTTTGTTTAAATCCTGTTTCTCTCCTTGTACCACCTCTTTTTTGTCGAGATGGTTCACAATTTTTCCGTATTGCTGTGCCTCGACCGTAAAAGAAAATACACAGAATACCATTAATAATGATAAAAATTTGTTTCTCATAGTGAATAAATTTAATTAGTGATGGTTAAAAATAGCTGTTATTATTTAGATTCTGACTATTGACCCCGTTTACCTTAACATTTGGTTAATATTTTGATATTCACCATGGTCAAGGTAAATAAAAAAAACGCAAATGTCAATTTTTTTGCGTTTTTTTTGTTGTTAGCTAATGTTTTTTTGAAATATGAAATTATGATCTAAATCTAATAAATAACGGGTATGAAATGCTGTTTTAGTTTTTTCATATGCAGCAATGAAAAACTTTTATTTAAATTTATTCAAAATAATGGTGTGCAAATGTTTTTCTATTCTTTCTTTTGGGACTTTTTATTCACTTTTGTTTTAACAAGTTTATTTTCTTTAAAAACAGCTTCATAAACCACCTCTCCATCTGGTTTCATGTACTGGATGGTCCCATGTTTTTTGCCATTTTTAAAGTTTTTAATGCTCTCAACAGTTCCATATTTATAGCGTGTGGTCCATTGCCCATCTGGCCTGCCATTTTCATAGTTTTCCTCTCTGATAATAAGTTCCGGGTTTCGCAGGTCATAATACAACCATTCGCCTTCTTTTTTACCATCAAGGTAGGTCCCCGATACAGTTAGTTTTCCATTTTCCTGCCAGCTTTTAAATGGTCCGTTCAAAGAACTGTCTTTGAATGTTTTTAATAGTTTCTTATTCCCATTTTCATACCAGTACATGGCTTTGCCTTCATTAATATTGTTACTGTAGTTTACCGCGTATGATTTTTGCCCGTTTTCGTACCAACCTTCCCATAATCCATGCATTTGTCCATTCAGAAATGTGCCTTTATGCTTCAGCTGTCCGTTTTGGTACCATGTTTTCCATACACCGTTTTCAGTTCCATCTGAGAAAATACCTTTTTTAAAGATGCTTCCATCTTCGTAATAGTATTGCCATAAGCTGTCTTTAACCCCCATGTCATAAAAGCCGGTTTTCCAGACAGCGCCGTTGCTGTACCACCATGTCCAGTTGCCATCCATGTGGCCTTTTTTATAATAACCTTCGTTTCCTTTTTGGCCATCAGTGCGGTAAAAAGTCCATTTGCCATGCTGCAGGGAGTCTTTAAAATGGCCTTTCATATCTACAGAGCCATCTTCAAAATACCATTCTGCATCTCCATCGGGTCTTCCGTTTTTAAACTGCATTTTACGCTGCAGGTCCCCATTTTTGTTATATTCCCTTAGCTCTCCATGGTATTTGTCATTTTTAAATTCGGCCATGCGCAGTAATTGGCCATCGGGTGTCCAAAAGGTCCATTTCCCCGCTCTCTGGCCATCTTCAAGTATTCCAATCATACGTTTCTGCCCATTTTTATACCATTCTACATTCTTACCCGATTGGTAGTTATGACGACTCATTTTCTCTCCTGTGCGAAACCATTGCATCCACTCACCTACCTGTTCGCCCAGTTTATACTGTCCTTCACTTTTTTTGTTGCCATTGCTGTACCAGGTTGTCCAATCGCCGTGTGGCAGGCTGTCTTTGTACATCCCCTTCTCGGCCGGCAGTTGTTCGTTGTAGTAAGTGATAAATTTTCCATTACCGTCTTCTACTATTTGTTCTCCTGATTTATTCCAGTAATTTACAAGGTAGGGTTCGCCCTCCTTAAAATATATTTCACTTTTTTTATGGCCATCTTTGTAATAGTTAATCCACAGGCTGTCTTTTTGATTGTTTTTATAGTAACCAACCTCTTCTTTTTTACCGTTGCTATACCACGCTTCATATTTTCCGGTACGTAGACCATTTTTAAAATAGCCGCGGTTTTCAATTTGCCCGTTATCGTAATAATAAATTACTTCTCCATGCACAACACCTTTTTTGAATTCGGTAACCTGAATAAGGTTACCTTTTTTATCAAAGTATTGCCATCTGCCATTTTCAAATCCGTTCTTCATGTTCCCTTTCATGGCTACATTGCCATTTTTCCACTTTTTTTCTACAGACCTGATTTGAGCATCTAATGAGTTGATATTAAAGAATATTGAAATAGCGAAAATAAAAATGAAGATTTTGTTCATGATAACAAGTTTAAAATTGTATGATGCGAATTTACCCAAAATGCCCATAAAGCCGAAAAAAAAATCTGTCATTTATGACGAAAAACATGATAAAAAGCATTCGAGATGTGGCAAAAACACTATACATTTGCAATCTAATTAAAAACAGCCACTTATGTCAAAAGCCAACGAAACAACAAAGTTGTCTGAACAGTTTCCGCCAATTTCCAAAGAGAAATGGATGGAAAAAATTGCTGCGGACCTAAAGGGTGCCGATTACAATAAAAAACTTGTATGGCACACTCAGGAAGGGTTCGATGTCGAACCATTTTACAGAGAAGAAGATTTAGAAGAATTGGCCTATTTGGATTGTAATCCCGGCGAATTCCCGTTTGTCAGGGGGAATAAAATTCAGAATAACGATTGGCTGATTCGTCAGGATATCGATGCTTCTGATGTCAGCAAGGCCAATAAAGAAGCACTTACAGTTCTTAATAAAGGTGTGGAATCACTGGGCTTTAAATTTGCAGAGGATCAAAATGTTTCGATGAAGGACATCGAGGTTTTGCTTCAGGATATTTGTATCGAAGCAATTGAGCTTAACTTTATTGCACCGCATGATGCCGTAAATATTGTCAGTTTACTTGTTAAATATGCACAAGAGCATAATAAGGACCTTAATGATATTCGTGCTTCAGTGAATTTTGATCCGATAGGTCATTTTGCTCTTTACGGGAAATTTTGTGCCGATGAGCAAAAGTTATTCGATGAGGCCAAATCGTTGATTGAAAAAACAAAAAATGCCCCGGCAATTAGGCCCATTACAGTACACAGTAATTACTTTAAAAATGCTGGTGTTACTATTGTGGAAGAACTGGGTATTGCATTGGCCATGGGAAGCGAATACCTTGCCAGAATTACTGATCAGGGCATAGATGCTGCTGAGCTCAATGCCAATATGCGGTTCCATTTTGGAGTGGGTACAAATTACTTTATGGAAATTGCAAAATTTAGGGCTGCTCGTTACATGTGGGCCCAGATTACTCAAAAGTATGGTATTGATAAAGCAGATTGTAAAATGCATATTCATGCACAAACCAGTACCTGGAGCATGTCTGTATACGATCCTTACGTAAATACTTTACGTTCTACTACAGAAGCTATGTCGGCCACGTTGGGTGGTGTGGATTCGCTTACCGTTGATCCGTTTAATTTTTATGAAAAAGCCACGGTACAATCTGAGCGCATCGCCCGCAACCAGCAAATTATTCTGAAAGAAGAATCATATTTCAAAAATATAGTTGACCCGGCAGGTGGCTCTTACTATATTGAAACACTTACGCATAAATTAATTCAGGAAGCCTGGAAAATATTCCTGAATATAGAAAATGAAGGTGGTTTTGTTACTTCCTACAGAAAGGGAGACTTTCAAAAACGCTTGAGTGATACCGTGAAGACAAGGGCGAAACAAATCGCTTTACGCAAAGAGAAGTTCCTCGGTACAAATGAGTTTCCCAATTTTGAGGAAACCAAAGAAAATATGCCTGCCGAGCTTTTCGAAGCAAAAGATTATACTTCAGAAAATGCCGAAACACAAGGGTTGGTTATTTATCGCGGACCACAAGAGTTTGAACGCATGCGTTATCGTACAGATACATGGGCTAAAAATAATAAACGGCCCAGAGTATTCATGTTAACATACGGAAACCTTGCAATGCGGCTTGCGCGTTCACAGTTTTCTCAAAATTTCTTTGCCATGGGAGGATTTGAAACCATCGATAACCATGGATTTGAATCTGTAGAAGCAGGCGTTAAAGCTGCGCTGGATAAAGATGCCGATATTGTGGTGCTTTGTAGTTCAGATGATGAATATCCGAATATTGCGCCCGAAGCTGTAAAAATGCTCGATGGAAAGGCTGCCGTAGTGGTAGCAGGCTATCCAAAAGATAGCATTGAGCAACTCAAAGAGGCTGGTGTGAAACATTTCATTCACATCAAGTCAAATGTGTTGGAAACACTTGAGCATTTCCAAAAGCAGCTTGGACTATTGTAATTGCGGATTATAAAAACTGAAATCAGAAAATTATGAGACCTAAATTTAACGATATAGACCTGACAAAAAAGACGTCAGAGAACCCAACCGGGAAAACCTGGGAAAAAGCCCATAATATTAAAGCAAACTGGGATACACCAGAAAAAATTCCTGTTAAAGGTGCCTATAGCAAAGATGACCTTAAAGGAATGGAGCACCTTAATTATGCGGCAGGATTGGCTCCCTACTTAAGAGGACCTTATTCGGCTATGTACGCCATGCGTCCCTGGACTATCCGGCAATATGCAGGTTTTTCCACAGCAGAAGAATCAAATGCTTTTTACCGGAGAAATCTGGCTGCCGGACAAAAAGGGTTGTCGATTGCCTTTGACCTGGCCACTCACCGTGGATACGACTCTGATCATGAGCGTGTGGTCGGTGATGTGGGAAAAGCAGGTGTGGCTGTGGATTCAATTGCCGACATGAAAATTTTGTTCGATGGCATTCCATTGGATAAAATGTCTGTTTCAATGACAATGAATGGCGCTGTGCTGCCCGTTATGGCATTTTATATTGTAGCCGGACTGGAGCAGGGCGCAAGCCTCGAACAACTTTCAGGTACCATTCAGAATGATATCCTGAAAGAGTTTATGGTGCGTAATACCTATATTTATCCACCGGAATTCAGTATGCGTATTATCGCTGATATTTTTGAGTTTACCTCGAAGAATATGCCCAAGTTTAATTCAATCTCCATTTCCGGATACCATATGCAGGAGGCTGGCGCCACTGCTGATATTGAAATGGCTTACACTTTGGCAGATGGACTTGATTATATTCGTACTGGAATCAACGCCGGAATGGAAGTAGATAAGTTTGCACCGCGTTTGTCGTTCTTCTGGGCTATTGGTATGAACCATTTCATGGAGATTGCAAAAATGCGCGCAGCACGTATGATTTGGGCTCAGTTGGTAAAGCAGTTCGATCCGAAAAACCCCAAATCAATGGCATTACGTACCCACTCGCAAACTTCCGGATACAGCTTGCAGGAGCAGGATCCGTTTAATAATATTGCACGTACCGCTGTAGAAGCTATGGGCGCTACATTGGGTCACACCCAATCGCTGCACACCAATGCGTTGGATGAGGCCATTGCACTTCCTACTGATTTTAGTGCGCGTATTGCTCGTAACACGCAGCTTTATTTGCAAAATGAAACTCAAATTACCCGCGCTGTAGACCCATGGGCCGGTTCTTATTATGTAGAATCACTCACACGTGATTTGTATAACCGTGCATGGGAGCACATAAATGAGATTGAAGGTATGGGTGGAATGTCTAAAGCCATCGAAACCGGTGTGCCTAAAATGCGTATTGAAGAAGCTGCTGCCCGTAAGCAGGCACGAATCGACAGCGGTCGTGAAACCATTGTAGGTACCAATAAATACCGTCTCGATAAAGAAGACCCAATTGAGATACTTGAGGTGGATAATACAGCCGTGCGTAAATCGCAGATTGAGCGATTGGAAAAACTACGTGCCGAGCGCAATAATGAAGAAGTAGAAAAAGCGCTCAATGCACTTACCAAATGTGTTGAAACCGGAGAAGGTAACCTGCTGGAGCTCTCTGTTGAGGCCGCTAAGAAGCGCGCCACATTAGGCGAGATATCGCAGGCATGCGAAAAAGTTGTAGGACGTTATAAAGCAGTAATCAGATCTATTTCAGGCGTGTATTCATCAGAATCTAAAAATAGCAGTGACTTTGCCAAAGCCAAAGAGCTGTGTAGTAAATTTGCAGAACAGGAAGGCCGTCAGCCTCGTATTATGATTGCGAAAATGGGGCAGGATGGCCACGATCGTGGTGCTAAAGTTGTAGCCACCGGATATGCTGATATTGGCTTTGATGTCGATATTGGCCCACTTTTTCAGACTCCGGCAGAAGCTGTTCGTGATGCCATTGAAAACGATGTGCATATTTTAGGAGTATCATCACTGGCAGCTGGTCATAAGACCCTTATTCCTTCAGTAATGGAAGAGCTAAAGAAAAATGGACGTGAGGACATTATGGTTATTGCAGGTGGAGTAATCCCGCACCAGGATTATGACTTCCTCTATAATGCCGGCGTAGCAGCAATTTTCGGCCCCGGAACATCTGTTCCAAAAGCTGCTGCAGAAATGCTGAAAATTTTGCTCGAAGAAGAGTAAATAAGTCTTTATAAACACCATAAAGCCGTTTCCGATGGGGAGCGGCTTTTTTTATGTGATCTAAATATTTGAATTATTCAAATGGTATGAGCTATATATTTTGCACCAGGATTATTGTATAATTTGTGGTTTTTAGTAACTTAAACAATCAATACGGAGTTTTTACCGTTAAATAATTAAAAAGAAATACCATGGATCGCAAGCAAATAAGTTCAGGCAGCACATTTGAAAAGCAAGTCGGATATTCCAGGGCTATTGTAGATGGTAACTGGGCCTTTCTTGCCGGTACAACCGGCTATAGCTACGAAACAATGACTATACAAGACGATATTGTGGAGCAAACAGAGCAATGTCTCAAAAACATCGAATCGACCCTTAAACAGGCCGAATTTAGTTTAAGAGATATTGTTCGGGTTACTTACATTCTGCCCGATAAAACTGAATTTGAAAAATGCTGGCCAGTGCTGCGTAAATATTTTGGAGATATCAAGCCTGCCGCCACTATGATCTCTGCCGGGCTGGCCACCGATGAGATGAAAATTGAAATAGAGGTTACCGCTTTGAAACAGTCGGAGTGGTTTTAGTATTTTTCTATAATATTCAAAATTTTAAAATAGTTAGATCGTATTTAGTTTCGTAATCAATTAAGCAGATCTTTGTTCTCTTTCTTTTTATGCGCTTTTATACTTCTTTAAAAAGTGTAATTATTTCCCGGTAATGTTTATACTTATCTTTTACTGTTTGTAGCATCTTGCTATGAACAAATATTGATTACCGAGTCGTAACTTGATTTCCAATTATTGTCAGTTTCAAGCTGGTTTTTAATGCTTTTTTGAAAAAGAGAAGTGTTATAATTGAACTCTACTTTCACTTAAAAAAAATCACAAAAAGGTTAAGATTTCATTCCTCTGTATGCTAATAATAGTGAAAAGAATATAAAAATCTAAATATCACAATAGTTAGAATGGTGATATAATAGTATGCAAATGTGAATGATATGACATATATTTATTCGCATAATTCAACTAAATGCTGCATTATGAATGAAAACAATCAATTTCACATTAGTTTTTTCAGGCCAACAACCGAACGAGCCCGGAAAAACAGGAACAAAGTCGTTTGGCTATTGGCAATTTGGGCCATAGGTGTGTTTGGCTTTCAATTTTTATTGAGAGCATTAGAAGAACCAACACCTGAGCCTGTGCTTACAGAATTTAATGAGGTTTGGGACAACGTAAAGTCTGATAATGCAAATAAACATGAGCTTCAAACATTTGCGAAAAGTGCTTTACAGGTTACTGGTAAAGTTTTTATAAAACCAGAACACCGGAATGCCCTGGATAATGGCATTACATGGGCCACAATGAAATTAGCCGATTCAGCTCAAAAAATTGCAATTAGTCAGGCTCTTATAGATTTTGAAAAAGCAGCCAAAGATTTGGAGGTCTTGAGCGATGAGAATTATCAAACTGCAAGGAATAATCTTGCTGCGTTGGCTAGAGTGCCTTTAGGATTAAAATCGAATGAACTATTAACTAATTTTTTACCCCTCGAATTGGACTCTAAAATGGCAGGTAGTTTTACAGATGAAAATAAAAAAATTGTAGCAAAGGCTATGCCTCTGTACACTATACATAATCAATCTGTACTTACAGATACAAAATTTCTTGGTTTCCCTTTTCATTACTTCTACACCTCGGTATTTCTACTTATTTTGTTTATTGTTATTTGTTGGTTTTATAGTTTTACAACTGATAAGATCAATAAAAAACTTAAAATTTCAGAATAGTTACCTCTCAAAAAGAATATTATGAAGAAAATCATTATCCCATTAATATTATTGACACTACCTACGATGGCTCAAGCTGCTGTAGGTGCTGCACAACTTGAAGGAGGTTTTAAAATTGGACCTTCGGTTATACTTATTGCTATACTTTGCCTATTTGTCCTTATTGGAATATTCTTTCGTGCAAAAGATACAAATGATTTTTATGCTGCCGGAAGAAGTATTTCTAAAGTGGGTTCCGGTATGGCCATTGCTTCAAACTGGATGAGTGCTGCTTCATTTCTAGGAATGGCTGCACTTATGTATGGATCAGGGTATCATGGATTGGCCTATGTGGTAGGATGGACAGGTGGCTATGTACTCCTGTTGGTGCTAATGGCAGGTCAGATCCGTAAATACGGAAAATATACGGCTGCAGACTTTATTGGTGATCGCTATTACTCCCAAACCCTCCGGGCAGCAGGTGCTATAATTGCGATCCTAATTTCCATTTCTTATTGTGTAGGACAATTCGTAGGAATTGGTCTTATGTTTAAATGGATTATGGGACTCGATTATCAATGGGCTGTGGTTATTGGTGGCTCGGTGGTGTTGGCTTATACATTAATTTCCGGAATGCTTGGCGTAACCAAAAATATGCAAATACAGTACGTTATCATCATCATTTCGTTTTTGATTCCGTTGTTCATTCTTACATTTAAATTTGATTATTTCTGGGTGGTCCCTCAAATAGGTTATGGTGCAGTTGTTACCGACATTGTCCAGGGAGTGCCAGTAAATGATATTGCCGGAATGATGAATTCTATGGGGCACGATTATGCTATTGTGCCGTCACCAGAGTATGCAATGCCATGGGATTCGGCTACAGGGAAGACTTTTTTCCAGTGGATGGCCATTGCTTTTTCCTTGATGATTGGTACAGCCGGTCTTCCGCACGTGTTGCAACGGTTTTACGTTGTGCCCAAAGCCAGTGATGCCCGTTGGTCTGTTGTGTGGGGTTTGTTCTTTATTTGTTTGCTCTATTGGAGTGCTCCTGTATATTCGGCGTTAGGGAAAATTCTCTCTGCACATCCGGAGGTTGGCAAGTTGGCAAAAGATGCTATTGTGGTCTATACGGCTCAATTGGGTGAAGTGCATCCACTGATTGTAGGATTGCTGGCAGCCGGTGGAGTATCTGCAGCATTTTCTACGGTTTCCGGGCTTTTGGTTGCCGGTGCATCGGCATTTAGTCACGATCTTTATGTGAGGGTAATCAATCCGAAGGCCTCTCCACGTTTGCAGCTCACAATGGCTAGAGGTGGCACGATCCTGATGGCAATAATTGTCGTTCTTATTGCTATTCTTGAGTTGGGGTTAATCGGTGAGCTTGTGGCCGTTGCATTTTCTCTTGCTGGTTGTACCATTTTCCCACTATTCCTATTGGGTATTTGGTGGAGTGGATCGAACCGTGAGGGTGCAATTGCTGGGTTAATTGTAGGTGGACTCGTTTCTCTAATCGCAATCACTTATTTTATAGCAGGTAAACAAGGAGTGGAATTGCCTTTCGATGGTTTTATCAGTTATTACCTGCAAGCATGGTATTTTGCATGGATCGGTGCGCCATTATCAATTTTAGCCAATATTATTGTTTCAAAAATAACAGCTAAGACACCATTGGAAATTCGTAAATTTTTGGTTGAAAAAGTACATAGTTAATTTTATATGATAAAACTTACTAAAAGAGCACTCATTTTGATGATGAGTGCTCTTGTTCTAATCGGTTTCGGTGTAGCATGGCTCTATTATGACTTGCAAAATAAAAAAGTAGATCCCCGGGTTATTGAAGCCCGTAAGCTTTATAAAAAATACGATCAGTATGCTGAAGAAAATGATTATAAAGCGGTGTTAAATCTGCTTGATTCTGTTGAGGACGTATACAAAAGATATCCACATTATCGCAATTCCTATGAAACAGCCGTTTTAGAAAATAACCGCGCAGCGGTATGGTTAACTATGGCTATTCAAACAGACAGCCAACCTATAAGTTTGGATGGTATAAACTTATTGTCAAAAGATTCTTTGTTGCAAATAGCCAGGGAGCAAGCGAAAAAGGCGATTTCAAGATATGAAAGATGGCTGGATGAATTCGGAGAAATGGATCAGGGTGCCATTAAAACCCATATTAAAACATCCTTTTTTAATGGTTTGAAAGAAAATAAAGAAGAAAAGCGCAGAGATTATTTGAATAATCGGGTTGATGAAATTCAAATGGCACAATTAGAGAATAAACGCCGCTTATCTGTAGCACTTACGAACTATGGCATAATTTTACGCCACAAAGAAAAATACAGGGAAGCGATATCGCACTATGAAAAGGCTTTGGAGTTGTGGGATCGAAATCTTGCAGCAAAAAACAACCTGAATATTTTATTAGGTAAGCCTATTGAAAAACGTAATATAATTCAGAAATTATTTCCACCCGAAAAAAAGGAGTAATGAATGCGCCTGGCTATAATAGCTGATATACATGAAGATATTATCAACCTGAAAAAAGCGTTTGAGAAAATTCAGCGTCTCAAATGCGATGATATCATTTGTCTTGGCGATATTTCTGGTTTTAGTGTCCTGCATCACGACTTTTTTGATAGCCGAAATGCCAGCGAGTGTCTCAAAATGGTCAGGGAGAACTGCACTGTTATTATTGCCGGAAATCATGATTTGCATGCGGCAAGACATACGCCTAAAATCAGCAGCTATGAGTATCCGTCAAATTGGTATGAACTTGATTTTCAGGGTCGCCTTATAAAATCAATGGATCAGGTTTGGCTTTATGAGCATGAAGAACTTAGTGCCTTGTATTCGCATGAAGAGAAAACCTTTATTTCAAATTTGCCTGAGTATAAAGTTAAAACCTATGAAGATTTATCTGTATTGTTTTCACACTTCATTTTTCCTAATTTGACAGGTTCTGAGCAGAGATTTTATTTTGAACTACCGGATTTTGATGCGCACAAGCGTTTCATGACGGAGCAAGGTGGATTATATAGTTTTTCCGGACACAGACATTATCCTGGTTTGATGGTTATTTCTGACTCCAAAGTGATCAGGAAGAATTTTAACCGAAAGTATAAGCTCAAAGCAGGAGATGTTATTATGGTTCCCCCTATTGTACGTGCAATGGGCAATGGCGGTTTATGTGTTTATGACATAAATGAAAATACTGTGGAGGCGATCCGGATTTGATTTAGCACCAAATATATTTTGTCATTCGGGACGAATAGAATAGTTTTATCTTAGCTTATTAATCAATTAAAGATGCCAAACAACAGTCTGTATAAATTTTTTGTTAGTATTGTGCTTCCTGCAATACTAGCTATTCTGTTGTTTATCATCAGTTTTTTTGTTGTGATTATTCCACAATTTGAAAAAAACCTGATGGATGCCAGGAAACAAACCATTAAAGAACTCACTCAATCGGCCTGGAGTGTGCTTAAGGAACATCAGGAAAACTATAAAGACACCCTTTTTACAAGATCAGAGGCACAAAAAAAAGCGGCGAGTCAAATTGGAAAAATGCGTTATGGTCCGTCCAGGAAAGATTATTTCTGGATTATCGATCAACAACCCCGTATGATCATGCATCCTTACAGAACCGAATTAGAGGGGCACGACCTTTCAGATTATGAAGATTCACACGGGAAGAAGCTTTTTGTAAGAGCAGTAGAAATTGTTCGCAAAAATGACGATGGTTTTATCGACTATTATTGGCAATGGAAAGATGATACTTCACGTGTTGTGCCTAAACTGTCTTATGTGAAAGGTTTTGAGCCTTGGGGCTGGGTCATTGGAACCGGAATTTACCTTGAAGATGTGCGCGCTGAAATAACTCATTTGAAAAACAGATTATTGATTATTTCTGCAGGCATTATTTTATTGATCATTATTACCTGGATTTACGTAATTAGGCAAAGTCTTAAATTGGAATTTAAACGAAGGGCAGCAGAGCAAAATCTGAGACTCTCACGGCAAAAATACAAATCTCTTGTGGAAGCATCCAACGACGGCACTTTAATGTTGGTAAACGACAAGGTTATTTACCATAATTTTAAAATGGACAGACTGCTGGACAAAGAGTTTACGGATAGTTCTTTTCCTGGGTTTGATGACTTGTTTGCGATCAAGTGGAATGATGTAAAAGATACCATGCAACAACCAGGTAAGTCATACAACATCGAAACCTATCTACTGATGCCTGGAAAAGCACCAAAAGACGTAGTTTTGTCTATATCAAAAGTTGATTATGCCCGAGAAGAAGGTTTTATTGTCATTGTTAAGGATATAAGCCCAGATAAGCAAATTAACAGGGAATCAAAGGAATTGGCTAGAGAGCTACAATTGCCGCTTTTACTAATGACCCAACCCATAACATATAGCGTTAGACCACACTTGACCATACCCATTAATTCTACTGTGCAGCAAGCTGCTTCACAAATGAAGCGCTACGGTCAAAAGGTTGTTTTTGTAACATCTGAATACAATATTGTAGGTGTAGTCACTCAAAATGATCTTCAAAACCGGCTTGTAGCTGAGCAAAAACCATTTGAAAGCCCGGTTTCTTCTATTATGACAGCACCGGTTGCAGATACACCGTCTTCTACCCCCTTATTTGAAGTGGTAATTAAATGCTGGCAGCAAAAAATATCTTATTTGCTTGTGAGAGACAATGCTGGAGTAGCCGTTGGTTTTGTCAGTAAAAACCAATTACTCGATTTTCAGCAAAATACACTGGGATTCTTGATAAAGGAGATTTACACTGCGGAAACCATCGACAAGCTAGCCCAATTGCACAAACGGATACCTGTCGTAATTAATGCTTTGCTCGAAACGGGTAGTAAATCTTCGAATATTACCTATTTGAATTCCGTTGTGGCAGACACCATACACGAGCGTGTCATTGAACTGGCCATTGAAGAAATGGGCGAACCACCCGTATCTTTTTCCTTTATGGTGCTGGGTAGTGAGGGACGCATGGAAGAGACCCTTTATACAGATCAGGACAATGCCATTATTTTTGAAGATTCTGAATACGGTGATGCTGCCAAATCATATTTCCAACACTTTGCCCGAAAGGTCAACGATAACCTGCATCAAATTGGCTACAACCGGTGTCCGGGAGAAATAATGGCAAGTAACCCTAAATGGTGCCAGTCCTTATCTACCTGGAAAAAATATTTTAGTGATTGGACACAATCTCCGGAACCCCAAAATATACTTGATAGCAGTATTTTTTTCGATTTCAGGAGCGTTTATGGAAACCAACAAATGATCGAATCATTGCATGAGCACTTACAATCACTTACCCCTCAAAACGGACTGTTTTTTCGCCACATGACCTCTTCGATCAATCGCTTCAAACCTTTTATAGAAGCAGAAACAATCGATTTGAAAAAGATTATTTTTCCGTTGGTTAGCGGGATACGTATTTATAGTCTGTATTATGGATTTTCTTCAACCAATACACTTGCCCGATTGCATGCAATTGCAGATAAGTTGAAAAATAACCTTGAGGAAGAAGAATTGAGCTATATATACAATTTTCTTATGCATAAAAGACTTCAGATACAAACTAATGCCCTTATGAATCACGAACCACCCGATAATATGCTTGATATTAACACCCTAACGCATGCGGAGCATACCTTATTGGATCATTCAATTCATAAAATTAATGAGTTTTTAAGTGGTTTAAACATGGATTTTGTTAGATGAAGATTTTGAACTTCAATTTTGCTTCCTTTTAGTTCTATAATCAATACCATAATTCTGTCAGAATTTTTAACTGCCCATGCTGTATAGGAGGGTTATTATATACTTATTGAGTGTTTTAATTGTAGGTTTTGGAAAATATGCTGTATCAGATCTGTGAATAATTGCTGAAAGCTGCTTGATGACTATGGTTTTTTTGCGGATTCTATACCTCCTTAAGGGTTGCGATAAATAAAAAAAGCTCCTGAAAGAATTCAGAAGCTTTAGTGTCATTTTAGCGGTCTGGACGAGACTCGAATCCCGCATTGCTGAAATTTTCAAT
>Ga0102938_10001874_pt1 | contig 15957 bp, 13 predicted proteins | sample SalPonR2_B_D2_MG_FD_84516 | JGI IMG/M metagenome (GOLD analysis project Ga0102938, IMG submission 84516) | Salt pond soil microbial communities from South San Francisco under conditions of wetland restoration - Salt Pond MetaG R2_B_D2_MG | ecosystem: Environmental > Aquatic > Marine >...
CTGTGAGCGGCTGGTGAGGCGCGGATCGCTGTTGCCGGAGGCGGCACGGATCGCTTCGATCCAGCCCAGTTCGTTCGCGGTCACCGGAGACCCGAATATCTCGCTCACCGCTGCCGCCGCCGTCCGCCCGACCGATTGCTCCAGGGAGAGACGCATCAGATAGGCCGGATCACACTCCAAGGCGCGTGCAAGTGCCGGGATGCGATCAAGGGCTGCCTTGGACTTTCCCTGTTTGATCATCGTGATCATGTTCGGATTCACGAACCCTGCCTGTGCGGCGATTTCGGCCTGCGTCTTGCGCGACTTCAGTTCCAGGATACGGCGTTCGACGTATTTTGCGAGCCGTGTGTCCTGATGCGGTTTCTTGGTCATCTCTGTTTCTCTCATTAGTGACGCAGCACGCGCTGCTTGCTTACTTTATAGAAAGCAGTTGCTTGGGGATGCGTGGCAGGATGAGAGGTAATGTGACTTCTGGCCTAGAATTCATTCGGACAGAGATGTTATGCGCATGGTTCCCAATCCGGTGCGCATCTTGGCCGACATCGATGTCTCAGCTTTTCTGTTTTGTGCTGGACCGGTTGGACCACTTGGACCGCATTGAACTTACAGCATTTTCTTGGTCCACCCGGTCCAAGCGGTCCGGCATGCGCGCCTTCCCAGTCTCGGCTCAGGAGAGTTTGAAGAACAGTTTGACGGGTTCGGTCAGCCGCGGAGTCCAGAACTGAGCGGGCTGCCCGCAGAGATCGCATCGAGACAAGCAGCCATCACGGCCTCAGGATGAGATTTGTGGATCTCGTGACCCGCTTCATTAATCCGGAGCGCCGAAACGAAGGACGATGAAACCCCCGTCTCGATCAGGTCGATCTGTCGGAATGTCCCGTATTCATCCGCACCGCCTTGCACGAGCTGAACCGGGCATAAAATGCTTGGCAAGAGTGGGGTAATATCCCACTCCGCCATGTCTTTCGAAAGCCACAGCGCGCGCCATGCACTGTAAGCAACGCCGATATCATCGTGTCGCTGTGTGAGTATCCGCTCGAATTCATGGTCGGATCCCGTTTCGGGCAAGGCACGGATGCCCTCGCGTGTGCGCGCCTCCACGATAACATGCGGCGCAATCGCGGTGATCGAGCGGACGCGATCCGGGTGCATGGCGGCTGCGATGAGGGCGATGCTGCCGCCATCGCTGTGACCGACCAGATCGGCCGAGCCGACTCCGAGCGCATCCATGATCGCGGGCAGCACGATTGTCGCCTCGCGCATGAGGTAATCCGGGGGCTTCGCAGGAGACATCGGTCGCGACCTACCGCAACCGGGCCGCGAGTAAAGGACAAGACGGTGCTCAGGCAGATTCCGGTTGAGGCTTTCGGCGAGGTTCACAAGTGATAGCCGCGTGCCAAACCCGTGGTGCAGGAACATGATGGCGGACCCGTTCGGCTTGCCCAACTCGACGCAATCAACAGCGCCCGATTTGGTTGCGAGCAGACCACTCATACCGAGAGCTGGCCAATCAGCAAGTTGCGGTCCTCCGCATCCTCCGGGTCGCCGTCGAGCACTACCCGGCCGCGCTCGATGGCAACGAAGCGATCACACACTGACAGGGCCTCATGGATGTTCTGCTCGACCAGAAGAACGGCTTTGCCATCGTCGCGCATCTGCCGGATGATCGCGAAGATTTCTGCCACGATCATCGGGGCTAGGCCCTCGGACGGCTCGTCGATCAGCACTACATCCGGGTCTGCGACCATGATCCGTGCCATCGCCAGCATCTGCTGCTCGCCCCCTGAAAGCGTGGTTGCGGATTGCCGCGCTCGTTCGGCTAGCCGCGGAAAACGTTCGAGGACCGGGCCAAGAGGATCGCGCGGTTTCGGTCCACGCAAACCTAACATGCCCAATTCGAGGTTTTCCTGCACGCTGAGGCCAGGAAAGATTCGCCGATCCTCGGGCACGAGGGCAACGCCCGCACGGTTGATCGCATCAGGCTCCTGCCCACCGATCTTGCGGCCATTGAGCCTGATTGCGCCGGATGAAGGCGCGAGCCAGCCTGCGACGGTCTTGAGCAAAGTGGTTTTGCCGACACCGTTTCTGCCGAACACGCCCACGACCTCTCCGGACTGGACCGACAGGCTGATACCCTGGATGACATGGCTTAAGCCGTAATGGCTGTGGACGTCTTCAATTTCCAGCATGGCTTATCCCTGTCCAAAATACGCGGCCTGCACAGCCGGATCAGCTCGCACCTGAGCGGGTGAACCCTCAGCCAGTTTCTGGCCCTGATGCATCACCACGACATGATCGGATATCTCCATGACGACCCCGATATCGTGCTCGATCAACAGGATAGAGACATCCTTTGCCAGTTCACGGATCATCCGCGCGGTATCTTTGGTGTCTGAATGGCTCATGCCTTGTGTCGGTTCGTCGAGCATCAGGACGCGTGGCTCGGAGGCTAGACACATGGCGATTTCAAGCCGTCTTTGTTCACCGTGGCTAAGAGTGCCCACCTGTTCATTGGCCTCGGCTGCCAATTCGAACCGATCGATCAATTCCGTCACCTTTCGCGCCGCACGATCCGTCCTTCGTGGCGGCCAAAGCATGTGACGCACGGGTTCCAGCCGTTGTGCCGCAAGGCGAAGGTTCTCGCGCACCGTCATTTCGAAAAAGAGGTTGGTGATCTGGAACGAACGGGCCAGCCCAACGTGCTGCAATTCGGCGGGAGATCGGCCGGTAACGTCCCTCCCATCGACCAAGACGCGGCCCCATCCCGGCTTCAACGACCCCGAAATCAAGTTGAAGAGCGTCGTCTTTCCCGCGCCGTTCGGGCCGATCACGGTCGTGATGCTGTTTGCCTTTGCGGCAAGGTCCACGTTCGATACCGCTTTCAGTCCTCCAAATGAGATGCCGAGGCCCTCGGTTTGCAGGATATCAGTCATAACAGGCTCCTGAATGCAGCTTCGTCTTTTGCCCTGTCCAGGCCGGGCCTTGGCGTAAGCGCGCGTTCGACCCACGGCTTGAACACACCGACAATGCCTTTCGGCATGAACAGGATAGCCCCAATGAAGATCAACCCAATCGCGATCAGATGGTGTTCGGTCATGCTGCCCATCACCGATTTCAGCATGGTCAGTAGCACCGCGCCGTAAAGTGCGCCCGCCAGGGTCCCGGCACCGCCGACGATCACCATGATCAGTGCATTGCCCGACATGGAGAAAAACATCAGCTCCGGCGAGACGAAGCCACGCAGCATCGGATAGAGTGCACCGCTCACTCCGGCGATGAGCGCGGCAAGGACATAGGCCACCATGCGCGGCCACCATGTCGAGTAGCCAAGAAACGGCACACGCTTTTCGTTTGCCTTGAGTGCGATGATCACCCTTCCGAAGGACGTGGTCAGCATGTAGGCGGTCACGGCATAGAGGATGGCGATGATGCTTAGCGTTAGCAGGAAGAACCCGAGAGGGTTGTCGGCCGAAAGTGTGACGAAGCCCAGCGGAATCTCCAGGATCGGTATTCCGATCAGCCCATCGGACGCGCCAAGCTCACGCGTGTTGTAAACGACCTTTGCCACGACCTGCGCCATGCCGAAGGTTATGAGCGCGAAATAGACGCCGCGCACACGGTTAGCGATCAGCCCGCCGACGATACCAGCAATCAGGCTCACCCCGGCTGAGACGCCGAGTGCAAGCCAAAAGGACGGCACATCACGCAGCACGAGCGCGGCGGTATAGGCCCCGACCCCGAAATAGAGCGCCTGACCCAGCGACAAAAGCCCGCCGAAGCCTAGAAGGATGTCGACCGACAATGCCAGCCCAGCCAAAATCAACGCCTCGGTCGCCAGGCGCAGGTAAAACACGTCACCCGATGCCGCCGCCAGGACTCCGAAAATCAGTGCCGCGAGCGCCAGAATGCCCGAGAATACGTGGTTTGCGCGCATGGATATGTCGAGACGGTCAAGCATGTCCGATCCTCCCGAAGAGACCCTGCGGCCGTAGCATCAGCACGGCGACCATGACACCGAAGACAATCGGCTCGGACCAGACGGGCGACACGATCAGGCTGGAAATCGCCTGCACTTGCGTCAGCACGACGCCGGCCATCACCGCACCCCAGATCGAACCCATGCCGCCGACGATCACCACGGTGAAGGCCATCAGGATGAAATCGCGTCCCATGGTGGGAAACACGGAATAGACAGGGGCCAGCAGCACCCCGGCCAGACCGGCCAGGGCGACGCCGAACGCAAAGGCTCCGGAATAGACCCAGCTGACGCGCACGCCGAGGCTAGCTGCCATGTTGCGGTCGAACGATGCCGCGCGGACCATAGCACCAAGTCGCGTGCGATAGACGACAAAGGCGACAACAAGGATCACCGCGATCCCGATTGCGATCAGGAACAACCGGTAGGTAGGAATAAACACGCCCACGAACTCGGTTGCTCCGGGCAGCGGGTTTTCGGGCCGATGAGTGTTCGGCCCGAACATGATCTTGAGCACGTCCTCGAGGATTAGCGCCAGCCCGTAGGTCAACAGCAGGGTCGAAACGTGCCGATCTGCCCCGTCATACACGCGGCGCACCAGATAGCGTTCAGTGATGACGCCCAGCGGGATCATTAGCACCGGAACCAGCGCGATCAGCACCCAGTAGTTCAGGCCGAACGCGCTCAGGGCCAGCGCACCGAATGCACCGATGGCATAGAACTCGCCGTGGCTCATGTTGATTACGTCGAGCAGGCCGAAGATGATCGTCAGGCCCAGCGCCACTAGGATCACGGAGATCCCGAGCGCCAGGCCGTTGAGCATCTGCGGTGCCAGAACGAATTGGATGAATTCGATCATTTGGGATCTCCGTTCTCCATGACCACTCAGAAGCGGTCACAGACATCCTCGCCGATGGCGTCTTCACCGGCGATACGGTCGGCGATGGTGAATGCGCCATCCTTAATCTCCACCACATAGACCGGCTGCATCGCCTGGTGGTCGCCCGAGCGGATCGTCTTGATACCCTGCGGCGTCTCCCAGCTTAGACCTTCAAGCGCTGTGCGCACCGCGTCGGTATCCGTGGACCCAGCGGCCTCTACGGCCTTCTTGTAGGCGAAGAGCAACCCATAGCTATCGGCACCATAAAGGTCGGGTTCGGCTCCGTTGCGCGCGTTGAACGCCTCGACAAAGGCCTTGTTCTCAGGCGTATCGATCTGGGTGGAATATCCCACACCGGTGATGAACCCCTCGGCCGCAGCGCCGATGGCACCGATGTTCTGACTGGTAACCGTGCCTGAGGCCCCAAGAACGGTCAGCCCCTCCAGCAGACCGAAATCCTTGAGCTGCGTGAACAGGCGCACCGTGTCGTTGCCCGCCACCGATGTGTAGAGAACATCGGGCCGCGCGGCGCGGATGCCGCCGAAATACTGGCTGTAGTCCTTGGCATCTAGCGGCGCGAATACCTCGTCAGTGCTTTCGGCCCCCACCTCTTCGGCGTTCTTGCGGAAAGCGGCGACGGTCGAGCGACCCATCTCGTAGTCCGGCCCGAGATAGAAGACCTTGGCGCCCGGGCGCTCGCGCTTCAGCCAGACGGCCAGGGCCGCAGATTGCTGCCCGGCCCGGGCGTTGACCCGGAAGACGTTGGGCGAACATCCCGAACCCGTAATGGCATCCGAAAACGAGACGGTGGTCGCAATCAGCTTGCCCGCTCGCTCGGCAACCTGTCCGACGGCCAGAGTGGCACCGGAATTGACCGTGCCGGTCAGGAAATCCACATCCGAAGCGGTCATGAGCTTCTCGGCCTTCTGGACGGCGACCGCCGGGTTGGCCTCGCTGTCCTCGTAGAGCAACTCGATCTGCCGCCCATTTATGCCGCCGGCGGCATTGATCTCCTCCGCCGCCATGTCGAGGCCCCAGCTGACCTGCTGGCCGATACCCGCGTAGGTGCCCGAGATCGGCGTAACAACACCTATCCGAACCGGTCCATCCTGTGCGAGTGCCGCAGTTCCGGCCAGCGCCGCGACAGCGACCCCGGCAAACAATTTTTTAATAGACATCATGTTTTCCTCCCTTTTCAAGATATCAATCAGCGCCCGGAGAATTCCGGCTTACGCTTTTCGTGGAAGGCATTGACGCCTTCTGCGAAATCGTCCGACTGGCGAAGTCGGCTATAGGCGTGGCCTTCTAGCTCGATACCGATGGCCACCGTTGCATTCTCGCTGTCATTGATCAGTTTCTTGGCAGTTCGCTGCGCCAGCGGCGAGAAGCCGCGCAACTCGTCCGCCAAGCGTGCGGTGGCCTCGGAAAGTTCGCTGTCCTCGACGACCTCGGTGGCAATGCCCCAGTCATGAGCCTGCTGCCCCGTGATCCGGCGCGAGCGCATGACCACATCCTTGGTGCGCGCGATGCCGATTATCGCCTGCAGGCGCGCCGACCCGCCCGAGCCAGGGATTTGTCCCAGCTTTTGTTCAGGAAGCGCATAGCGGCATGACTTTGTTGCGATGCGGAAATCGCAGGCAAGCGAAATCTCGAACCCAACCCCAAAGGTATAGCCTTGGTTCGCGGCGATCACCGGCTTCGACGCCCGCCAAGGGGCCGCAACGTTATCAGCCAGGTGACTGACGCGCTCCGGCGACGCCTGGAGAAACCCCTTGATATACCCTCCCGAGGAAAAATGCTCGCCCTCGGCGCGCAGCACGATCACCCGCACTCGATCATCGCGGTCGAGCGCCTCAAAGGCGTCACGAAGCTGGTCGCGCTGTCCCATGTGAATGACGTTCATGGGCGGGCGATCGAGGATAATGTCGCCGCGCTCCGACGCAGGGTCTATCTCGACGCGGAAACCGTCAAGGTTGTCGAACAGTGGGTCGGGAGTGGGGTGGCTCATTGCGTCTCCTTTTCGCCCGTTAACGGGCGGTCTGCTTTGAAATGGATTGCTCTGGCGCATAATTGCCAGAGACGAGATGCCGCCTGAGCAGCTTGCCTACCGGGGATTTCGGCAGTTCGGCGACGAAAACGAACCGCCGCGGGCGTTTGAAACTCGCGAGGTCCGAGGCGCGGCAAAAGCGGTCTAGCGCCTCAACCGTGACGCCGCCACGACGCTTGACGAAGGCCGTGACAATCTTGCCCCACCGCTCATCCGGCAGGCCGACCACGGCACATTCGACCACGCCCTCGTGCATCGACAGACAGCTTTCAACCTCGACCGGCGAGACATTCTCGCCGCCGGTGATGATCATGTCATCGACGCGCCCGGTGACGAACAAATCGCCATCGGCGTCGAAACGCCCGCTGTCGCCGGTGAAATACCAGCCGGCGATCAGTGACTTGGCATCCGCCTCGGGGCGTCGCCAATAGCCCTCGAACGCCTCGTCGCCCGCGAGCGTGGCGATAATTTCGCCTTCTTCTCCCACAGCAACGACGCACTTGGGGTCACCTCTTCCCATCTCGACGATGCGCAGGTCCTGATTCAGGCCCGCCTTGCCTGCCGAGCCGGGCTTGGCCGCCGCATTCTGGTCGATCGAGAATGTGTAGACCTCCGACGAGCCGTAGTGATTGACCAACAGGTCCGGCTGGAACGCCGCTCCGACCCGCTTCAGCAGGCCGTCGGTCATCGACGCGCCTGCGAACCCCAGCCGCCTGACATGGCTCAGATCGGTGCTAGCAAAATCCGGGTGGTCCAGCAGGTCATGATAGAGCGTCGGCACAAGGTAGAGTGAGTCGATCCGCTCCTCTTCGATCAGGCGCAGCGCCCTTGCGGCATCGAAACGCGGCAGGCAGATAAAGGCACCATCCAGCAGGTGCATCGCGAGAAGCGAGCGCACACCCATCGTATGATAGAGCGGCATGACCCCAAGTGTGGTGTCACCGCGCGGCATCAGGTTCTGGGCCACATGGGCGATAGCCGCCGCGCGCTCTGCCCGGTGGCGGCGGGGCACTCCCTTGGGTTTGGCTGTAGTCCCCGAGGTGTAAAGCATGATGGACCATTCCTCCGGGCCCGCGATCGCAGGCGTATCCGGAGCACTTGCCGCTGCCAGCTCTTCGACGGATACAGCACCGTCGAGATCACAGCCGTAGACCATGCGCGGCAAATTCATCGCTCGTGCGGAATTGGCAATGGCGTCGCGGCTTGCGGCATCACAGACCACGAGGCTCGCCTCGCTGTTCTCCAGGAAAAAGTCGATCTCGTCCGAACTGGCGCGCCAGTTCACCGGGACGACCGTTACACCCGCAAGCTGACACGCCCAGTGGAGCCAGACCGCCGCACGGTTGTTCTGAAGCGCGGTAAGAATCCGATCGCCGTGGCGGACATCGGCATCATCCAGACCGGCTACCAGCGCCGATGCGCGCCGATAGAGCTGCGCGTAGCTCAACCGTGTGTCGCCATCCACCAGTGACAGCGCATCGGGCGCTCGTGACACGGTGGCAAGCAATGAACGTCCCAGATCAAGCATGCAGTGTCTCCTTCCTGAGCTCTCGTGCCGCCTCGACAGCAGCGTCGAGAATCTGGCGATACCCGGTGCACCGGCACAGATGCCCCGAAAGCACATCTCGGATGCGCCCCTCGTCAGCCTCCGGCTCGGCCTGCAACAGCGTGTCGAGCGACATCAGAATTCCCGCTGTGCAGAACCCGCATTGCAACGCATGGTGTTTGCGAAACGCAGCTTGTAGGACCGAGAGCCGCCCCGGCTCGGGTGCCAGCCCTTCGATCGTGGTGATCTCTGCGCCCTCCACTTGCACGGCGAGCGTCATGCAGGCCCTCGCCATCGTGCCGTCAATCCGGATCGTGCAGGCCCCGCAGACGCCATGTTCACAGCCAACGTGCGTGCCGGTCCGGGCCAGCACATGCCGAAGGAAATCGCTCAACAGCGTGCGTGGCTCGGCCGCCCCCTCTACCGGCTCATTGTTGAGACGGAAGCGAACCATATGGGTTTCATCGGCACTCAGTCGGCGCATGAGCGGGCCTCCCTGATGGTGGTCTCTCCAAGGCGGCGCACCAGGTCGCGGCGGTAGCGCGCTGAGGCGTGCATGTCGTCTCTGGCATCGAGTGACCATGCGAGAGCATTCAGCGCCTCGGCCACATCCGCCGGGGCGAGGTTTTCCCAGTCGGCCACGGCAGGCGTGTCGTTCACCCCGCCGACGGCGAGGCGCGTCGTGGTTCCCTGCACCACGGCACCGCATGACACGATGGCGAAATCGCCCTTACGCCGCCCGACCTCGCGAAAGGCGGTGCCAGTTCCGGCGGGCGTCAGGGGCACGTCCACCGCCTCGATCAGTTCGTCATCGGCTTTTTCGGTCATCATCATGCCCAGAAAGAACTCTTGCGCGGGCACGGTGCGGCGCTTGCGACGGCTCTTCAGATGGACCTGCCCGTCCAGCGCGACCAGAACCAGTGGCAGTTCAGCCGAGGGATCGGCATGGGCGACCGACCCGCAAACCGTGCCACGCATCCTTGTCTGGATATGGCCTATCCAGGGCGCGGCCTGCGCCAGCAGCGGCACCTCTTGCTCTAGGCCGACATGGGTGGAAAGCGCCTCCTGCCGCACCAGTGCAGAGATGCGGAGGCGGCCCTTGGCAATCTCCGGCCTCCGTGATCCCGCCGCGTGCAAGATGTCGATAATGATGGCGGGCTGCGCGAGGCGCATGTTCATCATTGCCATCAGCGATTGCCCTCCCGCCAGAACGCGCGCGTCATCGGCGCTCTGCGCCAGAACATCTGCCGCCTCGTCCAGCGTATCGACGCGGATGTAGTCGAACGGGGCCGGTTTCATCGCGCACCTCCGAACAACGCCTTCAGCCGCGCCCTGATCCCACCCGCTGCGGGCGCGCCTTCTGCGTTGTGCCCGAGCGCCGTGAAGAATTGCCCGATGACAATACGGGCCGCGCCATCTAGAAGCCTCCCGCCGACCGAGGCGACCTTTCCGCCAAGCGACGCCTCATACGAGTAGCCGATCACCGTCGCGCTCTCACCCTCGGGCTTCAGTGTGACATACCCCGTGCCCTCACCGGAGCCGAGCGCGCCATTGGCCTTGCCCGACAGGGTCGCGCCATGCGGCGGGTCGAGATCGGAGAGCGCGACCTCGACGCGGTAGCGCCCCTTGACCGGCCCGACGCCCAGCGTGACGTCGGCCAAGAACCGTGTCGGCGACAGCTTGCGCACACCATGCGCGCCAGGGATGATCGCGGCCAGTTGGTCCGCATCCATCAGGATATCCCAAATCGCCTGCGGCGGTGCCTCCACCCTTGCCTCGCCCTCGCCAGTAAGGCCGCGTCCCACCGCTTTGGGTCTGGTTGCAACCTCTACGGGTGGGGGGGGCTCATCCCCGAGAAGCGCGGCGAGGCGCCCAGGTGTCAGCGGAAGCGTCAGGTCGGTCCAGCCGCAGAGCGGTGTCAGTGCATCTGCTACGGCATTTGCGATGCACACCGGTGTGGACATGCAATTGCCCTCGCCCACGCCCTTGGCTCCTAGCGGGGTCAGCGGCGAGGGCGTGCAGATGTGCAGGATATCGAGTTCGGGAATTTCATGAACCGTGGGCACCGGGTAATCGGCGAAAGTCCCGGCCAGGAACGCCCCCGCGTCGTCATAGGCGTATTCTTCGTAGAGCGCGGCCCCGACCGCATGGGCGAATGCCCCCCGGATCTGGCCCTCGACCATGCCGGGATGCAGAATCGTGCCGCAGTCGTGCGTCGTCACATAACGGTCGATGCGCACCTCGGTCGTCAGCGGGTCGATCTCAACCCCACAGAAGTCAAAAATGAAGGCATGGCAGAGCGAGGAATTTATTCCGTCCGCCTCGGTCGGCGCAGTCAGTTCCGGCGCGGTCCATACGGCGGTTTCCCGCACCGGGTTTCCGATCCCATCGGGCAGCGTGGCAGGTGCCCAATGCGCGGCAGAGGCGACCCGCGAAAACGCCAGCCCGGCCTCAGGGTTGCCATCGATGAAAACCCGGCCACCGGCAAAGCGGATATCCTCGGGCCGCGCGTTGCTCTGCGCGGCGGCGATACGTGCAAGCCGGTCGCGCAGCCGGTCCGCCGCGATCTTGACCGCGCCCGCGGAGGCGGCGGCAAAGCGACTGGCATAGTTCCCGGCAGCGATCGACCAAGCGTCGCGCGCGGTGTCCATCGATGCGAACACGCGCACCTGCGCGGGCACCAGCCCGAAGACATCCGCCACCACCTTGGCCGCAACAGTCCGGTGGCCTTGCCCCTGTGGCACGGAATCGAGCTGAACCGTGACGCTCCCCACTGGGTCGATGGCAATGGTCGCCGCACTTTGAGCGCCGTTCTTTGGCCCGGCCTTGGCCCGTTCCTGCGGCGTGAGGGCGGTGGAAAGATAGCCCATGTTCGACACCGAAGGCTCCACCGCTGCGGCCAGTCCAATGCCGTAGAGGCGACCTTCGGCGCGGGCGGCGGCGCGGGCTTCAAGCAGTGCATGATATCCGCCCCGCGCGAGCGCGGTCTCCAACGCAAACTGGTAATTGCCGGAATCATAGGTGGCGCCGCTGGCAGTCCGGTGTGGAAAGGCATCGGCTGAAATCAGATTGCACCGGATCACCTCGACCGGATCGAGCGACAACTCATGCGCGATTCGCGCCATCAGGCGCTCCAACGCGAAATAAACCTGTGGACCGCCAAATCCGCGGTTTAACCCGGTCGGCGTCTTGTTGGTCATCACGATGCGGTTGCGCACCGCGACGTTGGCGATGTCATAGGCCCCGCACAGGTTGCCATGCATTCGGTAGAGCGTCGCCGGTTCGGGCGCACGCAGATAGGCCCCCACATCCTCGACCTGGTCCCAGTCGAGGGCGGTGACGCGCCCTTCGCCCTTCACCGCCGCGCGCAAGGTGGTCACCCGGTTGGTGGCCGAGACGCTGGCCGACAGATGCTCCAGCCGGTCCTCGACCCATTTCACAGGGCGGCCTGCGAGCCGCGCACAGGCGGCCATCAGGACGATATAGGGAAACACCCCCTGTTTGACCCCGAAGCTGCCGCCGGAATCCTCGGGCGTGCGCAGGCGCAGTCGATTGCCCGGCACATTCAGCGCGCGCGCAATCACCGGGTGGATAGAGAACGGTCCCTGGAAGTTCGCAAGCACGTCAAAAGCCTCATCATAGGGGTCCCATTCGGCCACCACCGCATAGGTCTCAATGGGCGTGCAAGAATTGCGCGGATATCGGATCGTGATTTCCACCGTCCGCTCCGCCGCATCAAAGGCGCTTTCCGGATCGCCATAGCGAAAGGACCGGTCTGCCCCGAGATTCCCCGAAAGCCCGGCGTGGAGCTGTGGCGTATGGGCGTTCAGAGCGGCCATGGGATCAAGCACCGGCTCCAGTGTGTCGTATTCTACGACGACACGGTCCAGCGCATCCTCGGCAAGATAGCGGGTGTCGGCCAGCACCACCGCTACGGGCTCTCCGGCATAGCGCACCTTGTCGCGTGCTATCGGCCAGCAGTCTATCGGGATTTTCACCCCAACCAAGAGCGGCGCGGCGATGCGGGCGTAATCGTCGCCGGTAATAACAGCACGCACACCGGGCAGCGCGCGCGCAACGGATGTGTCGATCGACCGGAGGCTGGCATGGGCATGTGGGCTTCTCAGGATAGCCGCGTGCACACACAAAGCCGGCACCGGGAGGTCATCAATGAACCGCCCGCGACCGGTCAGGAGTGCTGCATCCTCGACCCGTTCGAATCCGGCTGCCGCGATTTCTGCGCTCTCCTTGGCCATAATGGCCTCTCCTCCCTTGGCAGTTCATGCCTCTGGGAGACGAGATTACGCAGACCCCGCGTCGAAAACGATTTCCTGAGGTCGCATCATTTACCGTCGAGTCTCAAATTCGCAGAATATCCGAAACGTCCCCAAGCCTGGAGATTGTGCGAAAGCTCGACGGGGTCACGCCAGAATGATCTCGGAAGAAGCGAGTAAAATGCGCCTGTGTGCTGAAACCTAGCCGTTCGGACAGTGCACCGAAGCTCATATCGCTGTCCACGGTTGCGCTGACCGCCTGTTCCAATCGTAAAACATTGAGAAACACTCTTGGGGAAACCCCGGTGGACTTCTCGAATACACGAAAGAAATTGGCCCGGCTCATCCCCGTTTCGGCCGCAAGCTTGTTAATGTTGTCCACACCGCCGGGGTCTTTTCGAATCGTCGAAATGGCCTTGCCGACACGCCAGTCGATCCCGTTCGTTCGCGCGGCACTGCGCAGACCCGCGCCGACGTTTCGCCAATCCGTAAACCGCTCGATCACATTGATCATGAGGTCTTCGAGCATGTTCTCGTGCTCTTTGACAGCCGTAGGCGTATGCACCATGCTAGCCGCTAACTCCATCGTCATGCGGCTGATCTGGGGCGTGTTATCTCCGACGATACGACCAAAGAAACCGCCTCCCCCGCTCGCCGCCCAATTCGAACGCATCTCCGCTAGCCAGATCGGTTCGATATAAAGCGCGAGGATGATGGTCCGTGGCCGCCGTGGATCGTGAACGTAGGCATGCGGCGTCCAGGCGTTGATCAAAACGGCTGTCTCATCGGTCAAAGGCGCAACGCGGTCACCCACCAGAAATGACGTGTCCGCGCCATCGACCTTAAGGAGCACATGACAATGAGGATGCGCATGCCGCACGAGCGACTTATCCATGTCGAGAAGGGCGACCCGCCCGAACTTTCCGTTTCTGATCCTTAGAGCGTCTGACATGGGACGATCCTAACCGGCATTGACCGGAGTTTCATGTAAATTTGAACCGGCACGGTTGGCAGCGGCGTTTAAGCAGAATGTTTACAAAACATGACGCCTGCGATGATCTTTGACAACGGTTATCGCCTATGGCCTCTTCACCTACCTTCCTCAGGATCACTGGCTCTTTATTGAGGCAAGCAGCGAATTGCGGAGTATTCCTTTGCCCTGAAGCCTATGCCGTGTCGAGTTATACCGCGAAACAGCGGCGGCCCTTTTGAACTTCGGTGACAATGTTGAAATTTCGGTTCGTCAGGACCGCGAATGGATGACAAGTAAGCTTGAACTGCCTCAACTAGCTTTTCAAGGGTTCGGGATTTTAAGGCATGTCAGCGCCAGCCCACCAAAAACAACTTGACAGAATCACGCGCTTACAAACAGTCTGGTCGGTATGTCAAATCTTGTAAAACAGCCTCGTAAAACCCAGACAGAGCGTAGCGATCGCACGCGTAGGCTTTTGCACGAGGCGACGATTGCCCTTCTGATGGAGGTCGGCTACTCCAATACAACGTCTCTTGGTATCGCCAAGCGGGCCGGAGTATCACGCGGCGCTCAAACACATCACTACCCTGAAAAAATTGACCTTATTGTTGCGGCGACCGAGGACATGTTTGATGCGTTCGCGGAGGGCCTTTCGAAGCAGGCGACCGAGTTGCGCTCAGGCACGCTGAGTCTCGACGACTTTCTAGCTCGTGTATGGATACGTATGTTAGAAGGCGATTGGTTCTACGCCTCGCTCGAGATCATAGTTGCTGCCCGTGGAGACGAGGAGCTGCGTCGCCGGCTTCAACCCGCCATCTTTTCCCTTCATCGCCGGTTTGAATCCATCTGGCGCGAAACATTCGCACCAACACCTGACTCTGATCTGGATCCGGCGGTGGTAATGAACATCGTGATGAACATGTGTCGCGGCATGGCGGTTCAGGCCGTGCTTCGTCCTGACAGAGACTTTCTGCACGATATGCTGAAAGTCATGGCCGATCTGCTTCGTGAAAGGGTTGAGCCGATAGTAAAGTAAGAGTCCTAAAAAAACAGACTGGTTGGTTTTTAACCAGAAGAACGTAGTCCAACAGACTGGAGATAAAAAATGAAAATGAGCCTGAAAATAATTGCTGCTCTTGTCATGGCAGGCCTACCTGCCACTGCCCAGAACGCGCCCGGCGTAACCGATGACAGCATTTCCATAGGAGTAATGGGGCCCTTCTCCGGAAACGCCTCATCCTATAGCAAGGCGATGGTCGGGATGATGGCGTATTACGACAAGGTGAATGCCGAAGGTGGAGTGCACGGGCGCAAACTCGTCGCGATACAAGAAGATACCGCCTGCGACCCGAACAAGGGTCTAGCCGCCGCCAAGAAGCTCATCCATCAGGACGAGGTCTTTATGCTTCACGGCAATTCATGCTCCGGTGTCGCGATCGCGATCCGGCCAGTCGTAGAAGGGGCGGGCCTGCCTTGGTTGGTAGCTCATGCCGTTAGCGATTCCATCTCGGAGCCACTGGCTCGAAATATTTTCCACGGTGTGCCGACTGGATCCGCCAACGGGCGCGCCATGGCACAGTTCGTTCTGTCCAAACCCGACACCGAACGCGTCGCGATCATCGAGCATTCGAACGACTGGGCGCATAGCTACTCCAACCCTGCGCGTGAATACCTGTCCGAGAACGGCGTGACCCCGGTCGCAGAGCTGACAATGGAACGAGGACAGACTGATGCCACCGCGCAGGTGCTGAAGTTGCGCGAACAGAAACCGGACTTCATAATTGCGGCGATCTATGAGGCCGAAACCGCGATCTTCCTGCGCGATCTCGAGAAATACGGAATGGGCGGTATTCCTGTAATGGGCACCGCCGGCACCGACCTTGAAAACACGCTCAAGCGCGTGGGTGATTTCGAGACTGTGAAGAATTACTATGTAATTCATTCCTACGTAGACAACCTCGATGGTCCGAAACTTCAAGAGGTGCGCGATATTCTGGCTGAATACGCACCGGATGAAGAGCTGTCGACCTTCAGCTTCGTCTCCATCGGATCAGCCAAGGCGCTCGTTGCCGCCCTTGAGGCCGCAGGTCCGGATCTTACCCGCGAAAAGCTGATCGCTGCCATGGAAGGTATCGAGAATTTCGAGACAGGCGTGCTATCCGAGCCAATCACTTGGAGCGCGACCGACCATCAGGGTGTCAAAGGTTCGGCCGTCGCGGGTTTTGTGGATGGTAAGCCCACCGTGCTCCGCGCTTGGAACA
>Ga0102938_10001885_pt1 | contig 15907 bp, 12 predicted proteins | sample SalPonR2_B_D2_MG_FD_84516 | JGI IMG/M metagenome (GOLD analysis project Ga0102938, IMG submission 84516) | Salt pond soil microbial communities from South San Francisco under conditions of wetland restoration - Salt Pond MetaG R2_B_D2_MG | ecosystem: Environmental > Aquatic > Marine >...
GAGATCTATAAATCGCTGCTCGAGATAGAGTGATTTATTGACATATATTTCCCTATATCATATAGTTTAGTCTCACAAAAAGATTTATAAGCTAGGAGGATAAGATGAAATTAGCAATTAATGGATTTGGAAGAATCGGAAGAAGCGTATTTAAGGTAGCTTTTGAACGTGATGATGTAGAGGTAGTTGCCATTAACGACATCACCGATGCAAAGACTCTTGCGCATCTGCTCAAGTATGATTCTAACTATGGCCCCTTTCCCTACAAAGTTGAAGTGAAGGAAGATGCAATTGTAGTTGGAGGAAAAGAGGTTAAGGTGCTGGCCGTCCGCGAGCCGAAGAATCTGCCCTGGAAAGATATGGGCGTAGATGTTGCTGTTGAATCAACCGGTATATTCCGCACAGCCTCCGGCCCCAAGGGCGGCTATAAGGACCACATCACAGCCGGTGCAAAAAAAGTTATTCTTACTGTTCCCGCAAAAGACAAAGTTGATAAAACTATTGTGCTTGGTGTGAACGACAGCGATATTTCCAATAGTGATGAGTCCGTGTCTAATGCATCCTGCACCACTAACTGTCTTGCTCCAGTAGCCAAGGTGCTTCACGACAGTTTTGGTATAGAAGAGGGGCTCATGACCACTACCCACGCATATACCTCCGACCAAAACCTGCAGGATGCTCCCCATAGCGATCTGCGTCGTGCACGTGCAGCTGCTCTTTCTATCATTCCTACCACTACCGGTGCCGCTAAGGCCGTGGGTCTGGTAATTCCCGAGCTCAACGGAAAACTAAACGGTATGGCTATGCGTATTCCCACACCAACCGGTTCCATTGTGGATTTGACTGTACAACTTAAGGGCGATCCTTCGGTTGAAGAGGTGAATGCGGCTATGAAGAAAGCTGCAGAAGGTCCCATGAAGGGAATTCTTGAATATACTGAAGACCCGATCGTCTCTGTCGATATTAAAGGCAACCCCCACTCATCAATTTTCGATGCCCAAAGTACCATGAAAATCGGAAAAGGGTTTTTTAAAGTACTGTCCTGGTACGACAACGAATGGGGCTACAGTAACCGTGTAGTTGACCTGGCCGCAAAACTCGTGTAAGGGGGCTTTTATGGCCGTGAAAACAGTAAAAGATATTGATCTAAAGGGAAAACGGGTCCTTGTAAGAGCGGATTTTAATGTCCCCCTCAAGGAAGGCGTAATTACCGATGATACTCGTATTAAAGCGGCCCTTCCAACGCTCCAGTATATACTGGAGCAGGAGGGTGCCTCACTGGTGTTAATGAGCCACCTCGGCCGACCCAAGGGCGAGGCGAAACCTGAGTTTAGCTTAGCTCCAATTGCCCAGCGTTTATCCGAGCTGCTCGACCGACCGGTTGAGATGGCGCCCGACTGTGTAGGTACTGAAACCACACAAATGGCTGAAAAGCTCAAACCGGGAGAAGTCCTGTTGCTCGAGAATGTGCGTTATCACGCCGGTGAAACTAAAAATGATGCCGAATTTGCGAAGAAACTCGCGAAAAACGGAGACATATTTGTAAATGATGCCTTTGGCACTGCCCATCGTGCCCATGCATCCACTGAAGGGGTTGCACATTTGCTTCCTTCTGCAGCAGGCTTTCTAATCGACAAGGAAGTACGTTTTTTTGAACACCTCCTATCGAATCCTGAAAAACCCTTTGTTGCTGTTATCGGCGGTGCGAAGGTATCAAGCAAAATCGGGGTTTTAGAAACTCTACTTGATAAATGTACGACCCTGGTAATCGGCGGAGCAATGTCATATACCTTTTTGAAGGCACAGGGACATTCTATTGGTAAATCGATGGTAGAAAATGATTATATCGATACGGCGAAATCTTTGCTTGAACGGGCGAAGCATGCGGGTATTCAGGTGCTCTTGCCGCTGGATCATATGGCAGGAAGTGCGTTCGATGAGAACACCGACCCTGTATATGTTGATGAAATAGATCTTCCGGATGAACTTATCGGACTTGATATCGGAATGAAAACCCTGGAGGCTTTGAAAGAAAGCATTTCAGAAGCCAATTCTCTGGTATGGAATGGGCCGATGGGAGTATTTGAGTTCGAGAACTTTGCGAAGGGAACGCTTGAGGTTGCGGAAATGGTTGCCGCTTGTAAGGGTACTACCGTTGTTGGTGGTGGAGATTCCGTCGCCGCCGTAAATAAATTTGGTTTTGCAGAAAAAATTGACCATGTTTCAACAGGGGGCGGAGCCAGTTTAGAGTTCCTAGAAGGTAAAAAATTGCCTGGTATCGCAGTTTTAAGTTCATAAACCGCTCTGCGACAGGCGAAACGACGAAAATAGAAAATAAGAGCAGCCGTTAAACGGTTGCATAATTGGGAGATTATATGCGAAAACCTTATATAGCTGGAAATTGGAAAATGCACAAAACCAGGGTCGAAGCCCGTGACGAAGCGGCGGATCTGGTGAAACAGTTAAAAGGAGTGAATCACAAGGTGATGATAGCTCCTTCCTTCACTTCACTTGGAGTAGTTGCCGATGTAGTTAAGGGCAGTAATGTAATACTAGGTGCCCAAAACATGGCCGCTGCAGAAGAAGGAGCCCATACAGGAGAAATTTCCCCGCTTATGTTGAAAGAGTGTGGGGTAGAAACAGTTATACTTGGACATTCTGAACGACGGCATGTATATGAAGAAACTGATCAACTTATTAACACTAAAGTAAAGTTAGCTTTACAACACGGTTTTGAAGTAATTCTGTGCATCGGGGAAACCCTTGAAGAGCGAGAAGCCAATCAGGCAGAGTCTGTAGTAAAAAAGCAGTTAAGTTCCGGATTGCAAGATGTAAAGAGTGACCAGCTCGAAAAGGTAGTAATTGCGTATGAACCGGTTTGGGCTATTGGGACCGGAAAAACGCAACCCCTGAGGATGCTGATGCAATCCACAAAGTAGTACGCAAAGAGATTGAAAACTTGTACGATAATGCGGCAGCCGAACAAATGATTATTCAATACGGAGGTTCGGTTAAGCCTAAGAATATAGCATCGCTGATGGACAAAGAGAACATCGACGGTGCACTGGTTGGAGGTGCATCGTTAAAAACGGAGACCTTCGTACCTATTGTGAAATTTAATTAGTTTCGCATGCCGCTTAGCGGCAACCGAAACAACGAAAATAGCCGGATACGGCTATTTTCTTAATAGTAACTGGTAATGGAGTAACACTTATGGGATTTTTTGGTATTTTGCTCTTGGTAATCTTTGTTATTACCGCGCTTCTATTGATTGTGCTGGTGATGATTCAAGACGACCAAGGTGAAGGATTAGGCGGAATTTTCGGCGGTTCTAGCAGTACCGCATTTGGTTCTCGTTCAGGTAATATTCTTACGCGTGCTACCTCTGTATTAGGTGCGGTATTTTTATTAACTGCTTTCGGACTTGCATGGGTGAATAAGACTCCCGAAGGGGGCGATGTAATGGGCGCCGCCCGAGCAGAAGCAGCTCAAGAAAGCGAAGACTGGTGGAATGAGCCGGTGGAAGAATCGCCGGCATTGGACGAACAAGGCCAAGACGAACTACCTAGCACCTCAGAACAGTAAATCTCAGGGTGTCCCCTCTGCCTTTTAAGACGTCCTTTAGATTGAGGGGACACTTACTTATGTTCTTTCTGTTCTAATGTTCTAATGTTCTGTTCGAAAAATCCACATGCCCTCCGCGCATGGCTAGGAGTAATAATGAAAGTAGCAGTAGTATTTTTCGCAGGGAATAACCGCAAGCAGCTCGCTGAAACTGCCAAGGGTTTACTGAAAGGTATAGAGAAGCAGGGCCATCAGGTGGATCTCGTTGACGGAGATCGAGATGTTAATGTAAAGCTCACTGTGTATGAATATGTATGCATTGGTGTAACGGCAACTAATTTATTTGGTGGGAAAGTGAAGGACCATATTCCAAAATTTCTCGCCAATTCCGGATTGGTATCCGGTAAACGTTGCTTTGCATTTACAACTAAAACCGGGCTCAGACACACAAAAACCCTACGCACCCTGATGACCTTTATGGAACATGAAGGGATGTACTTAAAAAACTCTGACGTTCTTGCAAATTTTCAGGAAGCAGAGGAAGTTGGAAAACGGCTTCATGTGGGATAAGTTTGAGAACAAGATTGTGTAGAAGGAAGGTTATAGCTATATGAGAAAAATCGGATTAGCCGTACTTATTATATTTACCATTTTTACCGGTTCGCTTTTTGCGGATGTGATAGGAGAAACCGTGGCAACGGTAAACCTTACCCATACAGAGGGGATTACAGCCCGACAGGTAGATAAAAAACTCACAGAAATCCGCAACATGAGTACTCAAACCGGTATACAGCCGGATAAGATCACCCGTGAACAGGTTCTGGATTCACTCATCTCAGAGGTGCTCATAAAACAAGCCGCCGAGCGAGACGGGGTTCGAGTACAAAATGAAGATGTAGACAGGCTTATCACTCAGCAAAAACGTCAAGTTGAAGCGCAGATGGGTCAACAGCTCAGTGACCAGGAGTTTCAATCTGTAGTACGCCAAGAAACTGACTATTCTTGGCAGGAGTATCGACAACGTATAGAAGACCAGTTGCTACAGCAAACTTACATCACCCAGAAAAAACGGGGCATGTTCGAAGCAATAAATCCACCGACTGAACAGGAAATACAGGCTTTGTACCGAGAGAATGCCACAGAGTTCACAAATCCGGAGTTTGTCCGAATAAGCCATGTATTTATCCCTCTTGCCAATAAAAGTGAAGCCGATCAGGAAGAGGCTCGTAGAAAAATTGAAAAAGCACGTACACAGTTGCGGTCCGGTGAGATGAGTTTTGATGACCTGGTTCTGAAATACTCTGAAGATGAAAACTCCAAATTCAGAGGTGGCGATGTCGGATTTGTGACCCGTAACAATCAACAGGTCAAACAAGTATACGGCGAAAATTTCTTTGATGAAATTTTTGAACTCGAAGAGGGAGAAGTGTCGGATATAATTGAATCGAATGTAGGTTTCCATATTGTCAAAGCAACCACCCATGAAATGCCGAAAATTCTCGGGCTGGACGACCGTATTGCCCCGGATAACCCCACTACAGTACGTGAATATTTACGTAATCGAATTTACCAGGAGCGTCAGCAGCAAACGCTTCAACAGGCTATGAACGACGTGATGGCAGAATTACGTGAACAAGCCGAAATCGTACGATACGACTAAGAATGGGATCTCGAAGAAAAGCACGAATTTTAGCACTGCAGGCTGTGTTTAGCTGGGATTACACAGCCAAAAGCAGTGTTGAACTTGGACGCTTCGAATGGCTGGATGAAGAACGGTTGGCAAGCTTTGAGGATGATACCCTTTTGTTCGCGCGCCTAATTGTACAGGGGACCCTGGAAAATATAGAGGAAATTGATACTAAAATTACGGAGCAACTGGAGCACTGGGATTTCAGCCGGCTGGCGCGGGTCGATTTAGCAATTCTGCGTTTTAGCATTTATGCATTGCTATATCAAAAGGAAATACCCTCCTCTGTAACTATTGATGAGGCAATCGATATTGCAAAGCACTACGGGAGCGGCGATTCATATCGTTTTATCAATGGTGTTTTGGATGGGATACGCAAGCAGTTAACGGAAAAGTAATGAATAAAAAAGATGTGTGGTTGTTAGCGGCGATCGTTGTCATAGCTTTAATGCTTGGACTTACGCTTGCAGCCATACTGCAGGAAAAAAAAAGTACCAGTGCTATTCAGGAAGCTAATAAAATTGCGGAAATAGACAGGCTTCTGGCTAACGGAATCGACCGAACCGCTGTAGAAAATATTGAGGCCCTCGCCCGCAAAGATTTGTCTGCTGCTAGTTACATCAGGTTAATCAAACGATCCTGGCAAATTTCTCGACGTACCAGCAACTATGACTTATATAATTATGTTTCACAGGCAGCTTTGGAAGCCTACCCGGCCAGATCGGATCTAAATGCGCTTCGAATATACGGTCTTCTCCGTGAAGGCCACCCCAATGTAGCAGCAGATATCTATAACGAAAGCGAAATCGAAACTGAAGATTGGCCGGAACTCACTTCAGAGATAAGCCTGTATGTAGAAACCTCTACGGAGGAAAAAGAGGAAGCTCTTTCCAAAAATAGTAAGGCCGAAGACTTTCTTTCCATGTATCACAAAACAGGAAGCTATGGATTTTTGCTTGATGCAGCACTGCTTTTACTGCGCCGCGGTGAGGTAGAATCTGCTTATTCTACTGTGACTGAAGTAACAGATTCAGAAACCTTGCCCCTCGATTTCAAGTTCCTCCTTGCTTTCGATGCAGCTAAATGGAATCAAGCCCAATCTGTGTTAGCCGATCAGCCTCAAATATTCAACAAAATTGAATATCAGTTTCTGAATGCAGATATTTACATGTATCAGAACCAACTAGATATTGCAGAAGAACTGTATGAAAAACTTTTAGAAAACGAGTCCCAACTTAATACTACTCTGAAAAGCAGGGCATTACTTAACCTTCTGTATATTTACAATACACTTGAAAAGCCCATTCCCAATTCAATCATGCAATCGGTAATGGATATCTCGACAAAAGACCCTGAAGATTCCGCGTTGCTGTTTGCCGGCTTTTTTTTATCATATAACAACACCGATCGGGCCCAAAAAATCCTTGATGCTTCCGCTGAAGATAGCCGGGAAGGTGTTCTTAGGCAGGTTATTCAAGAAGGAACAGCTCAAAGAGTCAATCCCGAACGTTACAAATCACTTTTATGGCGATTGGTCTATCGAACCGAACAAGAGAGGTACGCCCAGTATTTGGCTTGGTTCCTTATAGGAATTGAGGATATTCAGGGGCTGCAAAGCTTAATAAACCACAGTCGTCAAGCCTTCGACAACAGAGGCTGGATACAATTTTATGAAGCAGTTGCGCTCATGTATTCACGCGACTACATACTAGCGGCAGAGACATTTAAAGGTGCTTTTCCCGAAGAGCACCATTGGGAGTATCTCTACAACGCTGCGATAGCTTATTCGGTGACCAACAATCTATCAGCAGCACTCGACGAATTGAAGGCTGCCGAGGCTGTGGTACCGGCTGGTTCACCTGGTGATGCCGCGGTGTTAGCCGAGCAGATAGAACTGCTTATTCAAAGCAACCGCTTGAATGAGGCTCGCACGCAACTGACTATTTTAGAAAATAGGTATCCTTACAATATGAACGTTGGGCTACTAAGGAGCCTGCTTGAAGCACGTTTAAGTGACTGATACTATAAAACGGGAGTTACAATAATCATGATAAAACTTAAAAGCCGTGAGGAAATAGATAGAATAAGAGAATCCTGTCATTTGCTTGAACGGACTCATCAGGAAATTGCAAAACTAATCGACGTGGGAATTACCACCATAGAGTTAGACCGTTTTGCCAAAAACTATATCGAAACCCATGGCGGGACTCCAGCTTTTCTTGATTATATGGGGTTTCCGGCCAGTCTATGTACCTCTGTGAACAGTGTAGTTATTCATGGAATTCCAGGGGAACATAAGCTAAAAAACGGTGATATAATAAGTCTTGACTTGGGTATCGATCTGAACGGGTATTTCAGCGATGCCGCACGAACTTATGAAGTCGGCTCTGTCTCAGAGGAAACTCATGAGTTGGTTGAAGTAACCCGTCAGTGCTTGTATGCTGGAATAGATAAAGCACATACCGGTAACCGGATACAGGATATCGGTCGAGCAGTTTCCGCACTGGCCAAACGACATAATTTTGGAGTTGTAAAGGACTACTGTGGTCATGGAGTAGGCTTCTCGCAACATGAGGATCCTCAGATACCGAATTATGTAAGCCGAGGACCTAACCCTCGAATAAAACAGGGGATGATACTGGCAATAGAGCCAATGATCAACCTTGGCACAGGTAAAGTAGTAGTACATGATGATGGCTGGACCGTGGAGACTAAGGATGGGCAATTATCTGCCCATTGGGAACATACCGTTGCGGTGTTTGATGATCATACCGAAATTTTAACCCAGATAGATTAGTACTATTTTTTTGACGCTTAAAGATAAATATATATATATTCTAAATATCTGTTCAAACAAACCAAAAGGTGTGGAGGAAAGGTGGATATGAATCAAAGAAAATTATTCTATTCTAAGAAGTTCTTTTTGTTTAATTTGGTATTAGTTGGTATTCTAGTTGGTTTTACCCTCTCATTTGTCACATTCGGGTGTTCTACTGATGTAAAGCCAGGAGAAAGAGCACAAGCACAGACAACTACTGGTACAAGCGCAAACGATGCTGATACTTCAACGGCGATTTCTTTGCAGAATTCATTTAGAAGTGTTGCAAATAAAGCGCTTCCAGTTGTAGTTGAGCTAAAGGTTGTAGAAATCCGACAGCAGAGGGCACCGGATTCCCGAGGCTGGCCTTGGGACTTTCTTTTTCCTGAAGAAGAAAATAACAACAATAATGGCAACAACCAAGAACGAGAATTCCGCAGCCAAGGACTTGGTTCGGGTGTTATTGTAAGAAATGAAGGAAATAAATACTATATTCTCACAAATGACCATGTGGTCGGAGAGGCCGACGAAATCATTGCAGTCTTAAACGACGGTAATGAATTTACCGCCACGCTAGTTGGAAAAGACCCGAGAAAGGATCTGGCACTGGTAATGTTTGAATCTGAACAAGGGAATATTCCAATAGCCGAACTTGGCGATTCAGATGCAACTCAGGTTGGTGACTGGGTCTTAGCAGTGGGAAGCCCTTTTGGTTTTGTCTCCAGTGTGACCGCAGGAATTGTAAGCGCGAAGGGACGCTCGGGACCTCAGGGCAATATAAGTGATTTCATACAAACTGATGCAGCTATCAACCGAGGAAACTCTGGTGGCGCTTTGGTAAATATTCACGGTGAAGTGGTTGGTATAAATACCTGGATTGCAGCCCCAACCGGCGGCAGCGTCGGGCTTGGATTTTCTATCCCTATTAACAATGCAAAAAAAACTATCGACGACTTTATCACCAAGGGAAAAGTAGAATACGGATGGCTTGGTGTTACCGTTGGCGATGTGAACCAGGAACTTGCCGAGGAGCTTGGAATAGAAGAGACCAAGGGAGCTTTTATTCATAATGTGTACATCGATTCTCCAGCGGATAAGGGCGGTATACGTCCAGGTGACTTTATTACACAAATAAACGGCGAGACTGTCTCCAGCCGCGATGAAGTTGTAAGAAAAGTCGGCGATTTAGAGGCCGGCGACACCGCCACCTTTGAGATAAATCGCTTCGGCAATACACGTACGGTGAACGTTAAGATTGGTGAAAGAAAGGATAGTGAAGAGATCCTGTCGAACCAAAAGAAACTGTGGCCTGGAATGATTGTAGTACCTTTGAACGAAGAGGTTCGTAAACAGCTCGAACTGGATAATTCACAAAACGGGGTCCTAGTCGCGAATGTTGATCGGGGAACAAAAACCTATATCGGCGGGATAAGAAATTACGATGTAATCACGTCGGTGAATGATGAAAAAATTGAAACAATAGAAGATTTTTATCAGTTGATCGGAGATGAATCTATCGATGAGTTCAAATTTTCATACCTGCGAGAAGGGGAAAAATACTTTACCGGAATTGAGCGTTAGGGTACACTACATATTGTATTCAGTGTAAACTCGGGGAGGGCTTACCAGCCCTCCCTTTAATTATTCGGAGGTATTGATGAAAGATTTTGTCGAGTACGATCAGGTGCGAAACAACTCTCTTAAACTCGCATATACTATTCACAAGGACGGATTTATTCCGGATGTTATTTATGTACTGTTGAGAGGCGGTGCATATATCGGTAACGTGATTAGTGAATATTTTAAGATCGTACGTAAAGATGAACGTCCCGTATTTTATGCGGCCGTGGTCGCTCGCTCCTATACTGATATTCATCAACGCTCACGTGTAATGATAGACGGGTGGACATATAAACCCGAGTACCTGCGGAACGGGGACAAAGTCTTGTTGGTCGATGATATTTATGACTCTGGGCGAACCATGAACTATCTGGCTGAAGTTATCATGGATCATGGTATTCCCCGAAAAGATCTAAAAATTGCAGTTCACGATTATAAAGTGTTTCCTGACAGTTCAGAGCAGATGCCTGTCAGTCCCGACTATTTTTGCCGTAAGCATACAGTCACTTCACCTGAGAACGATGTATGGATTCATTACAAAAGTCATGAATTAGTCGGCCTCACCAAAGAGGAATTCCAGAATAACTACTCTTTTACCGATAAAGGGTTTATAGAGATACTTGATAAGGAACTATTTAACAGATAGCGACGGGGGCATGAACATCCCAAATATAGGCAAATTACAAAAACTACCGGTTCTTTTTTTTCTCCTGTTGCTTGGAATGGTGCAGCTGTATGCCCAAGAAAACGCGGTAACTCTGACGCCATCCCCAGGTGCTTATTCTGAAGCAGTATATGTGCATATCGAATCGGACGTCGATACACCGGTTCGCTACCGCTTTAGTAGCAGCAGCGATGACACCTGGGTGGACTACACCCAGGCTCTGCGCCTCTCTGCACTATCAGGGGAAGAACGATCTTTTAATCTGCAAGTGCGTGTACAGAATACAGATACTGACACGGTAGAGAGCTTTCAGTATGTAATCGACCGGCGTATGCCTAAAGAGCCGAAAATAGAGATACGGCAGCAAGACAAGGGGTATCTGGTTGGATTTTCAATTAATGAAAACCAAGACCAGGTAAAATACTGGCTCTCCAGTTTTGAAAAGCCCGAGTTCAAAACCTGGGGCACTGAAATGGTAGAGGCCCCGCAGGAAAGTGTTGTAAAAGCATACAGCGTCGACCAAGTCGGCAACCAGAGCCGAGTGGTTACTAAAAAACTTCCGGAGCTGCTTCCTTGCAGAAGCTCCTCAGAGATTGAACTTCCTTCTCCGGTATCCGGAACTTTTGTAAATGCACAATGGCTCGTTATTTCGAATGCCCACTGTTTTGAATGGGTTCGCTACAGCCTGGAAACTGACAACTCCCGCAGCGATGAAATAACTTACACTGCCCCAGTTCTCATTCGATCAACTGGTACTATTACCCTGAAAATTCAGGCAAAACCTTACTATCAGGAGCAGTTGTTCGAGAAAAAACTGGAATTCACCATTTCCAAGCCGCAGACTTCGGTTCTGAATGCATTTTCTGCAACAGCAACAAAAACCAGCGGGCCGGTCTCAGAAATTCGTTCCTTTCCATTACCCGTCGCTGAAGAGGAAGTGGAACTTTACTATAGTTTAGAAGATACACCTGTCACTCCGAATCATCCGCAGCTGGAATCTCCAATACCGGTCAGACTGGCTGAGGGTATGAAAAATTTTTTAGCCTATCGTATTGGAGCGTATCTCCCGAATGAGAATCGCATGCTGCAATACCGATTCTTTTATGTCATCGATGAAAGAATACCTCCGAATCCGCAGTTTCGATTATCTGATACGCTCCCGTTTCGTTCAAAGCTTAAAGTAGTATTAGAAGCAGGGAGGGGTGCTGAAATTTATTACACTACCGACGGATCTACACCCGATCGGTTCTCCACCCAATATACAGGGCCTTTAGACATTACCTCCGATGGAAACTCGGAGTTGGGAATAATACCGATACAGGCTGTAGCTCGATATTCGAACGGAAACAGCAGTGAAATTGTTCGAAAACAGCTACCCTATGATAGAAGAGCACCTTCCCCCCCAAGTTATGATATTCTCAAGATAGATAAGTACGGTGCTGATATTCAGGTTAATCACCCGGACCCCTCTATGGATATAGTATATGCCGTGGGATACGGAAATACTCCCCCCTTACAGATAAACCGAGACTCCCCAGTAATATCAAGAAATATAAGAGTAGATTTTCCCTACGGATCTAAGGGAAAAGCATTTGTACGTTTTGCAGCAAGGGATAAAGCCGGTAATATTTCAACCGCTACAACTACCGCAGGGGTTGAGGTTGACTCGGTACCGCCGGAAGCCCCATCCATACGTCGCGATCAGCAAAAGATTACAATAACAGGTCCTCCCAATATATTTTACCGCGTCCAAGGCATAAATGATGGATTTAAGGAGTATACCGGGCCTATCGATTTAAATCGCAAAGATAACCTTCGACAAGAAATTAAAGTAGCCGCTTACGCCGAGGATTCGAAGAATAATCGATCTAAAATTTCGGAAAAAACGTTTATTATAGATACCCGCACTCCTAAACCGCCACAAATTATAAGCAATGTGAACAGTTCCATAGTTAATCACCCTATTCAGGTTCGTTGTTTTGGCCCGTATGCAGATGCAGCTGTCTATTACAAATTGTTTAGACTAGCAAAAGGAGACAGCCTTCCCCTGGCCGCTGAAGATTCCAAACCCGGTTTTGCGGATAGTTTATATAGTGAACCTATTCAACTCAGTGGTACCGAGGAAAGGGAAGTCCTCTATGTTGTAAGAGCACGTAGCTATCTGCCCTCCGCACATGTATGGAGCCCTGTAACCAGCAGCTCGTTCACTATAGACAGAAAATCACCCGAACCGGTCAACCTTGAGCCGATTATTGGCGAAACAAGACTTTTCGCTGAACCGGTCACTATACAGTCTGAATCAGCCTCAAAGGAACAAGAAAGCTGGATATATGTAGCTGAAGCAGGCTCTACAACAGCTGCTGACATAAGCATCGAAACAATACTTTCAGAAGGGGTGCCCCTGTCACGGGGCGTGCTCATTGAAGGCACCGCGGGGGAAGAGAAAAAATACCAAATCCATAGTGTCACTGTGGACAAAGCTGGGAACAGAGACCGGAGCCAAAGCGTTGAACTTAGCATTGATCGTAACATACCGGAAATCCCCTGGTTAGAAGGCCTGCCGGCTGAAGTAGATACAAATAAGCAGGTCAAAATTTTTGCTCCCGACGACTATCAACAAAAAATTATCTATGAACTGGTCGTTAACCAAGGAGTGCCGCAAGTTCCGAAAGCCGGTTCGCCGGTTCTAAATAATTCCCCCTTAGTTTTAAACGGTCCTTCTGAAACTGCCGGCGGAATTAGCCACTATGCGATTTCTTTTCGAGGCATAGACAAAGCCGGTAACTTGTCGCCTGTGAAAACTGAACATTTTAGAATTTCTCGGATTAAGCCACAACCTCCACGGATTGAAGTGGAACGGATAGGCAAACAGCAGTTTTTGATTCAAATAGATACGGAACATGAAATGTCCGTCTATACAAAAATAAATGATGAAAACTATAAACTTTATACCCAGGGCTTTACTTTTTATCAAAGCAATACAGTAGAAAAACTTAAAATAGAGGCGTATTCCAAGAACAGCTTTGGAACTATAAGCGATATTTCTATAAAAACCCTACCTTCTAAGCAATTTAATCAGCCCTTTGTCTACGGAGTAAAAGATAGACAGCTATACACCGAGGATGTGCACATAAAACCGGCTGACAGTAGTATAGATGTGCGTTATGAATTATCCAGCAGCAAATATAGCGGCGAAGCCCTAAGTGAAAATTCTCCAAAGCTGTTCAATCCCATCTCTATTCGCCTCAGCCGGGGGCAGACGGAGGAGTACCACTTGTCCGTTGGACTATATGATGAAGAGAGTAATTCAATTCATTCAATCCAAAGTTACAATTTTATGATTGATAAGGCTCCACCACTTCCACCTCGGATAGTCGGCATTCAGCCTGGTTACCACTACACGGAAGATCAAACGATACGATTCATTACAAAAAGAGATACCACGGTCTACTTCCGCACTAGAGAAGACGTACAGGCCGAATCCTCCTTCAGACCCTATGTGCAGCCGCAAAGGGTTAGTGTACGTCCTGGAACTAGGAAAAATATTGTTGTAGAGGCATGGGCAGAAGACAGTGCAGGTAATAGAAGCCAAGAAGTTTCAAAGAGCTTCGTTATTGATAAAGAGAGCATTTATGTCTCGCAACAGGGGCAGGACTCATTTTCCGGAGGAAAGGAGGCTCCCTTTCGAAGTATTGATAGAGCCTTATACGAAGCGTCCGCCTCCAACAGAAATACTATTTATCTTGCTGCAGGTGACTATACAATCAGCGATCCGGTTTCCGTAACAAAACAGCTTAATATAATCGGAGAAGATGCTGAAAAAACTTCTATCAAAGCAGGGAGCGAGTTCAGCAGCCTACACCCACTTTTTACAGTGTCCCGGGGAACCCTAAAGATAGAGAATGTCCTTATATCGAACAGCAATCTTAACAGCCCTTTGGTGGTACAAGAGGGTGAGTATTCGAGGTTGACTATCCGTAACAGCACCATTCTGCATGAGCGTCAGGATGTGCAAACTGTAATGTGGTCAAAGGCGGGCGAGCTTGTTCTACATAATACCCTGATAGAAATTGATTCTGTTCATGACGGAAGCATACTCAAAATCGATGACAGTACCGCAGAGCTGATTGACTCTACAATCAGAGTAAACAATAGCTCTCACAACCTGGCGCTGCTGCAGTTGCAGGGTTCCGATGTTAAAATTACCGGAACAAAACTCGCAGTAGGGGAATCTGAGAATGTACGGGTAATAAGCGCTGAAAACGCTGAAATCTCTATTGAAAACAGCTCGATCGATTACGGCTCATCCAAAACAAGAGCCACCGGTATTCAGCAGATTGATGGAACCTTGACTTTGAAGGATACACGCATTGGCAACGATAACGGATCGGCACACATCGTTGCTGGTGTTAAACTGGAAAATGTGGATGCCGAGATTGTGGGTACTACTTTAAATGGATCTGCCGAACTTGGGATTATTCAACTGCAAGCTAAAAACAGCCGTCTAAACCTTCAGGATTCTATCTTAATAAACGCCCGCACCCAGGAGTTTTCATACCTTCTGCGACTGCATGGGGGCAACAGCAGCTTAAGTAATACTAAGCTTGAGGCTGATAGATCCTACAATGTGTACGGGATCGAATTAAGGGACCAAGCGGTAGCGATGCTACAGGAGTGTGACATAGAGCTGTACCGGGGCGAGAGTAGTACCTACGGTATCACTAGCCAGGGAGCAGTATTGTGCACCGTCCAGAACAGCCGGTTTATAAGCAGTCCTGGCAAGGCCTCGGATAGCGCCTCTTCCAGTACTGATGTAATTGCAGTGCGCGAAGAGGATTCCCAGGGCGACATTAAATTACTTGAGAATCTATTTCGCGGCTGGACCTACCTGCTGAGCAACCCCGAAGTACAAGCTCGCGATGTAGAGACCCTTGAGGCTGAGCGCCCCCCCTTCGATACAAGCACCCCCCACCAGGGAAACCGGTTAGAACCGCCGGCAGAGTAAAATTAGAGAGTACAGATTATAGGGATGCACAAAAAAAGCCCCGTAGGCAGGCTGTAGGCGCCACTACGGGGTTTTATCATAATTTAGGTTGTTGTCCTACTACTGGCGTTCAAACGCTAATGGTCCGGTACGCTTCCACAGGCCGTTCTGGGTAGCCAGATAAATATCTCCTCCAGTTGTCTGATACACCTGATGTACCAGCGCCTCGGCCAATTCAGGATAACTGGCCGCATAGTCATCGGGGCTTGCGATGAGTGTGCCGTCAAGCTCCATCAGATAATAGCCGTCATCCGTGCCGATCATCAAGCGATCCGTTCCGCTAATATCCACAACCGACGCTGCTCCATATTCTGCTTCAACCGAACCATCAACGGTGATTATATGATTCCAAGCGCCTCCATCTGGCGAGCTAAATACCTGCCCAGAAGTCGTAACCAGGTAGAGGTTTTCTCCATCATTTGTGATTGCTGCGAAAACTCCTGTCTTTTCAGGTGGGTCAATAAAAGTGCTCCCATCCAAAGCAGTACCATCCCAGCTATACACAGTTGA
>Ga0102938_10001886_pt1 | contig 15902 bp, 13 predicted proteins | sample SalPonR2_B_D2_MG_FD_84516 | JGI IMG/M metagenome (GOLD analysis project Ga0102938, IMG submission 84516) | Salt pond soil microbial communities from South San Francisco under conditions of wetland restoration - Salt Pond MetaG R2_B_D2_MG | ecosystem: Environmental > Aquatic > Marine >...
ATGCAGTGGGGCGAGGAAACGCTCACACTGGAAACGGGCAAGGTTGCCCGTCAGGCAGATGGCTCGGTCATCGCCACCTTGGGTGAAACCTCGGTCATGGCCAACGTGACCTTCGCCAAGGAACCCAAGCCCGGTCAGGATTTCTTTCCGCTGACCGTCCACTATCAGGAAAAATACTACGCCGCGGGCAAGGTGCCCGGCGGCTTCTTCAAGCGTGAAGCCCGTCCGACCGAGAAAGAGACCCTGACCGCGCGCCTGATCGATCGTCCGATCCGCCCGCTCTTCGTCGGTGGCTTCAAGCACGAAGTTCTCGTTATGTGTACGGTGCTTAGCCATGATCTGGTCAACGATCCCGATATCGTGGCGATGATCGCCGCCTCGGCCGCGCTGACCATTTCGGGCGCGCCGTTCATGGGCCCGATCGCCGGGTGCCGTGTGGGATATTCGGATGGCGAATACATCCTGAACCCCGATGTCGAGGATATGCACGACCTTCGCAACAACCCCGATCAGCGTCTCGATCTGGTTGTCGCCGGCACCAAGGACGCCGTCATGATGGTCGAGTCCGAAGCCTATGAACTCTCCGAAGACGAGATGCTGGGCGCCGTGACCTTCGCGCATGAACAGATCCAGCCGGTGATCGACCTGATCATCGATCTGGCCGAGGACACCGCGAAAGAGCCGTTCGACTTCACGCCCCCGGATTATTCGGCGCTCTATGATGCCGTCAAAGCCGCTGGCGAAGACAAGGTGCGCGCCGCCTATGCGATCACCGACAAGCAGGAACGCACCGCTGCAGTGTCCGCCGCCAAGGACGCCATCAAGGCGGCTCTCACCGAGGAACAGCTTGAAGATACCAACCTCGGCGCTGCCCTGAAAAAGCTCGAAGCCAGCGTCCTGCGCGGCGACGTGGTCAAGACCGGCAAGCGGATCGACGGGCGCAACCTGGACACCGTGCGCCAGATCGTGTCCGAAACCGGCCTCCTGCCGCGGACCCATGGATCGTCGCTGTTCACACGCGGTGAAACACAGGCGCTGGTGGTCACCACGCTTGGCACCGGCGACGACGAGCAGATCATCGACGCCCTGCATGGCAACTTCCGCTCCAACTTCTTGCTGCACTACAACTTCCCGCCCTATTCGGTCGGTGAAGCGGGTCGCGTTGGCCCTCCGGGTCGTCGCGAAGTGGGTCACGGCAAGCTGGCATGGCGCGCGCTTCAGGCCGTTCTGCCCGCCCCGACCGATTTCCCCTATACCATCCGCGTCGTGTCCGAGATCACGGAATCCAATGGCTCTTCCTCGATGGCATCGGTTTGCGGCGGATCGCTGTCGATGATGGATGCCGGTGTGCCCCTCAAGGCGCCGGTGGCTGGTGTGGCGATGGGTCTGATCCTCGAAGATGACGGCGAATATGCGGTCCTGACCGACATTCTCGGCGACGAGGATCACCTCGGTGACATGGACTTCAAGGTTGCCGGCACCGAAAAGGGCATCACCTCGCTGCAGATGGACATCAAGGTCGCGGGCATCACGCCCGAGATCATGAAGAAGGCTCTGGCACAGGCCAAGGAAGGCCGGCTGCACATCCTGAACGAGATGTCCAATGCCCTGACCGAGGCGGGTGATTTCTCGATCCATGCGCCGCGCATCGAAACGATGCAGATCCCCACCGACAAGATCCGTGAAGTGATCGGCTCGGGCGGCAAGGTCATCCGTGAGATCGTCGAAGTGTCGGGCGCCAAGGTCGATATCAACGATGACGGTATCATCAAGATCGCCTCGCCCAACAACGAAGCCATTCAGAAGGCCTACGAGATGATCCATTCGATCGTCGCCGAGCCGGAAGAAGGCGGGATCTACAAGGGCACGGTCGTGAAGATCGTCGATTTCGGCGCCTTCGTGAACTTCTTCGGCAAGCGCGACGGCCTTGTGCATGTCAGCCAGATCGAAAACCGCCGCCTGAACCATCCGTCGGATGTGCTCAAGGAAGGTCAGGACGTCTGGGTCAAGCTTCTGGGCTTCGATGACCGTGGCAAGGTGCGCCTGTCGATGAAAATCGTCGATCAGGAAACCGGCGAAGAGATGAAGAAAGAGGAAGAGGCCGAAGGCTAACGCCTGGCTCCACCCTTGCAAAGATCGGCCCCGGCGGACATGCCGGGGCCTTTTTTGTGCGTTTTCAGTGACGTAACGTTATACTCCCCCGCGCCACAAAAGATGTTTTGAAAATAAACCTTTGGTATTATGGCTTGTATCACGCGGCTGCGAGCCAACAGGGCAAGCAGCCTGTAACGAGTGATTGAGTACAAGTTCCGGCTGCGGTGCCACTCACGGACCATACGCAACCGGCAGGCCCTGGCCGCGACACTTGGCCAGGGCCGTCAACAGGTCATCCCCGGTCTTTCCGGCCATCTTCGAGGATCATGTCGGCGGCTTTCTCGGCGATCATGATGGTGGGTGAATTGGTGTTGCCGCTGGTGATCGTGGGCATCACGCTGGCATCCACCACGCGCAGTCCGTCGACCCCACGCAGCCGCAGCCTGTCATCCAGGGGCGCATGGCCCTCGGCGCCCATATGCACGGTGCCCACCGGATGAAAGATCGTCGTGCCGATATCACCCGCCGCGCGGGCCAGATCCTCGTCGGTCTGCAGCGCGGTGCCGGGCCGGATCTCTTGCGGATCGTAGCGCTGCATCGCGTCTTGCCCCATGATCCGCCGGGTCAGCCGGATCGAGTTTGCCGCAACCTGACGGTCCCCCTCGGTCGCCAGATAATTCGGCGCGATCACCGGAGCCTCCATCGGATCGGGCGAGGCGATGCGCACCTCGCCCCGGCTTTCGGGGCGCAAGTTGCAGACGCTGGCGGTCAAGCCGGGAAAATCATGTAGCGGCTCTCCGAATGCGTCCAGCGACAGCGGCTGCACGTGATATTCCAGATCAGCGGTGGCCAATTCGGGACGCGAGCGTGCAAACGCCCCCAACTGGCTTGGCGCCATCGCCATGGGCCCGCTGCGCCTGAGCATATATTCCAGCCCGATCGCGGCCTTGCCCCAGAACGAATTGGCCAGCGTGTTCAGGGTTTTTGCCCCGGTCAGCCGCCAGGCACAGCGCAATTGCAGATGGTCCTGCAGGTTGCGGCCCACCATCGGCGCCTCATGCTGCACATCGATCCCATGCTCCCGCAACACCTCCCCCGGCCCTATCCCCGACAGCTGCAGGATATGCGGGCTGCCGATGGCGCCCGCGCTCAGGATCACCTCGCCGCGCGCAGTGGCGGTCCGGAGCATACCGCCCTGCTGGTATTCCACGCCCACCGCGCGCCCCGCGTTGAGGATCAGCCGCCGCGTGTGCGCCTGCGTCTCGACGCTGAGGTTTGGTCCGCTGCGCGCCCCCAGAAAGGCCCGCGCCGTGTTCAGCCGCCAACCCTTGCGCTGGTTGACCTTGAAATAGCCCACGCCCTCATTGTCGCCGGTGTTGAAATCGTCCGTTTCCGGCAAGCCGGTGGCCATCGCGGCGGCCTTCCAATCGTCCAGAACCTGCCAATGCAGGCGCTGCGTGTCGACGCGCCATTCGCCGCCCGCGCCATGCATCTCGGACGCGCCGTCGACGTAATCCTCGGAGCGTTTGAAATAGGGCAGCACATCGTCCCACCCCCAACCGGCATTGCCCATCTGCCGCCAGCCGTCGTAATCGGCGGCCTGACCGCGCAGATACAGCATCCCGTTGATCGAACTGCATCCGCCCAGAACCTTGCCGCGCGGATAGAGCAGCGACCGCCCATTCAGCCCCGGCTCTGGCGCCGTGCGAAAACACCAGTCCGTGCGCGGATTTCCGATGCAATAGAGATACCCCATCGGAATGTGAATCCAGTGGTAATTGTCGCGCCCCCCGGCCTCCAGAAGAAGCACCTTGTGGCCTTTCGCGCTCAGCCGGTTGGCCAGAACGCATCCGGCGCTGCCGGCACCGACGATGATGTAATCCCAATCCATGACGGCTCCTTGGCTTGGTGCGCAGACTTAGTCGATAGACCGCTGACCGCAAGCCGGTCAGAGGGGCAGGGCCGTGGTGCTGAACACCGTACGCAGGGCGAACGAGGATTGCATCTTGGCGACACTGGGCAGGCGGGTCAGGTATTGCCGGTGGATGCGCGCGAAATCCTCGGTGCTTTCGGCGACGACCTTGAGGATATAATCCGCAGCGCCAGCCGTCAGATGGCATTCCAGCACATCGGGAATGCGGGTCACGGCTTTCTCGAATGCCTCCAGCACCTCATCGGCCTGGGTGGCCAGTGTGATCTCGACGAAGATCGTGGCGCTGACCCCCAGCTTGCGGGGATCCAGAAGCGCCACGTAGTCCCGGATGTACCCTTCGGTCTCAAGGCGCTGGACCCGCCGATGGCAGGCACTTGCCGACAGGTTGACCGCGTCGGCCAGATCGGCATTCGAAATGCGTCCGCGCCGCTGGAGTACCTGCAGCAAACGACGATCCATCGCATCCAGAGCCATTCAAGCAATACCCTTCGAATATGGTTGCCAATGCGCGCAGGATATTCGGAAAACGCTCCTTATGGCGAGGGATTTTTCAACCGAATTGCGCGCAAGATGCGACATCCTGTCATCAAAGAGCACGAGGAGGATCAGCTCATGAAAATCGGATGCCCGACCGAGATCAAGCCACAGGAATTCCGCGTCGGGATGACCCCCAACGCCGCCCGCGAGGCCGTGGCCCATGGCCATGAGGTCATCATTCAGGCCGGCGCCGGGCAGGGCGCCGGGTTCGAAGATGCCGATTACATCGCCGCCGGTGCGGTGATCATCGACACCGCCGCCGAAATTTTTGCCACAGCCGACATGATCGTCAAGGTCAAGGAACCTCAGGCTGGCGAACGCAAGATGCTGCGCGAGGGCCAGCTTCTGTTCACCTATCTGCATCTGGCGCCCGATCCCGATCAGACCCATGATCTGCTGGCTTCGGGGTGTACGGCCATTGCCTATGAAACGGTGACCGACGATCGTGGCGGTTTGCCGCTGCTGGCGCCGATGTCCGAGGTGGCGGGCCGTCTGGCGCCTCAGGTCGGGGCATGGACGCTGCAAAAGGCCAATGGCGGGCGTGGCGTGCTGATGGGCGGTGTGCCCGGCGTCGGCCCGGCCAAGGTGGTGGTGATCGGCGGCGGCGTGGTGGGCACCCATGCCGCGCGCATCGCGGCGGGCATGGGCGCGGATGTCACCGTGCTGGACCGGTCGCTGCCGCGTCTGCGCTATCTCGATGACGTGTTCAATCAACAGTTCAAAACCGGCTATTCTTCGGCCGGGCTTCTGGCTGAACATCTGGTCGAGGCCGACATGGTGATCGGCGCGGTGCTGATCCCCGGTGCCGAGGCGCCCAAGCTGGTCACGCGCGCGCAATTCGCCAGTATGAAGCCGGGCGCGGTGCTGGTCGATGTGGCCATCGACCAGGGCGGCTGTTTCGAGACATCGAAACCCACCACCCATGCCGATCCGATCTACGAGGTGGACGGGATCATGCATTACTGCGTGGCCAACATGCCGGGCGCCGTGGCGCGCACCTCGACCATCGCGCTTGGCAATGCGACCATGCCGTTCATGCTGGCGCTGGCCGACAAGGGTTGGAAACGCGCCTGCGCCGAGGATCCGCATCTTCTGAACGGTCTGAACGTCCATGCCGGTCAGCTGACCTATTACGCCGTCGGCAAGGCGCTTGGCATCGACGTGATCTCACCGCAGATGGTGGTCAAGGGCTGAGCCTCTTGTCGCCCCTCGCGGGCCGCCTCGATCCGGGGTGGCCTGCGGTTCTGTGGTGAAATCGCTTGAGGCCCTGCGCTCACACGGCTAGATCACGTCCCAAAGGAGCGCAGGATCATGAGCCTCAACACCTTCGGACATCTGTTTCGCGTCACCACATGGGGCGAAAGCCACGGGCCTGCCCTTGGCGCGACCGTCGATGGCTGCCCGCCCGGTATTCCCTTGGACGAGGCGTTTCTCCAGCAATGGCTGGACAAGCGCCGCCCCGGGCAGAACAAGAACACCACGCAGCGCAACGAGCCTGATGCGGTGCAGATCCTGTCGGGCGTGTTCGATGGCCAGAGCACCGGCACGCCGATCCAGCTGATGATCGAGAACACCGATCAGCGCAGCCGCGACTACGGCGAGATATCCCAGACCTTTCGCCCGGGTCACGCCGATATCACCTACCACCAGAAATACGGCATCCGCGATTATCGCGGCGGGGGGCGCAGTTCGGCGCGTGAAACCGCGGCGCGTGTGGCAGCCGGTGGGATCGCCCGCGCAGCCCTTGCGACGCTGGCGCCGGCGATTGCCATCAAGGGTTGCATGACCCGCCTGGGCGAGATCGAGATCGACCGCGCGCGTTTCGATTGGGAGGCGATCGACGGCAATGATTTCTGGATTCCCGATGCCGGGGCGGCGGCGGACTGGGAGGCCTATCTGCAAAAGCTGCGCAAGGACAAGAACTCGGTCGGGGCCGAGATCGAGGTCGTGGCCCGGGGTGTGCCCCCCGGACTTGGCGCGCCGGTTTATGGCAAGCTGGACACTGATCTGGCAGCGGCGATGATGTCGATCAACGCCGTGAAGGGCGTCGAGATCGGCGAAGGCATGGCCGCCGCGCGCCTGACCGGGACGGAAAATGCCGACGAGATCTTCATGGGCGAGGCTGGCCCGGAATATTCGTCCAACCATGCAGGCGGCATCCTGGGAGGAATTTCCACCGGGCAGGATGTGGTTGTGCGCTTTGCGGTCAAGCCGACCTCGTCGATCCTTACGCCGCGCCGGTCGATCCGGATGGATGGCACGCCGACCGAGGTGATCACCAAGGGCCGGCATGATCCATGCGTAGGTATTCGCGCCGTGCCTGTGGCCGAGGCCATGATGGCCTGTGTTCTGCTGGATCACCTTCTGTTGCATCGCGGGCAGGTGGGAGACGGTCCGCGCGGCACCATCGGTTGAATGCAGCGGGTTGGTGGCGCAAGCGAGGGGCCAGCCCCTCGCGCTCCCCGGGATATTTGCGGCCAGAAGAAGCGCGCAGTCAGCCCGAGGCTTGTTTCTGGCGCGAGAGTTGCACGGCAAGAATGCCGAGCATGACCACCAAAACGCCGATTATGTCCCAGAGCCCCAGGCTTTCACTGAGCACGAGGGCGGCGATCACCACCCCGAAAAACGGGTTGAGGAAGTGGAAGGTGGCCGCCTTGATCGCGCCGATCCGGTTGACCAGCTTGAACCAGACCAGCGTTGCCGCCAGTCCGGGGATCAGCGTGGTGTAGAGGAAGGCCGCGATCAGTTGCCAGCTCCAGTCGATCTCGATCGTTTCGATGCTGAGGCCCGCCACCCCGAGCACCAGGCTTCCAACCAGCATCTGAAGTCCCACGATCATCAGGAAGTTGCCGCCCGATGTGGCGCCGCGCACCGTGAGGGTCGCCAGTGTCAGCGCCAGCACCCCGCCTATGCAGAGAACCAGACCGTAAAGATCGGCGCCGCCCTGCAGCCGCGAGCCCATGATCACCGCCACACCGATGACGCCGGCGACAAGGCCAAGACCGCCCAGAATGCCGATCCGCTCTCCCAATAAGGCCCAGCTTGCCAGCCCGACCAGAAGCGGCATGGTGGAGGCGATGATTGCGGCAAGTGAGGCTTCGATGGTTTGCATCGCGACGAAGTTCAGCCCCAGATAGAGCGCGTTCTGGCAAATTCCGAAGATGATCGTGGCGCGCCATTGCGCCTGCGTCAGCCGCCAGCTTTGGCCAAGGGCCAGCGCGATCAGCACCCCGATAAGGCCCGAGACGAGGAACCGCAGGCTGAGGGCGGTCAGCGGTGGGGCCGAGGCCACGATGATCCGGGCCGAAGTGAAGGCGCTGGACCACATCACCGCGAAGGCCAGGCCCATCGCAACCGCCCGAATGTCCATGTGGTGTCTCCTGAAATTGAAAAGGGCCGCCTGTTCGGGGCGACCCTTTCCTAAACATCGGGTGTTTGCAAGGTCAGCCGTTCACGCTGTCCTTGAGGGCCTTGGCAATGGTCATCTTGACCACCTTGTCGGCCTCTTTCTTGATCTGCTCGCCGGTGGCGGGGTTGCGCACCATGCGCTCGGGGCGCTCGCGGCAGTAGATCTTGCCAACGCCCGGAAGGGTGACGGCACCGCCGCCCGACACTTCGCGGGTGATGATCGCGGTCACGGCGTCGAGTGCTGTGCCGGCGGATTTCTTGTCAGTGCCCATTTCATCGGCCAGTGCCGCAACGAGCTGGGTTTTGGTCATGGGTTTTGCCATTTTATGGTCTCCTTCAACTGCCCGGTCCTAGGGCCTCATGCGCAGAATTTAACTGTATGTTGTGACCAAACACAATGAATAGTAGGGAAAAGCAAGTGTTTTTCGCGGATTTTGGGGGGATTTTCTTGGTCTATAGGAACGCGGTTTCACTGAAGCTGCGCAATTTCCGGCTATGGATGCGTTCAAGCGGCATCTGACGCAGGGTCTCGATTGCGCGAATCCCGATCATCAGGTGCCGCGCGACTTGTGTCTTGTAGAAGTCCGAGGCCATGCCCGGAAGCTTTAATTCACCATGCAGTGGCTTGTCGGACACGCACAGAAGTGTGCCATAGGGAACCCGGAAGCGAAATCCGTTGGCCGCGATCGTGGCACTTTCCATATCGAGAGCGATGGCCCGGGACTGGCTGAGCCGTTGCACCGGGCCGGACTGGTCGCGCAGTTCCCAGTTGCGGTTGTCGAGGCTGGCCACCGTGCCGGTGCGCATCACCCGCTTGAGATCATATCCAGTGAGCTGGGTTTCCGCCTCGACCGCGTTTTCCAGGGCGATCTGGATCTCTGCCAGCGCCGGGATGGGCACCCAGGAGGGCAGATCGGCGTCCAACACCCGGTCTTCGCGCAGATAGGCATGGGCCAGCACGAAATCGCCAAGTTGCTGCGTGTTGCGCAGGCCCGCGCAATGGCCGACCATGATCCAGGCATGTGGCCGCAGGACGGCGATGTGATCTGTTGCCGTCTTGGCATTCGATGGGCCGACGCCGATATTGACCAGAGTGATCCCCGAGCCGTTTGCGCGCTTGAGGTGGAACGCCGGCATCTGGGGCTGTTTTTCCGATGCCTCGATCACCTGATCGGGGTCGGTGATCTGTGCGTTGCCGGTGCTGACGAAGGCGGTATAGCCGCTTTCGGGGTTGGCCAGCATCCGCCGTGCATAGGCTTCGAACTCCGAGACGTAGAACTGGTAGTTGGTGAACAGGACGTGGTTCTGAAAATGTTCGGGGTCGGTGGCGGTGTAATGCGACAGGCGCGCCAGCGAGTAATCGACGCGCTGCGCGGTGAAGGGCGCGAGGGGCTCGGTGCCGTCGGGTGCGGGACGGCCGGTGCCGTTGACGATGTCGTCATTGGTCGTGCTCAGGTCTGGCACGTCGAACACATCGCGCAGGGTAAAATCCGCCGCCCCTTCCTGAGGGACGGTCAGCGACGGGTCATTGGCCACGGCGAAGTGAATGGGCATCGGTGTGTCCGACAGGCCGATGGTGACCGGCACGTCGTGGTTTTCCACCAGAAGGCCGATCTGCTGCTCAAGGTAATGCCGAAACAGATCGGGCCGTGTGATTGTCGTCGCATGGGTGCCGGGCGCGGCGACATGGCCAAAGCTCAGGCGGCTGTCGATCCGCGCGTGGCTGGCTGTGGTGATCCGGATTTCGGGGTAGAAGGCCCGCACGCGATGCTCGGGTTTGCCGGTGCGCAAGGCGGACTGAAACTCGGTGGACAGGAAGCTGACCGCCGCATCGTAAAGGGCTGTCAGGCGCGCGACGGCGGCGCGCGGATCGGTGAACGCTTCGGGCGGTGGCGCCGCGGGCGTCTTGACCCCGGCGGTGTCGTCGATCGTCATTGCTGTTGTCCTCATGTGGCCTGCTGCACCGTCGCTTGCACGTTGACACGCCCCAAGACGGCATTCAAGCTGACCCCGCGCGGCTCAACGAGGATGCCATGGATTACGACACTGTCACGCCGGAGGCGTTCGGCGCCTCGCTGCGCGGGTTCGGCTTCAATATCCTTGTCAGGGACGTGCCGCGCACCGCGCGGTTCCTGAACCAGGTGTTCGGGCTGTCCATCCACAGGCTCAGCCCCGATTTCGCCCTTGTGGCGCAGGGCTGCAACGTGATGCAGCTTCATTCCGACGGCACCTATCACGCCAACCCCCTGTCGGGTCTTCTGCCGGAAAATCCGCCGCGTGGCGCGGGTATTGAAATCCGGCTCTATGACTGCGATCCCGACAGCGCCGCCCGCAAGGCCGAAGCGGCGGGGGGCACCGTTCTGCAACGGCCCGGCAACAAACCGCATGGCCTGCGTGAGGCCTATATCTTGTGCGCGGATGGCTATGCCTGGGTGCCGTCCCGCCCCCTTGCCGACAATCCGAAAGGAGACATGACATGACAGTTATGACGCAGCTCAATCCCAATATGAACCACTGGCAAGAGCGTGTGGACCTTGCCGCTGCCTTCCGCTGGACCGCCCGACTGAACATGCACGAGGCGGTTGCCAATCATTTCAGCCTGTCGATCAACGATGACGGGACGAAGTTTTTGATGAACCCCAACCAGATGCATTTCGCCCGGATCAAGGCCAGCGATCTGATCGAAGTGGATGCCAACGACCCGGACACATTGTCCAAGCCCGGCGCGCCGGACCCCACGGCTTGGGGGTTGCATGGCGGCTTGCACCGGCATTGCCCACATGCGCGTTGCGCCATGCATGTACACTCGATCCATGCCACGGTTCTGGCCAGCCTTGCCGACAGCACCCTGCCGCCGATCGACCAGAACTGCGCCACCTTCTTCAACCGCTACGTGATCGATGACGGTTACGGCGGGCTGGCCTTCGAGGATGAGGGCGAGCGGTGTGCCGCGCTTTTCTCGGACCCCAAGCAGAAGGTGATGATCATGGGCAATCATGGCGTCATGATCATTGGCGACAGCGTGGCCGACACATTCAACCGGCTCTATTATTTCGAGCGCGCCGCCGAGACCTATATTCGCGCGCTGCAGACCGGCCAGAAACTCCGCGTCTTGTCCGATGAGGTGGCCGAAAAGACCGCGCGCGAGCTTGAGGGCTATCCCGGACAGGCGGACCAGCACCTGTCGGAACTCAAGGCCATTCTGGACGCCGAAGGCTCGGACTACGCGGCTTAAAGCGTTTCGCGGAAAACCTCACTGGCAGATTTTCGCGACATGCAGTCTGCCGTTCAATCGTTGCACGCGTTCCGCCTCTGGCTGATGCCTCAGGTCAAAGGCGGAACGCTTTAGGCCGGGCGCAGTCCGGTTTCCACCAACAGCCCCTTGCGCTTGGCCTCGTAATAGTAGCCGCGTGCATACCAGCCGATCGTGGCATCCGGATCTCCATCGGCCACCAGATAAGCGCCGCGCAGGTATCTGACGGCGTATTTCAGGTTGGTTTCCGCATCCAGCAGATCATCCGGCTGGCCGCGAAACCCCATTGTGCGCGCCGTCTGAGGCAGGATTTGCAACAGACCGTAATATGGTCCGTTGCGCGCCCAGGGCCGATGGGTGCTTTCGCGGATCGCCAGACGGTGGACCAGGGACCGTGGCACACCGTTCAGATCGGCATACTGGTTGATCAGCTGGCGCAGCTCGGGCGTCTCGTTGGGATAAAGTGGTGGTTCGGTCGGGCCTTGGCTGGCGGTGATCGCACCCTCGCGTGCGGTGCATCCCGCAAGTGCGCCTGCGCATATGATGACAAGGGCGGAACGGCGGCTGAACATCTGCATGGGAACTCCACAATGACCCTGCGGACGATAGTGCCACCGGGTACCGCCTCCGCGCCAGCCCCGGTTTCGCGATCCGCGAAAGATCGCCCATCCGCCCCTTGCCTTTGCCGCTGCGATGGCCAATTCATGACCCATGAGCAAGACACTCCTTTCCTTCGGCCATGGTTTTTCGGCCCGCGCCTTGTCGCCTTTGCTTCTGGCGCGGGGCTGGACGATCCACGGCACCACCCGCTCGCCCGACAAGGCCAAGACCCTGCAGGCCGAGGGGGTGACCCCGATCCTGTGGCCCGATGGCGACCTGACCGAGGCACTGGACAGCGCCACTCATATCCTTATTTCCGCCGGTCCCGATGCCGATGGCGACCCGGTGCTGAACCTGTGTGGCGACCGCATCGCCGCCATTGCCCCCCGGCTGGACTGGGTGGGGTATCTCTCGACCACCGGCGTCTATGGCGACCATCAGGGGGGCTGGGTGGCCGAGGACACGCCCCTGACCCCCTCGACCAGGCGGGGGCAGATGCGGGTCGATGCCGAAGCCGCATGGCAGGCCATCCCCGGCTTGCCGCTGCATATCTTCCGGCTGGCGGGCATCTACGGCCCTGGCCGTGGTCCCTTTGAAAAGGTCCGCCAAGGCACCGCGCGGCGTATCGTGAAACCCGGTCAGGTGTTCAGCCGCATTCATGTCGATGACATCGCGCAGGTGCTGCTGGCGTCGATCGACCGGCCCAATCCCGGTGCGGCCTACAATGTCTGCGACGACGATCCCGCGCCGCCGCAGGACGTGATCGGCCATGCCGCCGAATTGCTGGGCTTGCCCTTGCCCGCCGAAGTGCCCTTCGACGAGGCCGACATGACACCGATGGCGCGCAGCTTCTATGCCGAGTCCAAGCGCGTCGACAACACCCGCATGAAACACGAGCTTGGCGTCACCCTGATCCATCCCGATTTCCGCACCGGCCTTCGCGCCTTGCTGGCGCAGGACGGCGGCGCCTGAAATCGGTACCTGAGATCGGCGCCTGAAATCGCGGCAGCTGCACAGGTTCGCCCCACCACCGCCTGAGATGATTTATCTCATGGCGCTCTGCCGCGATGGCTTTAGGCTGGGCATCACGTTACCGGACCCGTCATGCGCACGCTGATCGCCATAACCCTTTTGCTGGCCCTGCCGCCTGGTATCCTGCTGGCGCATGCCTCCGAGCAGGGTTTTGTGCTGTTGCTGCCCACCGATATCTACATCTCGGCCGGGGTGGCCAGCGTGGCGCTGACGGTCGCCCTGCTGGCGGCACTTCCGGCTTGGGTGGCGGCGCGGCTGTTCCGGCCCTTGCCGCTGATGCCGCGCCTCGATCTTCCGCTTCATCATCTGACAAGCTGCCTGTCCGCCCTGTTTCTCGCGTTTCTGGTGTGGCGCGGTTTTACCGGGCCGCGCGATCCTCTGGTCAATCCCCTGCCGCTTTTTGTCTGGACGGTGTGGTGGATCGGGCTGGTGTCGCTGCAAGGTCTGATCGGCAATCACTGGCGCTGGACAAACCCCTGGACCGGTCCCACCGCGATCCTGTCGCGTGTGACCGGATCGCGCCCGCTGTTGCGCTATCCTTCGGTGCTTGGTCATCTGCCGGGGATCGTGATCTTTCTGGCCTTCGCGGGGTTTCTTCTGGCTGATCCGGCCCCCGCCGATCCGCACAGGCTTGCTATCTTCGCAGGGGGATACTGGTATCTCACGCTGATGGGGGTGACCCTCTTTGGTCCGCGCTGGCTGGTGCGCGGCGAGGCGCTGACCATCCTGATGCGGGCCTATGCGCGCATGGGCCTTGTCGGTCGCGCGCGCGGGCGCATCGCAGCGGGGCTTTGGGGCTGGCAGGTGCTGGCCGCGCCGCCGGTGTCCCTCGGGTTGGCGGTGTTCATCGTCACCCTTCTGGGCACCGGCAGCTTTGATGGCCTGAGCGAGACATTCTGGTGGATGGGCCTTCTGGGCCTCAACCCGCTGGAATTTCCCGGCCGCTCTGCCGTCATCGTCCAGACCCTTGCCGGGCTTCTTGTCGCCAACGCAGCCCTGATCGCGGTGTTTGCGCTGTGCCTGTGGCTGGGTGAACGCATCGCCGGCACCCGCCGCCCGCTTGGCCATGCGTTTTGTCTTTTCGCGCCCACCATCCTGCCGATCGCGCTTGGCTATCATGTGGCCCATTACCTCACCGCGGCGATGGTCGACGGGCAATATGTGCTGATGGCCCTGACCGATCCACTGGGGCGTGGCGCGGATCTTCTGGGGCTTGGGCCGTTTTATGTGAGCACCGGGTTTTTCAACACCCCCGGCACCGTCAAGGCGATCTGGCTCACGCAGGCCGGTGCCGTTGTGATCGGCCATGTCATCGCGATCCTGCTGGCCCATGCGTTGGCGGTGCGCGGGCATGGCAACACATGGCGCGCGGTGCTGGGGCAGGCGCCGCTGGCGTTTTTCATGATTGGCTATACTTTCTTCGGCCTGTGGTTGCTGGCGTCGCCGCGCGGGATGTGACCCCGGTGAATGGACTGGACAAGCCGGGTTTCGCTTCGCACACTCGGGCGCAAGGAGCCATACCGCGCCCAAATGCCCAGACCGGGAGGATCAGACCATGCCGACACCCCCCAAAGGCCCGACGCGCCGCGCGGCGATCAAGACGCTTGCGGGCGGTGCCGTCGGCGCGGCAAGCCTACCTCTTTGGGCGCGCTACACCCATGCCCAGACCGCCGAACCGATCCGCATCGGGTTTCAGGTCCACCGCACCGGCATCGGCGCCGCCTATGGCCGCTGGTATGACCGCACCACGCAAGCCGCCGTCCGCCTGATCAACGACTCCGGTGGCATCAACGGCCGCCCCATTGAGATCGTGGCCGAGGATGACGGCACCGACCCAAAGCGCGGCGCCGAAGTGGTCGAAAAATTCGCCACGCAGCATAACTGCGACATTGGCTTTGGCACGCTGTTTTCGCATGTGGTGATCGGCTCCGCCCCCCGCGCGGGCGAATTGAAACTGCCCTATTTCGTGGTTTCCGAAGGGCATCATGTGGCCTCGGGGATGCTCAACCGCTACACGCTCCAGCCCGGCATCACCGATGTGAAAAGCCAGGTCAAGGCGATGGCGCCTTTCGTGGCCTCCAACCTTGGCAAGAAGGTCACCATGGTGTTTCCCGATTTCGCCTTCGGCCACGATCACCGGGATTTCTTCACCGCCGCGATCGAGGAACAGGGCGGGCAGGTGCTCGAACATATCGCGATTCCACCCGCCGAAACCTCGTTCACCAAGTATTTCCCCAAGATCCCTCGCGACACCGAGGTGGTGTATCACGTCATGGTCGGTCCTGCCGTCCTGACATTCGTCAAGGAACTGGGTGAGTTTTTCGGCCCGTCGCGTCCCGAGATGTTCGGCTTCATCGACAGTCTCGAAGCGGTGGCCATCGACAGCCCTGGTCTCGAATTCCTCGAAGGCACCTATTTCTGGGAGGGGATGCCGCGCCATGCACAGCCCGATCAGTCCGACCATGACAAGTTTTACCGCGAACAGGTCGGGGTGGATGCTCGCGGCGCATCGGTCAGCGACCCCACGGATATCTCGACCTACGCCCATATGTTCGGATGCTGGGAGACGCTCTATACCGTCAAGGCCGGCATGGAGGCAGCAGGCTATCGCGGCCCGGCAGATCGCCCCGCGCTGATCGAAGCCGTCGAGGCGATGACCGACATTCCCCAATCACGCGAACACCCGCAGGGCGCCAAGATCTTCAATGGCAAGACGCATCAGGTGTTCGGCCATCAGTATATCTCGCGGGTGGAAGGCGGCAAACTGGTCAAGGTGCACACCACCTCGATCGAAGACACGCTCTATCCCGACGAGGTGGATTACACGACGCAGCCGCTGTGATCCCGGCCCGCCTGGCCCGATCAGCCCGGCCCATCTGCGCAGCGGCCCCGGATCACGGCTCAACGGCAGGGCGATGTCCGGGCGCCGCCTTGCACGGACGGGCCGCGCTCATGTCAGGATGCCCGGCAGGGTCAACCCGTGTTCCCTCGCGCAGTCAACCGCCGCCTCGTATCCCGCATCGGCATGGCGCATGACACCGGTGG